>Ga0070697_100002880_pt1 | contig 13228 bp, 15 predicted proteins | sample KBSK1501metaG_FD_65475 | JGI IMG/M metagenome (GOLD analysis project Ga0070697, IMG submission 65475) | Corn, switchgrass and miscanthus rhizosphere microbial communities from Kellogg Biological Station, Michigan, USA - KBS K1-50-1 metaG | ecosystem: Host-associated > Plants > Roots >... | reverse complement strand
TCTGGCTCAGGCCAAATCGGTTCTTGGCCAGCCGGCGTAAACGCCTTGGAGCCTCGCTTGTTCAAAACCCGGACTTGTTAAAGCTCGTGGCCAGCACGGCGATCCGGCCTGTCTGCGTCGTGCCCGAGGGCGTGCCTTCCCGCCGACTGCCGGTGCTCCCTCGCACCGTGCCTGTAAACAACCTCTTTGGGAACGACAGCTAGTGCGCCGGTGGCAGCTTCGCTTCCGGCGATCCTGGCGGTGAGAAGGCGCCCAGCACCTTCATATCCTCCTGCCCGATGTTCTCCAGCGTGTGCCGGACGCCGATGGGAAAGAAGACCACCGAGCCCGACCGGAGGTCACCGACCGGTTGATCCTCGATCCAGAGCCGCCCCTTCCCGGCCAGGATATAAACCGCCTCTTCGTGGGGGTGGGCATGAAGGGGCGCCCGGCCAGTGGGAATCACTCCCGTGAACTGCGTCATTTGCCGGCAGCCTACCGCCGGGCTGACCAGGACACGGAAACTACGCTCGCCCATCAGGGTGGGCGTCACCCGTTGCTCGTCCATCATCGTGGGCGCGACAGCCCGCTCGTTGAGACTGGCGGATTGCAGCCCGGAAAGGTCCAGGCGCGGCATCGCCGGGTGAATGTCGTCGAGATCGATGGGTGGCGCCATAGCGCCGACCACGATCAGTGGATTCGCGCTGGTGTTGACGTAACTGTGCTCGGCACCCTCCGGGATGAAGACCGCCTGTCCCGGGGCGACCTGGTGCGTGGCTCCTTCCACGCGGGCCTCGCCCGTCCCCTCGAGGACGTAGAGGACCTCCTCCGCGCCAGCATGAACGTGGCTCAGCGCCGAGTCGGGATCGAGCGCCAGCCGGTACGCCATGACGTGCTCGGCTCCGAGATCGCGGTCGATCAGCCACTGCAAGACGCCGCCGTCCAGGGGAACGCCGGCGATCTCAGTCTGATGGCAAAGGCGCGCCCGTTGCTGTACGGACATCTGGTGTTGCCGATGATAACAACGGGACAAACCTTTAGCATCTTGACGAAAGGATGGAGTACCGCCTGTTCGGACGCACCGGGATGCACGTCTCGGTGCTCGGGCTGGGCTGCGGGGGGTTTGGTGGCGTGGGGTCAGCGCCGGAATTGTTCGGCAAAGGAGAAGACAAGCAGACCGCCTTCGCCTTGATGAACCGTGCCTGGGACGAGGGCATCAATTACTTCGACACGGCGGACAGCTACGGCGGCGGCGTTTCGGAGACGATCATCGGCGCCTGGCTCAAGGAGCGCAAGCTGCGCGACCGGTTGATCCTCTCGACGAAGGTCGGCTACGCCGTCGCCCAGGGCCCCAATGACCAGGGGCTTTCCCGCCGCCACATCATCCAGGCGGTCGATGGCAGCCTGCGCCGCCTGCAGACTGATTACATCGATGTCTACGTGACCATGGAGCCTGATCCGCAGACGCCTGTCGCGGAGACGCTGCAAACGATGAACGACCTGATGCATGCCGGCAAGGTGCGTCACATCGGCGCCAGCAACATCACGGCGCAGCAGTTGCGGGACTCGCTGGGTGAAAGCGACCGCCTGGGTGTTCACCGCTATCAGTCAGTGCAAAACGGCTACAGCCTGCTGGACCGCGTGATCGAAAACGAGGTCCTGCCTCTTGCCGCCGCTGAGCGGCTTGCGGTCACGCCCTTCGGTCCAACTTCGGGCGGCCTGTTGACCGGCAAATACCGTTTCGGCCAACCGCCCTCGACCGACTCAAGGTTGGCGCTGCGCCCGCAGCCGTATCAGCACCTGCTGACCGAGCGCACCTTCAGATCCATCGATGCGCTGCGGGCGGCCGCAACCGAGCGCGGTGTCGACATGGGGACGCTGGCGCTGGCATGGGTGCTCAATTATCCGGCGGTGACCTCGGCGCTGATTGGCCCGCGCCGGGTCGAGCACTTCGCCCGGTGGCTCGCGGCAGTTGCGATTCACCTGTCCGCGGATGAGCGCGAGGCGATCGCTTCCCGGATGGACGCGGTGGCCGCCTGATGGACGTGCTGGTGTTGAACGGGGCCGAGGTGACGCGCCTGCTGCCGATGCGCGATTGCATCCAGGTGATGCGGGAGGCGCTGGCAGCGCTGGCCCGAGGCAAGGCGCTGGTCCCCTTGCGGATGGTGATGCGAATGCCTGATGCCAGCGGCTTCCTCGGTTTGATGCCGGGCCACATCGCGCCCGACGGCGGTCGCGAGGGAGCCCTGGGGATGAAGGCCGTCTCTGTTTTCCCGGGCAATGCAAGCCGCGGCATCGACACCCACCAGGGCGCCGTGCTGTTGTTCGAGGCGGATACCGGGCGGCTCTCGGCCTTGATGGACGGCGCGACGATCACAGCCATCCGCACGGCCGCGGTTTCGGGGGTGGCGACGGACTTGCTGGCCCGCCAGGACGCCACCGACCTGGCGATCCTGGGTGCCGGCGTCCAGGCCCGTACCCACCTCGAAGCGATTGTCGCCGTGCGGCCAGTCCGGCGGGTGCGGGTGTGGAGTCGCAATCCTGAACACGCCGCCAGCCTAGTCAGCGAGGCTGCCGGTCGCTACGACGCGTCGCTCGAGGCGATGCCGACCGCCGAGGCCGCTGTCCGAAACGCGGACATCGTGGCGACCGTGACGGCCAGTCCGGAACCCGTTCTCCAGCGCTCCTGGCTGAAGGACGGCGCCCACATCAACGCCGTCGGGTCATCGATCCCGACCACCAGAGAGATTGATACCGCCACCATGGTGGCTGCGACTCTCTTCGTCGACCGCCGCGAGTCGGCGCTCAATGAGGCGGGCGATGTCCTGATTCCGATGCGAGAGGGCGCCTTCACCGCGGACCATATCCAGGCGGAACTCGGCGACGTCATCATCGGTAAGAACCGTGGACGCCGGTCCCCCGGCGAGCTGACGCTCTTCAAATCATTAGGGCTGGCCGTCGAGGACGTCGCATCCGCGGCCTTCATCGCCAGGCGGGCGCGGGAGACGGGCACGGGCCAGACGGTGAAGATGTGAAAGCGACCGGCCTTGGCATCGAGGAGATCCGCCGCGCCCAGCCGGTCGTTGCCCAGGCGGCGATCCGCACGCCGCTGGTGCGGCTCAACCTCTGGGAGGCGCCGGCGGAAATCTACCTCAAGCTCGAAAACCTGCAGCCGATCGGCTCCTTCAAGATCCGGGGCGCCGCCAACGCGATGAGCCTGATGTCACAAGCGGAGCTGGCCAGGGGAGTGCTGGTCGCGAGCGCCGGCAACATGGCCCAGGGCGCCGCCTGGAACGCGCGCCGGCTGGGGATTCCGTGCACCGTGATCGCCCCCGATTACGCGCCGGACACCAAGGTGCGCGCCATCGAACGCCTCGGAGGCCGCGTGATCAAGGTGCCGTTCGATCGCTGGTGGCAAACCTTCACGGATCGAAGCTATCCCGGCGTTGATGCCGCGTTCATCCACTCATTCGATGACGACCGGGTGATGGCGGGCAACGGATCCATCGGCCTCGAGCTGCTGGAGGATCTCCCCGAGGTTGACACCGTCCTCATTCCCTGGGGCGGCGGCGGACTGGCCGGCGGGATCGCGACGGTGTTGCGCGCGCTCAAGCCAGCGGTTCGGATCTACGCCGTGGAGGCGGAGACCGGTGCCCCGCTGAGCGCGTCCTTGAAGGCCGGCAGTCCTCAGGTCGTCGATTACCAGCCGTCCTTTGTCGACGGGATCGGCAGCAAGACGGTGTTCGCGAACATGCTGGTCCTTGCCCAGGAGCTGCTGGACGGATCGTTCACCGCCAGTCTCGAGGAGATCGCGGCCGCCGTGCGGCTGATGGCGGAGCGAAACCGGGTGATCGCCGAGGGCGCCGGCGCAGTGGCCCTGGCCGTAGCGCTCTCCGGGAAGGCCGGGAAGGGACGGATTGCCTGCATCGTTTCGGGTGGGAACATCGACCTGCCGAAGCTGGTGAAGATCCTGGACGAGCACTGAGATGGCCGCGCTGACGGGGCGGGTCGCGCTCATCACTGGCGGCGGGCGTGGGATCGGCCGCGCGGTGGCGCTGTCTCTTGCCACGGCGGGCGCGGATGTTGCGGTCGCGGCCCGCTCCGCCGGCGAGCTCGAGGCAACCGTTGCCGCGGTTCGCGCCGCGGGTCGACGCGGGGAGGCGATCGTTTGTGACGTCGCTGAACGGGCGCAGGTGGACGCGCTGGTCGTTCGCGTCAAAACCACCCTCGGCGAGCCGCTGATCCTGGTCAACAACGCCGGGATCGCCGCCAGCGCCAAGCTCGCCGATACCACGGACGAGATGTGGGATCGAATGCTGCGGGTCAACGCGACCGGTGCTTTCTACTGTATCCGGGCGGTGCTGCCGATGATGCTCGCGGCGAAGTGGGGTCGGGTCGTCAACATGGCCTCGGTCGCGGCGAAGGCCGGAGCGCCATACATTGCCGCGTACACCGCGTCGAAGCACGCGCTGCTCGGTCTGACTCGCGCGGTGGCCGCCGAGGTTGCCAGCCGCGGTGTCACTGTGAACGCGCTGTGCCCGGGGTACGTCGATACCGAGATGACCGATGCCTCGACGGCAAACATCTCGAAACGGACCGGACGTTCGGAAGAGGATGCGCGAAGAATCCTCGAAGGGTTCAGTCCACAGGGGCGGTTGATGACCGCCGAGGAGGTGGCGGCCTTGACCACCTTCCTTTGCTCCGAGGCCGCCCGGGGCGTCAACGGCCAGGGCATCGTCCTCGACGGTGGCGCGGTCCAGTCATGACCGACCGCGACGGGCTCGCCAGTGAGGCGAAGGCCACCGCCCAGAAACTCGCGCCGATCGCCGCCGCCGGTGAGGAGGGCCGTGTCAATCGTCGGCTGATCCGGGGGCTGGGCGAAGAGGGCTTGCTGCCGCGCCTGTTTCCGCGTCGCGCCGGCGGGACCCGCGACGGCGAGATTTCGGCGGTGGATCTCTGCGTGGTTCGAGAGGCGCTTGGCCAGGAATCGACCCTGGCCGAAAATGCCGTGGCAATCCAGACACTGGGCGCGTATCCGATCGTCCTGGGTGGCACCGACGAGCAAGCCGGGCGCTACGCCGGAGCGGTCGCCCGCGGTGAGGCGGTCGCGGCCTTCGCGCTCACCGAGCCGGGGGCCGGCACCGATGCTGGGGCGCTCGCCTTGCGCGCCGACCGCGACGGCAAGGGGTTTCGCCTGTCGGGTACGAAGGTCTTCATCTCCAATGCGCCAGACGCGGACGTCTACACGCTGTTCGCGAGGACCACTCCCAACGCCGGAACGAAAGGGATCACTGCCTTTGTCGTCAACGGCGACGCCAAGGGCCTAAGCGGAACGGCGCTGCACCTGCTTTCGGCGCACCCGATCGGCCGGCTGGAGCTGGACGGTGTCGTCGTCTCGGACGACCAGGTGCTGGGCGAGATTGATCACGGCTTCCGCCTGGCGATGCGTACGTTAGACCTGTTTCGTCCGAGCGTCGGGGCGTCGGTCCTCGGAATGGCTCGCGCGGCCCTCGATGCCGCGATTGGACACGCCGCAAACCGGCAGGCGTTTGGTCGGCCGATAAAGGAATTCCAGGCGGTCTCCCACCAACTTGCCGACATGGCGACGAAGCTCGAAGCCGCCCGGGCGCTGGTCTACTTGGCGGCGGAAGCCTACGACCACGGGGACCAGGATGTGGCGCGCCGTTCGGCGATGGCCAAGCTCTTTGCCACGGAGACCGCTCAGCAAGTGATCGATGTGGCGATCCAGGTGCATGGTGCGGTGGCGCTCGAGCGTGGCCACCTCCTGGAGCATCTCTACCGCGAGGTCCGAGCGCCGCGGATCTACGAAGGCACGTCGGAGATCCAGCGCGAGATCATCGCCCGCGACCTGTTTCGACAGCAAGGCGACCGCTGAGGTCGTTTCGAGAGAGCCGAGTCAGGGCGTAACTGCGATGCACATCAGTTCGACTTTCGCCGCAGGGTCGAACAGCCGGCGAACCTCGAGCAAGGCCATCGCCGGATAATGCCGTCCGAAGTGGCGGCGGTAGGCTTCACCGATTTTCTTGGCTGAGCCGAGATACTCGGCGATGTCCGTCACGAAGATCTGCATGCTGACGAGGTCCTGGGGATGGGCGCCGGCGGCCTCGAGCGCCACCACCACGTTTCCGGCGGCGACCTCGAATTGCTCGGCCATCGTGCCGGCGACGATGGTGCCATCAGGCCGCTGCGCCGTCTGACCCGCGAGGTAGACGGTGCGCCCAGCCTGCGCGGTGATGGCGTGAGAGAACCCGGACGGTCGCGGCAGGGCTTCGGGATTGCGAATCTCGTGGGGACTGGCTAGCGGCCGCTCCATTTCGCCTCCCGCCCTTCGCGGAAGGCCGCGTAAAACTCGGCATGATCGGAACTCTTCATCAGCAGGGCCTGGGTCATGCTGTCCAGCTCGAGCGCGGCGCCGAGGTTCATGTCCATCTCTTTAGAGAGCAGCATTTTCGTGGCTGCGTAGGCGAGCGCCGGGCCTTCCGCTAGCCTGCGGGCGACTGCGCTCGTTTCCGTGCCAAGCTCGCGATCCTCGACCACGGCATTGGCGAGGCCGATCGCCAGGGCTCGCTGCGCCGTGACGGGTTCACCGAGCAGCAGCAATTCGCTCGCTCGACCCATCCCGATCAAGCGGGGCAGCAGATACGCGGAGCCCATGTCGCCGCCGGACAGGCCGACCTTCGTGAAGAGAAAGGAGAAGGTCGCCGACGCGGCCAGGATGCGCAGGTCGGCCGCCAGCGCGATGACCGCCCCCGCCCCGGCGGCGATGCCGTTGACCGAGGCGATGATGGGGAGCGGGCAGTCGCGCATTCGCTGGGTGACCGTCCCGGTCATGCGGGTGAACGCTAGCAGATCGCGGGGATCCATCTTCTGCAACTCACCGATGATCTCGGTGACGTCGCCCCCGGAGCTAAACCCGCGACCGGTGCCGGTGATCACCAGCACGCGAACGTCGTCGCGCTGTGGAAGCTCCGTCAGCAGGTCGCGCAAATCCGCATAGACCTGAAACGTCAGCGCGTTCAACTTTTGCGGACGATCAAAGGTGACGGTCGCGACGCCGTCCTCGACCCCGAAGCGAAAGTGGTTCCACGATCGTGTCGGCGAAGCGGACCCGCGGAACGCGCTCATCGGCAAAAACTTATCATCTCCTCCGAAGGAGCGACGCAGATGAACATTGGGCTCGGCCTTCCGACGACCATGACCGGCATCAGCGGTGAACTTTTGATCGACTGGGCGAAGCGGTCCGACAGTGGGCCGTTCACCAGCCTGGGCGTACTCGACCGCATCGCCTATCAGAATTACGAGCCTTTCACGGCGCTGGCGGCGGCGGCGGCGGTCACCCACCGGGTCCGGCTGGCGACCATGATCGTGATCGCGCCGCTGCGAAACACGGCGCTGCTGGCCAAGCAGGCGGCGTCGCTCGATGCGCTGTCTGCCGGCCGCCTTACCCTTGGTCTCGCCGTCGGGGCACGCGGGGAGGACTACGAGGTCGCCCAGGTCGACAGCCGCGGGCGCGGCCGGCGTTTTGCCGAACAGCTCGAGAGCATTCGCGATATCTGGGAGGAGGGGAAGATCGGCCCGACGCCAAACGGACCTGGTCCCCATCTCATGGTCGGTGGATCCAGCGGCGAGACGCTGGCCCGGATGGCGCGCTACGCCGATGGCTACATGCACGGAGGCGGACCGCCGCGCGCGTTTGCCGGCGCCGCCGCCAAGGCCCTTGCCGCCTGGTCCGACCTGGACAGACCGGGGCGCCCGGTGCTCTGGGGGATGGGCTATTTCGCGCTCGGCGACGGGACGACGGAGGCCGGTGCCGACTACCTCCGGCACTACTACGCCTTCGCGGGACCGTTTGCCGAGAAGATCGCCGCCGGCAACCTGACCTCGCCGGGAGCGATCGTCGACTTCATCCGGGGTTACGAAGACGCGGGCTGCGATGAGCTCGTGTTGTTCCCCACGGTCTCGAGCATCGAGCAGATTGACCGACTGGCCGAGGTGATCGGCTAACCGGTGCGCTACGCCGTCATCGGCGGCGGACCTGCTGGACTGTACTTCGCACTGCTGGCGAAGAAGGCCAACCCGAGTGACGAGCTCCTGGTGGTGGAGCGCAATCCACCGGACGCCACCTTCGGTTGGGGCGTGGTCTTTTCGGAGGAGACGCTGGGCGCCCTCCGCGATGCCGACTACGAAACCTACACCGAGATCGGCGAGAGCTTCGCGCGCTGGAACGCGATCGACATCTATTACCAGGACACCAGGATCCGTTCCCGCGGCCATGTCTTTACCGGCATCTCCCGCAAAGTGCTGCTCAATATCCTGCAGCGACGGTGCCGGGCGGTTGGGGTCCGGCTGGAGTTCGAGCGAGAGGTCCACGATGTCGGGGAGTTCGAGGGCGCCGATCTCATCATTGGCGCGGACGGCATCAACGGCCTGGTTCGACGGACGTATGGCGAGGTCTTCAAGCCACAGGTCGTGGTGCATCCGACGAAATACGTGTGGTTTGGGAGCGACATGCCGCTCGACGCCTTCACCTTCATCTTCCGTCGGAACGATCACGACCTGTTCCAGGTCCATGCCTATCCCTTCGATGCGCACACGTGCACCTTCATCGTGGAGTGCCCGGAAGAAGCCTGGCGACGCGCTGGTCTGGAATCGGCGAGCGAGGCGGACAGCATCGCGTATTGCGAAGCGCTCTTCCAGCCGGAGCTGCGTGGCCGGCGACTGATGTCGAACCGCTCGCTCTGGGTCAACTTCGCCACGCTGCGTCAGGAAAGCTGGCATCACGGCAACGTCGTTCTGCTCGGTGATGCCGCTCACACCGCTCACTTCTCCATCGGATCCGGCACCAAGCTGGCGATGGAGGACAGCATCGCCCTGGTCGATGCTTTGCGCCGTCACCGCGACGTGCCCGGCGCCCTCAACGACTACGAGATGGAGCGGCAACCCGTCGTCGAGCGCTTCCAGGAGGCTGCGCTCGAAAGCTCGAGCTATTTCGAGCACGTGTCGCGATACGCGCAGTTCGACCCGCGGCAGTTTGCCTTCAACCTGCTGACCCGAAGCCGCCGGATCACTTACGTGAACCTGACGCAGCGCGATCCGGAGCTGGTTCGCACCGTGGACTCCTGGTTCGCTGCCGCGGCGACGGGTTCGCCGGATGGCGCCCTGCGGCTGAGTCCACCACCGATGTTCGCCCCGCTCAGAATCGGGGAGCTGACGCTCCCGAACCGCGTGGCGGTGACCGCAGGGCCGGACCTCGAGGCAGCCGCGCGATTGGGCGCTGGCCTGGTGATCACCGAATTCGTCAGCGTGACGGAGGACGGACGCATCACGCCGGAGACGCCGGTGATCGATCGGATGACGCAGGACCATCTGAGGTCGACGGTGGAGCGGATCCATAAGGCAGGCAGCCGCGTGGCCCTGCAACTTGGTCATGCCGGTCGCCGCGGCTCGATGCGGCCGCGCTCGCAGGGTGTCGACCGGCCGCTGCGGCAAGGTAGCTGGCGCCTGATGGCCGCCTCGCCGATCGCATACACGCCGCATGCGGCGCTGCCCAAGGAAATGACAGGGCGCGACATCACCCATCTCGTGAAGGGCTTTGCCGCAGCCGCGAAGGCGGCTGGCGACTACGGGCTGGATGCGCTGGAGCTCAACTTCGCGCATGGATATCTCGTCGCCGGCTTCATCTCGCCGCTGACCAATCGGCGTACCGACGACTACGGAGGCTCGCTGGAGAACCGCATGCGCTTTCCGCTCGAAGTGCTCGACGCGGTGCGGGCGACCTGGGAGCGGCCCCTCCTGGTCCGGATTTCCGCCAGCGATTGGGCGCCGGGTGGGATCGATCTCGATGCGGCCGTCCCAATCGCTGCCCTGCTCAAAGCGCACGGTTGCGACCTGGTGCACGCCGTGATGGGTCAGACGATCTGGGAGGGTCGCCCGGATTACCGGCGCCTGTTTGGGGTTCCGGCCAGCGACCGGATTCGCAATGAGGCCGGCATCCCGACGATCGCCACCGGCAACATCGTCACGGCCGACGATGTGAACACCATCCTGGCCGCAGGGCGAGCGGATCTCTGTCGCCTCGAGCTCTAAGGCCGATCCCGCCTTACGCCGTCCGTATGATGCGGCAATGACCGTCGATCCAGCGTTGATTCGGGGGTTACCGAAGGCCGAGCTGCATCTGCACATCGAAGGCACGCTTGAACCGGAGTTGATGTTCGAGTTGGCCCGCCGAAACGAGGTTCGCCTGCCATACGCCTCCGTTGAGGAAGTCCACCGTGCTTACGTCTTCAGCGATCTCCAGACGTTCCTCGACATTTATTACGCCGGCTGCGCCGTGCTGTTGAAGGAACAGGACTTCTATGACCTGACCTGGGCGTACCTGCGGCGCGCCGCCGCCCAGGGCGTGCGCCACGCCGAGATCTTCTTCGATCCGCAAACGCACACCGATCGAGGCGTGGCGTTCGAAACGGTGGTCACCGGCATCTATCGGGCGCTGCAGCATGGTCGCGCTCGCCTCAACATCACGAGCGGGCTCATCCTCTGTTTCCTCAGGCACCTGAGCGCGGAGGCCGCCATGCGCACGCTCACCGAGGCGCTGCCCTATCGCGACTGGATTATGGCGGTCGGTCTTGACTCGTCGGAGGTCGGCCATCCGCCCGCCAAGTTCAAGGACGTTTATGGGCGCGCCCGCGAGGCCGGCTGGCTGGCCGTCGCGCACGCCGGTGAGGAGGGACCGCCGGCTTACGTCTGGGAAGCGCTCGACGTGCTGAAGGCGCGGCGGATCGACCACGGGGTGCGATGCCTTGAGGACGAGCGACTCGTCGGGCGCCTGGTGGAGGAGCGGATTCCGCTGACGGTGTGTCCGCTGTCCAATGTGAAGCTGCGGGTATTTCCGACGCTTAAGCAGCACAATCTCAAACTTCTGCTCGAGCGTGGCCTGCTGGTGACCGTGAACTCCGACGACCCCGCCTACTTCGGCGGCTACGTGGCCGACAACTTCCAGGCCTCCGCTGCCGCCCTCGATCTCAGCCGCGAACAGCAGCTCCAACTGGCGAAGAACTCTTTCGTGGCATCATTCCTGTCCGATGAGGCGAAGCGCGCCAACCTCGAGGAGCTCGATCGGTTCGCGGCTCAGGCCTCGCTGAAGACGATGTCCTGAGCGCCGTCGTACAGCACCCGGCGGCCGAGCTCGATGAGCAGCTCGCGGCCTTCCTCGATGGTGGCGAAGTGGTTGCCGGCGAGCTGGCCCGCCTTGCTGGCGAAGCTGGTGGCGCCATAGGGAAAGAGCACTTCGGTCTCGCTGATCCCGCCGGGGTAGAGAAGCAACTGGCCGGCCGCCGGATAGCTGGTGTGGTTCTCGTACCCAAGCCCGGTATGCAGCTCCCCCAACGGGACCCAGGCGGATTCGCCACTCCAGCGCGCCTGCACCAGGCGGGCGCGCAGCGGCAGCAACCGGAGAAACGCGGCGCAGGTCTTCGGCGCCGCGGTGGTCTCCCAGCGCGCGGTGAAGCGAAGCGAGCCGACCGTGATCTCAAGCATCGCGTCTAAGGCTAAGGCCGATACTGCCGTGAGCCGGTTTCGGATCGCTAAAGACCCGGGTCTTCGGGTCGGCGTCGGACACCTTCGACGTGTCCCACAAGCGGTTCTCCGCTTCGAACGAGACTTCGCTCATGCCGCTGAAGCGGGCCAGCAGCCTAGTCCCTATCTCGTAAACGAGGTGCTGGATCGACATGCTGACGAAGTCATCGAAGCTAGCGATTACGGCCTCGCGCACCGCTTCCGAGTCGATGCGCCCCTTGCCGTCGCTCACGCCATCCGCCATCGCCTGGTAGCGCCAGTACACGTCGAGATAGATGAAGAGCGGACGGTCCGAGACGTCGGGCAGCGTCGTGTAGGCGTCGCGCGCAAAGTCTCGAAAGGCGCTGCCGGTGAGTTTGACCAGCCGCAAGTTGCGCCGGCCGCAGCGGAGTGATCGAAAACCATCACGACCGAGTTCCAGCTCTACCGTCCCGTAATCGTCATCGAGCGGGCTCAGCAGTTTGGCGCTGTGGGCCGCGAACGGGATCTCACGGACGAAAATTCGCAGGGCGTTCATCTGGGGATAGGTGCCGAGCAACCGGCGGCCCAGGAATGCCGCGAAGCCCTCGTGACTGGCTCCGGGGTACTCGAGCGCCATCGCGTAGACGAAATTCTTCATGGTGTCGGTGGCGACCACCTCGCGGTTGTCGCCCTCGGTGTACGCCGGCATGAAGTTGTCGCCGAAGACGTCGATACTGACCCGGCCGCCGAGGAGGCCCAGGCTCGGGTGGGTCCGGTAGAAGGAGACGTTGTGCTTGCCGTACCGGATGTCGGCGTTCACGAGCGCAGCCGATCCTCGGCGATCGCCACGATGGCGCGCAGGCCTTCCTGTAATTCTTCGTCACGCGAACGACGCAGTCTTGCCTGCAGGACCTTGACGATGTCGGCTTTGGGCCGGCGATTGACGAAGACCACGAAGCGGAAGCCGAATCGACGCTCGTAGTTGGCATTGAGCCGGGCCAGTTCCGGGTGCTGATCCCCGCCCTGTTCCTCGAGCGAGCGAGTCGACAGGCGCTCCACGTCTTCGCCGATGCGAGGGTGGGCATTGAGTGTCGCCACCTTTTCCTCATCGGTCAGCGTGGGCAGCGCGGCGCGCATCGAGGCGATGAGTTGCGCGGCGGTGCGATATGGCCCACCGGCCCTGACCTTCTGCGCCAGCGGGGTGGAGCCCTCGAGCGCCTCCTCGATGGTGGTCATCACATGCGGAAGAATCCGCAACCTCGTCGACTGATCATGTTCCGCGGTAGGTGGTGCAGGAATAGGGTGCGATCAGCAGCGGCACGTGGTAGTGGCGGCCCTCGCTGAGCCGGAGCTCGAGTGCAATCGTCTCGAAAAGGTGCGGGGTGGCGCCCCAGTACGCCCCGACCTCAACCAGCAATCGGTAAGACCCGGGATTGATGCCGCCGCCACTCAGGTCGGCGATCCGTCCCTGCGCGTCAGTGGTCAGGCTGCGCGTGCCCAGCGTGACGCGGACACCGCCCGCCGGTTTTCCCGAGGCGACATCGAGGACGTGGGTCGAGACCGTGGCCAACTCGCTCATTGCTGCACCATGGGGGGTGCGACCTGATTGAGGGAGGGTCGCAAGCTTCGGTGACCACCGGGGCACGGCCTGGTTCGCTCGCCCGATGAGGGCCAGTGTGAGTGTTGCCGGCCT
>Ga0070697_100002879_pt1 | contig 13231 bp, 5 predicted proteins | sample KBSK1501metaG_FD_65475 | JGI IMG/M metagenome (GOLD analysis project Ga0070697, IMG submission 65475) | Corn, switchgrass and miscanthus rhizosphere microbial communities from Kellogg Biological Station, Michigan, USA - KBS K1-50-1 metaG | ecosystem: Host-associated > Plants > Roots >... | reverse complement strand
TCGTCTTCCCTGGGAACGGCCGCGAGTGTCTCAGGCGTTTCAGTCTCAGGGATAAGCAGCTTGGCTACAACCACGCAAGCAGGAATCGCCAGGAAAGAAGCCGAGATCAGGTGTCCCGCTATTTGTGGAAACACTCCGGTCAGAAAGGCCACATAGACTCCGAGCGTACTTGATGCCACCGTTCCCAGGCCCGTCGTCAATATCAGCAACAACTCAGAGCGCGTCATTTTTTCCAGATACGGTCGGACCACGAGCGCCGATTCAATTCCCACAAAGATGTTTGCTGCACTCGAGAGGGATTCTGCGCCGCTGATTTTCATTGTTCGGTGGAAGAGCCTGGCGAAGAGCCGCACGAATATCTGCAGCACTCGCAGGTGATAGAGCATGGAGGTGAACGCTGCAAAGAAAATCACCACCGGAAGAACCTGGAAGACGAGGATGAAGCCGATGGATCCTGACTCTCCGGGACTCGCGGCAAGTGGTCCAAACAGGAACACCGAACCGCTCTTTGAGGCGTTGAGTAAGACCAACACGGCGTCGTTGAGCCAGATTAAGATTCGATGCGAACCAGGAAAACGAAAAATTATCAGGCCGATCAGGAGTTGCAGGGCGGCTGCCCACGCGATCGTTCTCCAGGCAATCTTTCGTCGATTACTGGAAAACAACCAGGCGATTCCCGCGAAGACAATGAAGCCCACGAGTGCCACTGCGTGATGAATCATATTCCTGCCATCCTCTTATTTGGTTTTATTGCAGGGGCCGTAAGATACGAGATGAAGGGAGCGCGAGGCAAATCGTTAATGAACACGTCCCAAATAGAAGCTGGTGGGCATGTAGTTCTTGTTGTCGGCGGGACTGGAAGTGGCCCAAATATTGAGACGATCCGGATTGCCCACGCGCTGAATCTGAATGAACCTGCCGCCGAAGCCCAGTAAGTCTTCGCCTGTGAGGTAGCATTGAAAGCTCCGATTGCCAATGGGAATTAGTAAGACCCACTGCTTTCCATCGCGAGAAACTGAAGTCGCCCGCTTCCGTGAGTGGGACTGGGCGGATGCAAGCAAGGAGTTTGAGCGAGCGATCAGTCTCAACCCCAATTACGCAACCGCCCATCACTGGTACGCATACCATCTGGCGTCGATCGGTTCTGCCGCCGCTTGCCCCTTCCCAACTGCGCTATTTGGAGTTGAGGGTTATTTTCTAACGATGCAACGAAAGCCAAGATGGCAGGTTGAGGTATCCACAGACTGTGGCATCCGCGCAGCCGGTCGATAACGCTTACAGTAATTCGGCGCGCACAAGAATGAGCCGCCCTTCATAACCTTACGCGGAATCGGAACCGCCGGGTTGCACGGATCGAAACTTTCCTCGCGCACGCCACCGCGAGGATTCAGATTGCCACAACAGCTATGTTGGATCTTGCCATGCTCCTGGTACCAATCCGTGGTCCACTCCCAAACGTTGCCGGCCATTTCGAAAAGGCCATAGCCATTCGCCGGAAACGAACCAACCGGTGCGGTCCATTCAAAACCGTCAGTCAAAAGATTCTCATTCGGAAAGTCCCCCTGCCAGGTGTTGGTCATCGGTGTTCCGTCCGGCTCGAACTCGTCTCCCCAAACAAACTCGGCGCCTTCCAATCCACCACGCGCGGCAAATTCCCATTCTGCTTCCGTGGGCAATTCCTTGCCAGCCCACTGCGCGTAGGCTTCAGCGTCTTCGTAGGCAATGTGAACCACCGGATGTTTGTGCAGGCCCTTTAGCGAACTGCCCGGGCCAAGCGGGTGCCGCCAATTCGCGCCAGGAACATAGGTCCACCATTGAAAATGATCTTTGAGATCGACTGGAAATCCTGGCCGGTGAAACACAACTGAAGCTGGAATCAATAATTCGGGTTTTGCATCGGGATAGTCTTCGGCGCGCGGCGCACGCTCGGCACTCGTAACGTAGTTAGTCTGCTCGATAAATCGCGAAAACTGCGCGTTGGTAACGGTGCATTGCTCGATCCAAAAACCGTCAACAGTTACTGGATGCGCCGGCGCTTCTTCAGGGTAATGATCGTTCGAGCCCATCAGAAAAGTTCCGCCGGGGATCCAGGACATGTTTTCAAACGGCGGTTTGTCACGACGGACCGGTTTCGTCCTGCCAATTGAAGTGAGTTCCTGTGCGGGGTTCGCTTGTTTTGTCATGACTAGTTTCCTCCCTCGATGTTCGGCGGTTCAACGCTATTACGATACCTTGTGCATGATCTATGGCCGGGACCCCGCGGGGAATGCAAGGCTTGTGAATAGCAACGCGCTTCCCTTCGCACGCGCTAACATTTGCGAACAAGATTATCGGCGAATAGAAAGCGCGTGGAAGACGTTGCTCAAACCTTACGCTGATGACTCACTTTGGGCAGCGCGATGAGAGGTTAACCAGACTTGTTCTCGAGTCTTTATGGACCGGGTTGTTTATTTCGCTCGTGCGCCAAACGAATACAACGCATTACGTGTACGGATGTAGAGATTGTTACCTGCAATTGCAGGTGTGGCCCAAACCTCTTCGTCCAGATTGTTCATGGCGAGAATCTCCCACTGGGGGTCGGCTTTAAGCACAGTCACTTTGCCGCTCGCACTGACGAGAAAGATCTTGCCATCCGCCGCGACCGGAGATGCGTAGTAATCCTCGAGCGCGTCGGGCGTGCGACCCTGTTTCAGAATCTGTCCGCTCACCGGATCGACACTGGTAACAATACCGCCCTCTTTCATCAGATACATCACGCCGCGGTAGATTAACGGTGCAGGAATATTCGGGTAGGATTTCTTAACGCGCCAATCAACGTGCGAATTCGTAAGGTCGCCCCGACCCCCTAGGCGGATGGCAGTAAGACCGTGGCCGGCTGTGGTTGAGTTGCGGACGAATTCGAATTCGGCCCGCTCGATGTTTCCATCATTGTTCGAGTCCAACCATCCAAAGTGATCGTAGGCCTCAGCATTAGACCTCATCTCCTCACGTTGAATCATTTGGTCCTTATTGCTGTCGGCCTTCAGAACTTCGTCGAAGGGTGGCAAAAACGATTCATCTCCACCCTCCGCGGTCACGTAGACCATGCCTGTTCCAACGACCGGCACACCTTTCGGATACGAGCCGATTCTGGTCACCCACCACAATCGTTCTCCCTTATCCAGAGAATATGCATCGACGGTCTGTGAACCGAGGACGATCACTTGCGCCGGTCCATCCTTCGGCTTGTAAATGGCTGGAGTAGAATACGCCTCGTAGTTTGGACGGCTCTTCTTCCAGAGTTCCTTTCCATTGCGCGCATCGATAGCAATGATGAAGGAATCTGTTCGCTGATCACACACCATCACCAGCGTGTTACCGGCAAGCACCGGCGATCCACCCATGCCGTAGAAGCTGTTGAAAGGTCCCAGCGGCACTCGCCATCGCTCCTTGCCATCTGGTCCATAGGAGATCAATCCGAGTTCCCCAAAAAACACGAACACGTTCTTTCCGTCGCTGACCGGACTCGGCGAGGCTGCATCATTGGCCTTAAAGATCGGCATGTGACGCGCGCGTAAAATATCGCGGCGCCACAAAGTCCTTCCTGTTTTTCGATTCAGGGCGAGTGTGATTAGTTTGTCGCCTTCGCTCGCGGTCAGAAATACATAGTCGGCAGTTACCACTGGCGACGATCGTCCGAAGGGCACCGGCGTTTTCCAAACGAGATTCCTGGTCGAGCTGAACTCAGAAGGCAGCGCAAAGCCCTCGGCAACGCCGCTACCGTTCGGCCCCCGGAATTGCGGCCATTCATTAGTACGCGTGGACGTCCTTGGCTCGGAAGTTTTCTTACTTTGCTGTGCGTAGACGGACGAGTCAGCGATGACACATAACGCCGCTATCACTAACACCGGGAATGAGTTTTTGACTTTCATATTCTGAATCGTGCCTGGAGGAATCAATCCCGCACGTCCTTTCCGGCAAGTTAATCCTGAGTCTGGATGCTAATTTTCGCTGAGTCGGGTCTACGTAGGCAACAAAAATTCGACACGTGAGGATGGTTTCTGGGGGCATTGTCAATCTACGTTGATGGAGTAAGATGAAGGATAATCATGTTCAATCGACCTTCTGAAGTAGTGTCTCTCCTGCTTGCGGCAGCGCTGACCGCGATAGCAACCGGCCTGAATACTTATGCCCAGAGTCCGCGCATTGGAACTTTTAACCACCCGATCATCGACAGTAGGATGACTGACAAAGAAGCTTTCGAGGGGTTGGATCCAAAATGTCCGGAGGATATCCGCCAGAAACAGAAGGTCGTTCAGCTCAAATATTACTCGGCAGACGGAAAGATTCACCAGGGCCAGCTCGTTATTGATCAGGAGTTGGTCAGGGACATTGAGAAGGTGTTTGCGCTGGCGTTGAAAGAACATTTCCCGATTTATTCGGTCATTCCAATTTCAGATCAACGTTTTCGCAAGGAAGGTCGCTGGGACGACGAGCTTTCCATGGAGGCCAACAACACATCCTCGTTCAATTACCGGGAGATAACCGGCGGCGGGCGCCTGTCGAACCATGCTTACGGTAGAGCGATCGACATAAACACTTTCCTAAATCCTTACATCAAGAATGGTATCGTTCTCCCTCACGGTGCGAAATATGATCCCACGGTCGCCGGGACCTTCACACCTGGCCATCCGATCGTACAAACGTTCCTAAAGCTTGGCTGGACCTGGGGTGGTAATTGGACCTCTCCCCGGGACTATCAGCATTTTGAAAAGCCGCCGAAGAAATAGCGCAAGAGCTAAACACAAGGGACCCACTCGGGGTAAAATGAAGGGCGCCAAAATGAATCTCTTTTGAAAAAGGATAAGGCGGAGCCCATTTTTGAATTGGTTTCGGCTGGCCGCTGCTAAAACAACTAACAGTGCTTAGAGCACAACTACAGAGATTGGCCCAGGCATTCAGGTCTTGTGACATTGTACAGAGGATGAAGGTGCCTTCTGAATCGTGTCTTATGAATAGTACCTTCCTGGAGCGCTAGCACCCCTTCCTAATTTGCGGGTTTCGTTTGCTGTGCCCGCGGGCAGACTAACCCTTGAGCCTTAAAACCGAACTAATACGGAGATCCTATCTATGCGTGAGCTTCGCCGGTTCATCGTTCACCCACTTCTTTCATTCCTAATCATTGCGATTGTCGGCCTGTTGCCAATGATATCGAACATTAGCGCGCAACAATTGGACGCTAATCTCTATTCTGGGTTGCGTTGGCGAATGCTCGGCCCGTTTCGTGGCGGGCGCATCAACGCAGTCAGCGGAGTCATAAGTCAACCGGACACCTTCTATTTCGGTTCGGTCGGCGGAGGATTATGGAAGTCTTTGAACTCCGGGCGCACATGGTTTCCAGTTTTCGATTCAAACAACGTTGCCTCAATCGGCGCGATTGCCGTTGCGCCATCCAGCCCAAACATCGTCTACGTAGGAACCGGCGAACCGGATATGCGTGATTCGATTGCCTTCGGTGACGGTATGTACAAATCCACCGACGCTGGGAAGAGCTGGAAGCACATTGGGCTGGAAAATACGAAACAGATTGGCCGCATCATTGTCGATCCGAAGAACCCAGACATAGTCTTTGTCGCGGCGATGGGTCATGCCTATGGGCCGAATCCTGATCGAGGCGTCTACCGCTCTCGCGATGGCGGCACTACCTGGCAAAAGGTTCTTTTTAAGAATGACGACGTGGGCGCCATTGATCTCGCTTTCGATCCCACTGATTGGCAAATAGTTTATGCCACGCTTTGGAACGTTCGTCGTCCGCCGTGGTTTATCTATGCGCCGGCGAACGGACCAGGCGCCGGTATCTTCAAATCCAGCGATGGAGGCACAACCTGGAAAGAGATTTCTGAAGGGATCCCCACCGAGGGTCGCGGGCACATTGGGATCGCCGTCTCCCCGGTAAATCGCAATCGGGTGTATGCGGTTGTCGATGCTAAGGAGGGTGGCGTGTTTCGTTCGGATGATGCCGGTGCAACCTGGGCCAAACTCTCTGCGGACAAACGACTGTGGGACCGCGGTTGGTACTTCGAGAAAGTTACCGTCGATCCAAAGAACGCGGACACCGTTTACGTGATGAATACATCCGTTTATCGATCGACGGACGCGGGCAAGACGTGGACGGCAATCAAAGGCGCGCCCGGTGGGGACGATTATCATCAACTCTGGATCAATCCCGACGATCCGAAGCGAATGATTGTCGCCAGCGACCAGGGCGGAATCGTAACCGTGGATGGTGCGGCCACCTGGAGTTCCTGGTACAACCAACCCACGGCGCAGATTTATCACGTCGCCGCCGACTATCGCTTTCCTTACTGGGTTACCGGCGCGCAACAGGACAGCGGCGCCGTAGGGACGCCTTCCCGCAGTCGGCACTCAGAAATATCGAATCGCGACTGGGAGGGTTTGTGTTCCGGTGGCGAATCCGGTTACACCGCTCCCGATCCTCTGCATCCGGAAATTCTATTTGGTGGCACTGTTTCACGCTGTAACGTGATTACTGGTGAGACCAGGAACGTTTCGCCCGAGCGCGGCGGGACGCCGGGACAGTTTCGGCATGCCTGGACGCAGCCACTCGTGTTTTCGCAAGCTGATCAGCACGCCCTGTATTACGCAAATCAGTTTCTCTACAAGACGACAAATGGAGGCGAGAGCTGGGCGCAGATTAGTCAGGACTTAACGCGCGAGGATCCAGGAGTGCCGCCGAACCTGAATGAAGCCGCCGCTGCGGATGCTCCAGCGGAAAAGCGCAGGGGTGTAATTTACAGCATCGCCCCTTCGCCTTTGCGCGCATCGATGATCTGGATTGGCACCGATGATGGTCTGATTCAACGAACGAACGACGACGGTAAGACCTGGCAGAATGTGACCCCACCTGCGATGACTTCGTGGAGTAAGGTCGTGATGATTGAGGCATCGCACTTTGATGTGAACGAAGCCTACGCCGCGGTCGAGCGGCATCAACTGGAAGACTACGAACCGCATATCTATCGCACACTCGACTCCGGGAAGACCTGGACGGAGATAACGAAAGGACTAAATGCCGGCGTTTACGTCCAGACGGTTAAGGAAGATCCGGTTCGGCGCGGATTGCTATTCACCGGCACCGAGCGCGCTGTATTCGTTTCCTTCGATGACGGAGATCACTGGCAGTCACTGCAACTCAATCTGCCGGCGGCGTCGATGCGCGATCTCGCGATTCATGGCGACGATTTGATCGTGGCGACACACGGCCGCGGGTTCTGGGTGATCGACGATATTATGGCGTTGAGGCAGATCAATAATGACGTGGCAAAAGCGAATGCCTATCTATTCCAACCTGCGGACGCGATCACCCTGACGCCCGGCAGCGACAACGGCACGCCAATGCCACGTGATGAACCGCTGGCTGAGAATGCTCCTTACGGTGCGATGATTGATTATTATCTGAAGGCAAAGGCGAATGGTGCGGTCACGCTCGAGATACTCGACCCCGCCGGCGAAGTGATCCGTAAATATTCCAGCGAGGATAAAGCGCCTCCGGTGAATCCGGACACGCTCAACATTCCTCCCTCCTGGGTGCGGACGGCTGAACCTCTATCGACGATGGCCGGCATGCATCGATGGATTTGGGATCTTCGTCCCGCGCCGCCTCCGCGACCCGCCGGCGGTGGCGGCGGTGGCCGCGGCGGTGCTCCTGCTGTGTTGCCTGGAACGTATACCGTTAAGCTTTCTGTTGGTGGTAAGAGCTACACTCATCCGCTGCTGGTAAAAATTGACCCGCGGACGAATTAATGTTCGAAAATACGGGCGACTGCGAACGTAGCAAGTTGGTTCGCGTTCTTTCGTGAGATTTTGTGTAATTTCGTGGATCGTGTCTTTATTACGATCGAGACCATACGATCCACCAAATTACACGAAATCTCACAAACGAACACCAAATCAAAGTTCTTGTGAAAAGCCGCGTTACCAGTCCCTATCAATTAATCCTTTGATTGTGAGTTAACTATGAAACTATCTGCTGGATTACCTCCACTTCGCCGATGCATCGTCGCATTCCTTTTGTGCGTCGCTTTTATGTTCTCGGCCTCTTCGCTGGTGTTTGCGCAGCAGTTCAGCCCCGATCTTTTCAAGTCGCTGCACTGGCGCAGTATTGGACCATTCCGTGGCGGGAGAACGCGCGCGGTCGCCGGAGTGCCATCACGACCAAACCTCTTTTATATCGCCCAGGTAAATGGTGGCGTATGGAGGACCGACGACTATGGGCGGACCTGGACGCCGATCTTTGCAGATCAACCGACAGGCTCCGTTGGTTGTATCGCGGTGGCTCCTTCCGACCCCAACATTATTTATGTGGGTAGTGGCGAAGGCTTGCAGCGTCCCGATCTTTCGGTTGGCGATGGCATCTATAGATCCGATGATGCCGGGAACACCTGGGTGCACCTGGGTCTCCGCGACGGTCAGCAGATTCCGCAGATCGCGGTCGACCCGCGTGATCCGAACCGCGTCCTGGTTGCAGTGGCCGGGCACCCGTATGGTCCAAACCAGGAGCGCGGCATTTTTCGCTCTGTCGATGGAGGCAAGACGTTTGAGAAAGTTCTCTACAAAGACGAGAACACCGGCGGCGCCGATGTGCTAATCGATCCTTCGAACCCGGACGTCGCCTATGCCGCGCTTTGGGAAGCTCGCCAGGGACCCTGGGAGAACGCCGCCTGGAATGGAAACGGCGGTGGAATATTCAAGTCAACCGACAACGGTAAAACGTGGCTACCGTTGAGCGGGGGATTGCCGGAAGGAATCATTCAAGCCAATCTGGCGATTGCTCCCAGTTCTTCCAGACGTCTGTTTGCTTCAATTGCTATAAACACGGGGCCGGTCATCTACCGTTCCGATGATGCTGGTGAGACGTGGATCAGGATAACCACCGACGCACGTCCAGCTGGACGCATCGGTGGCGGCGATCTCGCCGTGCTTAAAGTCGACCCAAAGGATCCGGACGTTGTTTATTCCGCCAGCATTGTCTCCTGGAGATCGATCGATGGTGGCAAGACGTGGAACGCGTTTCGCGGCGCTCCGGGCGGCGACGATTACCAGAACGTTTGGATTAATCCGACAAACACCGAAGTGATTCTAATGGGCAGCGATCAGGGCGCGGTGATTACGGTGAATGGTGGCAAGTCATGGAGCAGTTGGTACAACCAGCCAACGGCACAGCTTTATCACGTCAGTGCCGACAACGCGTTTCCGTATCGATTGTGCGGCGGTCAGCAGGAGAGTGGTTCAGCCTGTGTAGCGAGTCGGGGTAATGACGGCGAGATTACTTTTCGCGAGTGGCACCCGGTGGGCGCTGAAGAATATGGCTATGTGGCAGCGGATCCGCTCGATCCCGACATTGTCTACGGCGGCAAGCTCACCCGTTACGATCGCCGCACCGGGCAAGTGCAAAACATTATGCCGAAGCCTTTTCGCTCGGCTGATTTTCGCGTCCTCCGCACTCAGCCGGTATTATTCTCACCGGTTGATCCACACGTGCTCTACTTTGCGACCAATACGTTATGGAAGACGAAAGATGGCGGGCGAAACTGGGACCAAATCAGTCCGGACTTGACGCGCAAGACGTTTGACGTACCCAACACGGTAGGTAAGTTTCGCACGCAACCGACGGCTGCGCCGACCCAGCGAGGGGTGATTTACACAGTCGCGCCGTCGCCGCTTGATATTAATCTGATCTGGACCGGCACTGACGATGGGTTAATTCATCGCACCACCGACGGTGGCGCGCACTGGAGTGATGTGACGCCAAAGCAGTTGCAGCCCTGGCAGAAGATTTCAATTCTCGAAGCCAGCCATTTCGACAAGGACACAGCCTACGCGGCTGTCAACACGCTGAGGCTGGATGATCTCCGGCCGCATATTTATCGGACCCGCGACGCGGGAGCAACCTGGACTGAAGTTACTAACGGTATTCCAGACAATGAGAACACCAATGTCGTGCGCGAGGATCCCGAAAGAAAAGGTTTGCTGTTTGCAGGGACTGAGCGGGCCGTTCATGTGTCATTTGATGATGGCGATCACTGGCAGTCTTTGCGCCTCAACATGGGCGCTAGTTCGATTCGCGATCTGATCATTAAGGATGACGATCTTTGCGTCGCCACTCATGGGATCGGTTTCTGGATTCTCGATAACATCACGCCACTGCGGCAATTGCAGGCATCAATAAAGTCCGTTCCTGCTTTACTGTTTCGCCCGCAGACTGCCCGGCGCATCCGCTGGAACATGAATACGGACACCCCATTGCCGCCCGACGAGGCCGCCGGCGAAAATCCACCTGACGGCGCCGTGATCGATTATTACATTGGCGCTTCTCAGTCAGCCCCGATCACCTCTGTGACTCTGGAAATCAAAGACCAGTCCGGTCAGCTTGTACGGCGTTATTCGAGCGCCGGTACCGTTCCAACGCCCGATCCCGCTCTCTCGATTCCTCCGTACTGGATAAGGCCTCCGCAGAAACTCGCGAGCGAATCCGGCCTGCATCGCTTTTTCTGGGATCTGCACTATGCCCCTGTTCCAGGCTTACAGCCGCAGTATCCGATTGCGGCTGTGGGTCGCAACACGGCCCCAGAGCCGACTTCGCCTTGGGCGATGCCGGGTAAATACATCGTAGTGCTTACGGTAGGCGGTAAGAGTTATCAGCAACCCCTAACGCTTTTGATGGATCCGCGAGTTAAAACTTCGCAGGCCAACCTGGCTGAGCAATTTAGACTATCAAAGCAACTCTATGACGAATGGTTGGCGCTGAACTCTATCTCTGACAGCGTCAGAATTATTCGCGCTCAAATTGCCGAATTGCGATCGAGATTACCGCTGGGCGATCTGAAAACGCACGTCGACACGTTGGCCGAAAAGCTTCAAACTTTGGCAGGCGCAACTGGTGGCGGACCAGGCGCCGGAGTAGGAGCCGCCGTCCCGACCGTGGCAACTACTACTGGAAGATTGAGAACACTCTTCAACCTCATTGAGCATGTGGATCTCGCACCGACTCCTCAGGCCGCAGCCGCGGTGCCCGATATTGTTAAGGATTCCCACTCGCTTGAGGAAAAGTGGCAGGCAATCAAGTCACAGGACATTCCGGCGCTAAATCGGGAGCTGCGACTAGCTGGTTTGCCCGTTCTGGAGCTACCAGGATGACTTAGCCGCGGAAGCAACTCAGTTGCTACCGCGGGCCGGGGACTCGAACCCTCCAGCACTCTTCATTGGTGGGACATCGGGTGCTTTCACTCAGAAGATGAAACGCGCTTGCAGCTGGAACATTCGCGGCGGGTCAATGTTTGCGAACGCTGGAATCGCGTTGGTGGCCGTGCCGACGCCGCCCACGAACTGTCCGAATGTGGGTGCCGCCGTCGCGGCATCACCGTAGACCGTGACCCCACGGCCGAGGTAGTTCCCGTGATTGAAGAGATTGAAGCCCTCCAACCTGAGCAAAATGGCCGTGCGCTCTGACGTCTTGATGCGACCCTCGATAAAAGCCGCCAGATCGGAGGTCGGTGTGCCGCGAAACACCGACTTGCGGATTACTTGCCCATTAATGACTGGCCGGTCGTTCATCACTCCGTCACCATTGTTGTCAACGCCAGTGGTAGCATTGAAGGGACGCGCCGATGCGAGCTGTGTCAGAGTGCCCGCTGTGATATTGAGTGGGAATCGGTAGCTGAAAGTGATGACCGCGCGATGACGCTGATCTACCACGCTTGGTCCGCGTTCGACCTCGCCAAGTCGCGAGATGATACTCTCGTTCGGACCAATACCATTGCCGTCCGGTTCGCTGGTGTTCGTTGCCCTGGACCAGGTATAGCTGAGTGCGGCATAAATTGGCCGGTTGTCCCGGTAGCTGATCTGTGTCTGCAATCCGTCGTAATCGGCGACGCCCAGATTCATTATCACGTTCACCTGGCGGACGCCGCCATTGGCCGGCAGGATTGGACGCGAGGCGTTGGCCGAAGCCACGCTTCTTACGAAGCCTACCGTGGTCCGATCGACAGCCGACGGGGCGTTTAAATCGACGGTCCGATCAATGCCGCTCAAGTGCTGATGTACGTAGTCGCCGCCGACGAACAATCCCTTTATCACTTCTCGCTCGACCCCGATCGACATTACCTGGCTGCGCGGATTTACCAACTCATCGGGGTAGTCCGGAAGCAAATTGAACTTCAGGCCGAACCTCGCAAACTGTGACTCGTAGAAAGACCTCAGGCCCGCCCTAATCGTAATGTCACGCGCAGGCAATTGCGTAGTCGACAGCGTGTTGGGATCAACGTTCACTGGGAGGCATGACCCCGTTAGACACGTCGGAAAGCCTGTTTGCCCGGGATTCGCGGTGTAGGTCGTCAATCCGTCCAGTCCGTTTACCAGATAACCAGCGACCGCATTGGAGCGAATCTGCGTGTAATACATGCCGTAGCCGCCGCGAATTGATAAGCGGGAATCGCCTCCCGGATGCCAGCCGAAGCCGATCCGCGGTGCGAAGTTGTTAGTTGCGTCAGTCAATGTCTGCCGGTCATAACGAATTCCGGCATCAAGGATGAAGTTCCGACTCAAGTGGATGCTGTCCTGCACGAACCCGGTAAGGAGCCACTGTCGCAACTCATAGCTGCTGATACCAAAGTTGATCGGCTGCTGGTAGTTCTGCACGTTAGCCAATGTCAACTGATTAAAGGGCAATGTGTTAGCCGCGCCCGTTGTCAGGAAAGTGAACGTGCCGAGGATCGCGGTGCCGGGCTCGCTGCCGGTGCCGCCGGAGGTGTGGTGGATCACACTTCCACCGAAGCGTAGGTAGTGCTTGCCACGCGACCACGACAGCGTGTTCGAGAGCTGCACCTGGTGACTCCAGATGTCGGAAGCTCGCGACTGTCCAATCGTGAATGGAACAGCTCCATTGCCGCTGCCGCGGGTGTAGGTCGTCGACAGTGTCCGGGCTTCCCAGAGTGTGACTGGATCGCCATGCAGGTAAGCAAAGCGCGCCTCGTTGAGAAAATTCCGACTGAGGACCGCCGTGTGATTGACTTGCATCGTCCATGACCGTCGCGTGTACCTTCGCGCGACGCTGGGTGCACTCGTGCCTCCCACAGCGTCCTGCGGATTGTCGTCGAAGAACCGGTCGACGTTCATTCGAAACATCAGGTTCTGGTTCGGCGTGAGTTTGTGGTCCAGTCTTCCGTCAACCAGG
>Ga0070697_100002878_pt1 | contig 13234 bp, 8 predicted proteins | sample KBSK1501metaG_FD_65475 | JGI IMG/M metagenome (GOLD analysis project Ga0070697, IMG submission 65475) | Corn, switchgrass and miscanthus rhizosphere microbial communities from Kellogg Biological Station, Michigan, USA - KBS K1-50-1 metaG | ecosystem: Host-associated > Plants > Roots >... | reverse complement strand
CGTCAAGAGTGATGAGGTGGTGGGCATCAGCGCCCTCGCCCGCGACGTTACCGAAGAGCGCGATAAGGAACGCCGCTTTACCGAACTCTTTGAAACCCTGCAGGAAGGGGTGTATTTCAGCACGCCTGAGGGCAAGTTGCTTGACGCCAATCCCGCACTGATTCAGATGCTTGGCTGCAAAAGCAGGGACGAACTTTTGTCGCTCGATCCCAGCGCCCTTAATGTTGATCCCGGCCAGGGTGCTGTGCTGGGGCGGAACGCCGATGATCGAGGCAGCGAACGTAGCCGGGAGCTCGCGCTTCGACGGAAGGATGGAACAACGGGAATCTTTCTGGACACGTCGCGCGCGGTCTGGGATGGCTCCGGCAAGATCATCCGCTACCAGGGCACACTGGTGGACGTCACGGAGCGGCGCAAGATGGAAAAGGCGTTGCGCCAGCAGGAGGAGTTCCAGCGTTACCTGCTGGAGAGCTTCCCCGATCTGATCCTGGTGATCGATCTTGCGGGACGTTACAGCTTTGTCAGTTCACGTATCCGGGATCTGCTCGGCCGCACCCCTGCAGACCTGGTGGGAAAGAAAGTTGATGACGCCGAGCAGGAGCCGTCGCCGGACTTTCTGGCCCTCTATCACGACGTGAGCTCGGGCGCAAAGAAGTTCGGCTTCTGCGAGTTTGGGGCGCGGCACCGCGATGGAAGCTGGCGGACGATGCGCGCCAATGCCAGCCCCCTGTTCGACGCCGAAGGAAAGTCGAGCGGCGTGATTGTGTCGGTGCGCGATATCACCGTCGAGCGAAAGCTGGAACAGCAGATCATTCAAAGCGAGCGGCTGGCGGCCATGGGACAGATGATCGGAGGCTTCGCGCACGAACTGAACAATCCCCTGACCAGCATCATGGGCGTGGCCGAACTGCTGCAGGAAGGCGAGCGAGAGGAGTCCGCGCGCAAGCACCTGGTGATGTTGCAGCAGCAGGCCCGGCGCGCGGCTGACATTGTACAGAATCTGATGTATTTCTCGCGGCCACCCGCCCCGGGGAGAGTTACCGTCGACCTGAACGAACTGGTGCAGCGGACTCTGCACCTCCACGCTTACTCCTTGCGCAAGAATAACGTTACGGTGGATTTTCTTCCGGAGCCTTCGCTGCCGACGGTCACCGGTGATTCGCATCAACTGATGCAGATTTTCCTGAATCTTATTCTGAACGCTGAACAGGCAATGCGAGACGTACGGGATCGTGGCACGCTCAGGGTTCGGATGGAAAAGAGCAGCAACTCGGTTATCGCTACCTTTCAGGATGACGGGCCCGGCATCCCCGCCGAGGTGCTACCTAACATCTTCGATCCTTTCTATACTACCAAGCGGCCAGGACGAGGCACGGGCCTCGGCCTGAGCATCTGTAAGGCGATTTTGCGAGAGCATGGCGGAGAAATCGAAGCCAGTTCTGGCCCCGGCGGTGGGGCTGTTTTCAGGGTCACGCTGCCAACCGCGGGAGCGGGCCCGGCGGACGACCCGGCCCGGGCCTAGAAGCCGTCCGATGGACGCGCAGAGATTTCGTTTCTACCCTTCCGATGGACGCGCAGAGATTTCGTTTCTACCCTTCCGAGCACGGTGGCTGACACTTGTTGGCGTGGTGACAATATTGTCGGGAGTAACCCCAGAGAAGGTTAGCCCCCACAACCTCCGAAAACCAAGGTCGGGCAAAGAAGCTCAACACCTCGTGTTGGAACCGGCGGTGATCTCTTTCGAGCAGCAGGGCATCTCCCTCATCGGAGAGGAGAACGTACTTCTTGTCACGCGTTTTAAGTGGCGCGAAGAAGGGCAAGAGGTCCTCTTCTTTCGATAAAGAGTCTCGTTGTCCATGAATGGTCATGGTTCCGCAAGGAAGTCCATCAGAGAATGGTCGCCAATCTGCACGTCGAAAGCTGGTCGAACGGACCGGGTGCCTCCATGCACGAGTAGAGCAAACTTGCCCAGTGCGGGGGAAGGATTCCTGCTGGGGTTCCCGGTATTTTCCCCACAGATAGAATCGCAAGCCGTCGCGGAACAGCTACGATTCCTTCTTCTGAATTGGCGCAGGGCTCATAGAAGGATTCGGCCAGGTTTTTGTCTGGTCGTCCGCAAAAATGGCCCATGCAGCGGTAAAAAAGAGGGCCAACCCTTCGCCGCGATATCTCTGCGGTGGAGACTACCGTTCCACCGCCATCGCCACCGCATTCCCGCCCCCCAAGCAAAGGGCCGCGATGCCGCGATGGACGTTGCGGCGAGTCATCTCATAAATGAGCGTGACCAGCACGCGGGCGCCGCTGGCTCCAATGGGGTGCCCTATGGCAACCGCGCCGCCATTCACGTTGACCTTGTTCGGGTCGAGACCAAGCTCGCGCATCACACCGAGCGCCTGCACTGCGAAAGCTTCGTTAAGCTCGTAAAGGTCCACATCTTCATTCTTCCAGCCTGTCTTTTCCCAAATTTTGCGGACTGCGCTCACGGGCGCCATCATGACCCACTTGGGCTCGACGCCGCTGGTGGCCTGGGCCACGATGCGCACCATGGGTTGGGCGCCCAGCTCTTTGGCGCGTTGCGCGCTGGTGACGACAAGCGCGGCGGCGCCATCGTTCACACCTGGCGCATTGCCGGCTGTGACGGTGCCATCCTTCTTGAAGGCCGGCTTCAGTAAACGCAGCCCTTCGAGGGTGGTGCCCTCGCGCGGCGATTCGTCCTTGTCGAACATTACGGGCGCTTCGCCCTTTTTCTTCGGTGGCAGCTCGACCGCGACAATCTGTGACTTGAAGCGGCACTCCTGGATTGCGGACAAGGCCTTGCGATGAGAGTTCACTGCGAACTGATCCTGCTCCTCGCGCGTGATGCCGTATTTTTCCGCAACGTTCTCGCCGGTAATGCCCATGTGGTAGTTGTTGTAAATGTCCCACAGGCCGTCGTTCACCATGGAGTCGACGATCTGTGCGTTGCCCAAACGATATCCCTTGCGCGCCTGCGGCAGAAGGTAGGGAGCGTTGGTCATCGATTCCATGCCGCCGGCGACGACGATGGAACTGTTTTCCGTCTGGATCGCTTGCGCCGCGAGTGCCACCGCTTTGAGTCCGGAACCACAAACCTTGTTGACGGTCATGGCACCCACTTCCGGAGGCAGTCCGCCGAAGATCGCAGCCTGACGAGCCGGATTTTGTCCCAATCCGGCAGAGACCACATTGCCCATGATGCATTCCTCGACAAGTTTGGGATCAAGACTGGCGCGCTGCACGGCCTCGCGCACCACGATCGCACCCAACTGTGTGGCACCCAGATCAGAGAGACTGCCCTGGAATTTTCCCACCGGAGTGCGGCAGCCGGATATGATGACAACCTCGTCGTTAGCAGCCATTTATATGCCCCCGCGATGATTTCCCGATTTCAATTATAGATGCACGCGGCGGGAAAAGATCGCAATTCGCGAAGCCGAGGAGTGCCTTTCCTGAACCGGGGATCGCGACTTCTCAGTCCAGCGCAAACCGAGAATCAGGGAGCCTCCGGAAGAATTTTCAGAGGGGAAAACTTCGACCACGGTGCTCGCATTCGCGAAAATTTCTTCGCCAACGATCTCTGGTGACTTTGGTGCAGGGGTCGCATGCGCGTGAGCACATCATTTTTTTCTTGACATCACTTTTTATTGACTCTATACATTCAATAAGTTGCAACTGAGCACCGTTGCATAGTAGTCCACGAAAAATGGAAGGGAGAATAGAACCATGGCAACCAAGAAAAAGGCAAAGAAGAAAAAGAAGCACTAAGAGAAGTATCGGCAAGTAGCAAACCGGGGACGCGGAAGCGTCCCCTAAGTTTTTCCCGCTGCAGTTTTCCTAAGCAAGATTTTCTGCTCCAAGACTTCCTGACCCAGACTTCCTGACCCAGACTTCCTGACCCAGACTTCCTGACCTCGTGACTCGTATTTTTCTGCGCCTGGACTTCCGAGTAACGTTAGACGCTCACTCACCTAAGTTTTTGAGGGCAACCCGCCCGTCGCTGCATCGGCCAGGAACGTCATCTTTTTCGAGGGGCCGCGACTTTGCTTTCCGGTGAGGGCTCCTGCAGCCGTTTTTCGGTGGCGGGACAAAGATTGCGATAGGCGCAGAATCTGCAGTAAAAGCCAGGCTTGGGATCGAACTTTCCCGCGGCGATATTTTCTGCGACTTGCGTCACCCGCCTCCCCGCCTCGCCAAGTTGAAAATCGTTGCGGTGGGTGACGACGGGAGTGTTCCCTTCCAGGTTGTAGAGGACGAGGTGATGGGCGCGATAGCCCCACTTCTCCCGCGCCGCCAGAGCATAAATGGAAAGCTGCAGACTTTCATCGGAATCTTCCTGCGATTGAGCTTTTCCCGTTTTGTAGTCGGTGATGACGACGTCGCCGCCGGCCACCTGATCGATGCGATCGATGCGACCCACGACTTTTATGTCGCCCACCTTCACATCAAAGAACTCTTCGGTGTGGAGCACTTTGGGCTGGGGAGCCCCCCGAAACGTAGTGAGAAAATCGTGCAACTGTAGGATGCCCTGCGCCTGGTAAAGGTCATGCTGGTAGTGGTCCTGAATGCCGGCGGCAGCGAGTTCGTCACGAAAGAACTGGAGCACGGCTTCGTCCGTCATCGGACGCAGGGCACGGACAGAGTTGTAGAACGCGAGCAGGACCCGATGTATAACTCCGCCATATTGCATGGCGGCGGGAACTTCACCCGGGATTTTCCATTCGCGCTCCAGCTTGAATTGCAGCGGACAGGTTTCGTAGGTCTGGACCGCGCTGGCACTCAATTTTGCTGACAGATCGGAAGCTGGCGGCAAGGAGAGCCATTCACTTGTGCGCGTCATTCCAGCCGGTCCTCGGGCCTCGGCAAACATATCGGTTTGAAAGCCGCGGGGTTGGCCAGGCACCAGCCAGCGGCCCAGCAAGCTCGAGTCTTTCAGAAGATCACGCAGGAAGCCCGGAGGGCTGGGGTCTCTGCCTGAACCCTGTTTGGCGTAGATGGTCAGCGAATCCCGCGCCCGGGTCATGGCGACGTAAAACAGGCGGCGTTCCTCCTGCTTGCATAATTCCTTGTCATCGTCCGGCGCTATGGATCCCGGGTCGTGCAGGTCCCGGGGAAATTCGAGGAGCGGCTCCTTGTAGGGCGACGGAAAAGAAGGGGAACTGGCACGAAGGATGAAGATGTGGGCAAACTCAAGACCTTTCGCCGCGTGAGCGGTCATGAGCCGGACCGCGTTGTCATCCTTTGAGGCGAGAGGAATCACGCCCCCAGCCTCGCGAAAATATTCCAGGTAGTCGAGGAGCTCGCTGATCTCTCCGGTTTTGGTGATGGCTTTCTGCTCCCATCCGCTGACGAACTCGAGCACGGCGCGCAGGGCGCGCGAAGTGCGATCCAGGGGAAAATTCCGCACGATGATATCCATCGCGGCGTGCCCCCGGGCGCCGGTGGCGGCAATTTCATCGCGGGTCTGTCGCAAACCTTCCAGCACCGCGGAACCACCCTCGATCTGTGAGAGCACCAGTGTGATCGCTGACGTGCCGGCATGGCGGGGAAGAGCCTTGATCCCGGCACGTAATTTCTCTGGATCGATGACGAACTGCGGCAAGGCCGCGACCCGGAACAGGCTGGCGCCGTCCGCCTCCGACACAACCGCACCCAGACAGGCAAAAAGGTCGCGCGCTTCAGGCATATCCATGACGTCCATGTTCTCGATGGAGAACGGAATGCCCTGCCTTGCCAGCTCGGCGGCCAGCTGATCGCGATGAGAGTGGGTGCGGTAGAGAACGGCGCAGTCGCTCCACTGGCGGCGCGTCTTGCGTTGCCAATCGCGCAGCGCTGTTACCAGTTCGGTAGATTCGGCATCTTTTACCGTCAGTACGACTGCCTCAACCGGTACGCGCCGCAACTGAGTGCCTTCTCGCGCCGCTTCTTCCTCCCGGGCTGAGATCAGAACCGAACGTTGATATGGATACGCGAGCGAACCGCGCCCGGCGTCGAAGACATTTGGGTTTTTGGAGATCAGCGCGAAAGCGCAGTTCAGAATGGGAGACGTGGAGCGGCGATTCTTTTCCAACTTCACAAGGCTGAGGCCGGGAAAGTGTCGCTGAAAGAGAACGAATGCGGCACTGGAGGCTCCGCGGAAACGATAAATCGCCTGGTCTGGATCTCCCACCGCAAAGACGTTGCGTTCTTTCCCGGCGAGCCGTTGCAGAACTTTCACCTGAGCGAAGTTTACGTCCTGAAATTCGTCCACCAGGATGAAGCGGCTGCGCGACTGGAGCGGCTCGTCATCCTCTTGCAATAGCTGGTGGGCGCGGGTGATCATGTGCCCGAAGGTTCCCAGATTGTCTTCCCGCAGCATTCGTTCCACGGTGGCAAACACGCTGGCGATTTCGCGGCAGCGTCCCAGAACCTCTTCGTCGGACAAGGCGTCCGCGTCCTTAGACCTAGTTACGCGCGGAATGGGCAGTTCCCCGCGTTCGAGCCGCTGAACATATTCCTGGTATTGTTCCGGACTGACCAGCTCGTCGTGGCAGTGCCGCATGAATCCGAATAAATCGTCAAGAAACTTACTGACTCTGGCGGCACGAACGAAGTAGTTCAGATTCAGTTCGCGGAGGCGCCGGCGCAGGTAGATCCAAAGATCCTGATCGTCGAGCACGTTGAACTGCCGGCCGTTTTCCCGGAGAACATCATTGCAATACTCATGAAAGGTGGCGATACGCAGGCCGGACAAGTTGGTTCCGCGTAACTCCTCCTGTACTCGCTGGCGCATCTCCTGAGCCGCATTCTTGGTGTAAGTGACGGCGAGAACTTCGTTGGGCCGGGCATGGCCCTCGTGGACCAGGCGAGCGATGCGCTTAGTGAGGACAGTGGTCTTTCCCGTGCCCGCGCCAGCGATCACCAGCATGGGCCCGTGGACGTGTTCGATCGCTTCGCGCTGCCGCTCGTCAGCTTCGAACGCCCGGGGTGCGAACGCTCGGGGACGTGAAATGGATTTTGCGACTACCACTTTGCAGGAGGATACCAGAGAAACATGAGGATTTTTCTTGGGAGAACCTATTGCAGTTCCGCGAAGGCAACGGCCGTAGCCGCGATGGCAGCCGTTTCGGCACGCAGAATGGTGCTCCCCAAGGAGGCTGCGGTCCAGCCGGTACTGAGGAACCACTGTAGCTCGGGCTCCGTCCAACCACCTTCGGGGCCAAAGGCCAAGGTTACTTCCCCGGACGGGGTGAGGGTTCGCAGAGCGATTTTCAGAGCGCCCTTCAAAGATACCTGCTCTTCCGATTCGGCCAGCACGATACGGGCACCCCTTGCCACAGCAACTGCTTCGTTAAGCTTGACCGGCTGTGAGATTTCCGGAAGCGAGGCTCGCCGGGACTGCTCGGAGGCCTGCCGGGCAATGCGCTGCCAGCGCTCCACACGCTTCAGGGCCGCGGGAGCAAGATGCGCCTCGGTGCGTTGAGCGACAACCGGTACGATGCGGGCTGCGCCCAGTTCCACGCACTTCTCGATGGCCCACTCCATGCGATCGAACTTGAAGATGGAGAGCAGGAGAGTAAGGTTGGGCAGAACGGCGGCCGGAATCACTTCACCCAATTCGAATTCGACCCGGCCGTCGGTGATGCTGACGATGCGGCCGCGGCGGACGGTATCAGCGGTTGCGATATCAAATTCCTGCCCAATACGTGCGCGAAGTGCGTGCGCTAGGTGATCGGCGTGGGAACCTAATAACGCGGCGTGACTGCCGGAGACTTCGTCGGCGATCCAGCGGCGGCGGGTCATGACAGCGTGAACAGTTTGAACACCTAAGACAACGGCACGAACCACTGTTTAGAAGAACGTGCAAACTGGAATGGTTCTTATTTTTGCTTCCTTCTGTGACTTCGTGTCCTTCATGCTGGAGCGGGGTTGCTCAGATCACCCGAAGATGTCTTTGACTTTTCCCAGCAGGGTCCGGCGTTGAGGGCGGTTTTCTACCTGGGTCAGTCCTTCGAGTTCCTGCAACAACTCGCGCTGGCGTTTGTTCAGCTTGCTGGGGGTCTGCACCCGCACTTCCACGAAGAGATCGCCTTTGCCGTGTCCGTTGAGCACAGGTACGCCCTTGCTGCGGATGCGGAGTGTTGTGCCTGACTGCGTCCCATCCGGCACCTTCAGAACATGTTCGCCTTCAAGAGTCGGGACGCTGATCTCGGCGCCAAGGGCCGCCTGCGTATACGAGATCGGGATCACGCAGTGCAGATCGTTCCCTTCGCGCTCAAAGAACGGATGCTCCTTCACATGCAAAACAACATAGAGGTCGCCCGCGGGACCGCCATGAAGACCGCCTTCGCCGAATCCAGAGAAGCGGATGCGAGTGCCATCTTCGACTCCGGCCGGAATTTTCGCGTCAACCGTTCTTTGGCGCAGAACCCGGCCTTCGCCTTTGCACTTGGAACATGGATCGGTGATTACACTGCCTGTACCCTGGCAAGTGGGACAAGTGCGGGCAATACTGAAGAAGCCCTGCTGGTAACGAACCTGTCCCCGGCCATTACAGGAACGGCAGGTCACCGGTGCTTTGCCAGGTGCGGCGCCTGAACCTCGGCATTCTTCGCAACTTTCGTGGCGACGCACCGTAACCTTGGTTTCGGTGCCAAAGACGGCTTCTTCGAATTCGAGGTTGATATCTTCCCGGAGATCAGCGCCTCGTTGGGTGCGGCTGCGCTTTCGTGTGCCTCCACCAAAAATCTCGCCCAGGCCAAAAAAATCGCCGAAAATATCGCCCAGGTCATTGGCGTCGAAGCCTTGCGCTCCACCACTTCCGCCCAGGCCGGCGTGGCCATAGCGGTCATAAGCGGCGCGCTTGTCGCCGTCCGCCAGCACGGCGTAGGCTTCGCTCGCCTCTTTGAATTTGTCCTCGGCGTCGGGATTGTTGGGATTGCGGTCGGGATGGAACTGAAGCGCCAGCTTGCGATAGGCGCTCTTGAGCTCCTGATCGGTGGCGGCGCGGGGTACGCCCAGCACCTCATAGTAGTCGCGTTTTCCGTTGCTGGTCAGAATGGCCTTTCCCAAATCCTTTCAGGAGTTCCTATGAATTCAGTGCTTGGGGTTGCTTGCGACCTTTACCATCGAAGGACGCAGCAGGCGGTCCTTCAATTTATAACCTCGCTGCAGCTCTTCGAGTACATGATGATCCTCGGCTTCGCCGGTGTCGACCATCTCAATCGCCTGATGAAGATGCGGATCGAAGGGCTCGCCCTTGGCCGGGATCGGACGCAGTCCCAGTTTGACCAGAGCATCCTGCAATTGCTTATAGATGAGTTCGACTCCGCCGCGAAACTCGGTCTTATCCCCAGCGTTGGTCTTCAGGGCACGTTCGAAGCTGTCCAGGGTGGGTAGAAGTGCTTTCACCGCGTCGGCCAGCGCGTACTCGCGGAACTCCTGCTGCTCGCGGGCAGAACGCTTGCGCGCATTCTCGAACTCGGCCTGAAGCCGGGCCAGGCGGTCGAGCAGCCCATCGCGCTCGGCCTTCAGCTTGTCGAATTCCCCTTCCCGGACCGCCTGGGGAGGAACGCTGGCAGATCTAGCTTCTTCTTCCAGGCGCGTGTCTTCCATGCGCGTGTCTTCGGCGGGCGGCAATTCGCGCTCCGCATCCAGCTCCGCAGGCTCCGGTTTTCCGTTTCCTCTTGCCATAGCGCTCACTCAGATTCGTTCAGGATCTTGTCAAAAAGACGCGCGATGTATGACACCGCGGTCATGGTGTGCTGGTAGTCAATCCGCGTGGGCCCAATCACCGCCAGCGATCCCATCACGTCATCGCCCACCCGCGCTGGTGCGCCGATGAGAACGAAATTCCGCATGGAAGGCAGGGCTTCGTCCAGTCCGATCACGACCCGGACGGCTTCCTGCTTGGCATCGAGATAGGCTCCCAGCAATTCGACAATTTTCTGTTTTTCTTCCAGAGTCTGCAACAACTCTTGCAATCGTTTATTGTCGTGCTGGCCAGTTACTAGATTGGATGCTCCTTCCACAAAAACGACTTGCGCGGTCGCGTCGGCAGCCAGCGCGCCCTGCCGGTAGAGTTGTTCGACTGATGCCATGAGCCGATCGTATTCGCTGCGCTCCTGCTCCAGGCGGCGGGCTAATTCCGTACGCATCGCCTCCATGGTCCAACCGCGAAAATTCTCGTTGATGAAGCGCGCAGCCGCGTCCAGGTCCGCTTGCGGAAGATCCAGTCGCAGCACCCGATCCCGCACCAGGCCCGACCGTGTCACCAGCACCGCCAAAACCTTCTGATCGCCAAGCCGGGAAAAATACACGTGTTCGAGGGCATTCTTGGGCCCGCCGATGGCTATGGTGATGCCGACGTTGTGTGAGATCAGGGAAAGCACGTGCGAAGTGCGCTCCATAAATTCCTGCACGTCGGAGATGCCGTGCAGCGATTCCTGAATCATGCCCTGGTCTTCTTGCGAAAGGCTCGCCTTGCCTGTAAGTTGTTCAACATAATAGCGATACGCTTCGGTGCTCGGTACCCGGCCGGCAGAAGCATGAGGCTGCTCCAGGAAGCCAGCCTCAGCCAGATCCGCCATCACGTTACGGATGGTGGCCGGGCTGAGCCCTTCCTTATTGGAGCGTGCTAACGTGCGGGACCCCACCGGGTCTCCGGTGGCAATAAAAGTCTCTACAATAGCAGTCAGTATCTCCCGCTCCCGCTCCCCGATTGGTGGCGCAGGTGACATATTAAGTACTTTTAATCCAGAAACTTAGATCAGGTGGCCAACAATACCCCAGTTTTGATTCTAGGAAGGTGTGCCGCCCCTGTCAAGGGTTAGCACTCTCGTGCCACGAATGCTAATGCTTGACCTTGTTCATGCCGTGACTTAGCGTTGGTCCGACCCTCCGCCCATGCCCGATATAACAAAAAGGGATCATTATTTCTCTCGCCGCCGGCTGCTGAAGGCCGGTGCCACCCTGGGCGGGTCAAGTACTCTGGGAAGCTGGCTCCTGAAACTTACCTCTGCGAATATGCTCAACCAGCCCACAGGTCGAACTAAGGTTCAAACCACCCTACAAGTACGAGGAAACATGCAGGCAAAAACTCACGTCGCCGTAATCGGAGCGGGCGCATTTGGAGGATGGACGGCGCTGAATATATTGCGTCGTGGTGCACGCGCAACTCTGATTGACGCCTGGGGTCCGGGCAACTCGCGCGCGTCTTCCGGCGGCGAGACTCGCGTGATCCGTGGGACCTACGGACCAAATCAGCCTTACACAAAGATGGCGGCACGAGCCACGCAACTGTGGAAGGAAAACGAAAGGCGCTGGAACCTGAAACTTCTGCACCAGATCGGCGTGCTGTGGATGGTGGCTGCGGGCAAGGATAGCGACCAGTTCGAACGCGGATCTTTGCCAGTACTGCGCGAGGCCGGCATCCCCTACCAGGAACTTTCGGTGCAGGAACTCAGATTGCGCTGGCCGCAGATTAATCTGGAAGCGGTGCATTGGGGGATTTACGAGCCAGAGGGTGGTTTTCTCACTGCTCGAATGGCATGCCAGGCAGTGCTGGACGGATTTCTGGCGGAAGGCGGCGAATACCAGCAGCTGGCCGTCTTGCCGCGTGATCTCGACGGCAGTCCCTGGGATAGCCTATCTCTTTCAGATGGATCGAAGCTTCAAGCTGATCAATACGTTTTCGCCTGTGGGCCGTGGCTCGGCAAATTGTTTCCCGAAACCATCGGCAATCGTATTCGTTCGACCCGGCAAGAAGTATTTTTCTTTGGCACTCCCGTCGGAAATCAACATTTTACCGAGGCTAGACTGCCGGTCTGGGCAGACCATCGCGACCAATTCATGTACGGCATTCCGGGGAATCAAGGCAGGGGTTTCAAAATCGCCGATGATACGCGGGGCCCCGAATTTGATCCGACCTCAGGCGAGCGAACGGTCAGCGCGGAGGGGCTCAGATCCGTCCGAGACTATATCGGATTCCGCTTTCCCGCACTTAAAGACGCACCGCTGCTCGAGTCTCGCGTCTGCCAGTATGAAAACAGCCCGGATAACAATTTCATCATCGACCGCCATCCGCGACACGAGAATGTTTGGCTGTTGGGAGGAGGGTCGGGCCACGGGTTCAAGCACGGTCCGGCCCTGGGCGAGATGGTGGCGGGATTGGTGCTTGAACACAAAAATCCGGACGCGCTGTTCCGGCTGGGCAGGTTCGGGAAATGAGGTTCTCCTGAGAAGACGGAAGCATCTCAGAAGATCACCCTGACAGATTTGAAATTGTTACCAGTACAGCGGTTGCTCCTTTGTGCTGCTCGACCCAGCAACGGTAAACTCGCAACGAGAAGTACTACTGAATCTGAATTACGCTTTCTCCTGCGGTTGACTTAATCTCATCCACCCGAGTCACCACCTTGCGGGCAAACTCATAGAGCGATTTGGCGGGCGCGAAGTCTTCTCCGGCGAGGACCATGGGTTGGCCACCGTCGCCGGCTTTGCGGATCGCAGGGTCGAGTTCGACGGCTCCCAGGTATGCCACGCCAAACTGGCTGGCCGTCTTCTCCGCGCCGCCGCGGGAGAAAATGTCGGTCTCCTGGTGGCAGTGTGGGCAGACGAAGTAGCTCATATTTTCGACCATGCCCACCAGGTCGACCTTCATCTGGCGGAACATTTCGATCGCCTTGCGCGCATCCTGCAAAGACACATCGGACGGCGTGGAAACCACGATGGCGCCAGTCAGCGGAACCGTTTGAATCAATGAGAGCGCAACGTCTCCCGTGCCCGGAGGCAAGTCCACAACCAGATAATCGAGTTCGCCCCACACCACCGACCCCAGGAACTGCTTAATGATGGAATGCAGCATGGGGCCGCGCCAAATGAGAGGCTTGTCGCCTGGATTCAGAAATCCGACGGAGATGACCTTAAGGCCGTGGGCTTCCAGCGGCTCAATGCGATTGTCGGCAAGAACCTTGGGCTGCGCGTTGATGCCGAGCATGAGCGGGACGTTGGGACCGTAAACGTCGGCATCGAGTAATCCAACCTTGTGTCCCAGCCGGGATAAAACGATGGCCACATTGACCGCCAGCGTAGTCTTCCCCACTCCGCCCTTGCCGGAACCAACGGCGACGATCGCCCCCACGCCCGGCAAAGGCTGCGGCGATGGCGGTTGTTGCGGCTGTCCGGGACGCGGGGGAAGGGGAGTGCTCATGAGTCTGATTATACGTGAGGAGTTCGGCAC
>Ga0070697_100002876_pt1 | contig 13238 bp, 8 predicted proteins | sample KBSK1501metaG_FD_65475 | JGI IMG/M metagenome (GOLD analysis project Ga0070697, IMG submission 65475) | Corn, switchgrass and miscanthus rhizosphere microbial communities from Kellogg Biological Station, Michigan, USA - KBS K1-50-1 metaG | ecosystem: Host-associated > Plants > Roots >... | reverse complement strand
GGCGACCGGTCGCGCAAGGAGACGCTCGTCGAGTATGGCTTCCGACTGCCTTCGGCCTTCGACAACCGGCCGCTCACCTTCGAGGAGTTCACGGCTCTCGTCGGCCAGATCGTGTACGTGTCGGCCACCCCCGGCGCCTACGAACTCGGCCTCGCCGGCGACGCGGTGGCGCAGCAGGTCATTCGACCGACGGGCCTGACGGATCCGAGGATCACGGTGCGGCCCGCCCAGCAGCAGGTCGACGACTTGCTGGAGGAGATCCGGAGCAGGGCGGTGAGGGAGGAGCGCGTCCTCGTCACGTGCCTCACCAAGCGGATGGCGGAGGATCTGAGCGAGTACTACCAGCAGGCCGGGCTCCGGGTGCGGTACCTGCACTCCGACATCGATACCTTGGACCGGGTCGAGCTGATCCGCGACCTACGGCTCGGCAAGTTTGACTGCCTCGTCGGCATCAACCTGCTGCGGGAAGGGCTCGACATCCCGGAGGTGTCGCTGGTGGCGATCCTCGACGCCGACAAAGAGGGGTACCTGCGGTCGACCACCTCACTGATCCAGACGGCGGGGCGGGCCGCGCGCAACGTCAACGGCGAGGTGATCATGTACGCCGACCGGGTCACGGACTCGATGGCGGCGACGCTTCGGGAGACCGAGCGGCGACGCCAGCTCCAGGCAGCCTACAACGCGGCGAACGGTATCACGCCGGAGTCGATCCGCTCCTCCATCCGCGAGCTCCTGCAGACGGTCTACGAACGCGACTACTACACGGTCGAGGTCGGCCCGGGTGCGGAGGAGGTCATCGAAGATCCCGCCGCCCTCGAGCCGCGGATCCGGGAGCTGGAGACGGAGATGAAGGACGCCGCTCGGCGGCTGGACTTCGAACGGGCCGCCGAGCTTCGCGACCGCATCAAGGCCCTCCGCAAGCGCGAGCTCTCCGTCCGCTGACCAGCGCTCGGGGTCGACGGGACGGTGCGGATGCGGTGCCGCCCCCGGGCGGAGGTGTATCGTTAGGTCTGCGATGACCCTAGAGGAGAAGCTCGCGCGGCTGCCGGACCGGCCCGGCGTCTACCTCTACAAGGACGCGAAGGCGGCCATCATCTACGTCGGCAAGGCCGCGTCGCTCCGGAGCCGGGTGCGCTCCTACTTCCAGGAGTCGCGCCCGCGTGATCCCAAGACCGACGCGCTGGTGCGGCAGATCCGGGACCTCGAGTACATCGTGACCGACAACGAGCTCGAGGCGATGATGCTCGAAGCCAACCTCGTGCGGAAGCACCGCCCCCGCTACAACATCATCCTGCGCGACGACAAGCATTATCCGTTCCTCAAGCTGACCACGAACGAGGACTTCCCGCGGCTCGTCGTGGCCCGACGGGTGCAGAAGGATGGCGCGGCCTACTACGGGCCCTTCTACCCGGCCACCGCCATGCGCGAGACGCTCCGGCTGACGCGCCAGCTCTTCCCCCTCCGCACATGCCGGATCAAGATCGACGGCACGCTCGAGCGGCCCTGCATCCAGTACTACATCCACCGCTGCCACGCGCCGTGCACGGGCTGGGAGACCAGGGAGGGGTACGCGAAGACCGTGCGCGAGGTCCAGGCCTTCCTCGAGGGGAAGGACGACGACCTTGCCAAGTTACTCACGCTGGAGATGGAGGAGGCGGCGGCCCAGATGAAATTCGAGCGGGCGGCCCTGCTCCGCGATCAGATCCAGTCGCTCAACAAGGTCCGCGAACGCCAGAAGATCATCTCGACGGAGGACGTGGACCAGGACATCATCGGCGTCGTCCGTGAGGGCGCCGACGCCTGCGTCGAGCTGTTCTTTGTGCGCAAGGGGCGCCTGCTCGGCCAGGAGGCCTTCTTCTTCGATCGGGTCTCCGCCTTCCGGGACGGTGAGGTGATCGCGGCGTTCATCAACCAGTTCTATGCGCGCGGGGTCATTCCCCCCCCCGAGGTCCTCGTGTCGGAGGCGGTGCCGGACGCGCCCCTCATCGCCGCCTGGCTCGAGACACTCCGCGGCGGGCGGGTGGAGCTCCATGCGCCCCAGCGGGGGCGCAAACGGGAGTTCGTGGCGCTGGCCGAGGAGAATGCCGCCATCGCCCTGCAGGGGCATCTCCTGTCTCGGAGTAATCGGCAGCAGCTCGTGCTCGACGAGCTACAGCGCGTCCTCGGGCTCCCCGCGCCACCGAACCGCATCGAGGGCTACGATATCTCCCACATCCAGGGCGGCGAGCAGGTCGGCTCGATGGTCGTGTGGGAGAACGGCGCCATGAAGAAGGATGACTACAAGCGCTTCCGGATCCGGACCGTGCAGGGTGCCGATGACTTCGCCTCGCTCCAGGAGGTTCTGACGCGACGCTTCGGCAAGGCGCTGGAAGACGGCACCGTGCTCCCCGACCTCGTCCTGATCGACGGCGGGCGCGGGCAGCTCAACGTCGGCCTCAAGGTCCTCGAGGACCTCGGCCTCGATTACCTCCCGGTGGTCGCCCTCGCGAAGCAGCAGGAGGAGGTCTACCGGCCGGAGAGCCTCCAGCCACTCACGCTCGACGCGACCTCGCCCGCGCTCCACGCGCTGCAGAAGGTCCGCGACGAGGCGCACCGGTTCGCGATCACCTACCACCGGAAGCTGCGGACGCGGCGGACGATCCAGTCGGTCCTCGACGCGATCCCCGGCGTGGGGCCGACGATCCGCACGAGCCTTCTCAAGACGCTCGGCTCGGCGCGCCGCGTGCGCGAGGCGAGCGTCGCCGAGCTGGCGTCGACCCCGAAGGTCACACCCAAGATGGCCCAGCGGATCTACGACTACTTTCACCCGCCCGTGACGGAAGCGGAGCGCGCGGCCGTCGGCGACGCGCCGGGCCTCCCGCCCTCCGCGGAACCCGGGCGGGACCACGGCGGTTTATACTAGCGGAGCTACGTCGAGTCGCGGGAAGGGGGTGAGCCGAAAATGCGGACACTGACGATGGGATTGGCGTTCGGCGCGGTGATGATGTTCAGCGTGGGGGGGGCTTGGGCCTACACCTGCCCGCTGCTGGTCAAGCAACTGGACGAGCAGCTGCCGAAGGTCAAGGATGCGGGGAAACGGGCCAAAGCGGAGAAGCTGACGAAGGAGTGCGAGACGCTCCACAAGGAAGGCAAGCACGGCGAGTCGGTCGACAAGTGCATGGAAGCGGCCAAAGTAGCGGGGATCAAGCTCACGATGTCCGAGGGCGCGCAGAAGACCTACGAGGCGATGCACAAGAAGTAGTGTCGGGGAAGGGTGGGGTCCGCCCCCCCTCCGTTGACGGCAGCCGCCGCCAGGGGGGCGGACAGCCCCCCGGTTGCCTCTGTCCGGTAAGTGTGGTAAAAACCTGACCTAATGGCCTCGGACCGCTACCCCTTTCGAGAGATCGAGGCGAAATGGCAGGGGATCTGGGAATCGCGGAAGGAGTTCCGCGCCACCGAGGACCCGGGGAAGCCCAAGTTCTACTGCCTCGAGATGTTCCCGTATCCCTCCGGTCGCATCCACATGGGTCACGTGCGGGTGTACGCGATCGGTGACGTCCTGGCCCGCTACAAGCGGATGCGCGGCTTCAACGTGCTGCACCCCATGGGCTGGGACGCCTTCGGGCTGCCCGCCGAGAACGCGGCGATCGAGCACGGCGTCCACCCGGCGATCTGGACCCACGAGAACATCGACTACATGCGGAACCAGCTCAAGCTGCTCGGGGTCTCCTACGACTGGGACCGCGAGATCACCACCTCCGACCCCGCCTACTACAGGTGGGAGCAGCTGATCTTCATCCGGATGCTCGAGCGCGGCCTCGCCTACCGGCGGCGCTCGCGGGTGAACTGGTGCCCCTCCTGCCAGACGGTCCTCGCGAACGAGCAAGTCGAGGCGGGGCGCTGCTGGCGCTGCGATAGCGAGGTGACGCAGAAGGAGGTCGACGGCTGGTTCTTCAGGATCACGAGGTACGCCGAGGAACTCCTCGAGTGGTGCGAGCGGCTCCCGGGCTGGCCCGAGCGGGTCATGACGATGCAGCGCAACTGGATCGGGCGGAGCGAGGGCGCCGAGTTCGATCTGCCGGTGGTCGGCCGGCCGGGGCTCGCGGTGCGCGTCTTCACGACGCGTCCGGACACGTCGTTCGGCATGACCTACGCAGTGCTCGCACCGGAGTATCCGCTGGTGGACCAGCTCGCGACGGACGCCGAGCGGGCGGCCGTCGAGGCTTTCCGCGCCGCGGTCGCGCGGGAGACCGAGATCGAGCGCCTCGCCACCGACCGCCTCCAGCGGGGGCTGCGCCTCAGCGCGCGTGTGATCAACCCGTTCACCGGCGCCGCGGTCCCGCTCTTCATCGCCGACTACGTGCTCATGGCCTACGGCACCGGGGCGATCATGGCGGTGCCCGGCGAGGATCAGCGCGATTGGGACTTCGCCGTGCAGCACGGCCTGCCCATCGTCGAGACGGTCGCGCGTCCGGCCGGCTTCACGGGCCAGGCGTACGCGGGCGACGGCGTGAAGATCAATTCCGGCTTCCTCGACGGCCTCACCGTGGCGAGCGCCAAGCGGAAGGCGATCGCGTGGCTCGAAGCGAACCGACTGGGCGAGGGCAAGGTGTACTACCGGCTACGCGACTGGGGCATCAGTCGCCAGCGGTACTGGGGCGCGCCGATTCCCGTCCTCTACTGCGAGCGTGACGGGATGGTTCCGGAAAAGGAGGAGAACCTCCCGGTCGTCCTGCCCCGGGACGTCCAGATCAGCGGCAAGGGGGGATCGCCGCTCGCGGACGTTCCGAGCTTCGTCAACGCCACGTGCCCACGGTGCGGCGGTCCTGCCAAGCGGGAGACGGACACGATGGACACCTTCGTCGAGTCCTCGTGGTACTTCCTCCGGTACTGCTCGCCTCGCTACGAGCACGGGATGTTCGAGCGGGCGGCCGCGGAATATTGGATGCCGGTCGACCAATACATCGGCGGTATCGAGCACGCGGTCCTCCATCTGCTCTACGCCCGCTTCTATACGAAGGTGCTGCGTGACCTCGGCCTCGTGAAGATCGACGAGCCGTTCATCGGTCTCCTGAGCCAGGGCATGGTGGTCAAGGACGGCGCCAAGATGTCCAAGTCCAAGGGCAACGTCGTCGATCCTGACGACCTCATCCGGACCCTGGGCGCGGACACGGCGCGGCTCTTCTCCTTGTTCGCGGCGCCGCCCGAGAAGGACCTCGACTGGAACGATCACGGCGTCGAAGGTGCGTCGCGCTTTTTGAACCGGGTGTGGCGATTCGCGCTGGCGCACGCGGACGAGCTCCGGGAGGCGCCGCCCGTGCCGAGGGCCGCGCTCTCGGACCGCGGGCGGGCCTTCCGACGCTCCATCCACGAGACGATCGACCGCGTGACCGCCGACATCGAAAACGAGTTCCACTTCAACACCGCGATCAGCGCAGTCATGGAGCTCGTCAACGGACTCCACGCGTTCGAAGCGGCCTCGGCCGCCGCCGGACCGCCCGCGGAGCGGCCCGCCTTGATGCGGGAGGCGGTGGAGACGCTGCTCCTTCTGCTCGGGCCCTTCTGCCCACACATGACGGAGGAGCTCTGGAGCGTGCTCGGTCACGCGCACAGCTTGTTCCAGTGTCCCTGGCCGCAGGCCGACCCCGCCGCCCTCACCCGAGAGGAGATCACGGTCGTGGTCCAGGTCGACGGCAAGGTGCGGAGCCGGCTCACCGTGGAGACCGGCGCCCGCGAGGATCGCGTCACGGCGCTCGCGCTCGCCGACGACCGGGTGCGGCCGTGGCTTGCGTCGCGACGGGTGGCGCGCGTGGTCGTGGTGCCGGGGCGGCTCGTGAACATCGTGACCAGTGCGAACTGAGGCGCCGGTCCGAAGGATGCGGCCGGCGCTCGGACTGCTGCTCGCCGGTCTAGTGGCGGGCGGGTGCGGGTACTCGATCGGCGGCAACCTCCCCGCGCACATCAAGACGGTGTCCGTGCCCGTCTTCGTCAACAAGACGACCGAGCCCGGCGTCGAGGACTTCATCACGCGTGCGGTCGTCGAGGCGTTCACGACCAACAGCGGACTCAGGGTCGTGAGTCCCGAGCGGGCCGACGCGATCCTCGAAGGAGAGATCGTCGGCTATCAGCTCCAGCCGCTCGCCTACAACCAGGCCGCCAACGTGCAGCAGTACCGTCTGATCGTCACGCTCAATCTCCGCTTCCGGGACGTGCGCGAGGGGAAGCCCTTGCTCGAGGAGAAGGGGGTTCAGGAAAAGGCCGATTTCCAGTCCGCGTCGAGCGTCGCCGCCAACATCGCGGTCGAGCGGGGGCCGGCCCTCCAGCAGGCGGCGACGGACATCGGCCGTGCGATCGTCAACCTGGCCGTCGAACGCTTCTAGCGTGGACTACGGGCGACTCCTCCGGGACGCCGAGCGGCGCACCGTACCCATGGTGGTGCTCCTCCACGGGCCCGAGCCGCTTCTGCTCGACGACGCCGTGGGCGCGCTCTCGGCGGCGATCTTTGCCGACGCCGCGGGCGGCGCCTTCGACCGCGAAGTGATGGACGGCCGCGAGACGACGCCCGAGGCGGTCGCCCGCTCGGCGATGACGCTGCCGTTCCTCGCCGCGCGGCGCCTCGTGGTCGTCAAGCACGCCGAGGCGCTCGACGCTCGGCACAACGAGACGCTCCTTGGGTACCTGGCGGGGCCGAGCCCATCGACCTGCCTGCTCCTGCTGTCGACGGAGTCGCTGAGGGCGGACCGCGCCCGCAAGACCGACCATTGGCTCCTCCAGGCGGTGCCCGCCGGCAGCGTCATCGAGCTCACGCCTCAGAGGGGCCCCGCTCTCGAGCGATCGCTCCAGCAGCGCGCCCGCCTCGACGGCCTCGAGGTCAGCGACGAGGCGGCGCGGCTGCTGGTGCAGTTCGTCGGCGACGACTTCGGCGTGCTGCTCGGCGAAGCGCGGAAGGCCGCGCTCGCGGGCGGCCCGGACAACCGGCAGGTCGGCGTGGGCGAGGTCAGCGCGGTGGTCGGCGAGCACCGGGTGAGCGATCTGTTCGAGCTCATGCGCGCCGTCGAGCGCGGCGAGGCCGGCCGCGCCCAGGTGCTGCTCGACCAGCTCCTACGCGGGGGCGAGGAGCCGCTCCGGCTCCTGGGCTTCCTCGGCGGGGAGGTGCGCACCGCGTGGACGGTCAAGGAGTGGGCTCAGCGAGGCCTTCCGCTGGCCGAGATCGCGCGGCGCCTGCGGCGCCCCTTACCGGTGATCGAAAAGGTGCTGGCCCGGGCGAAGGCGCTGCCCACCTCGGACCTTCCGTGGCGGCTTTGGCGATGTTGGCAGGCCGAGCTCTCGCTCAAGACGGGCGGCGAACCGCGCGGAGAAATGGCGATCCTGGTCGCGGATCTGTGTTGAGCCGCGCCGTCGCCGCGCTGCTTCCGCTGCTCTTGATGCTGCCTTCGTCCGCGGGGGCCGGGGAGAGTGCGGGGGCCAGTCCTGGGCCGGCGCAGACGAAATCGCCCCCGCACTCCCCGAATGGCGGTCGACCGTCCGCGGTCGCGCACCCCCGCCCCTCGGCTCGCTCGCCGTCGCCGGCGCTGCGGGCGGGAGCGGGGACAGCGGAGCTCCCGCTCCCCGCCGGCGTGCCGGTCGCGGGCTACGGAAGCCCGGCGCGCCGACTTTTCGTGCCGGATCTGCTGGGCCGCTACCCGCACGCATTCTGGCTCCGGCCGTCGACCGGTACGCGCGATCCGATCATGGCACGCGCCATCGTCCTCGAGACGCGGTCGGCGCGGGTCCTGTGGGTGGCCGTCGACCTCGTCGCGGTCGACCCGAAGCTTGTCGGCGACGTTCGCACCGGCGCGGCGGCCGCCGGCCGCACGTATTCCGATGTCATCGTCTCCGCCTCGCACACCCACTCGGGTCCGGGCGCCTACGTCGATTCGGAGGTCTTTGGCGCGCTGGCCACCGATCGCTTCGACGCCGCTGTCCGCCGGGCGGTGCTCGACGGCATCCTGACGGCGGTCGAGCGTGCGGAGCGGGACTCGGCGCCGGCGCTCGTCGGCGCCGGGACGGCGATGGCGCCGCCGGTGACGGAAAGCCGGCTCGACCGGCCCCTCGACCGGGAGATTGCGGTCCTGAAGCTCGTGCGACCCGGCGGCCGACCGGTCGCGCTCGTCTGGAATTTTGCGATCCACGGCACGACGCTCCCCGCCGGGAACCTCAGGCTGTCGGCGGACGTGATGGGCGACGCGTCCCGCCGGCTCGAGGAGGCGCTCGGTGCCCCGGCGCTCTTCGTGAACGGCGCGGTCGGCGACGTGAGTCCGCGGGGGCACGGCGAGGCGGCCATCGCCGATCTCGGCGAGCAGCTGGCGGCGACGGTGCACGCCGCCTGGGCAGGGATCCTGGTCGCCGACGGTGCGGCGCTCGCGACCGTGCACGGGCGGATCGATCTCCCGCCGCCGTTCGTGTCGGTGCGGAACTGCCTGGGGCACTGGCTGCCGGGAGGACTGACCATCCCACTCGACTCGGCACTCCCCCGGTCGGCCGAGGTGGTCGCGGTCGCACTGGGCGGGAGCGCCTGGGTGACGATCCCGGGGGAACTGGAAACCCGGCTCGGGCAGGTCGTCAAGAGAGCCGGGCGCCGGCACTTCCCGGTCGCGTTCGTCGCCGGGCTCTCGAACGGGTACCTTGGCTATCTGCTCACGCCCGACGCCTACCGGGGCACCGGCTACATCGAATGTGCGAGCCTCTACGGCGAGCGGGCGGGGGACGAGGTGGCGAGCGTCGCCGCGCGGCTGCTGGAGCGGCTCGGAACGCGCCGGGGTGTCGGGGTTCGAGCGCCGGCTTTGCCGACGCAGCGGTTTCCGAGCCGAGCGGTTCGCGGGGCTGGGGCCCCGCACCCCGCAGGCGACCCGAAGCGGAAATCCTCTGGTTCGGAGGGGGCCGTCGAGGCCCCCTCCGGCGACCTAGCCGAGCGCTGCCAGGCGCCGCGCGAGCGCGGACTTCTTCCGGGCGGCGGTGTTGCGGTGGATCACGCCCTTGGTGACAGCCTTGTCGAGCTCGCGAATCGCCTCTCGTACCGTATCGCGAACGGTGGCCGTCTTGTCGCCGAGCGCCGTGCGCGCCAGCTTGGTGGAGGTCCGGACCGTCGACCGGACGGTGCGGTTCCGCTGGCGCCTCCGCTCGCTCTGCCGCGCCTGCTTGATCGCCGACTTGATATTCGCCAAGAGCTCGCTCCTCCGGGTGGCCTGGACTGGGCCGGCTCATGATGCGGAAAATCTCGGGTGATTGCAAGACCTGACCACGAGTCGCAGGTCGTCCGCGCGCTCGGGAGCATCGGCGTGGCGACGCTCGCGAGCCGCGTGCTCGGCTTCGTTCGCGACATGGTCGTGGCCCGCGCCTTCGGCGCCGGGCCCGTGACCGACGCGTTCTTCGTCGCCTTCAGGATCCCCAACATCCTCCGCCGCCTCTTGGGCGAGGGGGCCCTCTCGACGGCGGTGGTGCCGATGCTGAGCGATTACCTGGTCACCCGCCCCCGCGCCGACTTCAAGCGCCTGTTCCAGGCCATGCTCGGGGGCGCGATCCTGGTGCTCTGCGCGGTGGCCGGGGTGGGGGTGCTCCTCGCACCGTGGATCGTCCGCGTCATGGCGCCTGGCTTCGCCGGCGAGGCCGGGCAGCTCACGCTCACGGTCATGCTGACCCGCCTGATGTTCCCGTATCTGATCCTGGTCGGGCTGGCTGCGCTCGTGATGGGAGCCCTCAACGCTCATGGGCGCTTCTTCACCTCGGCCCTGGCCCCGGCGGTGGGGAACGCGGGGATGATCGTCTGCGTCCTCGCCCTGATCCGCCACGTCGACCCGCCCATCGTCTCGCTCGCGATCGGCGTCCTCGTCGGCGGGGTTGGCCAGCTCGTACTCCAGGCACCCGAGTTGATCGTCGCCGATATCCCGCTCCGGCCCTCGCGGGAACTCCGACATCCGGCGCTCGGCCGCCTCCTCCGCCTCCTCCTTCCCTCGGTCTTCGGTCTCGCCGCGGCGCAGGTCACGATCTTCATCAACACCCTGCTCGCCTCGCTGCTCCGCTCGGGCAGTATCTCGTACCTCTACTACGCAGACCGCGTGATGGAGTTCCCGCTCGGGGTGTTCGGCATCGCGCTGGCGTCGGCGGCGTTGCCGCCCATGTCCCGCCAGGCGGCGGCCGGCGATCGCCGCGGGCTCGCACGGACGATGAACTTCGCCCTTCGCCTGGCCTGCTTCACGGCCCTGCCGGCGACGATCGGCCTGATCATTCTCCGTGTCCCCATTACCCGGGTTCTGTTCGAGCGCGGCCACTTCGGCCCCGGGGAGACCGCCGCCACCGCCTGGGCGCTGGCATGGTACGCGTTCGGCCTCGTCGCATTCTCGGCGACGCGTATCGCCGCCCAGGGCTTCTATGCGATGGGAGACACCCGGACCCCGGTCGTGGCGGGTATAGGCGCGGTGGGCGTCAACATCGTGATCGCCGTCGTCCTCCTCCGGCCGATGGCGCACGCGGGGCTCGCGTTCGCGTCCTCCGCCTCCGCCTACGTGAATCTGGTGACCCTCTTGTGGCTCCTGCGGCGCCGCCTGGGGCGGCTCGGCGGGCGCCAGCTCGTCCGGAGCCTGGGTCGCACGGCCCTCGCGTCGGCCGCCCTCGGCGCCTGGTGCGGCGCGCTCGTCCTCCGCTGGCCGCCCGGGGCAGGGCTCTGGACCGAAGCCGCTTGGCTCGGCGTGGCGATCGGTGGAGGCGGGCTCGTCTTCTGGTTCACGAGCCGCGCGCTCGGCTCGCCCGAGCGCACCGCGCTGTTCCGCTCCTTGCCTTCGAGCGGGTCGGGTTGATATACTCCGTCGTGGTCACTCTGATTAGTCGATCGGATCGTACACCGCTGCCGCTCGCCTCGTCACCGTCTTCCGGCCGAACCCACCCGATCCCCGCGTCGAGCCGCTACGCGTAATGGACGCGACGGTCGAGTTCCTCGGGGCCCTCCAGGCTGAACGGGGCGCCTCCCGGAACACGCTGTCGGCATACCGTCGAGACCTCCAGGGCTTCGCCCGGTTCCTGACCACGCGCCGGCGGGACGTCATCGAGGCAGAGGCCTCCGACCTCGTCGCGTACGTGGCCGGCCTGCGCGGCCTCGGGCTCGCGCCCGCGAGCGTGGCCCGTCATCTGTCAGCCGTACGGGGGCTCTATCGCTTCCTCCTGCGCGAGGGCCGCCGGGGGTCGGATCCCACGGAGCACTTGGAGGCGCCCCGCCCGGCGCGCCGGCTGCCCCGGACCCTCTCGCGAGAGGAGGCGGCTCACCTCGTGGAAGCGCCGGACGTCGCGCGACCCGAGGGCGTGCGCGACCGCGCGCTCCTCGAGCTGCTCTACGCGACCGGCATGCGCGCGTCCGAGTGCCTCTCGCTCCGGCTGGAAGACCTAAACCTGTCGGCCGGCTACGCCGTCTGCACGGGCAAGGGCAGCCGACAGCGGCTCGTTCCCGTCGGCGGCCCCGCGCTCGAGTGGACGCGCGCATACCTGGCGACGGCGCGCCGTCGGTTCACGCGCGGGCGGGACAGCGGGAACCTCTTCGTGAGCCCGCGTGGCGGCGCCCTCACTCGCCAGGCGCTCTGGCTGATCGTGCGGAAGTGGGCCCGGCGGGCCGGCATCAAGCGGGCCATCTCACCCCACACGCTCCGCCACTCCTTTGCGAGCCACCTGCTCGAGGGCGGGGCGGACCTGCGGTCGGTCCAGGCGATGCTGGGGCACGCCGACATCTCGACGACGCAGATCTACACGCATCTGCCGTCGTCCGCCGTGCTCCGAATGTACCGCGAGTTCCATCCCCGGGCCGGATCGCGGCGGAAATCGGCATGACGGCGCGGCGCGCCCACGCCTACCCGCAGGTCGACCCGCGCGCCGGCGGCCTCGTCGACATGCGCGTGATTGCGTGTCCCGCGGACGTCTCCGCGGCGGGAGCGGTCGCCCTGCTCCAGAAGCGAAGCGGCGGGGCGCTGGTGCTCCCGGGACGGAGGGCGCTCGTGCTTCCGGAAGACCTCGCGCGGGCGGTCACCCTCGGACTCGGGACGCTCCCGGCGGCTGAGCTGGCGCGACCCGTCCCGGTGGTGCTCGCCGGCGACCCGGAGATTTCGGTCCGGCGCCGGTTGCGCGCGGGGGCGCCGGCCGTGCTCGTGATAGACCGGTTCCGGCCGATCGGCGCCATCGGGCGCGCGGGCCTCGGTGCCGACGCGGTCGGAGGCCCGTCCCTCGTCGCGCGGCTCCGGTCTTGCCTCTCGTCGGACGCGCTCGAGCTCCTCGGCGAGGTCGGGCGGCTCGCCGAAGCGGCGGGCCAGCGCGCCTTCGCCGTGGGCGGGATCGTCCGCGATGTCCTGCTCGCCGACGGCCCGCGGGGCGTGCGGCCAGACAGCCGTGACCTCGACGTCGTCGTCGAGGGCGACGCGATCGCGATCGCGCGACGGATTGCCCGCGGACGAGGCGCGACGCTGACGGTCCACGATTCGTTCGGGACGGCGTCGATCGAAGGCCTCCGCGTCGGGCGTCTCGATCTCGTGACGGCCCGGGCGGAGCGCTACCAGTCGCCGGGTGCCTTGCCGACGGTGCGTCCGGGGACGATCCTCGACGACCTCGAGCGGCGCGACTTCGCGCTGAACGCGATGGCGGTGGAGCTCGGATCGGGCGCCCTTGGCTTGCTCGATCCCCTCGGTGGCCGGCGGGACCTCCTCCGACGCCGGATCCGCGTGCTGCATCCCCTGTCGTTCGTCGAGGACCCGACGCGGATCTTCCGGGCGGCGCGGTACGCCGCGCGTCTCGGCTTCGCGCTCGAGCGGGAGACGCTCCGGGCGCAGGCGCGGGCGCTTCGTCTGGCGCCCTACCCGGCGCTGTCCGGCGCGCGCATCGCGGCCGAGATCGAGCGCGTGCTCGAGGACGCGGCTCCCGCGGCGGCGTTCGCGCGCCTGGGCACGGCGGGCGCCTTCCGGCTCCTCGATCATCGACTCCGGTTCTCGCGCGCGACGGCGGCCCGGGTCGGGGCGCTCCCGAGGGCGCTCGAGTGGATGCGCGCGCACGGCCTCGCGGCGAGCCCGCTGGAGCTGGCGGTGCTCGCCCTCGTCGGCGAGCAAGCGGACGAGGTCGCTCTCGCCGGATTGAAGCGTCTCGGGTTTGCCGGCGAGCCGCTTGCGCGGCTTGTCCGGGCCCGGGCGGGAGGCCCGGTCATCGCCGAGCGGCTGGCCGCGCTGTCGAGCGCGCGCCCGAGCCGCCGGGCCGCG
>Ga0070697_100002875_pt1 | contig 13238 bp, 10 predicted proteins | sample KBSK1501metaG_FD_65475 | JGI IMG/M metagenome (GOLD analysis project Ga0070697, IMG submission 65475) | Corn, switchgrass and miscanthus rhizosphere microbial communities from Kellogg Biological Station, Michigan, USA - KBS K1-50-1 metaG | ecosystem: Host-associated > Plants > Roots >... | reverse complement strand
AGCGCATCGAGGAACTGGAGAAGCTGAAAACACCCCCACCAGCCTTCATCAAAGCGACCAAGAAAAAATCGCAAGAAGAGCAGAAGAAGGCGCGCAAAAAGCGTGATGCGAAGCATAATCGGGCGAGACCGCGCTCCACGCCGACCCAGATCGTGGAGCATCGGCTTCTGAATTGCCCGGAGTGTCAAATGCATTTGGGAGGTATCAGTCTGGCTCGTTCACGAGAGATCATTGATGTGCCTCCACCCCCGCCCGTCGAGGTGACGGACCATCGTATCTACAAGGGGTGGTGTACAGGGTGTCAGAAATGGCACGACGCCCCTGTGGACTGGCACGATCAGGTGGTAGGTCAGGGACGTATCGGAGTGCGATTGGCTAGTCTCATCGCCACGGTGCGCACGGTGATGCGTCTGCCTATTCGCCAGATCCAAACGTACCTGCTCACGCTGCACGGTGTCACGATCAGCAGTGGCGAGATTGTTGAACTGCTGCATCGGCTGAAAGCACAGATGCAACCCCAACTCGATGCGCTCAAAACGGAGATCTGTGCGAGTCCAGCTGTCCAAGCCGATGAGACGGGATGGCGAGAAGATGGCAGCAATGGCTACATCTGGAGCGTCTCCACTCCCAGCGTTCGTTATTATGAGTACCATCACTCGCGAGCGGGAGAAGTGGTCAGGCACCTGATCGGCGAAGACTATGACGGAGTGCTTGGGAGTGACTTTTATGCAGGCTACACCATCCATCAGGTATTGCACCAACGGTGTTGGGTTCACTTCTTACGCGATGGCCATGAGCTCAAAGAGGAGTATCCGCACGATGAGCAACTCTTCACCTGGGCTGCGTCGGTGAAGGCGATCTATGATGCGGCCGTCGCCTGGGCGGAGCATGGTCCTGATCCGCACCTCTCACCGCGCACACAGCAGCAAGCTCGCGTGGCACAACAGCATGCTTACGCGCAGCAACTCTGGCACCTGTGCCAGCCCTACGTGGGTACCCTCACGCCTCAACACACCTTATGTGAACGCGTGGACCGCTTTTTGCCCGAACTCTTTGTCTTTGTCGCGGTCCCTGGCGTTCCCGCCCACACCAATCTGGCGGAACGCAGTGTGCGCCCACTCGTCGTTGCCCGCAAGATCAGTGGAGGAACTCGCACTCCTCAAGGCTCCGAGACCCGTATGGGACTCGCCAGTCTCTTTGGCACCTGGATGGCACAGCACCTCAATCCTTTCCACCAATGTCTGGCTACCCTCACCCTGAAATCTTCTTCAGGTCAAAGGTGAACAATATCTATCCCTGGGGTGTGGTTCATTTTTTTGCAGAGAAGCCTCCTGGACCAATAGAGGAAGAAGGAGGACGCCGGAGAAAGGGTTTGCGCCAGGAATAGCCAGAGCCAGGACGAGGGGTGGCTTTCTCGCCAGGAGCAGAAGCGGTCGTGGTGGCCCGTGCTGGAGCAGGTGGGCACCCCATGCGCTGCAAACGCATCGTCACAGCGGCAAGGGTCCAACAAGCGCTCATAAGCCGCTGCTGACTGCGCTGGTGTTGCTGCGTGGCGCCCAGCGCTCGTCGCCGGGTCCACGAGGCGTTCCAGGTCTCCTGCCAGCGCCGATTGCCGACCGCATTGCGCAGCACCAGCATGGGGTTGACGTTGTGTCGTTGCCAATGCATGCCTGCACCCTTGAGCCGGGCTTCCACCATCACCTTGTTAGCACTTTCCACGCTGCCCGAGCCGATCGGCCAGCTTGCCGCCAGAAAGGTGGGGTACTGCATCTGAGCCTCGCGCTTCTCCAAATAGGCCAACTGGTCACGGAGCCCTTTCACCTCGGGGTGCCGGGCGACCAGGGCCCGCACGTCGGCCAACACCTGGCTGGGACCCTGGTGCTTGAGTTCATGCAACTGCGTGCTCAGCCAGTCGTCCCCCAACTCGCTGCCCGCCTCCCTGGCCGCTTGCGCTACCTCGCCCAGATGCTCGGCAGCATGCGCGAAATCCAGGATGCGCACTGCATCGGCCCGATGGTGATCGACCAGGCCAGGCAGCCACTCCGCTCCATCTTGCACCGCACACACCTGCGCCGCCTTTTCTAGTCCCCGCCGATGCGTTTCCAGCAGCGTGGCTTGCTCAAAGTGCTCCACATCACAGAGCCGTGAAAACGCGGAGAGGTGCTGTGTGCAGATCTCTCCCTGCTGGTTGCGCGTCACCTCTCCGAGCACCAGCGTCTTGACTTCTGCCCACACTCCTCCCACCAGCGGCACGAAAGCACCATCCGCACTCATCGCTTGTTTGTGGGCTCCCAGCGGCACTGGTGGTGCCTCCTGCTTGAGACGCTCGGTCTGGGCCTCACACACCGCGAGCGCTGCCTCCCCTGCCCACAGCGTCGCTCGGCGCGCCGTCGCCCTGCTCACCTGCACGCCCAGCAGGTCGCTAAGCAACTCTCGGGCGTGGTCAAACGACATCCAGGTCCCCAGCCGCACCAGCAGTTCCTCCGCGCGTGGCGTGACCCCACTACTCAGCAAGCCTAATTGCTCATCCAGGGGGAAAAAAGCCCACCCCACACTCGGGGCAGGTGCCATACGTTCGGGTCAGCTTGACCGCTTCTCCTCCCTGCGTTTGGATGAAGCGGGTGTGTTCCCCGCGTACAGCGAGCGCTTTGCCACAGGTCGCACACCGTGGACGCTCCGCCTCCGGCTTCTGCTCCCATCCCTCGCTCTCCCCCATCTGCACCAGGTCCTCGATCAACTGCGCCCGCAGTTGGTTGATCCGTTCATCCACTGCCGTTTCGATCTCCTGCCACGTCGCCTTCGGATGCTCCTTGCGCCACTGCGTCATCCCCAGCACGTCTTGCAGTCCTGCACTCACCTGCCGCATCTGTGCACTTCGTTCCCTCTTGTTCTTCTTGGCTTTCATCTCTTTTGCTTCTCTCCTCGGCTTTTTCCCTTATTCTACCATCTCCTTTCCCTCTGCAAAAAATGAACCAAACCCTCCACTGCCTTGCCTGTTGCATTTATTGCCGTTTAGATGGTACACTTTTTCTCTGTGGGGGAATTTATGACATCAAGAAAAATCTCTGATGTCAGTTGAAGAAAACAGCACCGTTGCCCGCTCCAATTGCCCAACAGGTGAGGAATACCTCTTGCTCAAGGAAGCAATTGGGGTGAGCGCTGAGCAGTCAGGAGGTGATGCCGCTTTACTTTGATTTGAAGAGCTTGTTCTGCACCTTCCTATGGTTTGGTTGTGAAGTAGGAGCCGCACATCGTTGTAGCGTACAGTTCGTTTTATAGCTCCCGATCAATTTAGGTCAAAGTTGACCAAAAGGAGAACAGGATGCATCACATCAAGCAGTTTAAGTATGTATTTGCAACCATAGTGGCATTGCTGGCTGTCCTGGCCACTACCCCTGTTGGCCAGGTACAGGCACTCACCGTTGTAACTGTCTCCGGTCCAAGCCCCTATGCCAGTTGTTCGAACAACAGCCAGACAGGCACCAACTACGTGAATGCTGAAGTTGAGCCGTGGGTAGCGGAGAATCCGGCTAGCAGCAGTAATCTCATCGGTGTCTCGCAGCAAGACCGCTGGTCGAACGGCGGTGCGCACGGCTTGGTTGCTTTCTCCTCGTTCAACGGTGGCACGACCTGGGGCGAGACCACGCTGCCTTTCGACGCCTGTGCGCCGGGCACACCCAGCGCGCTCCAGTACGAGCGGGCCTCCGACCCTTGGGTTTCCATTGGGCCCGATGGGACCGCCTACGCGGTGTCGATCTCGTTCAACAACACCAACAATAACAACGCCGTCGCTGCAGCAACCTCTACCGATGGCGGCAAGACGTGGGGCAATGTCCGCGTCATCATAGCCGACAACGAACCAAACTTCCAGTTCTTCAACGATAAGGAATCGGTCACCGCCGACCCTGTTCATGCAGGAGTGGCCTACACTGTGTGGGATCGGCTCGAGGCGCCCAACGGCAACCCTGACGCTAACCTGCACACGAGGGCCTTCAGGGGACCGACGTTTTTCGCGAAGACCACTGACGGAGGCAACTCCTGGAGCACTCCCAAGATCATCGTTCCCTTTATCGCTTCCAACCAACAGACAATCGGCAACGTGATCGTGGTCGACCCGCGTAATGATACCCTTTACGACTTCTTCGACCTGATCAAGCCCCCCATCAGCCCATCTCCCTTTAACGTCGCCTTTATCAAGTCGACTGACGGTGGTAACACATGGACGAAACCGCAGATCATCGCCAGCTTGCAGACGGTCTTCGTGTCTGACCCCAACACCGGGCAGGCAATCCGAACGGGTGACATCCTTCCCGAGCCGGCGATCGACCCAGCGACTGGGCAGCTCTACGTGGTCTGGCAGGACTCGCGCTTCACCGGGCACCACTTCGATGAGGTCGCCTTGTCCACCTCCACCAACGGAGGAGCGACCTGGAGCGCTCCAATCCAGGTCAACACGAATACGCCGTCTAACCGGCCAGGGTTCACTCCTGCGGTATACGTCAATTCAGCAGGCGTCGTCGGTATCACCTACTATGACTTCCGCAGCCTGACTACGCAAACCACGACGCTGCCGACCGATTACTGGTTCAGGACGGTAACGTCGACCCTGAGCCTGGGCCCCGAGACGCACATCACTGGCCCTTTCGACATGCTGACGGCACCCTTTGCGAGTGGCTTCTTCGTCGGGGATTACGAGGGCCTGACCGCGGTTGGGACGACGTTCCACCCTTTCTTCGTCGCGGCGAACTCGGGGAATCTCAGCAATCGAACTGACGTGTTCACAACTTCTATTCCTAGCTAGCAGCATCTTAGTGCGTTGGAGAGCGAAGCCACGTCCCGCTGGGGACGTGGCTTCGCCATGGGTCAACCGCCCTTTTATATGCTGCGGGTGCAGTTCATTTTTTGCACAAACCACTGCTGTAGCAGCAAGGGTCACAGGAGGACGCCTGAGAAACGGTTTGCGCCAGGAATAGCCAGAGCCAGGACGACGAGGTGGGTGCTTCGCGCTGCTGGTCACAGCCGTCGGTGCCGTGGCAGCAGCATGGGATTGACGTTCTGCCGCCCCCAGCGCATGCCTGCGCCTTTGAGGCGTGCTTCCACGACCAGCAGGTTTCCACTTTCCACGCTGCCGGAGCCAATCAGCCAACCGGCTGCCTGATAGCTCGGGTACTGCATGTGCGCCTCGCGCTTCTGCAAGTAGGTCAGCTTCTCCTGCATCAGGGGGCTGGGAAAGCGAGCAGCCAACCAGGCCAGATGCTTGAGCACCCTGGCTGGGCCCTGGTGTTTGAGCCGGTGCAGCACGCCCTCCAGCCAGCCAGTGGGCAGCCTCCCTCCTGCGGCCTGCACGGCCTGCCCGATCTCATTGACATAGGCGGCGGCATGCGCAAAGTCGAGGATACGCACCGCATCCGCACGGTGATAGTCGACCAGGCCTTGCAGCCACTCCGCGCCATCTTGCACCGCGCACACCTCGGCCACCTGTTCCACTCGCCGCCGCTGGGTTTCGACCAGTGCTGCCTCCGTAAAGCGCTCGGCGTCCAAGAGCCGCGAACAGGAGGAGAGCTGCTCTAGACACACCTCCTCGCGAGCGTTGCGCGTGACCTCGCCGATCGTCAGCGCCTTGCCCTCGACCCACTCGCCTCCCATACCACCAGCGCTGCCTCCCCGGTCGCCAGGGTGGCGCGCCGCGCCGTCGTCTTGCTCACCCGCACGCCCAGTAGCTCCTGGAGCAACTCCCGGGCTGCCTCAAACGGCATCCAACTAGAGAGCCGCGCCAGCACTTCCTCCCCGCGTGGCGTCAAGCCGCCACTCAAGAGTCCTAACTGCTCATCCAGGGGGAAAAAAGCCTACGCCACAGGTCGGGCAGATGCCATACATGCGTGTCAGCTTGACCGCTTCCCCTCCCATCGTTTGGAGAAAGCGCTTCTGCTTGCCACATGTCGTACATCGCGGACGCTCCTCCTGCAGGATCGCACGCCAGTCCTCGCTCTCACCCATCTGCACCACGTCCTGGAGCACTTGTGCCCGCACCTGGTTGATCCGCTCATCCACCATCGCTTCGATCTCGGCCCATGTCGCTTTCGGGTGTTCTTTGCGCCACTGGGTCATCCCCAGCACGTCGCACAGTCCCGCGCTCACCTGTTGCATCGGCTCACTGCGCTCCCGTTTGGTCTTCTTCGCTTTCATGCTCTTGTCTCGCTCCTGGTTTTTTCCTGTATTGTACCACCTCCCTCCTTCGTGCAAAAAAATGAACCGCACCCCTATCCCTGGGTGCGCTTGACACCCTCCCACGGGTGTGCTATACTTCTCGACAGATATAGAAATAATGTTCTATTTGGAGTGAGCATGAGACAGAAGCCAACCCCCTCGTTTGTCCTCGCCCTGCCCTTGCAGGTGAACTCGCAACAGGCGACCCATCTGCATGCTCATTTTGAATGCGCGCGCCAGCTCTATAATGCCCTGCTTGCCGAGGCGATGAAACGCCTTACGCGCATGAAGGCTGACCCGGCCTGGCAGACTGCTCGGAACATTCCCCGTTCCGACAAGCACGCGCGCAGTCAGGCCTTCGCTCGTCTGCGCACGCAGTACGGCTTCTCAGAATACGGCCTACACGATGCGGCCAAACGCTTGCGCACCAGCTGGCTCGCTGAGCACATCGACAGCCTCATGGCGCAGACGTTGGCCAGCCGCGCCTATCAGGCAGCCAATCGGGTGTGTGTTGGCCAGGCCCGACGTGTGCGCTTTCGCAGCAAAGGACGAGGTCTGGACTCTGTCGAGGGCAAGACCAATACCTCGGGACTGCGCTTTCTCCTGCAGGCGGGAACAGAGGGAAATCAGGGCCGGCTCAGCTGGAATGGCGACCAGATCCCGGCCCTGATCGAGTGGGAAGACGAAGTGGTCCACCACGCATTGCAGCAGCGCATCAAGTATGTGCGCCTGATCCGCCAGCGGGCGTCCTCTCCCCAGGCGCAGGGAGCCGACTGCCGCGGCTTCGCGTACTCGGTGCAGCTCATCCTTGAAGGTCATCCCTTGCAAAAACCCAAGAACCTGCCTGGCAAGGGAACGGTTGGACTCGACCTGGGACCATCCACGGTCGCCATGGTCTCTCAGGAGGGCACGGCGCGCTTGCTTCTCCTCGCCGAGGAACTGGCACCCGATGCGCGCAAGCGCCGCCGGCTGCAACGCCATCTAGAGCGACAACGCCGTGCCAACAATCCCCAGCACTACGATGAAAAAGGCCGCATGCGCAAACGAAGCAAAGGCCAGGGTCGACGCATGTGGCGGGAAAGTCAGGGCTATCAGCGGACCCGCAGGCGTCTGGCGACGACGGAGCGCCGACTCGCCGCGCATCGCCGCAGCCTGCATGGCAAACTGGCGAATGAGATCATCAGGCTCGGTGATGATCTGCGCATTGAAAAGGTCAGCTACAAGGGCTGGCAGCGCTGCTTTGGCAGAAGTGTCGGGGTGCGTGCCCCTGGGCGTTTTGTAGGCGCCGTCAAGTGCGTGGTTGCAAGAACTCGCACCGCCCAGTTGCATGAGATCCCGACCGTTCAAACAAAGCTGTCGCAGTATTGCCATGCCTGCGGCAACTACACGAGAAAGCCACTGGCGCAGCGCTTCCATGACTGTCCCCACTGCGGACTCGGCAGCGAAGAGCTCATCCAACGGGATCTGTATGCAGCCTGGCTGGCGAGCGTGCTCGATCCGATCAGACTGTCCTTCCCTTCCAGGGGCCAGTTGCTCTGCAACTGGCAGAGCATGGAGGCGTGCTTGTCGGCCGCCCTGGAAGAGACCCAACAACATGCGAGCGCGCAGGGACTCCTGCGCCGCTTCGGTATTCCCGGAGTTGGAGCGTGTCGGCCCGAAGTCTTGTCTGCTCAGCACAAGAGCCGATGATCCTTCCAGGGTCCCCGGAAACGTGCTGATCTCAGCAAGAACCCCTCGCGATTCATCCGAGGGAGTCTCAGTAATTGGTGATGTTGCCCCTCCAAGATATTACGAAGTATGTTGCATCTTACTTTTTTCCTAGCGAAATTCGTAAGATAAGTAATGTCTTCCCACGTTTTTCATGCACATAGCCTGTGATAGTAGAAGGCGTATATGTGCAGTTTCGCTACCCATAAAACATTTTTTGCTTACTCTGAAATAGTGGCACATGGCAAGATAGAGGGCTGAGTTTTTCCATTCAAAGAAACTTACTAGATACTTTACGTTGATTCTGGTATACTCAACATATATCATACTTCCTGGCATAGGAATGTTGTACGTATTTCCCTCATCTCGTACAGCATGTGCCATAATATGTCAGGTGGAAGAGACTGTTTTACAAAGTTCTTCAGAAGCGTGGAGGACTTCTGAGGGCTCGGCATTTCTGATGAGATGGGTTCGACCAGCGAACACCTGCAAAGTTTGTTTACGGAAGTGTTGAATATTTTTTCTCAAGGAGAACAAAAAATGGCTACCGATACCGTTGCCCTCCCCGAGGAACAAGGAATAGAGACACACGGTATTGAACGTGTCTCGCCCAAAACTCGTACACATGTCCGTATCTTCGACAACTTCACCATGTGGCTTTCCGCCAACCTGGTTATCTCGACAATCGCCCTGGGGGCTTTAGCTACGCAGGCCTTTTTTCTGGGCTTTTGGGACGGTTTAGCTGTTATTATCATTTTCAATGCGCTTGGTGTGCTCCCAGTTGCATTCTTCTCTACACTCGGCCCGAAGTTAGGCCTGCGCCAGATGACTATTTCCCGCTTCGCTTTTGGCTGGGTCGGTGGCATCATCATGGCGATCTTCAACGTTGCTGCCTGCATTGGCTGGTCTGCTGTCAACGTTATTATTGGTGGTCAATTGGTCTCAGCGCTAACCAACGGCGCGATTCCGAGATGGGCAGGTATCCTCGTTATTGCGATTCTCACTACGTTGGTGAGCATTTATGGCTACCGCTATGTGCATCGCTATGAGCGCTATGCCTGGATCCCTATGGCCATCATTTTTGTTATCCTGCTGATTGTAGCGGCCCCACACATGCACATTATCCCTACACCGGCATTCACAGCAGCGGAAATTGCAGGCTTAGTCTCCTTTGGTGGTGCTGTCTATGGTTTCGCCACGGGATGGAGTTCTTATGCTGCTGACTACAATGTCAACCAGCCCGAGAACACCTCCTCCAGCCGTGTCTTCTGGCTAACATTCCTGGGTGTCTTTATACCTTGTGTGCTGCTTGAAACGCTGGGTATGGCTTTTACCAGTTGGAAAGCCTTGGGCGGTGGTGATCTACTTGCCGCTGTTGCCACCCCGTTGGGTGGTTTTGGTAAATTCCTTGTGGTTTTGCTCGCTCTCAGTGTGATTGCGAACAATATCCCGAACGACTATAGTCTTGGCCTCTCTATGCAGGTGCTCGGGAAGGCTTTCCAGCGTGTCAAGCGCTACATCTGGACGCTTATCGGTGCCGTGGTCTATGTCGCGATCGCGCTTCCGGTGGCTGCCAACTTTAATGAGACGCTCACCAGCTTCCTGCTGCTGGTTGCCTACTGGCTGGGTCCCTGGGCCATCATTCTCATCCTCGAACACTTTGTATTCCGTCATGGGCGGTACAATGTCGACGATTGGAATACTCCCAGTAGACTCCCAATTGGCTGGGCTGCGATAGTGTCTATGGCGATTGGCCTGATAGGTGCTGCCCTTGGTTTTGCCCAGGTATTCACGATTAATGGTACCGCGACTCCTATCACCGGTCCTATAGGAGGCTTGATCAACAAACCGTATGGTATGGACGTTGGTTTCGAGTTGGGTCTCGTTCTGGCTGCCATCTCCTACCTCATCCTGCGGCGTATAGAGTTGAATAACAGCCCGCGCGGAGAACTGACTGCCGGTACCGAGTAACAAGTGTTCTTTTATCCGTTCTCTGAGGCAGGCGGTCACCACCGCCTGCCTTCTGATTTTGCATATTAAGGGCGCAATGAACTGCACCCCTACTCAAAAGAGGATCATTGTATGCATTACGACCTGATCATCCGTCATGCACACCTTCATCGCCACCCAGACCTTGTTGATATCGCCGTACAGGGTGGACGCTTTGCTAGAATCGCCAATGAACTCGCCTCTGATAGCGCTACTCGCGAGATTGACGCCGCTGGTCGACTCGTCTCACCTCCTTTCATCGATGCGCACGTGCATCTCGATGCCGTGCTCACCGTCGGGCAGCCACGTTACAACTCAACCGGAACATTGTTAGAAGGCATCCAGATTTGGAGCGAGCGCAAGCCGAGTTTGACACAGGAGGATGTCAAGAGGCGTGCGCTTGAAGAGATTCGTTGGGAAGTGGCACAGGGTACGCTTTATATTCGTAGCCATGTGGATGTATGTGATCCCGCATTAACCGCGCTGCGTGCCTTGATCGAGGTGCGCGAAGAAGTACGCGATATTTGTGACCTGCAACTTGTCGCCTTTCCCCAGGATGGTATTCTTTCATTCCCCAATGGACGCGAGTTGATGCACCAGGCGATGGAACTGGGCTGCGATCTCGTAGGAGGCATTCCACATTACGAGTGGACCCGTGATATGGGCGTCGAAGAAGTACATTATGCTTTTGCACTGGCAAAAGAGTTTAAGCGCGACATTGATTGCCACTGTGATGAAACCGATGATCCACACTCTCGCTTCACCGAAGTGATGGCGGCAGACACGATCCAACAGGGGTGGCAGGGCCGCGTGACGGCCAGTCATTGTACCGCCATGCATTCCTATGACAATGCTTATGCCTTCAAGCTGATACGACTGCTGGCACGCGCCCAGGTGAATGTAGTTGCCAATCCATTTGATAATGTCATCTTGCAAGGTCGCTTTGACACCTATCCCAAGCGACGAGGCATTACCCGCGTAAAAGAATTGCTGGCTGGCGGTGTAAACGTTGCGCTTGGTCACGACTCGATCATGGATCCCTGGTTTCCACTGGGTAGAGGCGACATGCTCGCGGCTGCCCAGTTAGCGCTCTACCTGTGTCAGATGAGCGGCTATGATGAAATTAATGATGTGCTTGACTTGATAACAACAAATGCGGCCAGGACCCTGCGCATTCAGGATAGTTATGGTATCGAGAAGGACAAACCCGCAGATTTCGTTGTACTCGATGCCCCAACTGCTTTTGAAGTGCTACGCCTGGTCCCTGCTCGTTTGCATGTCTTTAAGCATGGACAAGAAATTGCATACACATCGCCTGCTAGGAGTGTGCTAAAAAGAAGTGGGGATGACGAGGGAAAAGAGGTGATCTACCACGTTTAATAGGTCAAACCTGGAAAAGCAGTGTTTCTTCTAGTTGTCTCCATACAATTTCTTCGGCCTCAGCATGAGGGATTGAATGCCCCTGCTCTGAGGCCGTTGACATTACATGTATGACCCGTTGTCGGAATGTAGATAACAATTGTCGTTGTTTTTCCAGGTCGGCCATAAACTTGAGTTCAATCAGGTCAGGTGGATAAAAATCCTTCTTGTCTAGTATCAATGAAACGATATCGCCGAACGCACTAAGCAGTTCCAGTCGTTGCTGTGTGAAATAATCGACTTGGGTGCTAGAAGCCAGCAGGCAACCTGCAATCTTTCCTTCTAGTAAGATAGGAGTAGCGGCGGCGCTTATTTCATACTCAGTTTGATATGCAGGAAGCAGCATTTCTTCCCTCAGGTCTTTAATGCTCGCGAGACGTTGTTTCTGTACAACATAGCCGGCCAGAGAACCGGCGCCGAGGAAAAGCGCAAGATGTTCAAGGTCCGCCTGCCAGGGAGGAGTACCCCGGCCCAGGCGCTCACGGAGACTCGCTATTTTTCCTCCCTGTGATGGAGGCATGCATTGAACCAGGGTAAGCGACATACCGAGTTGATAGGCATCCAATTGAGAAAGCGTCTGTTTGATCACCAGGTCCAGGAGTTTCCAGGTACGTAAAGATTCGAAGGTTGTAGCGCGATCAGCAAGCACCTGTGTATAGAACTCGGAAGGTATCACTTCGACCGTCTCATCTTGTAGCCAGCTATGAACATCAGGGTAACTACGTTCGAGTGCCTCGATTAATTCTGTACGGAAATTAGATGGGACCATCTGTACCAGGCTAACCAGGTGAGCTCGTTGAGGCCGGGAGTTTGTTTTCGCCCAACGATTGAGGGTCATCTCATTGATTCCAAGTGCCATAGCCAAACGTTTGCGCTCTAAAGGTGTCACGATGATCCGTTGCAGGACTTCCTGCCAGGTAGGAGAGGTGGGTACCGCCATACCTTCCCCCTTTTTCCATTACTCTTATCTCTAACGAACCTACTCCATCCTTAATCATAACAGAGCCATAAACCATAGTCAACAGAATTGTCGCATGGTTGAGAAAATTGAAACACTGCTTCGTATTATATTGTGGGAAATGATAGAATTATGATCTCCGCCCATGTTAAAAGTTGCACTTTTAGGTCATAAGGGTATAAAATTGTGATAGTATACTCTTGTCTCAGCCCCGAGAAGTTGGTATCATTAGAAGCAAGAGAATGCTGGCGAGTTCAAGGAAGAGAACTACTATGCCGAACAAATACGAGCGCGAGATCGAAGAAATCCTGCGTAATCTGGAACGAACGGAGCCTAAGCCAGGTCTGGGGCAGAGATTTGGCGGGCGAATACGCCGAAAATCGTATTCGCCCAAACGCGGGCCCAAACGCAGCCTGCCGTCTTTTCACTTAGATGTCTCGGAGTGGTGCTTTGTGATTGCATGGGGCGCAGCACTCTTTGCTGGTGGCTGGGCTTTTGCACATGATAATGCGGACCTTTTCACCGGTGTTATCGCCCTTATCGGCACCACGTGTTTAGCGCTTATGATTATTTTGTCGTTTGTGTCACACCCTCACGTTCCAGGGCAGTCTTCGCGGTACGGGAAGGTGACGCGATTGCGACGGAATCCCCTGAGCAGCCTTGCGACGCGTTGGAATCTCTTCCAACTCAAACTTCGCTATCGTCGCAAAAAAGATCACTAGTACTTGACACATCGCTAAAAGCGTGCTATAGTGCGCGTGTTGTTAAGGCAGGTGGAGCGCTGTAGCGGGGTGTGGCGCAGTTGGTAGCGCGCATGGTTTGGGACCATGAGGTCCGCGGTTCAAGTCCGCGCACCCCGACCTGAAAAAGATTTCCTCGTTCAAACTAGCTTTTATGATGCGGGAGTAACTCAGTTGGTAGAGTTCCTGCCTTCCAAGCAGGCTGTCGCGGGTTCGAG
>Ga0070697_100002874_pt1 | contig 13241 bp, 14 predicted proteins | sample KBSK1501metaG_FD_65475 | JGI IMG/M metagenome (GOLD analysis project Ga0070697, IMG submission 65475) | Corn, switchgrass and miscanthus rhizosphere microbial communities from Kellogg Biological Station, Michigan, USA - KBS K1-50-1 metaG | ecosystem: Host-associated > Plants > Roots >... | reverse complement strand
CGGCTTCGTCCTTCGTGGATTATTTTCGTCCCTTTGTCTGTTGAGGAGATTACTATTGAGCGCCTGTCGTCTCTATTTGCTTCTCTTCGGACCAATCCTTCCCTCACGAGGGCTTCAACGACGCGGCTCATAGTTGGCGGCCTAACCTGTTCTGCCTCCGCCAGCTCGTTCAACGAAAGTGGGCCACCGAAGACGACCACTGATAGGGCGGAGGCTTGTGCGGGTCCGATTCCCATCGCTGAATCTTCGGTTCCGACATCTCGCAGCAAATGGATCGCATTACTGTGGAGGCTCCTCCCTACTTCTTCGAGTCTGAGTTCTCCTAGTTTGCTTGGCATACGAACACCCTAGGTCGTTAGCATCACCAACGTATATATATTAGCAAGGCTAATGATTAGCTATGCTAAGTATGCAAACCGATGAGTTTCTCGAATCAATCCAGAAAGGCAACCTATCCAGAATCAATCAGCTCCTAGAGACAAACCCTGGACTCGCAAACAGCAAATCAAAGAACGGCGTTTCAGCCCTGCTACTTGCACTGTACCATGGACGTCAGGATATCGCACTGGTAATAGCCACAAAGAAGCCTATGCTCGACATTTTTGAAGCGTCGGTTCTTGGGAACCTTCAGCAGGTCAAAAATCTGATAGACCAAGAACCCTCGCTGGTCAACTCTTATTCCCCTGACGGATTTACACCCGTTGCTCTAGCTGCCTACTTGGGCCAGAAGGACGTGACACAATATCTCCTTGAGAAGGGTGCAAATGTTAACGCGATGGCAAAGAACGCGACAGGTTTTACGCCCTTGACGGGTGCAATAGCCAACAATCACGTGGAGATTTCGAAGATACTTGTCAAGAGAGGTGCCGATGTCAACCACAGGTACGAAGGTGGCGCTTCGCCCCTCATGGAGGCGTCCCAGAATGGAAACCTCGAACTCGTGAGATTTCTCCTCGAAAATGGAGCGGACCCTACCGCCAAGACAGAAGACGGCAAAACCCCGATGAGCTTTGCTAAAGAGAAGAATCATTTAGAGGTCGTCGAGGCACTAAAGAGGCACGGCGGTCTCTAGAAAGACCTGTCGACCACCAATTGTGAACGCGTTCCTCGTGCGCCGAGGGCTTTCCGAAGGTCTATAACCTAGTAGAGGGTCTGGGAAGGTATCGCGGATTATAGGAGGTGTACTAGGCCGAATGAGTCGTGGTTCGTACGGTGGTCCCAGAACAATGCACAAAGTCGTCTGTTCCGACTGTGGTAAGGAGACGGAAGTTCCTTTCCAGCCAACAGAAGGTAGACCAGTTTACTGCAGGGACTGTTACCAAAAGCATCGCAGGTACTAGGATCCTCAGAAGGGAGGCCTAGATACCCTTCCCTTATTTTTTACCGAGACGACTTTCTCTTGAGCGACCGGAGGTCTTGGATGGTTTCTTGGTCCGAAGAAGATTCGGATCGTTCTTCCCCGGTCTGCTGTCCTTGTGAGAAGCTTGCTGCATTTTTTCGGTCGAACCCTTTCTTCGTGTTGCGTATAATCGGAAAAGGCGGTTAATTTGCGTCGGCATCTTATCCAAGTGACCTATCTTGATCGTTGTAAAGCGGCTGTTACCAACCTAAGCCGGCTTTCACTACAGGTCAACTCTTCAGGCCTGAACAGACATTTTCTCGCGCCGATGCACGTAGCTCGAAACAATTGCTAGGAACCCCAGCAAAGCGAAAGGCGCTCCGATAATGTCCTGGTCGAAAGCGAAAAAGAGGGTTGAGAACCCTGCTAGAAAGAGCCCGACAAGGCCCACTCCTTCCCAGCGTTCCATTCGCATGAAGTCTCTTCGCAATCTCTCTCCGAATCGAATAGCCAGGGCTCCGAGAATAATCAGGCCAACTGCTCCAACGAAAATCTGATAGGTCAACTCGGAATAATAATTTCCGAACGTAAGAAGCAACCCGACTTCGTCCCCGATGAGCCCCAGACCGAGGCCATAGACAAGTGCGTAAGCCCGGTCGAGCCTGTCGGTTCTCTTGCCCACTATCGCGAGCCAACCGGTCAGTGCAACCATTCCTATCCCATACCAGAAATGATGGAAATGAATACCGCTACCCACCACAACGCAGGTCGGACATGCTGTCGCGAACAGTCGCGATCCGAAAAAGCTCACCAAGAATGCGGCAATAGCTATGAAAGCTAACGTGTGTTTGAAGGGGATCTTGATGGCTCCTTGGGACATGATTAACGATGGATGATGGAATTGCTAACTAGAAAGATATTATGGATGCCGCTACCGAGGCCCGCAATTACGGCCTTCGCGTTTATGCGCCCATCTTAAATCTCGAACCGGCACGGTTTGCGGGCAGGATGACACCATAATGGCTCCTCCTCTAGACATTACGCTTGCGAATAATCTCTGGGTCATCATTTGTGGACTTCTCGTTTTCATAATGACTGTATCAGTCGGGTTCCTCGAGGTGGGAGAGCTGGGCACCGATATGGAAATCAGCCTATTGAAGACGATACTGATAACGGGCTCGGCCATTTTCTTCATGGCCTTTATCGGCTTCAACACCGCCTTCGCCCCAACAATCGATGGCATCATTGGAAATCCAAGCTATAACGGATTCTTCCTCGGGGGTTTCTCCTCTGACACGAATCAATTGCTGACCGGGGCTTGGTGGTCTACTGCCGGACAGGGTCTGACAACAGGGACCTACTTCCTCTTTGAGACGGCCTTCGCATCTGTCACCCTAGCACTCGTAGGGGTCGTTGTCTTACGCAAGATGAAATTGCAAGCCTTCTTCGCTTACTCCATAGTGTACTTCGTTCTAATATGGAATCTCCCGGCGGCTTGGATCTGGAATCCTCAAGGCTGGCTTGCTCGTATGGGCATGGCCGATTTCGCGGGTGGACTTGTGGTCCACGGGGCAGCTGGAGCCGCGGGGCTTGGAATTGTTCTTCAAATCTGGAGAGAAGAGCAGAAGAGGGGTCGAATCGAGAGTATTCAGGTACCGTACAAACTGAACAGCGGATGGCTGACCTTGTCGACCTTGCTTCTCTGGGTCGGATGGTTCGGCTTCAATCCCGGTAGCGTCCTTGCATTCAACAACTCGGCCATGACTGTAGTCGTGACGACCTTCCTTGCCGCGGCCTCCTCTTTTCTCTCGATAATGTACTTCCGTTATCGTATGATCAAGAAAATGCCAGACCTGATCTATGCCGCCAATGGGGTTTTGATGGGGCTCATTATCATAACCCCTCTCGCTGGCTTCGTTAGTCCGGGTAGCGCAGCTATTCTAGGACTGATCGGCGGACCTCTCTTTCTTGCCGGTGAGAAGTGGTTCTCGAGATTCAAATGGTTCTCGGACCCCATCGGCCTATTCCCAGGGCACCTACTCGGCGGGCTGTTCGGCGTTCTGATGATCGCTTTCTTCTCCCAGCGCACCTTTTCAATCGCCTCCGGAAACCCCGTGGCGCCAGGAACTTCTGCGATTCCTGACGGACTATTGTTCGGCGGGGGACCTGCTGCCGTTCAACAGCTGGGGATTGAAGCCTTAGGAATAGCCGTGGTGATGGCTACCGTCTTCGTCCTATCCTACCTGTCCATCCGGATTATCAGCATGGCTATGCAGGGAATCCTCAACCGAGAAGAACTTTAACAACTCAATATCTCAGAGACCAACCTTGCCTCTTCCAAGATTTCCTTTCTATCCCGTAACTTCGTTCGTGTCAAATCACTCTTTTTCTTTAACTATTTTTCTCGCAACTTTTCCTTCCCCCTAGCTATTCTTTTCAGCTAACTAATCCATGACCCCGGGGGTGGTCGATTTTCCCGCGCCCCGCCCTTCATGAAAACGCGTCAAACTCGGACCTCATCAAGCCGTGTCTGGCGGTCTTACTGGAGAATATCCTTCCAGACCGAGAACCTATCTGCCTCGAATATGACTAGCCCTCCAAGGAAGAAACTCTTCAGGGCACAGGGTCCGAATAACTGTTCGATGAGATCTGAGATTCGCTTGTTGGTTTGCAGTTTCTTCCAAGTGAGGATGATCATCTTGAACGGGTTGCCACGCGTCCTACCGCGAATCAAGAGGTGAGCTAGAACAGGCATGACTCGTGAAATGTAGAAACCGACTAAGGCTCTCCAAAATCCACTATCAGGCTTCCCGATATCAACAATGGCGAGAGCACCGCCACGCCTTGTAGCACGCGCGAATTCTCCCAGACTACGATCCACGCTAATCACATCCCTCAGAGAGAAACAGGTGATCACAGCTCCCAGAGAACCTGGCCGGAAGGGAAGGCTCTCGGCAACTCCAACTATCGGACAAAACCGGCTCGCAAGACGAGATCTTGCAAATCGGAGAAGGCGAATCGATGGATCCACGCTCACAATATCCTCAAAGCCACTATCCAGCAACATTCTGCTAGAGACCCCTGGGCCAGCACCAGAATCCAAGACCCATTCCTTCCGGTGCGATCGGAGAAACGCGACTGCTCTTCGCCTCAGAGGGCCAGCAAGCCCCAGGGATATCCACTCGCTAGTGGACTCGTAGATCGGCAACGCGTCCTCGATAGCGCGGACGATGCTACTCCACTCGTCTCTACTATTGTCCAGGGAACAGGTCCTCTGATTGGGTGATGCAAAATCCAGTCCTTATATAGCGCTGAGCCCAAAATCAACCTAGAGCACGCTGTCAACGTGCTTGGGAAAAAATTCTCGAATGGAAACCTCTCAGAACAACATGGATGTGTCAGACAGCCTCGACCGCAGCTTCAACTTTTCAGAGGTCTTCCAGCTCGTCAAAAGATCAGTGAAGACGAGCATTGGTCGGCGACGCACTGGACTAATGCTCGGACTCGCGGACCTGCCTGACTACATTGGAGCATTCCATCAGATGGGATCCAACTTCATCGTCATGAACAGAAGTCTGCTGGATCAGATAACTCATCTTGCTAAGGACCGACGATACATCAACGCTTACGTTTTCTACACCTTACTTCACGAATACCTTCACACCCTTGGCTATGCTGATGAGGGAGACGTCCGGCGGCTCACGCGACAGATTTGTGCTAGAATCCTGGGACCTGACCACCCAGCCACAAGACTTGCGGTTGACGGTCCCGCAGTGATGTTCCCGGAGATAACCTTCCAGCATCACGGGGAATCAAGGTCGAGGAGATTGCCAAAATTCGAAATCGTCAGAGAATTCGAGAAGGAATACAGAAGCTACGTGGCTTAGACTTCTCCAGCATCTCTCTCAAGCGTCGTCTTCTCTCCAAGGAATTTCAAGAACCCTTCGAGTTTCCAGTACGCTTCAAGAAACTCGAGTCCACGATGAGTAATCGAGTACGACGTATCCTCGCCGGTTTGTATTCTAATTAATCCGAAAGAAGAAAGGTCCGTGAGAAATCTCTTGATCCTGTCAACTGGAAGCCCGACAGCATAAGAGACTCGCGTAATCTTCGTAGGACCTCTGCGTTTGAGGGCCTCTAGCATCTCAGAGTAGATATCCACACGGGACCGTTTCGCCACGCCAAGCCAACTCAGAGAGGAGGCTTGGGCAACTCATCGGTCTTTATGGGTGGTTTCGCAAATTCCACGTCCGACTCTGATTCAATTCTATCGCTGTACTTTACCTCACCACTTATCCGACAGCGGGACTCGAGTCGAACATCTCTGGCGTAGACGTTTCCAGCTCTGACCCTCTCGCCCATCTCTACGGTGTCAGCGTAGACATCTTCGACTCGCGCATTGTCCCCAATCTTTACTCGGCCTCCAACCAAGACACCAATTGCTTCTGATCGATGGCCAAGCTCTATCGTCTTCGCCTTCGTCCCTTTTGTTGTGCGCAAGCGTCCTCCTACCTCGATCTCGTCCTCAGCTTCAATTAGATCAGCCTCTATCGTACCGCCAACCTCCAGAGAGGCGAGTCTTAGGCTTCCTCCTATGCGCGCCTTACCTCCGATCTCCAAGTCCCGCTTTAGATGGAGATTGCCTGAGACTTCGAGCGTGCCACCAATATCGACTTCCTCTCCATCTCCGTTTCCGTTGATTTCAACTGTACCTCCGACGTCTATCGATTCGAAGGTCAGATTCCCTTTGCTCTCGAATCTTCCTCCGACATCGATGGTTCTACCCTCTCCTCCCTGGTCTAGGCTCACGGTTCCTCCAACGTCGATCTTGTCGAATTTCAAGGGTTTCGAGGATGTGAAGGATCCTCCAACGTCGATTGTCCGTGAGATTTCGCCTCCGCCAACTTGAGCGCTTCCACCAGCATCTAGTCTTTCACACTTGATTCGGCCGTTGACCTCGACTCGTCCGCCGACATCAATTTCTTCGACGTTCGCGTCTCCTTCGACCCTAAACGACCCTCCAACGTCGACTTTGGTCGCAGTGATTGAACCCCCGACATCCAGCGTTCCTCCTATATCGAAACCGTGAGCTGTCGCAGACTTGCCAACGAACAATCTAGCATCAACTTCCACCGAGCTAGCGTCTAGAGATCCATCAATCCGCAACTCCCCGTGTTCCACGTCGATCCCGCCTGTTGAGCTTAGGTCTCCTGATATCTCGACTCTCCCGTGATCAACATTCAATCTTGAACAGGATAGGCTGCCTTCGAACTCGGCATCTCCCTCACAGATCACCTCGCCTAAAACTTCTATGGGCGATTCTCCTTCTGCCTGCACCCTGGCTCTCTCCAACAGGTGAAGCTGGCCATCAACCCTTGCCAGTTTCACTGTGCCGTTTCGGGGTACTGTGACATCGCCCATTTCTCTCACCTCCTAACGGATAGTTAGCCTCAACGGGTTCCTGTTTATCCAGGTGACGGTTGTCTCGATCTTCTCGGGGTTCTTGCGCGTGTAACACTTCATGAATTTTTCGCCTCAAGAAGGGAACAGTGCTGTCCGCGCTTATAATGTCCGTTCACGTCTCGTAGTCACATCAAGTGATTATCGGAAATTCTTCCTGCTCTGATCGAAGATCCGAATCCCCTCTAAGTAATGTCTAACACTTGTGAGTAGCGAATCAGCATGACTTAATCTGCTGTGTCTGTGCCTTGAGGAGGAGAGCATAATGAGTGCTGTCGACGTCGCGTTGTGGGGCATAATCGCTGTAATCGTTGGCGGTCTCATGCTCTGGCTCATATTCTATGCGTTTTCGGATCAGACTAAGCCGCCATCTAATCTGACAGAAGAGACTCTCAAGAGACTGGTAGGATCGACTGGTCGCGCCTCATCTGATGTTACAGAGTCAACTGGCACGGTGCTTGTGAACAGCGAGGAGTTTTCTGCGAAGACGTCAAAGGGGATCATACAGAAAGGGACTAGCGTGAGAGTTACGGAAACCGATGGCTTGACGCTGTTGGTCGAGAAGGCGTAGACTGGTTCTTATCCGCAACCGCTGGTGTTGCCGCAGTTATTGCACTTGTAGCAGGATCCTGCTCGGACCATGATCATCCCGCAGTTCTCACATGCGGGCGCGTCGGACTGGTTGTCGAAGCTCGCGAGAGGAGCCGCCAGGTCGGGAGTCTCATGCGGCTTCATCTCTGCCATCATCGGATCCGCAGTCTTGGCACCAACCGGCTCAACCAGCTTTACCTGAGTCCCGTTCTCCAGCGTTGTCCTAGCAAGTCCAAGGGCGTCTTGTTCCTCTTTCGGAAGGAACTTCAAGCCGAGCCATCTGAAGATATAGTCAACAACTGACTTGGCGAATCGGATATCTTGGTTAGTAGTTATGCCAGCTGGCTCGAACCGAGTATGGGTGAACTTGTTCACAAGCACCTTCAATGGGACACCATACTGTAGGGCTAGGGAGATGGAGGTTGAGAACGCATCCATCAATCCCGATATTGTGCTTCCTTCTTTCGACATCACGACGAATATTTCGCCTGGAGTGTTGTCATCATAGAGACCCACCATGAGATAGCCTTCGTTCTGGGCGATCGAGAACTTGTGAATAATCGCTTCTCTTTCTTCTGGGAGTCGACGCCGGAACGGTTTGAAGACCACCTGCTCCTTCGTTTTCTCGATTGCTTTGCTTTTGTCCTGGATTGTTGTGGTTAGAGGTTGGGTTCTCTTGGAGCCGTCTCTGTAGATGGCAATGGCTTTCAATCCCATCTTCCAAGCAGTGATGTAGGTTTCTACGATTTCTTCCACGGAGACGTTGCCAGGCATGTTCACTGTCTTGGATATGGCACCGGAGACGAATGGCTGGACAGCGGCCATCATCTTGACGTGGCCCATGTAGTGTATGCTTCTCGTCCCTTTAGCTGGCTTGAAGGCGCAATCGAAAACAGGCAAGTGTTCCTGTTTGAGGTGAGCAGCGCCTTCTATTGTGTCATGATCTTCGAGATGCTTGAGAATCTCAACGGCCTGGGTCTTGGAATAGCCGAGCTTTGTTAGCGCTTCGGGAACAGTATTGTTGACTATCTTGATTACTCCGCCTCCAACGAGCCACTTGTACTTGACGAGTGCAATGTCAGGTTCTATGCCGGTGGTGTCGCAGTCCATCATGAACGCGATAGTTCCAGTGGGCGCGATAACGGATATCTGGGCGTTCTTGAATCCAAATCTCTCGCCCAAGGAGAGTGAATCATCCCATGACCTGAGGGCAGCCTTCAACAATTCATCAGAAATTCCCTCGGCAGGAATCTTATACGCGTGCGCCCTGTGCATGTCGATCACGTTGAGGAATGGCTTCTCGTTTACAGCATATCCTTTGAACGGGCCTAGCCTCTTGGCTATCCGCGATGATGCTGCGTATGCTCGACCGGACATGAGAGCGGATATGGCGGCGGCGTAGTTTCGGCCCTGGTCGCTGTCGTACGGGAGGCCTCGCGCCATTAGCAGGGCGCCGAGGTTTGCGTATCCTAGTCCCAGCGGACGAAAGTCGTGACTGTTCTTCTCTATAGCAGGGTTCGGATAGCCTGCGTTGCCAACAAGAATTTCTTGGGCGCTGATTACGATGTCGACTGCGTGTTCGAAGGATTCGACGTCGAACTCACCGTCCACGGATCTGAACTTCATGAGGTTCAGGGAGGCGAGGTTGCATGCGGAGTCGTCGAGAAACATGTATTCAGAGCACGGGTTGGATGCGTTGATCCGATTTGTGTTCGGGCATGGATGCCACTTGTTGACTATGGTGTCAAACTGGATTCCGGGGTCGCCGCAGATGTAGGCAGCCTCGGCCATCTCTCTCATGAGGTTCCGGGCTTTGTAGACGTCCGCGACTTGATGGTTCGTAATGTATCGTGTCTTCCATTCCTTGTCCTCTGTCACGGCGTGCATGAACTCGTCGGTAACGCGGACGCTGTGGTTGGCGTTCTGGAAGAAGATAGAGCTGTAGGCTTCTCCGTCGACGGCTCCGTCGTAGCCCGCGTCGATTAGGGCCCAGGCTTTCTTCTCTTCCTTGGCTTTTGACCAGATGAACTCTTCAATATCGGGATGGTCGACGTTTAGAATGACCATTTTCGCGGCTCGACGGGTCCGTCCGCCGGATTTTATGACTCCTGCGAATGCGTCAAAGCCCTTCATGAAGGAGACAGGGCCGCTTGCCTTTCCACCTGTTGACAGGTGTTCTTTGGATGATCGTAGGGATGAGAGGTTTGATCCGGTTCCGGATCCGTATTTGAACAGCATGCCTTCCGTCTGGGCGAGCTGCATTATCGATCGCATATCGTCCTGGACGGAATTGATGAAGCATGCAGAGCATTGAGGACGGTCCTCAACTCCAACATTGAACCATACAGGACTATTGAAGGCGGCCATTTGGTGGAGAAGGATATGGGTAAGCTCGGACTCGAAGGTCTCAGCTTCTTCCTCGTCGAGGAAGTAGTTTCCTTTCTTCCCCCAGCGCGCGATGGTTCCCGCGACACGACCTATGAGTTGTTTGACGCTACTTTCTCTTCCTGGAGTTCCGAGTCTCCCGCGGAAGTATTTTGAGGCGACGATGTTTGTGGCTGTCTGAGACCAGAACGATGGAACCTCGACGCTCTTCTGTTCGAAGATGACCTGTCCTTTGTGGTCGGTTATGACCGCGTCCCGGATTTCCCATTTTACCGCGTCATATGGGTGGATGCCTGGTTTTGTGTAGGATCTTTGGTATCGGAATTCTCCTTGGGGAACCTTCGGTATTTGTTGGATTTCCATTGTTCTTACCTAACTCCTATACTTCTTCTATCCCCGTGTTCTTCGGAGCGAGAGTTGCAGGAGTAGCTCCGTACCATCGTGTCTGCTAATTAAAGAGATTTGTACAGAATCGTATAAACTTGTAGTGTGACCCGGAAAATCCTCCCGGCATATATGCGCTGTAGAACGCAATGGTTTCTGAAACATCTACTCTTTCAGGCTGACTAGGACGCCGTCGCGGAGCGGGACGATGACTGTTGATAGTCCTGGGTATCCGAATACTTCCTTGTTGAACCTGATCATTGTCTGAGTCAGCTCGGATTTACCGCCTTTTGCGACATCGCCGCCCCACAATGTGTTGTCGGCTATGAATAAGCCGCCTTTGCGGAGTTTTTTCACACTGAGTTTGAATGCATCGATGTAGATGTTCTTGTCAGAGTCTAGGAACACCAGGTCGTACTCGTCTTGTAGGGTTGGTAGGACGCGTAACGCGTCGCCTTTCAGGACTTTGATGACTTTCTGGAGCTTGGCCTCCTTAATATTCTGCTCGGCTCTCTTCACTCTTTCAGGATCCTTGTCGATGGTTGTGACCGAACCCTTCAAGGGTGCGACGGCTCTTCCAAGCCATATTCCGGAATAGCCGATTGCGGTTCCTATTTCTAGAACATTCTTACTCTGGCTACTGCGGGCTAGATTGTATAGGAGCCGGCCGACCAAGGGTCCGATGATCGGGACAGCTCCCGAGTCAGCCTCTTCTTCTATCTTCTGGAGCAGAATATCTCTCGGTTGCGCGATGCGATAAAGGTAATCATCGATATAGTCGTATGTTATTGCCAAAACTCAACAGTCGGAGACGAACCTCGGGCCGGGTTAAATAATCCTTTAGCAATTGGAAAATTGTTCAGACGATATTCTGCGTGATGTTGAATGACCGGGTTGTAGAGTGATCTATGAGTGAGCCTACGAAGAGAATCTCGTACAGCTGGTAGCTTATGGTGAACCGGAGCTGGTGGTTTGCTGAGGTTTGGAAGTTAAAGAGAGTAGTGGCTTGTGCTGCGTCAGGAAAATTCCCTGAGGGCGCCCAGGCCGAAGTGGAACCATCATAGTTGTCTTGAATATTAAGAGCAGTGAGTTTCACGGTGAATCCGCGAATGTATGAGGGGAGGGCGGTCTCATTCACCTTGCTAACAACGACTGAGTATAGGGTTGGCAGCGTGGTGCGAGGATATGTTAGGTTGGCGATGGAGAAGGCTAGGAAGACCTTGCCGTAGCCTGAAACTTCCAAGCCCACCCAACTTCCGCGGTTGGCGTACTCCGTTGATGAGAGATATTTGGTCCCGACCGACGGGATCAGTACTGGACTCGCGAATTGCCAGACTGCAATGATGACTATGATGATTAGGAGGACTGAGGTGAGAATCTTTCCTCTCGGGCCCATGAGCCTTAGAAACTCGGGTCTAAGGAGGTAGCGGTTCACCAGCGTGTTACTGGGTGAAGAATCGCACAGTTACACTGGGGTTAGTAGGATACATGAGGAGGGGTTGGAATCGGGAGCGTTTATCCTTGCCTGGCGGACCACGACCGATGCTTCTCTGGTATGTCTGGATGCATATTGTGGACGGTGCCTGGCATAAGCTGGACGAGATTTCGAAACAGCTGCGCATTCCGGGTAACGCTGTTTCCTGGGCGGCAAAGTTTCTCTCTGAGCATGGGATGGCGGAGCTTGGGTTTGAGGAGGATGAGATTCGGCTGCAGAAGAGCCATCCGAGGCTTGAGGATGTGGTGAAAACGTTGCACGGCTCCCCTAAGACCGATAAGGATTCTACGGGGCCGAGCGAGGTCTCGACCGACATCTAAGCGAGTGCCTCAACTTGGCGATTGGCGCCTAACGGAATCGTGATGTCAAGTCTTATTATCGCAACAGTCTTCGAGCGATTTACCCGATTCAACGCGGTCGACGCTATCGTGAAACCTACAACACGGTGACCCGAGAATATTTCTCAAGGTCGGAGCCCGAAACAGCAAGCTGTCCCTGATTCAGACCGATCTTGTGGTTGAAAGGATTAGACAAAAAAATGCTGGTCTGAAGATCGATCGGAAGATCATCGAGGCTTCTGTGGATACCGGTAAGGGAAGATCTCTGTTCTCTCTAGAACAGAGAGGAATATTCGACAAAGAAGTTGACCAGGCAGTCTCGGAAGGCAGGGTCGATTTTGCAGTCCACAACATGAAAGACGTGCCTGTTACTTACAGGAACACGCGACTGGTGATAGCTAGCGTTCCAGAAAGAAGTTCTCCGGCCGAAGTACTCGTCAGTAATGGAGACAGACGGTTGAAGGATCTGGCTGAAGGTAGCAGGATTGGAACAAGCAGCCCGATCAGACTCGCCCAGCTTAGACGTGTGAGGCCGGATGTGAAACCTGAGCCTCTCTTCGGAGACGTGGAGAGAAGGATCGAGAGAGTAGACAAGGGAGAACTTGATGCTGTCATACTGGCTGAGGCAGGGCTGGCGAAGCTGGGTATTGCGGAGAGGATTTCAGAGCGGCTGTCTCTCGACGAGTTCATGCCGGCGCCTGGACAGGGCGCACTGGCTATTGTTGCGAGACGGGATAATCTGAAGGTCATCGAGGTGTTGAGATCGCTGGAGCACCTACCTACTCGTGCGGAGGTGGAGGCGGAGAGAGAGCTAGTGCGGATTCTCGAGGAAATCAGCAAAGTCCCTATTGGCGCACTCGCGGCTGTGAGGGGAAACCAGATTCAGGTGAAAGCTTGTGTTCTATCTGTGGATGGTAAGGAAAGACTGTTTGCAACAAGAACGGAAAAAACTGTGGATAGCACCCGACTTGCTCTGGAGGTAGGGGAGGAACTTCTCGCGAAAGGGGCAGGAAGGATCGGCGAAGGTTGGCGAACTGCGCGTCGCTGAATAAGTTTCTCGGATAAACCGCTCATGCCGTGCAAAACGGCTGAAACATACCCCCCTTTTTTCCTGGAGGATTTTCTGTCTGGCGGTGATAATGGGCGAGACAGACGGGTCAGGGCATAATTTGGCCCTCGATGGCTTAGCTGTTTGCTTGCTCTATCCCATGTATTCCCGAACGATTCTCAGGCGAGATTTTGGCGATGG
>Ga0070697_100002873_pt1 | contig 13243 bp, 19 predicted proteins | sample KBSK1501metaG_FD_65475 | JGI IMG/M metagenome (GOLD analysis project Ga0070697, IMG submission 65475) | Corn, switchgrass and miscanthus rhizosphere microbial communities from Kellogg Biological Station, Michigan, USA - KBS K1-50-1 metaG | ecosystem: Host-associated > Plants > Roots >... | reverse complement strand
GCCGACCAACCATCCAGAATCGTCGCAATCCGATGGCGGATATAATGGCTCGCACGGATCGACCTTACCTCTGGCACGATACGCGGCCTCGCCCTCCGCCAGATGCCTGCGGGCCGGTGGGCGCTAGGGAGTGGCTGGTCGCGATTTAGGAGCAGCAATCGGTCCCGCACCCTCGTCGGGGTCACCTCCAAATTCAGGAGGAAAGATGAGCCACGTCGAATATCCTGGGCACCGAGCATCCTTTCTGGGAGTGGCCGCCCTGTTTATGCTTGCAGGGTGGTTAATCCCGGCTGGTCCGGCTGGTCACGCGCAGGAAGGGACCAATGCTCCGCGTTATGAGGTAGACGCTTCTTGGCCGAAGCCGCTGCCCAACAACTGGCTCATCGGCCAAATCGGTGGGTTGGCAGCAGATAAGTACGACCACATCTGGGTATATCAGCGGCCCCGCAGCCTGAGCGATGACGAAAAAGGCGCCATACCCGACCCGCCGCTGCGAGCTGTGGCTCGCTCAATCTGCTGCAAACCCGCTCCGTCAGTCATGGAGTTTGATCCCGCTGGCAATCTGTTGCAGGCATGGGGCGGTCCTGAAGATCCTGAGAAATGTGTCGCACCCGCGTGTGTCTGGCCAAGCAACGAACACGGCATCTTCGTGGACGATGACGAGCACATTTGGCTAGCCGGAAATGGCCCGACTGACCGCATGCTGTTGGAGTTCACCAAAGATGGTAAGTTCCTCAAGATGGTCGGGGGCTCTTTTTTCGGTCCGGCCGATAGCAATTCCAAGGTTTCGGTAGGCCGGGCGGCCGGGATCTTCGTCGATACGCAGAGGAAAGAAATTTACGTCGCTGACGGTTATCTCAACGGACGGGTGGTGAAATTTGACTTGGCAACCGGCGCTTTCATCAAGGCGTGGGGTGCTTACGGTAATCCGCCGAGCGATCTAGCCCCTTCACCACAGCTATCAGACCCGACTGGCCCGTACTCGCCGCAGCCCCCAGATCCGAAGAGTCCGGTGTTCAATCGGCCGGTGCACTGCGTCATTCTCGCCAGAGATGGTCTCCTTTATGTCTGCGATCGCGCCAACAATCGCATCCAGGTGTTTAATCGGGACGGGCAGTTCCAACGGCAGTTCGTGTTCGATCCAGCGACACGCGGTAACGGCGCGATCTGGGCGGTTGCGCTTTCTCCAGACAAGGACCAGCAGTTCCTGATCTACGCCGATGGTGAGAATAACTTTGTCCGCGTTATTGACCGCAGATCAGGTGAGATACTGGCGACCTTTGGGCGGAGCGGGCGTAATGCTGGTGAGTTCCACTTCGTGCACCAGATCGCAATTGACTTGAAGGGGAACATATACACGGGCGAGGTGGATACGGCGAAGCGCATCCAGAAATTCATTGTTGTCTCCAGCCCGCACCCACGCTAAGAATTGGCTCAAATGCGGCAACTGAAGGGAGTCGACCTCTGCTCTCCCGAGATATCCTCATCTTCGATGTGTTGGGTTATGCCCGAGTAACGGGCTACCCTGAAGTTATCGGCCAGACTCCAGTTTCCAGTTTGGCGACCAACCGCCCGGATCTCCATGTTGGCAGATGGCAACCGCTCAGTCGGACCAAACTTCGTTTCTCTGCTCTGCATAAAGCGCCTATAGTCGCGGCGCAATCTTCTCGGCCGCCTCCTTCGATGTGACTACTGGATGTACCTCGAAATCGACGAGATCGCTCCAGTTCGATATCCACTCATCGAGCAGCCTACGGTCATGGGTCTCCATCACTTGATAGCAACGCTCAAGCTTGTCATCAACCCAGCTCGACACATAGGCTAGGCCCTCAGGCGCCATCCGACCGCTATCCCGAAACCGGCGATACACGGCCACCGCATCTTTGTTCTTGAAGTGCTCCACCACCATATACAGCGTCTTCGGCATCGACGAATCTCCGCTGTTCTCAGCCATATCTCGCAGGATAACAACCTCTAAGTTTAAACTTAGACCCTCAACCGCTTAGCACATCACGCTTATCGGAGGAACTATGAAGAGCCGACTCCTCGCCTGGTTTAGCAGTTGCTTGTTGGTGGCCAGTAGCGCCGTAACAGCGGAGAGGCCTACGGCTTGGACGGCGCCCTCGGCTGAGCAGGTCAACGCTGTCTATCCCGAGGTGGAGGCGCTTTACCTGGACCTGCATCGCAACCCGGAGCTGTCATTGCGCGAACAGCAAACATCGGCCAAGCTCGCCGAGCCCGTGAAAGCGCTGGGGTACGAAGTGACGACCGGCGTCGGCGGGACCGGCGTTGTGGCCGTCCTCCGCAACGGCAAGGGTCCAACCGTGCTGCTGCGCACCGATATGGACGTTAGCTGACCCAGAGGCCAAAGATGCCTATGACCGCTTAGCTTCCACGAAGTTTAAGGACCACGATTGCACGAAGCACCCGAGGAGCGCGAGAACCACGCATGACGACATGTTCATGAAACGCATGCGAGAACTTGTCATGCGGGGTTTCAAACCAAAGGATGCTGCCGAACTCGTGCTCCAAGAGGTAATGCTGGAGCATCGCAACAACCCGGAGATTTTGAAACAGGCTCGTGCTGACGCAGATGAGTTTCTCCGAAGGATTCTGGAGGGTCGACTCTGAAACAATAATTAACGCCGGACGATTGGCCTGTCGGGCAAGCGGAGGTTCAACTCGGGCACGCCTGTGCTGAAAGGGAACACTTTCGAATCAGGTTCAGACCGTTAACGGGTTAGTGTATGGCGACGGCAAAAGTGCCACACCCGCCGTCCGAGTTACCCCATGTACTTTAGGAGTTAACGTGCCGTGCGCGGGGCCTTAAGTGCTCCAGCCCTGGGGAGCGGAGAGCGGGAGAGGCGGGAGCGTGGGAGTGCCCTGCTCCAGGTTGGCACTCCTGCACGTTAGCTTGCACGCAATCGGAATGTAACAGTCGATGATAATCATGCTGGTGAACGTAGGCGTTAAGAGGCTCGACAGCGGCAGAGTTCAGATTTTCGTCGCGAAGCCTCAGTACGATCCCAACCCGGTGCAGACCTACGCCTCAACGGAAAAAATACGCGTAGTTTTGTTGGCCTTTGGGATTGAGGAAGAGATCGTAAAAACTCACTTGGAACTGCTCCCAAAGCTGAACGCGAATGAGCCATTGACGTTTCCGCCGAGGGAAATACCGCAAGACGTTTTATGGGCGCATGGTTTCAAGCTATAGACTCAAGCGTCCCCTCAACTTGTGGTGGCAGCGGTGCTATGGAGATCGGAAACTCTGCCAAGCAGCCCGAAGCACAATTGCCTCTGGATCGAGCAATCATTCTTCCTCGCGATCTCCCTGCTTGGTCTTGCCAATGGGCGAAGTTCAATCAATCTACAGCCCCGTCATCCACTTGGCGGTCAAGTTCACCTTTCTAGCGCTATTGCAGTCACTTTCTCGTCGCCGCAACTACCACCCAGTGGCAGAGACTATCAACGTGTTGTTGAGCGCGACCCGGGCGCACGCCGGGTTTGCCATGCGTCCTTCGGGCGAGCAGGTGCTGGCCAACGTCATGGGTCTGGCGGAGCTGGCACGCGAGTACGAATCGAGTGGCGGCACGTCATTTCGCGGATTCGTGGAGCAATTGCTCGGCGACGCTGAGCGCGGAAAGCAGGCCGAGGCGGCCATTTACGAGGAGGGTGCCGACGGCGTGCGCCTGATGAGCATACACAAGGCCAAGGGGCTGGAGTTTCCGGTGGTCATTTTAGCCGACGTAACTGCCAAGATCGCGCACTGGGATCCCGACCGCTACCTTGCTCCCGAGAAAGGCTTGTGCGCGGTCAAGCTTGCCGGCTGGGCGCCTATACAGCGCCACCTTGCTGACCAATGGAAAGTCATGGCCAAGGTTTTCCCCTCCTGGGAGTAACACCTCTATGCCGAACGGGATCGGAAACTCGAACTACCCAGACGGCAGCGACAGAACCGTCGCCGGCAAGTTTCGCAAAAGCAAGCAGCGGTTTGCATTAAGGCACTAAGCGCAGAAATACTGTATGGTGTCGTAGGAGAGGCTGTTTGAGTTAGCATGTTCTTGGATCGAGAGCTTGTCGGAATTGGTTTGTAGGGACCATTTGTGAGAGCCTGTGAAACTGCTGACACAACCCGGCGACGGCATCATGTCGTTGGTCAAGGGTATCAACAAGGCTAAGAAAACAGTCGAAATTGTGATTTTCCGCTTTGACCGCGTTGAGCTCGAGCGGGCACTGGAAAACGCAGTAAAGCGTGGCGTTTCTGTGCACGCCCTCATCGCATACACCAACCGGGGAGGCGAAAAAAGGCTGCGCGAGCTGGAAATGCGCTTCCTGGCCTCGGGCATAACCGTGGCCCGCACGGCCGATGATTTGGTGCGATATCACGGCAAAATGATGCTTGTCGACCGCAAAGAACTTTACCTGCTGGCGTTCAATTTCATCTATCTGGACATCGAAAGCAGTCGCAGCTTCGGCATCATTACGAGGAATCGTCAGTTGGTCCAGGAGGCCGCAAAGCTTTTCGAATGTGACACCAACCGTCGACCCTACCTTGCCGGCTGCTCGAATTTTCTGGTTAGTCCGCTGAATGCCAGAAAGAAGCTCGCCTCTTTCATTAAGGGAGCCCGGAAAGAGCTGCTCATTTACGACCTCGAAATCACCGACCGGCAGATGGTCCGCCTGCTCGAAGAGCGGGCCCAAGCCGGAGTGAAGATAAGGGTCATCGGCCCGATGAAGCGAAAAATCGCTGGCGTGGCAGGGCGCAAATTGACCCGCTTGCGACTGCACACCCGTACTATCGTCCGCGATCGTCATCAGATGTTCCTGGGCAGCCAGAGCTTGCGCGAAATTGAATTGGATGCGCGACGGGAACTGGGAGTCATTTTCCATGATTCCAAGGTGATTCAGTCCGTGGTTAAGACCTTCAAAGAGGACTGGGAAGCGTCCACGGTCCGCAGAAATGGACCAGCGGCAAGGCGAAAAAGCGCACGAACCGCCAAGGCGGCTAAGAAAGTAGCCAAGAGAGTCACTAAGACCCTGACCAAGAGTCTTCCCGCGGTTGCTCCGGTCATGGAACAGGCCGTGAAGCAAGTAATGGAACAAAATACCGACCTCGAACTCGATCCCAGAGAGGTCGAGGCCACGGTAAGAGATGCGGTCAAGGATGCTGTGAAAGGAGCGGTGCAAGAGATGGTGGAAGATGCAGCCGAAGAGCAACTGCCCGACAAGGTATGAACCAGTTGATTCCCTTTTCGGAAGGCTTCTGGAGGAAATTCTCTGGCCACCCTTTACTCTTCTAGGTCTAAACCAGTGAGGAGAACATGAACACTCGGAAAGTTTGCACGGCTGGAGCTTGTGCGCTCGTTCTGGGTGTGGGTTGCCTATTATTTTCCCAGGTAGCGCCGAACAGCGGCCCGGCGGTCAATCAGGAGTCTATGATCATTCAAGACTTTGAGAATCGGATCGCGGATTATGTAAAACTGCACAAGGAAATACAGGCAGGATTTCCTGCGCAAAAGCCAACGGATTCGGCGGCTGAGCTTGCCGAGTACCGGCTCCAAATGGCTCCTAAGATACGCGCTGCTACTGCCAAGCAAGGCGACATTTTCACTTCTGAAATCAGCGGGTTGTTCCGGCGCCTGGTTGGAGCACCCTTGTCGGGGCCCGAGGGCGACCATCTAAGGGCCAGTTTGCGCCACGCTGAACCGGTGCACGGAACTCGTCTGCATGTGAACGCGACCTATCCCGTAAAAGTCCCACTGCAATCGACACCTCCAACGCTTTTGCTGGATCTGCCGCAACTGCCTTCCGAGGTCGAATATCGCATCGTAGGGCGGGATTTAGTGCTGCAAGATGTGGGAGCCAATTTGGCAATGTTCTGGTTTGCTGGATCGTCGTAGCGGCTTGGGGGAGAACCGACACGCTCCAACCGATCTCCTCCCGCCAAGTAAGCGTACTTCCCCACAGCTGCTTCCGATAAACGCGCTTCCAGGAAAACGGGGCTAGGGTTATCAATCCTTCAGTCTTCAGGCGTATGGCAGACCGACCTTTTCGAGACCACCTTTTACTCCCCGAACGCATCCGAATTATAATGAGTGGGGCCCGGCCGACCCTCTTCTTTTGGAGCATCCAGATGGCTCAAATTAAGTCTCGAATGATCGTAGTTGCTGGCATTTTGGCAGTCGTGACGCTGGCCGCTGGAGCAGAGGCCGCGTGGTGCCAGACGGGAAAAGAAATACGAGGCCTGCCGAATTTCGGCCGCGTTACAGATATGCTTTACCGCGGGGGCCAGCCAGCTTTGGCTGGATTCAGCGCGCTGCAAGCGATGGGGGTGGGAATTGTCGTCAATTTCCGCGATGAGGGCGCGGAAATGGCGACCGAGAAGCGCCAAGTTGAATCCCTTGGAATCGAGTACATCGGGATTCCTTGGAGCGGACACGATGAGCCCTCGAGTGTCCAGGTTGTGAAATTTCTCGACTTGATTCGCGCGAACCCGAAGACCAAGATATTTGTTCATTGCAGGCGCGGCGCTGATCGCACCGGAGTCATGGTCGCGGCTTACCGCATTGCCGTCGAACATGAACCGGTCGCGGCAGCTGTCTCTGAAATGCACCAATTCCACTATGACTGGTTTTGGCTTCCGCAACTTGAACGTTATGTAGAGTCTCTTCCGGGGTTGTTGCAAAAGGACGCGCGGTTCAGTGCCTACTCTTCAGTACCGAGCCCAGTGGCTGCGGCGGCTACCGCACTGGCTCCCATCGTCTCTCCGAACGCTGGCCCATGACGTTATGGTGTTCGTCGTCAGAACTTCTGAGACCAGCTTGGCCTGACTCGGCGCAGAACTCCGTCATTAGAGACCCATCTGTCGGAAAGGAATAGGCTTCGCCGCAATTCCCAAGGTTCGAATTTGAGGCTCCTGAATTCTGAGCCGTGGCCGGTCTAAGCTTTCCCCTAGTCTCTGGGTGAGGACGGCACATGGTTTTTACCGTTTCCTCTGTCCCGGGTTCGGGCCGTAGGCGAACGGTAGCAGGCCGCGCCTCGCTTCTCACTCCGCCACTACCTTCTTCCGGTTTGATTATAGAACTCGCATGAGAAGCGAATCGTCCGGACTCAAGCTCTTCGGTGCAAATGGAAGCCGTAAAGACTTAGGCCGAGGCCGCTCAAGAATAGTATGGGTGCCAAATAGACGGTCACCACGGACTGAATGCGAAAAGGAAGTTATGGGTTCAATTCTTTAGGCATGAGCAAGAACTTTATGCCAGCACCGACATAGGTGTGCGCGGAGACTTCGTCTGAGAAGATGCTGCGTCCAACGTTCGCGTAGAGGATCATATTGTCTCGAAGACGGCGCATTGCACCAAAGTTTACAACAACCAGGCGGTCGTGCCTGAAATCAAACGCCGACTCGGCGCGGATCTCCCCCATGGCCGCCAGGTATCTGGTGATGGCGCGTCCACAACCGAAACCCAAAGACCCTGTGGTGTCGCGTTGAGGATCGTGAATGGGTTGGTTAACGGCGCCATTGGCAACAATTGTGACGTACTTGAATTCCTTCTGCACCAGCAGAGGCAAGGCCAATGTTTGACCAGCATTTGCCAGGTTTCTCTCGGCGGCATCCGAGCCCGGAACGGGAAACTCAATTTGCGGGTAGAAAGAAACTGACACACCTTTGTACTCGTTGTTATAGAAATTGAGTTTAAGGCCGAACTGGGCCGCTCCAATGCCGACTTCGAACGGATCGCGATGTTCTTTCGCACCCGCCAGCGGGAATTCAAATTTCACCTGAGTAGGAAGCTCGTGACCAAAGATCTTGGGCAAGACTCCATAATTGGCATCGACGAGTACAAAATCAGATGTCCAAAGTTGTTTTGAGAAATCAGCTTGAGTGGTGAGATTAATCTCGTATTCACCTTTATCGGGAACGCCGGGATCATCTACTTCAAGCGGCGGTGACTGAGGAGTGGCGTCGATCACCCAAAGGTTTAATCTATTCTTGTACATACCTCGGTGATGTTTCGAAAACAGCGGCGGCGGCGGCTGTTTGACCGGTTTTCCATTCGGGGTCGCCTGTTGGCTTGGCTGACCTTGTTCCGCACCGCTTTCTTGAGCTCCGGCACGGCCTGGAATGACGAGAAATAGTGAAAGGACTACAATTCTTACGATGCGCGAAGGCCTGCCAAAAAAGAATCCATAAGGCGGAATTTCCATTTTGGCCGTGTAGCGCCCAGGATCGTACATTAAGTTTGTTTCCAGCCGAGTCGCGTTTTCCCCCATCGGGCTGGTCCGAGCGGTGCCCTCGCAAGTCTTGAGATCCACAATGATCGCCTGCTCTATCAGTTGTCTCGGACACCACCGCGCCCCGGGGGCTCGGGCTTACGTCTGTCCCGAAATAACTCTTCATTCCACTGCTGCTGCGGGAGTTCGAACGATCCGCCGAAGCAACCCGGACTCGCCGGCGCGCGAAAGCCTCTGGAAATACATCTCGTCGCCGCAACTTCGACTAACATGAATGTGCGATCAGCGTCGAACCCTTTTCCTCGATACCGGTTTTTGCCAGGTTACGATCCCGCACCTGGCCGGAAGAGCTTTTGGTCAAGTAGTAGATCCCTTTTTGAGGGTGGACCCGCTCGTAGATGTGGTCATGGCCGGAAAATAAGACGTCCACGCCGTCCTTGATAAACATCGGCTCGATTAGCGACCACAACTCAATGGAGGAACCGTGCGTTTTTCCTGATCTCTATCTCGCATCAAAGCGCAGAATCCATCACTGGCCCTCGAAGACAGCAAGGCTCACAATGCGTTCAGCGTCGCGATCCGTTCCTGCACTTCTTTAGAGTATCCCTCTACTTCGTCCGGGGTGTAGCCCGCGGCGCGGAAGCAGTCGCGGATTTGTTCCTCCGAGAGTTGGCCGAGCAACTGGCCCAACCATTTGGCGTCCGCGCGTGGAATATGTTTGGTCACATTCTCCATTTTAGTGCGCTCATGGTAGTTGGGAACGTTGACTGCGGCCAGGAGAAACGGACGGCTATGCATCACGAAATCAACTTCCGTGGGCGTCTCTTTTTCGATGAATTTCGATTCTTCGTATCCTTTCAAGTTACTCTTCGACCGGCTGATGCTATTCCCGGTCTTGCCGAAGGTCGCGCCCACGTCGCTCACCACGTATCGTTGCTCATGGTCGACCACATAGATTGAATTGTTGATTTTTGTTAAGTCCCAGTTATTGAGCAGACACATCATCACACGAAGCCCATTAAGTTCCTTCGTGCCGACAAAAAGGTTGTTGAACCAGTCCCAATTCCCGATTTTCTTGATCTCTTTGTCTTTGCGCTCGAGGCGAGCGCGATGGACGACGCCGCTTTCCGAAACAAAGTTTTGACCACGGCGAAGCTTTGGGAGTCCCTGAACCTTGACCTCCGGCAAGTAATAGTCTTCATCTACGAAGTATCCCGCGGCCCACAGCAGGCGCGTCGCTGCTGTTTCGGCCTGGGGTTCCTGGCCTAGTTTGATCCGCCATTTGACCCCCTGTCCGTCCTTCACATCGAACTTCGGGCTCGTCCCATTCATGTCTTCCTTGTCGAATGTGTAGGTCCCGTTGGGGTCTGGTGCGTGTTCAGTTCCACCGGCACCGTAAACAAGATTCAGAGCGAAAATATTGCCCGGATCGCGCCAGATCACAGCCGGAAGATCGACCGGCCGTTCTTTCGCTTTCTGCTTGTCGTGTTTCTGTGCTCCCAGCGGTATCGAAATACCCAGCAACAACAAGATCAGTACCGTCTTCGCAACGCTACTGAATCGCTGCATTTGCGTCCTCTCTCTTTTGATCTATAAGAAACAAAATCACCTGGGCTGCTCCGCTAGTTTTTCGGCGTTCTCCGAAGTCTGGATTTTGTACAATTCCGCGTACAGCCCGCCGGCGGCCAGCAACTCCTCGTGGGTGCCTTGCTCCACCAATTCGGAATCTTTAACCACAAATACAACGTCAGCGTGCCGGATCGCGCTTAGATGGTGCGCGACGATAATGGACGTCTTGCCCTCCATCAGCCGATCTAACGCTTCAATGACGGCTTGTTCTGAAGCAGAATCAAGACCAGAGGTAGGCTCGTCGAGAATTAGGATAGGCGTGTCGCGAATGATTGCCCGGGCGATGGCGATGCGCTGGCGCTGCCCGCCGGAGAGTGTCGTTCCGCGCTCGCCGATCATGGTGTTGTAGCCCTCAGGCATTTTCTCGATAAACTCGTGAGCGTTTGCCAGTTTTGCGGCGCGCACGATTTGGTCCCGAGTCGCATCCGGCTTGCCGTATGCGATGTTGTCCCGGACGGAGGCATGGAAAAGGAGGGTTCCTTGCAAGACGAAGCTGATTTGCTCGCGCACAGACTTCAGTTTGTAGCCCCGAATATCTGCGCCGTCGATTTTTACCGTCCCCGATTGCGGATCGTAAAATCGCGGGATCAGGCTGATAATCGTAGTTTTGCCGGTGCCGGATGGTCCGACGAAGGCCGCCACGCAGCCTGGCTTGATCGAGAAACTGACGTCTTTCAAGACCGGGGATTTTTCGTCGTAGGCAAAGTTGACGTGGCCAAATTCAATCCTTCCCTTAAACCGTGGCGCCCGTCGCGCACGCGACAAATCGCGGACGCGTGCTTCGATTTCCATCACTTCCTGAATGCGCTCATAACCCACCATCGCTTTGGAAACCGTGTCGGTCATTTTCGAAAGCTCGCGCATGGGCTTGTACATTTTGCCCAGATACAGCAGGAATACGATTAGCACGCCGGCGCTGAGCTGGCCGCTCAGCGCCAGGCGCGCACCGTATCCGAGCACGAGGCACGTCCCAATCGCCACCATCACATCGACGATCGGCGAAAGCTTGGCTTTTATGCTCCGGGCCTCCAGCGCTGTTTCCACACTATCTCGGCTTTGCGACTCGAATCTGGTTACTTCGAAATCTTCGCGCGCGAATGCCTTGACCACACGCACGGAAGTCAGCACTTCTTCAACAACCGAGACCAACTCGCTTTCTTTCTTCCGCACCGCGCGCGAAGCCTTCTTGATGCTCCGCGTGAAGGAGTACACCACCACAAAGAGCGCCGGAGCGATCGAAAGTGAGATTAGGGTAAAGCGCCAATTGATATAGAGCATGACTACGGTCATACCGATCAGCGTTAACACATTGACGAGAATGCCAAGCAAAGCGGAGTTGACAAAATCCTGAACGGCGTCGATGTCGCTGGTCACGCGACTGATAAGGTCACCTGTTTGCGCCTTGTCGTGTTCCGCTAGGGAGAGCCTCTGAATGTGGTTATACAGTGTCCGCCGAAGATCATGGGTTACCCACTGGCTGACGCTCGTCGTGAGATACTTTTCGGCATAAGAGCTGATCGCACCCACCACCGCTATGACTGCTACCGCAGCCACTGCGAAGTTCAGGATTGCCATCTTATTCTGTCCGAACATCCCCGAGACAAACCCTGCCAGCCAGGCTGGAAGCTTGTTTGATTGCAGAATGTTGTCGATGACAATCTTGATTGGCCAGGGCTCTAGAACATCGGTGAAGGTTTCGCCCAAGACTGCGACGAACGCTAAGGTCAGGGCTTTCCAGTAAGGGCGAATGAGGCGGGTGATGCTGAACTTTCCGGGCCGATTCGAAAGCGAAGGTTTTGTAGGACTCTTGAGCATGATCCTATGCTTTTCCAAGAGATCGTCCCAAGTATAGTCGGCGATGATCCCCTTTCGGGACTTAATTTAGATTGAGATGGGGTACTACTTGACTCAAGTAGCCCCAATATGTAGTGTGCGGGGATGGCGGAGGAATACCCCCGGAATCTGACGGAGTTGGAAGCGAAGTTCGGCACCAAGGAGGCATGTCGGGCATACCTGACGCGACTCTGGTGGCCCGCGGGTTTCCGCTGTCCCCGCTGCGGATCGGGGACGGCATGGCCGGTTCGAGATCGCTGTCTTCATAGCCCGGAGCGCCGTGCTCCGTTGCTGCGATGCAGCCGCGGGGGCCGCGATGTCACGCATCAAGGGAACCAAAGCTAAGGGTGCATGCTGATCAGGTATTCTGTCCAAAAGCGAAAGCAGGAGATTCTGGTGCTATTGTCGAAATCGTTTGCAGCTAGCGTCTTAGCTGACTGGTAAAGCGTTCCTTCGGGCTCCTCTGCGTAGTCGGAGGAGCCTTTTTCATTTCCCGGAGTCAAAGCCTGGTCCACTGCCGGGGAATCTAATGAACCGAACTTGCGACCGAGGAGAAGACGTTATTCGCGTTGGAGCCGACGAGCCGGATGGTGCCCACCACCAGCACGAGAATCACCGCCAGCATCACGGCGTACTCAGCGATGTCTTGCCCATTCTCTTCAACCCAGAGTCTCCGTATTCGTGCCATCATCGTCCACCTCCTGGCATTTCTGAGCGCGGAAAACGATGAGAAAGAATTCAGGGTGGGTGACAGCCTGAGGGTGAACTTGCAAGTGAACGTGCGAGAGGGCTGGACGCTCACCCCAATTGCACCACATCCTGTTCTCATCGCCTGAGTTTGTCAAGCGAAATCCTTTGGAATTGCAGGCCGATGCCTTCTAAAACGTCACCCTGACCCCACCGTTCGGGCGTACAATTTCTGCCTATTTGAGGGGGAGGTGCTTTATGACGTTGGGAGAAGACCTCTGTAGGAAGTATGCCTTGACGAGCTTCAAAAACGGAGGCGGCGGCTCATTGGCGCTTTTGGCGATTAATGAGGCGTTCGAAGCAGCAGCGGTGATTGCGGAGGAACAGAATCAACGGGATGTGGCAGCCCGCATTCGCAGCCTGAAGTGGTCTGAAAGGGCTGTTGAGAGTCAACAAGTGGCATAGTGCTTAGCGTGCATTTCTACATCTCGAAGCCGCGCGACAATAGCTCATGCTGAGGAACGTCCATCGGAGAGAACGTCAATTCTTGATTCGCTGATAGCTGCGGAAAAAGCTTGAACAGATAATAGTCTGCGGTTTCGTCCGCAACACCAAGACCCAGCAGTACCTCCCGAGCTTCTTCCTCGGAAACATAGCTCTGAACTGGCTTTGAATTGTGCTGGGGCTTCGCTACAGCTACCTGAATTCTGCCATTGTGCAGTTTGCTCACGCTGACAATCACGACCATATATGTATCCCAGCGGCGATTAGCGATTGGAGGCTGGAGAGTGGAGGTGCCCGCTAATCGCTGCGCAAAAAACGTACGCCCATTCTGCGCCCTGGTCACCAGATTGTCTAG
>Ga0070697_100002871_pt1 | contig 13247 bp, 11 predicted proteins | sample KBSK1501metaG_FD_65475 | JGI IMG/M metagenome (GOLD analysis project Ga0070697, IMG submission 65475) | Corn, switchgrass and miscanthus rhizosphere microbial communities from Kellogg Biological Station, Michigan, USA - KBS K1-50-1 metaG | ecosystem: Host-associated > Plants > Roots >... | reverse complement strand
GACGATCGTCACGCGCCTGTGCCTGAACGAGCTGAAGTCCGCTCGGGCGACCCGTGAGACGTATGTCGGCCAATGGCTGGCCGAACCGATTCGAACCGAGGAGCTCGTGGACCGGAACGATCCGGAACGGCAGGCCGTGGACGCGGATTCGATCTCGATCGCGTTCGTCAGCCTTCTCCAGAACCTGACGCCTGCCGAGCGTGCGGTCTTCCTGCTTCGGGAAGTCTTCGACTACGGATACGACGAGATCGCTCGAATGCTGGACAAGTCGGAGGCGGCCTGCCGTCAGCTGTTCAGCCGGGCCAGGCGCTACGTGGCCGAGAACCGTCCGCGGTTCGCGGCCACGCCGGCGCAGCATCGACGGATCCCGGAGGCCTTCATGCATGCCGCGGGAACCGGAGACCTCGAAATGCTGACCTCAGTCCTGACCGAGGACGTCGTCTTCTGGGCCGACGGCGGCGGGAAGGTCCCGGGCGCCGCGTTGAACCCGATCCGCGGTCGCGCCGCCGTCCTGCGGTTCGTCATTGGGCTGACCCAGCGGTTCATGCCGGCGAACGCGACGTTCGGCTTCGCCGACATCAACGGCCGCCCGACCATCCTGGTTCGGAACGCCGATGGTGGAGCGTCCTTCGTCGTCAGCGTCGAAATCGATCACGACCGGATCGAGAGCGTCTGGGCAATCGCCAACCCGGACAAGCTCCGCCGTCTGAGCACGTAGCCGGCGCCGAGTCTCGAGCCCGGCTAGGTCCACCTCAGCGGCCGGATCGCCAGAAGGGCAACGACGGCGAAGATGCCGCCGACGATCAGGGGTGCCGGCACTTGGTGGACCGTACTGGCCCAACCGAGCCACGGCACATCGGTCGGCAGGACGAAGACGGCGGCGATCGCACCAGCCGTAAGCGCGCCGATCGTCACACCGACGCGGAGGCGAGCTCCCGGCCGTTCCACCTCGGGTGTCGCCCGAACGTCCGGCGCAACCTCTCGTGGGATCCGACGCACGTAGGCGAAGGCGTGGATCACGATCAGCGGCAGCCAGATCAAGGTGCTGACGTTGTGCAGGGCGATGAGTCCGCCGGGCTCAGCTGGACCGGTCACGAGGAGGCCGCCGCCGCTCCCGATCAGGACGAGCGTCGTCGCGACGAGCGGCACAGCCAGGATGCGCAACGACAGCCGGGGTGGGCCCTTACGGACGTAGGCCACCGAGCCCGTGTAGTAGCGAACGAACCGATAGCCGACGCTACCGAGCTTGATGACGAGCGGCCCAACAAGCGCCACGCCGATAAAGACGTGCAGCGCCATCATCGAGCGCAGGCTGACCGTCGTCACGAGCTCGACCGCGAGCAGGACGAGGAGGACCACGCCGGCCCACGCCGTGAGCCGCTCATTGCCGATAACGCCGTGGTCCCGCCCAGGCGGCCCGACCATGGCGGCTGATCCGTCGACCGCTACTGGTTGCACAGGCGTCTTCACCGGGTGACTTGGCTTCCGTCGGCCTCGGGGACCCCGACGGGACCTGGACCGCCCGGGGCGGTGCCCGTCGAGCGCGACAGCCGCGACGGCCACCAGTTCCAGCGGCCGAGCAGGCATCGGAAATTGATGGCGTTGGCGCGCCCGACAGGATTCGAACCTGCGACCTTCGGCTCCGGAGGCCGACGCTCTATCCACTGAGCTACAGGCGCGCGGACCGCGATGATACCCGCTGATCGCCGACGGACCTCGGCTTCTCGCCTGAACGGCGAACGGACGAAGCGACCGTCCGCCTCCGGCGGACGAGCCGCCTAGCGCGCGACGCGGTAGCGGAGGTAGACGACTCTCGAGCTGAAGGTGCGGGTCTCGACGAGTTCGAGATCCACCCGGCGCTCGAGCCGGGGGAAGTACGAAATGCCACCGCCAACCAGCACCGGGTGGACCATGAGCTGGTACTCGTCGATCAGACCCAACGCGGCCGCCTCGGCGGCGAGCGTCGCGCCGCCGATCGCGATGTCATCCTCCCTCGGCTCCGCTCGAAGCCGCTCGATCTCCTCAGCCAGGCCACCGGAGACCAGCCGCGCATTGCCCTCCACCGCCGACAACGTCGTGGAGAAGACCACCTTCGGGAGCGGATTCCAGAGCGCGGCCCACTCGAGCTCCGCGTCGTCGAGCGAGGCGTTCTGGTCGGCGGTCTCCCAGTAGAGCATCGTCTCGTATAGCCGTCGTCCCATCAGGTGGACGCCTACGTGTCGGATCTCGTCGATCCAGAAGCGAAAGACGTCCGGGTCGGGCACGGTCCAGTCGAAGGTGCCGTCCGGCCCGACGATGTAGCCGTCGAGCGAGACGCCCATCGAATAGGTCACGCGGCGCATCAGAAGTCCTCCTTGGTGACGGGTTGACAGTACGACCGCGGGACACCGCACGACTCATCGCGACCCGCGACCCGCGGGCCGGCGGGCTCGGGCAAACCGGAGTCATGTCGTCCGCCGAGCTGTATCGCCCGGCCTCGGAAACCTGAGGGCCCGTCGCGATCGATCTCCTGTTCGTCAGGGTCCGATCGTGAGCTCCGTGTCGCACGGGTAGCTGGCACCGGGCGTCCGGTCCTGGCTCCCGATCACGTAGTTCCCTTGCCCGTCCAGCGCGGTGACGGCGCCGGAGAAGCCGGCGGCGATCCACTGCCGGTGAGCGTCACTACGGTGTTGGCCGAGGAGTTTCGGGGCCGTCGCGACGCATCGAGAGGGAGCTGGCGTTGGCGGCACGGTGGGCTTGGGCGTCGGCGTGGGTTTCGGGGTCGGCTGCGGCGTCGGCGGGTCCAGCGTGGCTTGCCGAGGGACCGCAATCGGCCGCGGCCCCGGCGGCTCGGTCGTGCCCGCCCCCGTCGGGGGCGAGCTCGACCCGGTCCGATCCGGCGCGGAAGGACCGGACCCAACCGCGTTCCCGGATGCAACCGGAGAGGACGCCCCGGGCGTCCCCGTGACTCCCGCCACGCCCCCGCTCGGCTGAAGGGCCGCCCCGAACACGAATACGAAGACGGTTGCCGTGAGGGCCAGCACGCTGCCAGCCGCTACAGGCGCGCGCAAGCGACTGCGCGCGGGTCGATGGCCCGGTGTCGCAACGGCCGACGCCGGCGTGGGCAGCGCGGCGCCCGCGGAGCCCGCAGCGCGCGGTTGCTCGGTCGGGAGAGACCCGAGAACGAGCGAGGCGGCGATCGAGACCCCGCAGGCCGGGCACGACCGACCCGACCGAGTCCAGCAGCGCATGCACGCGTGGATTCCGCAGGCTCGACAGGTGGTCAGGCCCGAGCGGGTCAGCGTCGTCTGCGGGCCGGCCGGGGCTCCGCACCGTTCACAGAAGCGGTCGGCCATCCGGTCTGCCAACGATGCAGCCCGGGGGTAGGTCATCGAACCGGCTCGTCGGGACCGATCGAGCGAGCGATCACGCGGCTGCCCGAAGGACAGCTACGGGGAGTGCATCGCCCGGCCCCCTGCGACGCCACCGGCCGGTCGCCCCGTGCACGGCGCCACCCTACTCCATTCGCCGGCCAGGGTGTGGGCCTCCAGCGGTGTGGCCCGACGACGCGCCTGACGATCGCAGGACTTCTTGGGCATGCTTCCACGTGGCCGTCGGGACCGAGCAGCATTGGGAGAAGCGACATGGCGAACCGTCCGACTCATCACCCGGTCGTCAATCGGGTCAACGCGGAGCGAGCCGCAGACATCCAGTTGAGGGTCGCCGACCGGATCACGGCTTTCGCCGGGTCGATGCCGTTCGTCTACCTCCACGCGCTGGTCTTCGGCATCTGGATGCTCGTCTTCGAGAAGAGCCCGTGGCCCACCCTGACCCTCGTCGTGTCGCTCGAGGCGATCTTCCTGTCCACGTTCGTGATGATCGGACAGAACCGCCAGGCCGCCTTCCAGCAGGCAAAGGCGGATCACGACTTCGTCGAGGAGGAACAGGAGCTCAAGCTGAACACCGAGCTGACGCGCGAGATCCAGACCCTGACGCGCGAGGTCCACGCACGCATCGTGGCGAGCTCGGGCGGTGCCGCCACTCCGCAACAGCCGGCTTAGGGCGGATCCCCTCGCGACGTCATTGTCAGGCCGCGGACCGGGTCGCGGTGGATCTGCGGAGTAGAGTGCGGCAGCGAGGAGGTTTCGGGGTCCGAGGTCGAAGGGCTTGCAGCCTCGCGGATCATCGGACGGGGACCTCCGAACGGCGAGACCGAAGGAGCCACTTTGGCCCGGACATGACCGCCATGCTCGAACTCGGCAGGGACGCGTTGAAACGCCACGCGTGGGACGAGGGCGTGGACGCGCTCATGGCTGCCGACCGGGAGAGCGCGCTGTCGGCCGATGACCTCGAGGCCCTCGGCGTCGCCGCATGGTGGGCGGCCAAGCCCGACGACGCGAGCAATTCGCTCGAGCGGGCCTTTGCCGGGTACGAGGAGGCGGGTCGCATCGAGGACGCCGCCCGCGTCGCGATCACCCTCGCGTATCACGCCTATCGACGCCTCGCCATCCCGGTCGGCGCCGGCTGGCAAGCGCGAGCCGAGCGGCTTCTCGAGACCATTCCCGACTCCCCACTCCATGCACAGAAGACGCTCTTCGACGCGGTCGGACTGCTGATGGGGGGCGATCTCGACGTTGGCATCCAGACGCTCGACCGGGCGATGGAGCTCGCTCGGCGCTTCGACGACCCGGACGTCCTCTACAGCGCGATGAGCTTCAAGGGCATGGCCGACGTCATGGCCGGGCGATGGCAGGTCGGCCTCGCCGGGCTCGACGAGGCGGCGACGGCGGCATCGTCCGGACGTCTCGACCTGCGTGCGGCGAGCGACATCTTCTGCACGACGATCGGCGCGTGTCGGGGCGTCGGCGATCTCCAGCGCGCGGCTCAATGGGCGGACGAAGGCGAGCGCTGGATGCGCCGCAACGGTGCGGGCGGCTACCCCGGGATCTGCCAGGTCCACCGGGCCGAGCTCAAGATGCTCCGAGGGCATTGGACCGAGGCCGAATCGGAGGTGCGCCAGGCGTGCGACGTGCTCCAACGGTTCCGGCTCATGGACGGGCTGGGCTTCGCCTACAACGCCCTCGGTGAGATCCGATTCCGAATGGGCGATCTCGACGGCGCCGCCGAGGCATACAACCGGGCGTACGAGTATGGGCATGACGGCCAGCCCGGCCTCTCCATGCTGCAGCTCGCCCGCGGCCAGGTCGAGGACGCGCAGCGCTCGATCGCCAGAGCGCTGGCGACGGCGTCGGGGACCGGGGTCGTTTCCGACCGCACCGCGCGAGGGCGGCTGCTGCCGGCCCAGGTCGACATCGCCCTGGCTCGCGGAGACCTCGAGACCGCCCAGCGCGCCGTGGAGGAGCTCGAGCAGATCGCCGCCGACTTCGACCGCCCCCTGTATCAAGCCGGCGCCATGACGGCCCGCGGCGAGCTGCTCCTCGGAGAGAACCGGCCGCAGGAGGCTTCCCCGGTTCTCGGCAAATCCTGGCGCCTCTGGCAGACGACCGACCTGCCGTACGAGGCCGCCCAAGCTCGGGTCCACTACGCCGAGGCGCTCACGGCCGAGGGCGATGCGTCGACCGCGAGGCGGGATCTTCTCGCCGTCCGCACGGTGTTCGAACGGTTGGGTGCAACGCTCGATGTCGAGCGAGTCGACGCGCTCCTTGGAGGCGCGCCGGATCGTGCGGCGCCCACGCTGCCTCAGGAACGAGCGACCCGCACGTTTATGTTCACCGACATCGTGACGTCGACGGACCTGGTCAGCGTGATGGGCGACGAAGCGTGGAATGCGCTACTGGAATGGCACGACCGCGAGCTGCGCGAGGCGGTCGCCCACCACCGGGGCGAGGTCGTCAGCCACACCGGTGACGGATTCTTCGTGGCCTTCGAGCGGGCGGACGAAGCGATCGACGCCGCCGTCGATATCCAGCGCCGGCTCGTGCGCCATCGGCGCGAGCACGGATTCGCGCCGTCGGTGCGGATCGGACTCCACGCGACTGACGCGACCCGACGTGGACGCGATTACAGCGGCCGGGGCATCCACGTCGCGGCTCGTGTCGGCGCGGCGGCTGGGCGCGAGGAGATTCTCGCGACGCCTGGTGTCCTGGCTGAGCTGAGCTCGGCCCGCTACGGGCTTTCGGAACCGCGACAGCTGACGTTGAAGGGCATTCGGGAGCCGATCGAAGTCAGAGCGGTTGACTGGCGGTCCTGACCGTCGACGTTCCTGCAGGGAGGGACCCGGATCGCCGCACCATCGCGAACGACCTCGCCGCGGATCGCGGGTTCGCCGATGGAGGGGTCGGCGAGCAACAGCCAGCCGATGGCGTAGCGTTGGCGCGGTGAGCCGCGATGTCGAGGATCTGAACCGCCGCCTGCTGCGCGCCCGCGATGCCATGGACCGCGCCTACGCCGAACCTCTGGACGTCCGCGCCGTGGCCGCGGTGGCCTACATCTCCGAGGCGCACTTCATTCGAAGCTTCCGCGCGGCTTTCGGGGAGACGCCGCACCGCTACCTGCAGCGGCGGCGCGTCGAGCGCTCGATGTTCCTCCTGCGGGAGACCGACCGCAGCGTCACCGACATCTGCTTCGACGTCGGCTTCATGAGCCTGGGGACCTTCAGCCGGACGTTTCGCGAGATCATCGGGGAGACGCCGTCGAGCTACCGCGACGGACACGAGCCGATGGTCGCGCCCAACTGCGTCCAGATGTGGGCCATGCGACCGCGGGTGGCGGCGGGTGCGGCGACCGCGGCAGACAATGCGGTGCAATCGAGCAGTTTTGGAGAAGCCGGCTCGGCGGCCGCTCCCTAGCCTGATCGTTGTTCACATCGAAACGCCAGAGGAGAACACGACCGATGCTCACCAGGCTCAACGTCGCCTCGATCTACGTCCTCGACAAGGACGAGGCACTCGACTTCTACGTCAACAAGCTCGGGCTGGAAAAGGGCTCGGACTTCAAGCAGGGCGACTACCGCTGGCTGACCGTCCGCGTTCCCGGTAATCCCGATGTCGAGATCAACCTCGAGCAGCCGGGTCCGCCCCTTCACGACGAAGCCACCGCGGAGCAGATCCGTGAGCTGATCTCGAAGGGCGCGCTGAGCGGCCTCGTCTTCCACACCGACGACGCCCGAGCCCTGTACGAGACCCTTCAGGAGCGGGGCGTCACCGACTTCACCCAGGAGCCGATCGACCACTTCTACGGCACCGACATGGGCCTCCGCGACCCGTTCGGAAACGCGATCCGGATCCTCGAGCGGAAGAACGCCGCCGCGGCGACGGCCTGATCGACCCTGCAAGGAGCCCTTTAAGGAGCCCTTTCATGCCTGCCACGAAGACCAAGTCCAAGCGCGCCAGCACCGCGCGAACGTCCGACAACGTCTTTACCGAGGAAGAGCGAGCCGCGGTGCAGGCGACCGCGCGAGAGCGCAAGTCGCAGGCCCGTCTCAGCCCCCAGGAGGAGCGCGACGCCGGCGAGCAGGAGGTGCGCGCCAAGATCGCCGAGATGCCGACCCCCGATCGCGAGATGGGCGAACGGATCCACTCGCTCGTGACCAAGTCGGCCCCCGTTCTCGTGCCACGGACCTACTACGGGATGCCGGCCTACGCGAAGGACGGCAAGGTCATCTGTTTCTTCAAGCCCGCATCAAAGTTCAAGGTGCGGTATGCGACATTCGAGTTCCAGCCGGACGCGACCCTCGACGACGGCGACATGTGGCCGGTCTCCTTCGCCGTGGCAAAGCTGACCGCCGCGGTCGAAGCGCGCATCGCGGAGCTCGTGAAGAAGGCCGCGGGCTGAGGGCCGCCCTCCGGCGTCGCTGGCGGGCCCGCTAGGGACCCACCGTGACCGACGCACCGCACGGATACAGCCTTCCGGCGATCCGGTTCTGTGTCCCGATCAGGTAGTTTCCGTTCCCGGGCAGGGTGGTGACGGCGCCGGTGAACCCGGCGCCGCTCCACAGGCTTGCGGCGCTGTTCTTGTGCTGGCCGACCAGCTGGGGCGCCGACGCCATGCACGGCGTCGCCGTCGGAGTGGGGGTCGGTCTGGGTGTCGGGCGCGGTGTCGGCCGGGGGGTCGGCGCCGGGGTCGGACGCGGCGTTGCGGGAGGGGCGGCGGTTGCGATCGCCGGCGGGGGAGTCGGGGCGGGTGCGACCGTCCCGGATGGGACGGCAGGTGTGGCCACCACGCCACCGACGAGCGGCGACGGCGTCTGACCGCCGGTCACGGAGGAGGCCGACCGCGGAGCCGGCGTCCCGACCAGCCCCTCGACCCCGCCCGTTGGCTGGAGCGGCCTGCCCATGACGAACGCGAGCGTCGCCACGACGACGGCGGCGGCGCTGACCGCGATCGGTGCGCGGCGGGACAGGCGGCGACGGCGGACGGCGGAGCCAGGCGGCGGCACGACCCCGGCCGCCAGCGCGGCGGCTGCGACACCGCACCCCGGGCACGGGCCGCCGGCACCGGTCCAGCACCGATCGCAGGCGAAGACGCCGCAGGACGGGCACATCGAGAGCCCGATCCGGGACAGCTTGGCCACCGGACCGATCAGGTTGCCGCAGCGTTCGCAGAACGGCAGAGGCGCGCCACGCCGGGGCAACGGGGTTCGCGGGGAGATCATTCAGAACGGCGTCCGGTTCCCTCTGCCTCCGGGATCCATCCGCGGTGACGTCCCCCGTGGGTCGCCGATCCCGCTCCGACCGTGCTTGCCGCCCTCCGCCGGACCGTCGCAACGTCCACGGGACAACCCTACTCTGGTCGACCCCGGTCATGGGATGGCCGCGGCGCTCGCCTGACGGATGGATCACGGCGAGGGCAGACTTGCCCGAAGGGGGTACGCTGAGCACGAGCGCGACCACCTCGGTTCGGCTTCGCAGCCCGGTCGCGAGCCGGCCCGTCGCCTCACCAGTGACCGGGCAGGGAAGCGCCATGGCGACCAAGCAGCGCGCAGCGACCGACGAGGCACGGAGGGCGCTCGTCCTCCACGATCGGCCGACGGTCGTCGACCTGATCGAGCTGACCCTCAACCACGGCCTCTTCCTCGTTCGGGCCGCCCAGGATCTCGACGCTGCCGAGCAGATCCTGGCCGAATGGCGGCCCCACATGGCGGTCGTCGACATGGACCACGACGACAGCACGATGCTCCTGCGCCGCCTCGGGGCGTCGAACAGCCTCGCGGCCAGCACGACGCCGGTCCTGGGCCTGACCCGCCGTGGGGATCTCCCGACGAAGCTCCGGGCATTCGACCTCGGTGTCGACGACATCCTCACGATGCCCTTCTCGCCGGAAGAGCTGCTCGCACGCTCGATCGTCATCACGCGGCGTGCGTCGGGCATCGACCGACCCATCGTCCCGACGATCCGCCTCGGCGATATGGAGATCGACATCGTCAAGCGGGAGGTCCGGGCGGGCTCGTCGGTGGTCCATCTGAGCGGGATCGAGCAGAGCCTCCTCTACCTGCTCGCGAGCCGCGCCGGGCGGGTGATCACGCGCGACGAGATCCTCGATGGAGTGTGGGGCACCGACTTCGTCGCCGAGAGCAACCTCGTCGACCGTCACGTCCGGAGTCTCCGGGTGAAGCTCCAGAACGATTACCGCCAGCCGCGGTTCATCGCGACCGTCCCCGGCAAGGGCTACCGGTTCATCCCGACGTTCTCGAGCAAGGGCTGGGCCGCGGACGAGCAGGACGAGGAGCCTCCGGCACGGCCCGAGCGGCCGAAGGCGAGGGACCGCGCCAGTCGCTAGCTCCGCCGGGCCAGATGACGATTCGTCATGACGTTGTCGCCATCTCGGTGACACTGATTCCATGTCCCCGAAGGGAGCTCATGCCGTTCGATGCGAACCGGGGCTGGCGGTGCCTCCGCACAGCGCTCTGGATCTCGCCGTCCGGCTCCTTCGTGCGTGCCCGCACGAAGGACAGGGGACGATCGGTCTCCGCGGACCACCATCCGCCGGCGGGCCGTGCCGGGGGTGCAGGTGAGCGGCGGCCCCGGCGGCAGAACCCCGCCGCATGTCATCGCCGAGTGATCGAGCGGCCGAGGCCGGGGACCACAGCTGATCGGACTCGACGAGGCGGCGGCGGGGTTCTGCCAAACCAACCAACGTTGCTCGATCCATCGGCCCCGCGACGCCCCTCCGCGTCGCGGGGCCGCAGGGGGCCACCGGCGCGACGGCAACCCGATTAGCCCGCTGCGCCTCGGCTCCGGACAGCGCGATTCGACCCTGCGGCGGGCAGCGGCCGCAGACCCGACCCTCGGCGCGCGCCCAGGCGGCCTCCACGCCGAGGCTCAAGGCGAGCCCGCTCGGCGCCGTGGGCAGCGATCAGCCGGGTCGGTCGCCCGCGGACCCACAGTCGCTCGACCTCGATCGCGCGCCAGCCGGCCGGCAGGACCACGCGCCGCTCGGGCCAGGTCCGGGGATCGGCGGCGGTCGGCAGGATCCCGGGCAACCCGTACAGCAGGCTCGTGAGGAACGCGCCGAGGTTGGCAAGCATTGGGCTTGCCTGCGGGAACCGATCGTCGTCGGCGGGGAACTCGTCCGGAGCGTCGAACGGGTCGTCGAAGAACGCCGCGTAGCCGCGCTCGAAGAGCTCGGATGCGAGCTTCCGGCGCCCCGCCCACGCCGCGTGCACGCCCAACGCCGCCGACAGCATCGGCGTCCCGACGTAGCGCGGTGCCTGGTGACGGAGCGCGTAGCGGAGGGTGGCGGCCTCGACCTCGGGCCGGTCGCGGTAGCCGAGCGGGAAGAAGGCAGCCGCGGCCTCGGGCGTCTCGCCGAGGCGCTCGTCGGGCCGGAACCGGTCGTGGTTCACGATCGCCCGGGAGCGCCGGTCGCGCGGAACGACGATGGCATCGGCTGCCGTCTCCCAGTCGATCGGTGGCTCGTCGCCCATGGACCGAACGACATCCGCCGCGCGCCGCAGGAACGTGATCGCCGCCAGGTTCACGAACGCGTCGTTGTCGACCGGCTCGATCGCCTCGGCCGGCCCGCGGACGTGGCGGATCTCGAGGCCGCGGTCGGTCGGCTCGACCCGCGATAGGAGCCACTCCGCGACGCCCGCGATCACGGGGAGCGCCTCGATCCGGGTGAACATCGTGTCGCCCGTCACGTTCGCGTACAGGGCGAAGGCCAACCCGACGTCGAGCGTGACGTGATCCTTGTCGGTCTTGCTCCAGCGGGGAACCGCCTCGTCGCCGCGCTCGAAGTCGGCCTCCCACGGGAACTGCAGCCCGGCCGCGCCGTGGAGGGCCGCGTTGGAGCGAGCCGCCGGGACCGTCCGGGACCGGAAGCGCAGAAGGGCGCGCGCCGCGTCCGGGCTGGTCAGGACGAGTGGCGGGAACGCGAAGGAGTCGACGTCCCACATCACGTGGCCGCGGTAGTAGTGGTACTCGGGCGCGTAGGCCAGCCCGAATACGCCCGTGCTCGCCAGCGACGCGCGGCTGACCGACGAGTGGAGGTAGTAGAAGCTCGCATCGGAGTGTCGCTGCCACGCCTCGGGCCCGTCGATCAGCGGCCGCCCGCGCCAGAGCTCCGACCACGCTCTGCGGTTCGTCTCGCGCAGATCGTCCCATCCGCGGCTGAGGCCACGGCCCACGAGGAGCGCGGCCTGGCGGTGGGGACGGTCGTGGGCCAGGTCGGGCACGAGGCCCACGATCGAGCGGAGGCGCGCCGGCCGGTCGGCCCGGACGTGCAACGCGTGCGAGACCGAGACGAGCCCCTGCTCCGGCTCGATCCGGATCACGGGGTGGTCGTCCCGCCCGGCCCGCAGCGTGGCGATGACGAGGCCGCAGCGCCTCGGCGCATCCATGCTCTGCCAGGTCAGCCAGGCGTTCGCCGTCTCGGGCTCTCCGCGCGGGATCGTGCCGGCGTCGAGCCACTGGCCGGGGACGCCGGCGGTCCCGATCGACGCCGTCAGGACCACGTCGACGTCGCGGTCGCAAGCGACGACGAGCTCCTGGAGGACCAACGCCGGGTGAGTCCGGCTGCAGAAGGTCACGACCTCTGCCTCGAGGGTCGCCTCGTCGGCGCGGAAGACGAACCGGCTGGTCAGCTCGCCCGTGCCGAAATCGTGGTGCTGGGAGCGGAACTCGACCCGATCCGGCGAGCGCGTCGCGCTGCTGTCACCGACCGCGATGTCGCCGGCCAACGGATATGGCGCGGGTGCGAACGCCGGGATGCCGTCCTTCGGGTGACGACCCCAGAAGCCGTTGACGATCGCGAGGCCGTTGAACAGGGGAATCCGGCCAACACGCAGCCCGATGTGGCCGTTGCCGAGATGGGCGAGCAGCCGATCGGGCTCGAGGCTGGTGAGCGGCGGAGGGCTGATCGGTGCGGACACGGTCCTCCTCCGCGCTGTTCGTCCCGCACCAGCATGCCGCGCGACGCCTTGCGACCGCTCCGCCCGGGGCGGCCGGACTGTTGCAGGGAGGCGGCCTCTTCGCCGCGGCGGGCACGCCGATGGCCGGCGATTGGCGGGCGGGACTCGCGCCACACGCGGAGGCGCCGGCAGGCCCATCGGACCGCCGGCGCCGGGTGATCGTTGGTGGGCCGGGCCGACCCGGCCGCGAGCTTCAGCTGGCGAAGAACGCCTTCACGACCGGAGCGAGGACCTCCGGCGCGACGTTGTGCTCCTGGCCCTCGAGCGTGCGGGTCTCGCCGTTCGGCAGGGCCTTCGAGAGCGCCTCGGCCGTGCTCGCCATGAACGGCATGCTCGCCGTCCCGGTGATCACGACCGTCGGCGCCTTCACGGCCGCCGCGCTGCGCTCGGGCACCGAGTAGTCGCCCATGATGATCGCGTCGTACTTCAGCGTGTGCGCCAGCGCCATTTGGCCGGCCCACCACGGCTGCGTCTTCGCGAAGGCCGCGAACTCGGCCGGCAGGCGCACGACCTGGGTCATGAAGTACTCGGCGGCGTCGCCCCGTCGACCTTCGGCGATCATCTTCTCGTACTGCTGGACCTGGTCCTTCGGAGGTCGCGCGTTCTCGTCGATGATGTAGGGCGGCTCCCACAGGGCAAGCTTCGTCACGTGCGCCCCGGCCGCGGCGGCCTCGAGTGCGAGCGCCGCGCCCGACGACGAGCCGTACAAGTTGGCCGAGCCGCCCGCCGCGTCGATCACGGCCTCGATGTCCTCGATTTCGCGCTGGACCGCGTACGGTTGGGTGTCGCCACTCTCGCCGCGGCCACGGCGGTCGTAGTTGAACACCGTGAAGTCGGCGGCGAGGATCGCCGCGAGGCCCGCGTTCGAGCCCCGGTCGACCGATCCGCCGGAGACCAG
>Ga0070697_100002870_pt1 | contig 13247 bp, 13 predicted proteins | sample KBSK1501metaG_FD_65475 | JGI IMG/M metagenome (GOLD analysis project Ga0070697, IMG submission 65475) | Corn, switchgrass and miscanthus rhizosphere microbial communities from Kellogg Biological Station, Michigan, USA - KBS K1-50-1 metaG | ecosystem: Host-associated > Plants > Roots >... | reverse complement strand
GTCCGATCAAACTCACCACTATCCCTGACCGCGCTTTTGATTCTGCTGAAGAAAAGCAGCGCGTGGGCGCGTTGCTTGAAAAATATAATCGTCCTGTTGAAGAGCCCGGGCTCTTCACCGATGAACCGGACTCAAGGAACCCGGCAAGCTCGGAAGATCAGTCCCAGCCGAATGAAAAAGATGAGTCAAGTCAGGATGAAGATAAGGCCGGCGCTCAAACTGACGAGCCCAGCGCTGACGAAGATGACGAGAAAGACGACGAGAAAGACGACGAAGAGGATCAGACTGACGAAAGCTCATCGGCGGATGAAGGATCTGATCAATCGGTTGAGATGACCCCGGAGATCGATGCCGGTTTCGCGCAGATCGCCCGTGAGCGCATTGCCCGTCATCCGTTTCGTTACTATGTTTGGTTGCCGCTGAAACGAGCCCACTCACTTTGGTTTGACACCCACTCGGATTACTACCCATTTCAGGGTGACCTGCTTCCGCTCGAGGACCTTGATTACGACATTCACCAACAATATTTTCTACCGGCCTTCGCTGCGTTGACATTGATCTACACGCTGCTGGGACTAGCGGGCGCCTTGTTCTTGTGGCAAACGCGAAACTTCAGCGCCCGTCTGTGGGTGCTGTTGGCAGCTCTGATGATTTTCTTGAGGGTTGGCTTTTTTGCGTCGCTCGAGAATCCTGAGCCGCGCTATGTGGTCGAGGTCTTTCCGTTTCTATTTATTCTGGGAGGGATTGCTGGGGGACGAATTGGGGCCTTACTGAAAAAAAGCAACCCAGTCTCAACGGCCAATTGAACGAAGCACGCGTCTGGCGAGAAACTGTTTCAGGCCTCCGGGTACAATGGCGCGCAGCAGTGCATGAGCCACACGGCTTGGCACCAATACTCCACGCTGCACCAGTGCATACTCGCTTTCCCACCGAGTAGCTACAAACTTTGACTTGAATCTTCGCAACCCTTCAAAGTTATAGAAAGCACTGAGACGCTTCGACGTCAATCGCAAAGCGCGTTCGATCACCGGGTGATCGTGAGTTGAAATATCGTCCACGCCTTCCCTGGCCAGCGGCGCTGTTCCCAGAGTTGCCATAGTTACTCCCTCTGCTTTGAGCCGTTGCAATGCCTCGAAGACCAAAAGGTCCGCAGCGCCCCTGGGAGCGTCCGGGGCCCGCACAACATCTTCCAGATACCAGCCGTCTCGCGCCGGAATCGGACTTGCCGCAAGCAGGGCCACCAGTCGATGGTTTGCATCGCGCGCGGCGAACAACTTCTTGCGCTCAGATCTGAGAAAAGGATCAAGCGCCAACAGCCAGCCAAAGGTGGTCGCGGCCCGTCTTGCCCTTAGCCAGCTGATGCACAACTCCATGGTCTCTTCCTTTAGTTCATCACTGAAGCCAACAACGTTCTCAACCTGGATACCGCCTCGCAACGCTTGATTGACACCAGCGCGCAGCTTCTTGGCTGAATTGCCTCGCGGTTGCCACACTTGCAAATCAAAGTAGGGAGCCGCGCCAATCTTGATTGCGCTCAAGCCCAGTTGAATACCCTCGCGGGCCAGGCGTTCAGTAGCAGGCACAAAAGCTGCGATTCGCCTGGCTTTGGTGGCAGCCGTCATAAAGCCCTGAACCAGCGGCTTAATGTCCTCCGGTTTTGCCAAAGGATCGCCGGCCGCCAGCCATACTCTCCCAAATTCACCATAAATAATCGCGCCATCGATTCCCGGCATAGTCCACGTCAAAGCACCCGGGGCAATACTGACCAACGAATGCGCGTTGTAGCCATAAGCAGATTGAAGTCGCAGCAGTTCCCTCGTTGGATCTGCCGCTCGGGAACGCCGAGCATAACTGCGCACCATGCGAACTTTATTACTTACATAGCGGGCGCCATAGCTCGCGCCACCGCCGGCAGCAAGCCACCAAAGCTCACGAATGGGAATATGCGGATATATGAACACGGGGTAACCAGCGATGACAAGGATACACCCCGGCGTTTGGGTGGTCTAAATAAAGCGGGAGCAAGAGACAGGTCAAAACCGTGATGTGGGTGGCCGGAGAGTCACGATCGCTACACAAAATCAGAACCGGGAGCGAACCGGGGTCCCCGCGCGGGCAGCCCGCGTGGGTGGTGGTAGCGACCAGCCAAGGGGTCAAGAAAGAATAACTGACGACTTGGCTCCAGTACTGTAGAAGTCGATCATGGAGTTGGCGAAGGAGTCGCAGCCGGTACTTGTTCCGATGGCAGTACGCGCGATGGATCGGGCCGGTCCGGTGAAGTGTGTAGGTGAATAGCCTTCCAATCTTTTCCTACACGTTTGAAGACCAACGTCATTCGACCCGTAGCTGTCTCAGGTGTGCCTTTGTAAGTTTGCGACTGGGTCCACAAACAACTCACCACGGCGCCGTCGCGTCCGAGCATTGTGATCGAGAGGTCGCGAACATCCAGCTTCACATCTTTTATGTCGGGATAGGAGCTCTCCCGATTGCGCCGCATCTGATCCCAGCCTTTTGTGACGGTCCCGTTGCCATTGAAGAGAATCAGGCGTGGCGAGTCCAGATAAACACTCGTCACCGCTTTGACGTCCGCGTGCCGGATGCCATTGATCAAGGTGTTGAATGCGGCGACGACGCTTTGCGATCCGGGCGTGTCCGTCGCAATTTTTGGTTTGGCCTCAGTGTGCCGCGGTGCGGGCTTGGTAGTCGTAGGTTGCTGGACGTCCGTACTCTTTTGAGAGTCACCAGTTTTACTGGCAGTTGACGGCGACGCGGCCGTGCGCGGGCGAACGGTTGTGGAGGAATTCGTGTTTTGCGCTAAGGCTGACGAGCCAGCCGTGAAAAGTATAACGGTAATTAGTAGGCTTTTAATCATCATCTTCAGTTCCTCCGGCAGAACTTTTTGGAGTGCGGTGACCTGTCACCGCTTTTCTCCGTCGCGACCTGTCGCGACGATTGGACGTTAGCACTTACCTGCGAGATGCGGCGTCAAGCTGCCGCAGACCAAAGCGGTGACAGGTCACCGCTCCAAAGAGTTCTAAACATCTCCCAACGCATTCGCAGCGTCGAACCATGGTACTCCACTGCGCAGTCTTTCAACAGAACGCCTTTGCCCGAGAACCTCAAACACCTCAAACATCGACGGACCGACTGCCTGCCCGGTAAGCATTGTGCGCGAACCGTTGATTAGCAGGCCTGCCTTAACGTCATTATCTTCCGCGAACTTTCTGAGCGTAGCCTCAGCGGTTTCGGCCGTAAACGGTTCCGTCGCTTCCAGGCTGTCGGCGAGAACGGGCAAGAGTTCTCTTAGCCGCGGATCCTCGCGCAGATTCTTGTTGACGGCTGCTTCCTCAAAATCGAAGTCATCGGAAAAATAGGCGCGCCCCTGTCCGGAAAAATCCTTCAGAGTGAAAAAACGCTGGCGAATTAGATCCAGGGCTTTTACCAACCAGTCGCGGTCGTCATCGTCATACTCGTCGCGCCATAGTTTGCTGCCGCGCAACTCAGCCTTCACCATCGGCAGCAACTCTGCAACTGGCATGGTGCGAATATACTCGGCGTTCATCCAAAGCGCTTTTTCGTCGGTCCAGTGACGTGGGTCGTTTTCCTGAAAGTTGAAAACGGCGGGCGAGCGATGGATATGCTCCAAAGAAAACTGTTGCACCAGTTCCTCAACCGAAAGGATCTCTTTGCCGTCGGCCGGGGCCCAGCCAAGCAGCGCGAGAAAATTACGAAAGGCTGCGGGAATGAAACCACGATCGCGATAGGTGGTTAACGAAACTACCTCGCCGTGCTTGCGCTTGGAAAGTTTTCCTTTGTTCGGCGCCAGAATCAAAGGCAAATGGGCGAACAGGGGTACGGTGGCGCCGAGCGCTTCGTAGAGCAGCACCTGTTTGTGTGTGTTCGTAAGATGATCCTGGCCGCGAATCACATGGGTGATACCCATCTCGATGTCATCAATTACGACCGAGAGGTTGTAGAGCGGATGTCCGTCCGATCGAAGTAAAACGAGATCTTCAATTTCAGAATAGTCACGCTCCTGCGGCCCGAAAACGAGATCCTCAAAGTGTGTCTTTCCCGCAGGCGCAATCTTCAGGCGTACGGCAAAAGGCTCGCCCGCCGCCGCGCGTTTGTCAGAATCTTGCTTCGCCTGGTCCCGGAAAGGATTGTTGCGATGATCCGTGCCCGCGGCAGACTGCGCCCGCGCGCGTTCGGCGATGTCTTGTTTGACATTGGCATCATCGCGATCGGCCCTGGGCGTGAAATCACGATACGCCTTGCCCTCGTCCACGAGTTTGTAAGCTGCAGCGCGATGTTTGTCGGCATTGGCAGATTGAAAAACTATCTCCTCGTCGTAAGCGAGTCCCAACCACTGCATGCCATCAATGATCGACCGCGTTGATTCGTCGGTTGATCGCTGGAGATCGGTGTCTTCAATGCGGAGGAGGAACTTGCCGGCGGTCTTCTGTGCGTAGAGCCAGTTGAAAAGTGCCGAGCGAGCTGCGCCGATGTGCAGGTAACCGGTTGGAGATGGAGCGAAGCGGACGCGAACCATAATCAGTGGTCAGTGTTCAGTAGCCAGTGGTCAGTTCGAACCTAACTTATTAGCACAATAAAATGGTCAGTAGCCTGTGTTCGTAATCAGAAGCAAACTTGTCTGCTGACTACTGACCACTGACCACTGACCACTGAAACTGGCGGAGATGACAGGATTCGAACCTGTGAAGGGCTTTTAAGACCCTTAACGGTTTAGCAAACCGCCGCCTTCAGCCACTCGGCCACATCTCCAGAGCCCACGCAAACGAAAAAACATTCTAATCCGCGGTCACGGATTGTCAAGGTAAGCTTGAGCCCGGGAATCACATGCGCCTTACTTTGTGCGACTGATTGCCATTAGCGTCAAATCGTCTCGGGGTACTCGTCCCACCGCGAAGCTGTGCAACTCGCGCCGGCAAAGCGAGATTATCGAGTCGGGCGAAAGGCTGCAGTTGTCTTTCAAGAGTTGAGACAGTCGCTCAGCGCCATACTCGTTTCCCCCTCCGTCCAAACTCTCCGAAAGTCCGTCGGTGTAGAGAAACAGCGTATCTCCCTTCTTCATGTGAACTCGATTGACTGAAAAACTCTCGCTACAAAACACACCAATCGGTAGACCAGTCGCGGCAATCCTAGTCACCGTGCCTTCCTGAAGCAGAAACGGCGGCAGGTGCCCTGCATTACAAAGTTCTACGTCGCCGCTCGTATTAGCGCGTCCAAAAACTAAGGTGGCGTATTGGGTCGGCAAGGTGCTTTCGCAAAAGACTCGGCTGGCACGTTCAACCATTTGCTCAAGCGGCAGGTTGATCGAAATCAGCGTGCGAAACATCGCGTTCAGATGCGCCATCAGCATCGACGCAGCAACACCTTTGCCTGAAACGTCGCCGAGAGCAAAATGCAACGACTGATCTTCGCCCTTGATTAAGTCGCAATAGTCGCCGCTGACCGCTCCGGCCGGCTGGTAGTGATAGGAGACTTCCCAACCATCAACCTTCTGTGTAGGCGGGGGCAGCAGCCCCGTTTGAATCTGTGACGCCAACTCCAGGTCTTCTTCCAGGGCGCGCTGTTCGTTTTCAGTCAGATCGCCCAGACAAACCCGTGCCAAAGGGTTTGCGATTAACCGCTCCGGCTCGACCGGATCATGGCAAACTTCGCACAGCCCGTAAGTGCCTATGTCCATGCGATGCAGCGCGGCGTCAACCTCCTTCAGCAATCGGGTTAGTTCCGCCGGGCGGTGAAAAGCGCTAGCGGCATCTTGCAATCTATGACGACGGTCAATTAGTTGTTCGCGCAGTAGCGGTTCGATAGCGGTAACCATTGTTCTGTCCTTTTTGTTTAAGCCACCTTGTTAAGCCACGAGGCTGGCGGGGATTGGCGCTCGCTGAAGTTGAACGGGAAGTTGCGGAGCGCAGCAAATCTTCTCGAGTCGGGCTCGATCGCTTTTCATGGCGGGGTCGTTAGGCAGAGCGGCCCGCACCTCACGAAAGATGTTGGCCGCATGAGGATCTGGCGGCTCAACCAGTCGATAGTGAATCCACTTGCCTTCGCGACGCGCCGAAACCACCCCGGCACGACGCAGGTAAGCAAGATGTCGCGAAATCTTCGGCTGATTTATCTTCAAAACTTCGACGAAAAAACACACGCACACTTCGTCGTTTCCGATCAGATTAATCAGCCGCAAACGAGTCTGATCCGCGAGTGCCTTAAACAGAAATTCGATGCGATATTCGTTGTTGCCCATGACGATCTACTTACCTGTTTTGGTGGTTTAACTATTACGATTTTGAGCGTGCTAGAGTTCCTTTTTAACCGACTAATTTATGTGCAAAAAGGCCCTATTTCTATCCGGATCTTGCGCTTCAAACTAGTCAACGCCCACCAGTTTGCTGCGTCGTTCAAAAAGTAGCGTGTCATGCCAGACGCCTTTCATTTTGGCGATGCGCTGCCGCCTGCCAACCTCCCGAAACCCGCAAGAGTTGTGTAGCGAAATACTGGCCACATTCTCCGGAAAGATGCTCGCTTGTAGCGTCCAGATTCTATTCTCCTCAGACTCTTTCACGAGGGCCTTGAGCAGGAACCCTCCTAAGCCCGCGCCGCGCATCTGTTCGGCGACGTAAACACTCACTTCCGCAACTCCCTTGTAGACGGGACGCGCCGAGACCGGGCTAAGTGCCGCCCAGCCGCCAATAGCTTCCCTTGAAATCGCGACCAGGCGCGGCGCGGGCAAATGGGAATTGTTCCAGGTCGCCCAGGTCGGCGCCTCAGTCTCGAAGGTCGCCTGGCCGGTGGCGATGCCGGCGAGGTAAATCACCCGCACCGGTTCCCAATCTTCGGCAGTCATCACTCTGATTTGAATGTCCATACCCAGTCAGAAAATATTTTCACATATGCCTTGACAGATATGTTGGCGAAGCGTAAGCTCTGTCACATTCGCTTTGGCGTATATGAAATATAGAGGAGGAAGACATGGAAGGCAAGACGGAAAACGTGGTGCAAGCACTAAAGGCGCATTTGGCTCTGAACGTCCACGACGTCCAAAAGAGTCTGGAGTTTTACCGGAAGATGCTCGACATAGAGCCCCTAAAAGTTAGGACTGGATACGCGAAATTCGACGTGCAAAACCCGCCCTTGAATTTGACGCTCAACGAAGTCGCCTTTACTGGGCGGGGCGCGCTTTCGCATCTTGGTATTCAGGTGGCTTCAACGAACGACGTGCTGGCAATGCGCGACAAGTGGGCAGAGTCCGGACTCATTACTCGCGACGAAATGCAAACAAACTGTTGCTATGCGACTCAGGACAAAACTTGGGTGCAGGATCCCGATGGCAATGAGTGGGAAGTCTTCGTAGTGCTTCAGGATAATTTGCCCGAGACCGCGCCTTGCGAGTGTGGAGTCAAAGAGGCGGAAACGAATAACGAAGTTGAGCCGGCAGCGACGATCGCGTCAGGATGCTGCGCTCCAACGCCCGTAGGTATTGAACGGTGAACGTTAGCTTAGCGCGACGGGCTGCAGCAGAGGCCATTGGGGCGACAATGTTATTGGCTGCTGTAGTTGGCTCAGGCATCATGGGCGAGAGATTGTCGGGAGGCAATACCGCAATCGCCCTGCTTGCTAATACCCTCGCCACCGGGGCTGCACTCGTCGCGTTAATTCTAACTTTTGAAGCAATTTCAGGAGCGCACTTTAATCCCGCGGTGTCCCTGGCCGCTGCCTGGCAAGGTGGTTTGGCGTGGCGCGAAGTTCCCGTTTATGTTCTCGCGCAAATTCTTGGCGCTTTTGCTGGCGTCGCCACAGCACACTTAATGTTTGGTCAAGCCCTATTTTCTGCGTCCCTTCATGTTCGTGCTGGCGGTGCGCAGATGTTCAGTGAATTCATTGCCACCTTGGGATTGCTCACTGTGATATGGGGCTGCGTTCGCTTTCGGTCTAAGGCGGTTGCGTTCGCTGTCGCTGCTTACATTACCGCCGCCTACTGGTTCACTGCATCAACCTCGTTTGCTAATCCAGCGGTGACGCTTGCACGTTCGATGAGTGACACGTTTGTGGGTATCCGTCCCAGAGACACCCCCGGTTTCATCATCGCCCAACTCGCTGGTGCTGCAGCCGCAACGATACTTTTCCGTTGGTTAGCCTCATCGGCACCAAAGAGTGAGGTCGGTGATGCCCCTGCAAGGGAGAACACCAATGACTGATCAAACACGAGTTTTGATTCTGTGCACCGGCAACTCAGCTCGGAGTCAGATGGCGGAGGGCCTGTTGCGTCATGATGGGGGAGACGCGTTTGCCGTCGAGAGCGCCGGACTCGAACCAAGCTTCGTCAGGCCCGAGGCTATCGAGGCCATGCGCGAGATTGGTATCGACATATCAGGTCAGCACTCTAAGTCGCTCGACAAATTCACCGGGCAGCCGTTCGACTATGTAATCACCGTTTGTGATAACGCGAACCAGAATTGTCCGATTTTTTCAGGAGCGAAGCGTCGTATTCACTGGAGCGTGGAGGATCCGGCGTCAGTGGGCGGCACTGAAGAAACCAGACTGAAGGCATTTCGAATCGCTCGCGATGACTTGCGAAAGCGCTTGATCAAATTCATTGAAAGTGCGAAGGAGAACACTCGTTAGTCGTTAACGCAAAACGGCCCGGGCGTCTCTGCGAAGACCCGGGCCGTCTTAACTGTTGACTGTCTGGACTACATTAAATTCTTGTTCAAACGTTCCTGGCGTTCCTTCATCCGCTGTTCCATTCTCTCTTTTCGTTCTTTCTTTAATCCTTCGAGTTTGGCTTTCTGCTCTGCGGTTAGTAGTCCATCCATTTCGGTTCGAACACCTTGCATCGCAGTCCGAATCTCCTGATGCAAAGCCCTGGCTCGTGCTTCATCGTCAGCTGTGAACGTGCCCGCAATCCGCTTCTCGCGCAGTTTGAACAATTCTTCACGCTGAACTTTCGTGCTTTCCAGCCTTCGCTGCACGATTGCTCGACTTTGTTGGCGCTGTTCTTCGGTGAGGTTCAGTTCGCGCATCATGCGACCCATGCCGCGGTGGCGTTCCCGGGCCTCGCGCAGCCCGCGCCCTTCGCGATCTTCCAGGCGTTCACGACGTCTTTCCATCCGCTCGACGCGGTCTCTCTGGAGAGTGTCATCCTGAGTCGACGGTGTTTGAGATTGTGTTTCTTGAGCATAGACGCCCATTCCAACGGCCAGCATGATTCCGACCACACCAAACAAACTTTTTCGTAAAAACATCTTGTATCGAACTCCTTTTTTGCTTTTTTCTGCGGTAAAGATGTAGGTCCGGGGATGGGCTTCCTCGTTACATGCCTTAGACGCGCACAGTTGAGGATTAGTCTGGAAAGAAACAGGCATTGACATTCTTGCTTGGGCAGAGTACTTTACGACGCAAAGAGCCTGTGCGCTTTAAGGCTTGTGTTGATTACAACTTGGAATATTTGTGAGTAGTAAAAATCTGAACCTGCACGTTACAATACCGCGCAAATGCATCTAGAGAACATAAACTCCCCAGCAGATCTGCGGCGACTGCCTCTGGAGGAGTTGCAGCCCGTTGCCGACGAAATTCGACGGTACATTTTGGAAACCATGTCGCGAATTGGCGGCCACACCGGCGCTTCCCTGGGCGCGATTGAGTTGGCCGTGGCGCTTCATTATGCCTTTGACACGCCGCGCGATCGGCTGGTTTGGGACGTAGGTCACCAGGCTTATGCGCATAAGATTTTGACGGGCCGGCGCGATCTGCTGCCGACCATCAAACAATATGGCGGTATCAGCGGTTTCCTGCGACGCGATGAGTCGGACTACGACACTTTCGGCGCCGGCCATGCTTCGACGTCGCTTTCTGCCGCACTCGGGATGGCGATCGCTCGCGACAAAAACAAAGAGGATCATCACGTAGTCGCGTTGATCGGTGACGCGTCGCTGGCTGGTGGTATGGCGATGGAAGCGATCAACCAGGCGGGACACCTCAAGAGCCGCCTGATTGTTGTCCTCAACGATAACGAGATGTCGATTGCGCCGGCGGTAGGCGCGCTAACCGGTTATTTGAACCGTATCCGCAGTGCTGGCAGTTACCATCGCTTCAAAGATGAAGTTGAGGAAACCCTGCTGGCAATTCCTTCTGTTGGTGGGCGTCTTCACCATGCAGCCAAGACGATGAAAGACGCTATCGCTGCCGCGGTGTTGCCCGGTGCGCTCATCAATGAGCTTGGCTTCAAGTACATCGGCTACGTGGATGGGCATAACCCGCGCGCGCTGGTTGCCGCCTTTCGTGAAGCACAACAAATTAAGGATGGCCCGGTTCTGGTTCACGCGTTGACAACAAAAGGCAAAGGGCATCCTCAGGCCGAGAAGGACTATTATCGTTGGCATGCCACTGGGCCCTTCGACCTGCAGACCGGCAAGGCCATCAAGTCGAAAGCGAATGCTCCGACATATACCGCAGTTTTCGGAAATACTCTGGCCGAGTTGATGGAGAAGGACGAGAAGATTATTGCGTTAACCGCGGCGATGCCTGATGGCACAGGTGTTTGCACGCCGCTCGAGAAGTTTCCGGACCGGTCTTATGACGTGGGTATAGCTGAGCAGCATTGCGTTACCTTTGCTGCCGGAATGTCGGTTGAGGGCTTGAAACCGGTTTGCGCGATCTACTCCACTTTTCTGCAGCGCGGATTCGATCAGTTAATCCACGACGTTTGTATTCAGAATCTCAATGTAAAGTTTTGTCTCGATCGCGGTGGCGTTGCCGGCGGTGATGGTCCGACGCACCACGGACTTTTGGACATCGCCTATCTTCGCGCGGTTCCGAACATTGCGTTGATGGCTCCCAAGGATGAAGGTGAAATGCGCGACATGCTGCACACCATGATCGAGCATGTTGGGCCGGCGGCAATGCGCTATCCACGGGGCAATGGGGTCGGGGTGGACATTGAGCGCCCGCCGCAACTTCTGGAAATTGGCAAAGGTGAGATACTTCGCGACGGTGGCGAGATTGCGATCGTCGCCTACGGTTCAATGGTTCATCCAGCGCTGCAGGCGGCTGCTAACCTGGCGAAGGAAAAAATCGAGACTACGGTCGTTAATGCTCGGTTTGTAAAACCGCTGGATGCCCAACTGCTGTTGGCGTTGGCACAAACCAAGCGACTCATTGTTACCGTGGAAGAAGCTTATCTGGCCGGCGGCTTTGGTTCAGCCGTTTTGGAGTTGCTGGAGGAAAATGGCCTGCAAGATAAAGTCCGAGTCGTAAGGATGGGCATACCGGATCGGTTGGTCACGCATGGCGATCCCAAACTCTTGCTGGCCAAGTATGGGCTGGATGCAGATGGGATTTACACTCGCGTGAAAGAGAGTATTGACGTGTTGGACGACCGTCGAACAAAAGCAACAAAAGTGGCTCGATAAGCACTTTTCAACACTGAAGACATGTGCGCCCGTGCTGCTGGACAGACGGGCGCGTTGTTTTAGTGCACGATATCGTAAGCCGATCTCCCTTGCTCTTCCCAAACATTTTGCTCCGGTAAGTTTTCTGCGACGACTTAACGGGATCAACCACAAGCTTCATTACGTGGCCTCGTTCTTGCTAACAGTTTGTCGGATAAAACTGTCAAGACGTCAGCTTGGACTAGCACTTATGGAATCAAACAACACAAACCAGGAATATTTCGAGGGCGCCGCACCGCTCGGCGAGCCGCATTTTGACGAAGAAGCGACCGTGCTTTCTGCGCGGCCAGTAGTGCCACTCCAGGAGATCAAGGCGGAAGAACAATCACGGAAGCGTCTGATTGTTGGATTGGCGATGGCTTGTTCGCTCACGATGGGAGCGCTGGCCGCAACGCTCATTTACAAGCAGCGTGGAGAGGGGCAGTCGACAGCAATTAGCACCGCTGTTCCCGGCGCTGCCGGAATGGTAGTTGACCATCCTGCCAGTTCTCCTGCGACAGCGGAAGTCGGCGGAGGTGCAGTTGCAGATACCTTGCCGGAAGCTGGCGCGACAACGGCCGAAAAGAAATCGGTACCTTCGGTTTCCAGCAGCACAGCGTCAACGGCAGTCGAGTTGCAACGAAAAAAGAACCTGCCTGAGCAAGTGGAGGAATTAGAAGTAACTCGCGCTGAACGAATCGATTCCCGACGACTCCGGCACAGATTAGAACGCCAGGCGTGGCGAGAATCTGGCGGTCGTCAACGGAAAACTTCAGATGATTTGTTGAGAATTCGAGACATATTTGAAGGCCCGCCGAGGCCGTAAGGGATCCGGTAGGTTCTCGAAGTTCGAATGATTATTAGTTTGAACGAGCACGAGAAACGAATTGCTATTGCATCAATCAACGCTGTTGACTGATTCGAAAACGAATGGCATTATCTGCCCCAAGCGATGAAGAGTTTTGTCCGACTAGTAGGTCGCTTGCCCTAACAACTCTCTCACACGAACGAAACCCGACGTTTTTCCGTTAGCATGAATTTTTCGCGGTTGCGGCGCGAGAAAGCAGGCATTTCTATGAAGCAAGTGTTTCGCGAGCGGGAGTGTATTCATAAGGACGAAGGCGCGTCGGGTGACTTTTACAACGGCAGCTTCTACTTGCAAGCACTCCAAAGACTGCCCATCGATCAGGCGATGCAGGTGGCTGCTAGAGTTGGCTCTTTTTTCTGGGCTGACGCGCCAAATATCAAAGTCTGGCTCTGTGCGCCTTGCGCCAGTGAACTGAATTTAGGCGATTCGCCACGCGCCATTTCACAAGCCACGCGACGTCAAGCCTAAGAATCTACGCAGCGTGTCTTCGGAACACTCGGTCGAGCTTCGTATTCTGCGGTAAAGTAACGGCAGATGAAGCACGAGCGTTCTGAGCGGCACATGCGTATCGACAAGTTACTTGTCGATCGCGGCCTGGCCGAATCACGTACCAAAGCTCAGGCACTAGTCATGGCAGGCGTCGTCCTCGCTGATGAACAACTCGTAAATAAACCCTCCGATACGGTAGCGTCCGACGCCCAGGTTCGCCTCAAGGGCGGAGATGACCCGGCTTCACGTTACGTTGGACGCGGCGGCCTAAAACTCGAAACAGCTCTGCGTGATTTTGAACTTAGTGTAGAAGGATTTACCTGCCTTGACGTTGGCGCCTCAACCGGCGGCTTCACCGATTGCCTGTTGCAACACGGAGCTAAGCACGTCATCGCCGTCGACGTTGGTCACAATCAAATAGACTATCGACTGCGCAC
>Ga0070697_100002866_pt1 | contig 13260 bp, 11 predicted proteins | sample KBSK1501metaG_FD_65475 | JGI IMG/M metagenome (GOLD analysis project Ga0070697, IMG submission 65475) | Corn, switchgrass and miscanthus rhizosphere microbial communities from Kellogg Biological Station, Michigan, USA - KBS K1-50-1 metaG | ecosystem: Host-associated > Plants > Roots >... | reverse complement strand
TTCAATTGGATTGGTGACATCTCAATCGGAAGGCCGTGCCGTAACCTTAACCGCGACGATAGGCTCGGCTTCGACCTTCTCTGAACATGCTTCACTCTTCAGGTCTTTGTCCGACTCTCTGGGAGTTGTGGCATCCTTCTTCAGGGGCCGCGCAGTCAACTTGAGCACTTCGATTGGTTCAGCTTCAGGTGTCACAGAGCGGACCTCGTTCTTCAGGTCTCTCTCAGGGTCCCTGGCGATAGCCGGTTCGCAAGCAAAGGGTCTCGCGAGGGCCTTAAGCGCGTCAATAGGTTCAGCATCGGGCCTCCTAGAACATATCTCGCTCTTCAGATCTCTCTCAGATTCCCTTGGTCCTTCAAGCTCTCAGCAAAAGAGTCGAAGCATAACGCTGAGTGCTTCTTTGGGAATGGCCTCGAGTTTCGCTGAGAAGTCATCTCTTTTCAGGTCCTTCATCAACTCAATTGGCGTCGTCATTTCTCAGAGCAAGGGTTTCAGTGAACCCCTCACTGCCTCACTGGGTAGCGCTTCCATATTTTCTGAGCACACTTCGTTGTTCAGATCATTGTCTGACTCGATGGGTCTAACCGCTTCCTACTTCAGAGGTCGCGCCATTTACCTGGGCGCTTCAATAGGTTCAGGTTCGAGCTTCTTCGAACACCTTTCATTTGTCAGATCTCTCTCTGGATCGTTATCTTCAGATTCGAATGGTGGAGAGAGTTCTTCGTTCTTCAGATCTCTGAGTGGTTCATGGAACATGAACGCAGTCTATGGGCGGGGAACAAAATTTGTGCCTGTAACTCTGGGAACAAACTTTGGCGGTGGAGAAGTTCTGATGGGCCACTATGGTTGTTTCAATTGCAGCAGTAATACGGGAGACTTCGCCTTCCTAGTGATCGCTCTCGGTGTCGTAGCTTTCGGGGTCTACGCTGCTAGACAACGACATCAATCTTCAGGTCCTCCAACAGAGCCGGAGGAGGAGAAGGTTTCCGTTGATGAAGAAGGCTGGGAGACAAAAGTACCTGGCAACGCGGAAGGGAGAGCTGTCAATCTACCCAAAGATAGAGAAGGTTGGGAGACGAGGCCTGAACGCTAGGAATGTCGGGTCATTCGTAGCTGTTATATGCGCTAAGGGTTCCGAACAATCCTCTCATGGATAAGATGGAGAAGTCTTCCGAGAAGAAGAAAGGCTTCGTCAAGGAATTCATGGATTTTCTCCAGACATTCGGAATCATCGGACTAGCAATCGCTTTCATCATTGGAGCCGCGGCGTCTGCGGTTGTAAACGCGCTCGTCAAAGATCTCATAAATCCTATAGTCGGCGTCTTCCTTCCCGGTGGGAGCCTCTCATCACTAAATGCCACTATCACGTCCCCGGTCACACAGAAGCCAGTGGCCTTCCTCTACGGAGACTTCATCTCACAAATCCTGTACTTCGTGATAATCGCTATCGTAGTGTTCCTCCTGTACAAACAGCTCAAGCGCGTGGGCTTACACAAGATCTAGCAACAAACTCTCTGACATTACCTCGGCGGATAGTAGAACTGTATTCCAGCAAGAACGTATTGCACAGCTATGGCAGCTATGAAGAGAGACATTATTCTGGCTATGACTGCGGCGCCTGTTTTGCCTAGCAGGCGGTAGATTCTGTCGGTTTGCCTTAGAACTACCCAGCTCACAAACATTACAATTACGATAGCGATGAGAGCAACCTGGAGCCCAGAGGATTGAATTGAGATCATGGTCAGAGTTATTGCTCCAGGACCGACAAGCAATGGAAATGCTATTGGGAAAACGGCGGTCTCCTCGGTGGAAACAAGGGTAAGTTTGTCCATACGTTCACCGCGGAAAATGATCTCAATCGACAGCAAGAGAAGAACCAGCCCTCCTGCAATCTGAAAGCTCTCAAGAGATATCCCGAATAGCAGTAAGACTTCTTGGCCAACAAGGGCAAAAACAGCTAGGAGAACGGCACCGACGACAGCGGCCGTTCTGAACACCTTCCGCTTCTCATCTACGCTCATCTGTTTTGTCAGCCCAGCAAAAATGGGGACAGGACCCAGTGGGTCCACGATTACAAACAATGCGACTGTTGCTTTCAGCAGTTCAAGGAGAAACGGGTCAATCGATGTCATTCTTCCATCTCTTCCTCGGCGGTTCTGAAGCCTTTTGTGGTGGGCCGGGAGGGATTTGAACCCACGACCTTCGCCGTGTGAGGGCGACGTCCGTTCTGTGCAATCATTTTGCTTACCAGGCTGGACTACCGGCCCAACGAGGGGGCATCGGAAGGCGACTATATTTCATCTTTCGAAGAATGGAAAACAGTGGATGCGTACGTTCTAGCGGAGAAGCCGAACATTCGTGCCTTGAGGATTCTCTTCTATAAGTCTAAACAAGGGGATGCATCTTCCCCCGGCCTTCTCGATTTTGACAAGAGCCCGCGGAGAGAACTTGAACGCTGCGATTGTTAGCTTTTCTTTCGGAATTCCTGACCCGAGAACCTTTCCTGGTACCACGATCACGTCTCCTTCCTTGGCCAGCTTCGACACTTGTCCTAGGTTGACGACGATTCTGGTTCTTCGCGATTTGCCCAAGAAACTTGCGACTGTTAGCCAGAGGGGAGTTTGGTGTTGCCTGCCAGCGCGTTTGAGATAACTTATCGTATTGAGCATCTCAGGGTTTGTAGGTCGGTGATCTCGCATTGAGGGATCCTCTTGGCAGGGAAGCGTTTCATCTTGAATCGGTACCAATAAAGGCTTTGGAGTTTCGACTCGAGTTTCGAAACGGTCGGGGTAATTAGAGCCTAGTTTATCGTCTGGACCTTCAGGATTTCTGTCTTGCCAGATGGGCCCTTAGGGTCGCCAGCAATTATGACGATTCTGTCACCCTTTTTCGCGAGTTTCAATCGAACGACTGATCTCTCGGCCTCATGGAAAATCTCCTCGCTAGTGCTGAACTCCTTTGTGAGTAGAGTCTGCACTCTCCAGGAAAGTAATAGTTGCCGTTGTACTTCCGGATGAGATGTCAGGGCAACGATCGGGAGCGGAGGCCGATACTTGGAGACAAGGCGTGCGGTTCTGCCGGTGCGAGTAGGTGCTACGATCGCTAGGGCTGAGACCTGGAGCGCAGTCTCGCAAGCCCCCAGTGCCAATGCATCCGCTTGACCATGTTCGTACCATGATCGACGTTGGGGTGAGATCTCCTTTGGAAGGAATCGCTCGGTTTCCTCGGCTACCCTTCCTAGGATCTGGACTGCTTCAATGGGATATTTGCCGATCGCCGTTTCTTCGGAGAGCATTACAGCGTCTGTGCCGTCGATGATAGCATTCGCGACGTCTGTTACCTCGGCCCTAGTCGGTGTCGGAGAGTTGACCATCGACTCCAGCATCTGGGTCGCGGTTATCACCGGTTTTCCGAATCTATTGCTCTCACGGATGATCCTCTTTTGTATTATCGGGACAAGCTCGAGTTTGAGTTCTACCCCAAGGTCGCCTCGCGCAACCATGACCCCGTCTGCCTCCCGGATGATCTCCTCGAGATTAGCGACTGCTTCGCGCTTCTCTATCTTCGCAACAACAAAAATCTCATGACCGCTGGCCTCGGCAACTTTTCTCGCCGCCTTTATGTCGTCGACTTTCTGGACAAATGATACTGCGATTATGTCGACTTTGTTTTCCACGCCGAATTTGATGTGTTCCTTGTCATCACTCGTTATGGCTGGGACCCTGATTCTGAGCCTTGGGAGATTGACTCCTTTTCCCGACGTCAGTTCGCCACCGTTGATCACGCGTCCTTCGACCTCGTCTCTCTTGGTTCGTAGGACTTCGATCCTGATGGTCCCATCTGCGAGGAATATGGTGTCGCCTCTCTTGACGGCTTTGGGAAGGTCCGGATAGGCGATCGGGATCTTGGATTTGGCGTTGGTTGGCTTGGTCGTTAGGCTGACTCTGTCGAGCCTTTGAAGGCGCATAGGTTCGCTTGCGAGCTTGCCTACTCTCAGTTTTGGTCCAGGTAGGTCTTGGAGAATGGCCACGGGCCGGCGGAGATGTTCACTGACCTGTCGAATTGTTTTGATGCTGCGAACGTGTTGATCATATGTTCCGTGTGAGAAGTTGATGCGGGCAATATCCATTCCCGATTGGGTCAGATGTGTCAGCATTCTGGAAGAATCTGATGCCGGGCCGATCGTGCAGACGATCTTGGTGGCTATGGTGCTCGCTCTAGGTGTCAGTGCTCGCGTCCCGTTGCCAGTCTGATCCCATTGTTCATAACACATTCTCTTGAGCGGCTGGGGTCGACTCGTTCATTTCTTGGAAAGTCTTTCCCGCTTCACGGCTGGCTGGAATCGAGACAGGGGGAGATTGAGGCGTCCCTGAAACCGATATGCTTGGTTGCGTAGAGAGTCTGAGGAAAAAATCGGTTCGCCTGTGTGGGGAGGGAGGCTGCACTTTGTTGGGGATTGCTTATTGGGCCGCGACCAGGATCTCAACTGGCTCAGGTTCTTCTGTGATGTTTCGTGTTGGTTTGCCGAATGTGTAGACGAGAGCGCAGCCCTTTTCGTCGACTCGAAGCTCGACGAAACCAGTCGGTGCGCCCATGATGTCGAGCAGTTCTGCGACGTCCTTTGGAACGCGGAGGTAGGCTGATTCTTTGATGACTAGCGGTTTCACGCTATGGGTCAAGTCACATTCTTCCAAAGGAGTAACTGTCGGAACGCCGAGTTTGGGGTTTCGGAACCTTTCACCTGTTGCAACCATGGTCTTGGGATTGAAAGGCGTGCGTGTTCGTGTCTGTTCAGGAATTCTGACAGATGGCTACGAGATTGGGCTCAATACTCCTGACTCTTCCCGACGCGACGATCACGGCCAGAAACGAGCCCATTTTCAACCCTGATCTCGAATCTGAAGCGTGACCCTCTAGAACTCCCTTCATCCAGCCTTGACGATCCCTATGATTTCCCCACTGAGTTAAGCCCAGATCAGGGTTCTAACTGCCAGACTCGTCCATTATCAGCGCAAAACAACGAGACTCTTCTAGAAGCAAGGGGGTCCTCGCGATGGCGACTCGCGACGCAGGACTGGCTCGAGCGGAGACCGGTAACAGATGAAAACCTTCCTTTTCCTCATTACCCCAATTCTGAGGTGGCGCTAACCGAATCTCCCGCCATCCACGTTATCGACAAAGGGATCCTTCACGACTAAGAGTACCTTGGACGGGAGGCAGGAGGCTACTGGTACCCTTCTAGGCTAGTAACGTGTAGCTTTAGTTGAGTCACGCGCTCTGGTCGTACGGTCTAACGAATCCGAGAAATGTGTTAACTGGACCCGTGACTAGGCTTAGCAACAATACTGGCTGTTCAATCCTTCAAAGGTGGAACTGGTAAGAGCACGGTCAGTGCCAATCTCGCGGTCACGCTCGCTCGGTTGGGCAAAAGGGTTGCTGTAATCGATCTTGACCTCGAGGGGCCTGGATTGCACGTGATTTTCGGAATATCAGATGGAGAGATCAGGGCGACGATAAACGATGTTCTCCAGAGTTCCATCCCCGTCAGCGATGCTGTCCTCGATCTAACCCCGAGACTGGGAATCAGTAATGGCTGTCTTCTATTCTGTCCAGCTGGACATAGGCTCGAAGAGATTCTCAAGACGGTTGACACTGGGTTCAACCTCAGCCGCTTCAAAGCAGTCCTCAACGACCTAGCTACCGAATACCGGCTTGACTATCTTCTCATCGACAGCCATCCTGGAATCGAGAAGGACACAATCGTATCGATGGCCGTTTGCGACGTGGTCGTCCTCCTGTCGCGAGTTGATCATCAGGACATGTTTGGAAGTGGTGTCATGAACGAAGTGGCGAGCCAGCTAAGAAAACCCGTGGTCTTGATACTCAATATGATACCGAGTAGTGTGGGAGACAAAGAATCCAAGAAGATCGGAGACAAAATAGCAGGATTGTTCAACCTTCAAGTCCTAACGGCGCTACCCTTCAATTCCGACGTCTTTGAAAATCTCAGCAGAGGAGTATTCGTACTAGAACACCAAAAAGATCCGCTCACCAAGAGATTCGCAGAACTCGCCGAGAACATGATAGGCGTTATCGACCGAGCCTTAGAAAGTGGAGAAAGACTTGGCGATGGACCAACTCCGCAGGCAGTCAGTTAGAGTCAACTAACCCGCTGAGTCTCTCTCCATCGCATTGGAACCCAATTACGCTCTCTTCGAGCACGAAAGATGTTTGCGGGTCATAGAACAACTTGAATTATCTTGGTCTTGAGCGTTTTTTGGATTCTTTACAAACGTTGTTGCAACTTCACTGAACCGAGCTAAAGTACAATCGAGTCCTACCAAGCACCCAGTAAACTTTCCAAAGTTTCTATAACCCCCACAGCTCAGGTAAACCGGCCTCACCTTGAGCTACCAGATGGCAGACGAGTATTTCCAGCGCATACACCAGATAATGTCTCTACTAGACGATGAGAATGTCGAGATCATCGGCGCGATGAAAAAGTTTGGACCCAGAAATCTACAGTCAATCGCCCGAAAATCCGGCGTTCCATACCCAACTGTCTACACCCGTGTCAACAAGCTCGGAACCCAGGGACTGCTTGACACCTGGACTTACCCTAACCTAGCCAAGATTGGCCTAGCGCGATCAATGGTTCTACTAACCCCGACCCCCGGTCGAGAGGTCATAGCTAGCGAAGCTCTGAAGATCCCTGGCTACTGGCTCTGGATCGCAAGATGCACGGGCGAATGCAATGGATACTACTCACAGCACGCTGTCCCTGTCGAAAACAGACAGGACTTCGTCCAATACCTAGATCAAATTGTCTCATCGGGGCTCGCCGCAAGCTATAGGATCTTTTGGCTCGGCGATTACCACTCTCACATTCCCAACTTCGAATACTACGATTTCAAGAAGAGAGCCTGGAGATTCGACTGGCCAGCATGGCTCAGCATGTTCACGAAGGGCAAGACGCAGAATGTCTCTGAGGAGAAGGAATCGTCGAAAGATGACTTTGACAAGAACGACCTATTGATTCTCAAAGAGCTGATGAAGGATGCGCGAAAGAAGCTCTCCGAACTCTCTCTGATGATCGGAATGACGCTTCCAGCAGCCAAGTATAGATTCGACAACCTCGCCCGACGAGGCTTCCTACAAGACTATGTCATACAAGTCCTGCCCTACCCACCGGAGATTTCGGACCTCTATGAAGTTCGACTGGACTTCGGTGAACACAAGGCTATGATGGCAAAAGAGAACTTGTTCAAACGTCTACCCTTCGTCTTGAACTACTCAAGAATCAATGGGACCAACTCGATAACCATCAGAGTCTACCTCCCCAGAACAGAAGTTAACAATCTCTTGACATTGCTTTCCGCTCTCGTCAGAGGAGGTGCCATAGATCGCTTCTCCTACATGCTTCTAGATCCCATGACCATACAAGCACAGACCTTCCACTACAAGGCTTTCGACGACAAATCAGGATGGCACTATGACAATCACGAATACCTTGCAGCTCTCCGGAAGCTTGCATCGTCCCTCGACAAGGCGGAAGTTTCTCCGGTAACTTTCCAACCGTCGAAGGGCCTAACGGTTACGATGATGTAGTACTCGTCTCCCCTAGTATCCTTTCTACGAAAGGTTCAGACTTACAATCTATCTATTGGAAGCTCGAGACGGGAGAACTTTGGAAGGTCACTTGGATATCTTCCTCCTTATCGAAAGCAGATGACACTTTCCTCAGCTGTTCAAAGTATGCTAGATTGTCGTACTGCCAACCTCTGTCATCCTCGTAGAACTCGTAGGAGAAGGTTTGCGCCCGGATGGTCATCGGATCGAGCATTACGTATGTGAACCCTGCAAGAACCCCTGTACGCGAAAGTGCAGAGAGCATCGTGAGAAGGTGGTTCATCTCGGTCCTAGGAAGATACATTCTCACGGCGATCGAATTGGAACCTTCCACCCTCGACAGTGTCCTGACAATAGGAAGGGTGCTCAAGACTCTCTCGCCGTGGCCCAAACCCTCCCTTGTCTTGAAATCCAGCACCATTTCGTAGAGGTCGGAGATTTCAGGAGCGAAAGGCAGCATGTCGATTACGTATTCGCGGATAAACCCGGATCGCGCTAGATTGTCGAAGCGATACTTGACCGCAGGGACTGTCATATCCAGCAGGCGCGCCAGTTTGGTTAGTTTTGTTCGACCGTCTTTGACAAGCTCTTTCAAAATGATCAGGTCCTTCTTGTCAAAGGTTCCGCCGAATTGATTCTCCTTGCGTTGAGTATGAAGGGGCCTTGCACCAAGTTCCCGGAGCCATCCCGGCCAGTTGAAGGTCCAGGTCTTTTTCATCGCATCATAATAACTGAAGTCCGGGAGCGGTGACATTGCCTCCCCCAACCATAAGACGCGGTATTTGGTCGCAACTCCCGAAGCGACAATTTTCTCAAGGTATTGCTCGAAATCCCAACGCTTCCCGATGGGAATCGCGTGAGTCGAGTAGTAGCCATTGCACTCCCCCATACAACGAATTAGCCTTAGCCAATAGCCGGGAATCCGAAGCGCTTCCGGCGCCAGAAGTTCTCTGCCTGGCTTCGTCGTAAGTAGGACCATCGCTCTAACCAGGCCTAGTTTGGCATAGTTGGGATGAATCCATGTTCTTAGAAGCCCCTCCTTCTCCAATCTCGAGACTCTCGCGTGGACTGTCGGCCGAGGAATCCTTGTCTTGTCAGCTATTAGCTGGAGGTTTCTCAGACCATATCTCTTCATGGCCATTGCGATCTTCACATTTCCCGGGTCTAGGAAGGACACAAAGCGATTGATCCTATCCAAGTAGTCCTGGGGGGCGATCTGGCTCAAATATGGTCGAAAGAAAATAGGGGAAGGTCCGAACTTTTCAAGGTTTTCCTTACACATGGGGAAACGTATTTGGAGTTGGGGGGATATCATCGCCTCGACCGCGCAAAAGATTCACCTCGCCTAGTAAACGATAAGTCTTTAACTTATGTTATTCTGAAGGAGATTTGACAAGCGGAATCTTAACAAGGCACCGAGGTAGGTTTATCTCCGCTCATATGATGCCCAGATGCGAGGTAGCGCCGTGATTGGAGAGTAAGATAGAAGAGGAGAGAGCGGCCTCTTCAGACAAGGTCAAGCTCTTTCTCGGACGATACCCTGAATACGAGAAGACTCTTCGGTTAGCTATAGCTCACGAGGAATCAGCAAGCACCTCGGACGGTCAAGGATGGCAGTGGCACGACGTCGATACACACCCCACCAAGTTAATCCGACTCGTAACAGAAGGAATTGCGAAGATTAACCTTCGATCAAGGCAAGCTACTTACTATCTTCTAAGGGAAAGAGCTACAGTGAAGAAGAGCCTCAAAGAGGTCTCCTGAACGACCACCGCCTAAGGAATACAACCCTGGCTCGAAAGCCTCTGACTGATATCCAAGTCCTTTTTGTGAAAGATACACACTCACGCCCGGCCGAGTCTTTTCTGTCAACCAGAGAGAGCGGCAACGGTTACACTATCCTAAATTTTCATGTCTACAAGATTCAAAACGTTAGAGATGCCCTAGGCCGTACTTTAGTTGTCAAGACATCTGCTGCGATTTGCCCTGTGCTCCGTCCTACTAGCTAGCATCCTGTTTTCCGGAATCGCCAACCAAGCAAGAGCCGCAGGCGAAACGTATGCCCTGACCCCTTCACCAACGCGAATCTTTGAATCCAGTCCTTCTGGCGTGACACTTACTGTCTCAGTCAACAACGCCATATACTCTCCTCCGACCCCGTACATCTTTTCTTGGGCGGTAAAAGATCCATCCGGTTCGTCAAGATCGACTACAAGCAATGTCGTTTCTGTGACCCCTGCATGGGCATTCTCGGTCGTTTATCCAACGAACTTTAGTGGTGCCTCGCTAAACCTTCCCGGAGTATACTCGATCAACGTGTCCGAGACTATCCCCACCTCGACGCCCAATGTAGTGACCGGTGCATTCACTGTCGGCGTCACGGATAGCGGCACGTATGAGAGAACCTACCCAGTCCAATTCCAAGCGGGAGGTTATCTCCCAGCCGATACAGTAAACATAACCGTAACCCGGTCCGGTAATCCCGTCCCAGCCTTCTCAGCATCAAGAACGTCGGACACTAATGGGTTGATCACTGTGTCTTGGCAAACCCTTCCAAATACAAGTACTGGAAACTATGCAGTAACAGTTGTAGGAAAAAATACTCCACCAAAGTCAGTCCCTGACACAGAACAGTTCGTCATTTATCCCACAAACATTACAGTGACAGGATTCAATCCTGTGAAGACTTCTCTTGAACGATCAGAGACCGAGGGATTCAGATTCAACGCGACATATTTTGGGGGACCTTCAGTTACGCTAGGATCGTCAACGATTCGCCTCAGCGAGCCGGGCGGATCAACAACACACTTCACGACCGCATCTTACAATTCTACTCTCGGAACATTCAGCGCGGTTTTCATCATTCCTATTAATGGTGGAACTGGAACCTGGACCGCGTCCTTGGATCCGAATAGTCTCGCGGATCCATACGGCAACGGCGGTCCCCTCCAAAGTAAGAGTCTTACCTTCAACGTTCTACCCGCTATCCTAACGGTTTCCCTGCTCCCATCCAGCACAGTACTTAGCGTCGGAGAGACCCTGACCATTCAAGGTTCTGTAGCCACTCCTAACGGTGCCATCTTCTCGCAGGGCACGGTACTGGCCTCAATCACAATTTCCGGTCGGAGCGTCGGGTCCCCGGTGAGCCTTACCTACGATCCCACCCGGGAACAGTGGATTGGGAACTACAAAGTCGCCCCATCCGATCCCTCGGGGGCCTGGCTAGTGACTGTCAGCGCATCAGACAGTTATGGTAACGTAGGACAGAGTTCGGTAGTTGTAAGCGTGAACGTTCCGAGTGCACAGTCGTCTACTTCAATGCTTTGGAGCTACTTGCTCATTGTACTTCTAGTAGCCGCCCTCGGTTTCATCATCCTAATCACGAGAAAGAGAGGACTGACCCGAAGAGAAGTCAAACTTGACCTCACGGCCATTAAGAGCCAAGCGGACAAAGTGAAGAGCGATGACTTCCTACAGTCGGTACGTGAGCAGCTCAAGAGAAAGAAACAGGAAGTAGGCTTGGAGAAACAAGATCATGACTAGAAGCATAGCAGTACATTCTTACAAGGGAGGTACGGGAAAAACCACTCTTACCGCGAACATAGCAGTTGCTCTAGCCCTCAAGGGCCGGAGAGTGGGCATAATGGACATGGACCTAGAAGGACCAGGACTTCACGTATTCTTCGACGTTGACCCAAGCCAGGTCCGGTTTACAATGAACGATGTTCTTGCAGGCGTCGCAGCTCCTGAAGCGGCCACCATACGATTAAGCGAGAAGCTGGGTTTCAATCACGGTGAAATTTACTACTGCCCGGCTAGCACGAGGGTCTCGGAGATTATGAGGACTCTTAAGACAGGTTATGAGGTTGACATGTTTGAGAACGCTGTTAAGAGGCTTCAAGAAAGGTTCGGCCTACACTACTTATTGATAGATACGCATCCTGGAATCCAGCACGATACACTCTTGGCGCTGGGGGTTTGTGATCATCAAATGCTTGTTTCGAGAATAGATCAACAAGACATTTTCGGGACCGGTGTAATGATCGAAGTCTCCACCACATTTGAGAAGCCTGTTCACCTGGTACTCAACCTGATACCACCGCGGGTCCGGGAAGCAGAGGTTTCGAAGTTCGCTCGAACTCTTAGCTCGCACTTTGCAGTTGATATGGCTGGCTGGGTACCTTTCTCGGAAGAGATCATCGGCTCTCTGAGCAGATCTATTCTGACGCTCAAGACTCCTAAAGATCCGATTACTGCGCGGTTTCGGGCTTTGGCTGAGAGAGTGGAAACGTTTGCCTAGGCGCTCGAACACTTGTTAAGGACTTAACCGATTCCTGTCTCTCGGAAACATCGTGGTTTCCCTGATATTTTCTCTACCAGTCATCTTCATGGTCAACCTTTCCAGCCCAATCGACCAGCCCGCATGTGGTGGGGCTCCATATCGGAATGAGTCGACGTAGAACTTGAAGTTCTCAGGATTCAGTCCCTTGGACTTGAGCTGCTGAATCAGAAGATTTGGAATGTGTATGCGTTGGGTTCCAGATGCGATCTCTAAGCCCCGATAGATCAGGTCAAATGCTCGAGAGGTCTTACCGTCTTTGTCAGGCATCGCGTAGAATGCTTTCTGTTCTGATGGCCATCCAACAATGAAAAATGCTTCTTCCTTCAGAAGCTGGGATAGCTTCTTCTCTTGGGTCTTTGAGAAGTCATTTCCAACTTGAATGTCCTCACCATTCTTGCGAAGGAGGTCGATTGCGTCTCGGTATTGCGCTCGCTTTAGCGGTAGGTGCAATGGTTCGAGCTTCTGACCGATTTTCTCAAGCTCTTCACTGCATGACGCAATTATCTTTTTGATGCATTCGGCAAGAAAATCCTCCAGGACCTTCATGACATCCTCGTCTGTCGAGAAGGCTTGTTCGATGTCCATCTGTCGGACTTCGTTGAGATGGGTGGGCTGTTCGAATTTCTCCGCTCTGAATATCGGTAGAACCGTGAATACTTTTTCGAAGGATATGGCACACATTTGCTTGTAGAGCTGAGGAGATTGGGCGAGGTAGGCGTCTTTCTCGAAATATTTGAGGGAGAATAGTTCGGCTCCCCCTTCGCTTGCTGAGGCTATGATCACAGGCGGTTGTATCTCCACGTAGCTTCGTGCGGTGAAGAATTCTCGGAAGATTTGGAGGATCCTTGATTGGATTTTGAAGATGGCGTTGGATTCCTCGCTTCGGAAGTCTAGGAATCTCCAGTTCAACCTCGTGTCTAGAAGAGTGTTCTGGACGCCTCTAGGGTCGAGTGGTAGAGGGGTCTCGGCTCGGTTCACGACCTCCAGCTGTTCTGGAATGACTTCGATTCCTTTCTTAGCAATCTTACTTGAGACGACTTTGCCTCTGACAAGGATCACGTCTTCTTGGTGGAGTGATGCGATCTCCTTGACGATATCTGGGCTGACCTTTGTTTTCGGAGCTGTTACCTGTACGATTCCGGCCATGTCTCGGAGGATGATGAAGGATATTCCTCCTAGGACCCTGACGTCGTGAACCCAGCCTGCGAGGACGACATCCTTGTCCATGTACTCTTTGAGTTGAGACGTGAGAGCTGTCCGCTTGAGATGGGACAGGTGACTGGTTGAGC
>Ga0070697_100002865_pt1 | contig 13262 bp, 16 predicted proteins | sample KBSK1501metaG_FD_65475 | JGI IMG/M metagenome (GOLD analysis project Ga0070697, IMG submission 65475) | Corn, switchgrass and miscanthus rhizosphere microbial communities from Kellogg Biological Station, Michigan, USA - KBS K1-50-1 metaG | ecosystem: Host-associated > Plants > Roots >... | reverse complement strand
AACCTTTTGGAGTCGGCCAACGATCTCGGGGACGACGTGCTGCTGGTGCGCATGGCGGCCACTTCTCTGGAGGACTTGCTTCGAAAGATCCGCGAGCACCTCCAGTTTCTTCCCGCGCTGCTCGGAGATGATCCATGGGCCCGAAGACCCTAGCAGCAGAAGCTTCGCGAGGAGCGACGCGCCCTGATGTCGCGCCCTCCCCAACTCTGTATCACCCCTGCTCCCGACGAGGCAGCCGATGCACTTGACCCCCCGCGAGATTGACAAGCTCTTGCTCCACGGCGCTGGCTTTCTGGCACAGAAGCGCCTTGCCCGCGGCCTGAGGCTCAACTATCCCGAGGCGGTCGCGCTGATCTCCGCGCAACTTCTGGAGCTCATCCGCGAGGGACGCTCGGTTGCCGAGCTGATGGACCTCGGTCGCCGGCTGCTCGGCCGCGCAGAAGTGATGGACGGCGTGCCCGAGCTGATCAGCGAGGTGCAGGTGGAAGGCACGTTCGCGGACGGCAGCAAGCTGGTCACGGTCCACCACCCAATCGTCGCGGAACACGGCGACCTCGCCCTGGCGCTTCACGGCAGTTTTCTGCCGGTGCCGGACGCGGCGCGGTTCTCTGAATCCGCCGAGCACTTGACGCTGGGCGAGGTGGTCTCCCCGCCTGGCGAGATCGTGCTCAACGAGGATCGCGAGTCGCGCGCGCTGATGGTGACCAATCTCGGCGATCGACCGATCCAGGTCGGCAGCCACTACCACTTCTTCGAGACCAACCGCGCGCTCTCGTTCGATCGCGGCAAGGCATACGGGATGCGGCTGGACATCCCGGCTGGGACGGCGGTCCGCTTCGAACCGGGCCAACGGCGAACGGTACAGCTGGTCGCGCTGGCGGGCGCCAAGGTGTCGCGGGGAGGAAACGCGCTCGCGGATGGACCCTTGAACCCGCAGAACAAGGCCAAGGCGATCTCCGCCGCCAAGTCGCGCGGCTTTGGCCACGCGGAGGAAAAATCATGAGTCGCGCGATCGACCGGCGCCATTATGCGGACATGTTCGGTCCGACGAAGGGCGATCGGGTGACGCTCGGCGATACGAATCTGGTGGCCGAGGTCGAACGCGATCACACCGTCTACGGCGACGAGTGCAAGTTCGGCGGCGGCAAGGTGCTTCGCGACGGGATGGGACAGATGGCCGGCGCGAGCGATGCCGAAGCCCTGGACTGCGTGATCACCAATGCGCTGATCATCGACTGGACCGGCATCGTCAAGGCGGACATCGGGATCAAGCACGGCCGGATCGCCGGCATCGGCAGGGCGGGCAACCCCGACGTGATGGCAGCCGTGACGCCGGGGATGATCGTCGGCGTTACCACCGAGGCCATTGCCGGGGAGGGATTGATCGCCACCGCGGGCGGCATGGACAGCCACATCCATTTCATCTCCCCGCAGCAGGCGTTCGAAGCGATCGCCAGCGGCATCACCACCTGGGTCGGCGGCGGCACCGGCCCGGCAACGGGCACCAACGCCACGACTTGCACGCCGGGGTCCTGGAATCTCGCGCGCATGCTCCAGGCGACCGACGACCTGCCGCTCAACATCGGTTTCACCGGCAAGGGCAACACATCGCTGCCGCAAGGGTTGGTCGAGCAGATCGGCGCGGGCGCGATCGGGCTCAAGCTGCACGAAGACTGGGGCACCACGCCGGCAGCGATCGATTGTTGCCTGAGCGTGGCCGAGGAAGAGGACATCCAGGTCACCATCCATACCGATACGCTGAACGAGTCGGGATACGTGGACGACTCGATCGCCGCGTTCAAGGGCCGGACCATCCACACCTATCACTCCGAGGGAGCCGGCGGAGGTCATGCCCCGGACATCATCCGCGTCTGCGGCGAACGCAACGTGCTGCCCAGCTCGACCAACCCGACGCGGCCGTACACGGTCAACACGCTCGACGAGCATCTGGACATGCTGATGGTTTGCCATCACCTCGACCGCGAGATCCCCGAGGACGTCGCCTTCGCTGAGAGCCGCATCCGCGGCGAAACCATCGCGGCGGAGGACATCCTGCACGACCTTGGCGCGATCAGCATGATCTCCAGCGACAGCCAGGCGATGGGGCGCGTCGGCGAGGTGATCACCCGCACCTGGCAAACCGCGCACAAGATGCGCGAGCAGCGCGGCCGGTTGCCGGAGGAGACCGGAGAGAACGACAACCTGCGCATCCGCCGTTACGTGGCCAAGTACACGATCAATCCGGCCATCTCGCATGGGATGGCGCACGAGATCGGCTCGGTGGAGGTGGGAAAGATCGCGGACCTGGTGCTGTGGCGCCCGGCGCTGTTCGGCGCTCGGCCGGAAATGGTGATCAAGGGCGGTCTGATCGCCTGGTCGCAAATGGGCGACCCCGGAGCTTCGATCCCCACGCCGCAGCCGATCTACATGCGCCCGATGTTTGGCGCGATGGGGCGCGCCACGGGCGCAACCAGCATCGCCTTCGTATCGCGGCGAGCGCTCGCGGACGGAGCGGTGCAACGGCTCGGCCTCGCCAAGCAGCCCCGCGCGGTTCGCGGCTGCCGCGCGCTGAGCAAGCTCGACATGAAGCTCAACGATGCGCTTCCGGCGATCACCGTCGACCCCGAGACGTACGAGGTGCGCGCGGACGGCAAGCTGCTCCGCTGCGAGCCTGCGGCGCGTCTTCCCCTCGCCCAGCGCTACGCGCTCTTTTGATTTCTGCGATGAAGATTCCCTGGCTCCTGCTTCAGCTCTCCGATTCCGCGCTGCCGACCGGCGGATTCGCGCATTCGGGAGGCCTGGAGGCCGTCGCGCAGCAGCGCGGGCTGACCGAGCCGGGCGAGCTGCGCCGCTTTCTGTGCGACTCGCTCTGGCAAGCGGGGCACTTTGCGCTCCCGTTGGTGGGGACAGCGAACGATGATCCGGCTGCACTGGCCCGGTTGGACGCGCGAGCCGACGCATTTCTCGTCAGTCGCATCGCCAACCGCGCCAGCCGCACGCAGGGCCGCGCTTTCCTCGACACCTGCGCGCGCATTTTTCCTGCGCAGCTTTCGGCGCTGCGCGATCGAGCGCGCCAGGAAAAACTGCGACAGCACCACGTGCCGGTCTTCGGCGTTGCGCTGCGGACGCTGGGCGTCGAGCGCCTCGTTTCGCAGCAGCTCTTTCTTTCGCTCGCGCTTCGCGGCCTTCTGTTCGCGGCCGTCCGGCTTGGGATCACCGGCACGCACGAAGCGCAGCGGCTACAGCAAGAGCTCGCGCCGACGATGGACTCAGTGCTCGAGGCCTGCGCCACCCTGGGCGAGGAACATCTGGCGCAGACATCGCCGCTCGCCGAGCTGATGGGTTCCATGCACGATCGACTCTATTCCCGGCTTTTCCAGTCCTGAGGTACACCATGCACGAGCACGCGTACGATCATCAGCACGAGCAGGAGCCCGAGGAGCAGGACCGCGAGGATCGGCGTCTTCAAGACACCGAACCCGCGGATCCCGCCGAGCACGCGCATTACCACGCGCACGGGCGTCACCACCATCACCAGGAAATGGAGCACGCCGGGCGATTCGCCGAGCGCCCAACCTCGCTTGCGCGCGACTACGCTGCCCGGGCGTTTACGGTCGGGGTCGGCGGACCAGTCGGGAGTGGAAAGACGGCGCTTCTGCTCGCGCTCTGCCGTGCGCTGCGGGATCGCCACAGCCTGGGGGTGGTGACGAACGACATCTTCACGCGCGAGGACGCCGAGTTCCTGGTGCGGAACCAGGCGCTGCCGGTCGAGCGAATCCGGGCAGTGGAAACCGGCGGCTGCCCGCATGCGGCCATCCGCGAGGACATCAGCCATAACCTGCTCGCGCTCGAGCAGCTGATGGAGGAGGTGCAGCCGGAGCTGCTCTTCGTGGAGAGCGGCGGGGACAACCTTGCTGCCCAGTACAGCCGCGAGCTCGCCGACTACACCATCTACGTGATCGACGTCGCCGGCGGCGACAAGGTGCCGCGCAAGGGCGGGCCGGGCATCACCCAATCCGATTTGCTGGTGATCAACAAGACGGACCTCGCCGCGCAGGTAGGCGCTGATCTCTCAGTGATGGAACGCGACGCGCGCCGCATGCGCGGCGACGGACCGATCGTATTCGCGCAGTGTACGCGAGGTGACGGCATTCCGCAGATCAGCCAAGCCATCCTTGACGCCTGGAAGTCAGCACTGCAGCGTGAGAAATGGTGAGCTGTACAATACAAAAGAACATGGCTATTATAGCCATCTAAAACCCTTACTAACTTGGCTATGTAGGCCACAAAGCAGGCCCATGCGATCGGTGAACGTGGCGGAATTGAAGAATCGCCTGAGTGCGTATCTCGCGGCGGTCCGTGAAGGTGAAGAGATCCTGGTCCGTGATCGGGACCTGCCTATCGCCAAGATCGTTCCTCTGCATCCACCTGAAACGATCGAGGAGGATGAACGGTACCTTGCGGCCGCGGGCCAGCTGAAGCTGCCCGAAGCCCCCCTGCCGAGGTCGTTCTGGTCAATGCCGGCGCCTCGAATCTCCTTGAAGAGAGCGGCTCAGGCGATCATCGCGGACCGCGAGGAAGAGCGCTGAGTGGCGTTCTGGGACTCAAGTGCCGCAATCGGGCTGTGCCTTCACCAGCGCAGCACTGCCGGTGCCCGGCGCCTGATCCGAAGAGACGAGCCTCTTGTCGTATGGTGGGGAACACCGGTCGAGATGTGTAGCGCCTTCGCGCGCCTCCTTCGGAAAGGCGCGATCTCTTCAGCCGTTGTGGATCAAGCGCTGTCCCGTCTGAAAGTGCTGCGCCGCTCCTGGAGGGAGGTGCTACCAGGAGACCGTGTTCGAGAGCTGGCTGAGTCGCTTCTGTTCTCGCGGAGTCTGCGCGGAGGTGACGCTTTGCAGTTGGCTGCGGCCCTGGTTTGGTCGCGCGAAGCACCCAGGAAGCGGCTGTTCGTCTGCTATGATGAGCGCCTCTCCGCCGCTGCTCAGGACCTGGGCTTTACAGTGGCACGTCCCGTTTAACTCTGCGCAGTCGCTTTCGCGCAACCGTTGAGCTTGATCGGACCGCGAGGGTACGGACCGCTTTTGTTGCTGCAGTCAGCGCGGTAACGATGGTGGACGCGATCCTGTGCATCTGGAAACCAGCGCTGCGGCGCTGAGATGCACGCGGAGTCAGACGAGCGGTATCGATGAGCCATCCGGCCGGCGCCAGACGGTCCGAAACTCGCGATCAAAGGTCCACACGCGAAAACGGTGCTCGTGCTGGCACAGCACGGCCAGCCATCCGTCGGCCCAATCCGGGTCATGTTCCGCGTATTGGTCAAGCCAGTCGAGGACTTCTGGCCAGACCACTTCCTCGCGCGCCACGGTAGCGGGACGAACGTTGAACCGTTCGAGAAAGGTCCGGAGTCGCTGACGGTGGTGCTGTCCAGGCAATGCGAAGGCGACCTCGGTGAGCACCGGCGCACAGGTGTACAGCTCCTTTCCCCTCGCGCGTGTCAGTTCACGGACAGCCCGGCGGTTCAACCTGTCACGTTCATCGAGGAGCGCGATAAGTGGACCCGAGTCCAGGAGAATCATTGGCCCATGCGGCGCCGGATGTGTCGCCTAACGGCACTGCGAAATCGTCGGCGGTGATGGACGTCGAAGCGCTGCCGCTCATCCGCACGGATGGGGTGCTCGCGATAGATCGCCGCCAGGGCTGCTTCGACCTCGTCCGCCCTGGGAACGCCCGCCCGAAGCCGATACTCCGCGCGGATGGCCTCCCGGAGTAGATGTGACACTTTTACACCTCGAGCCCGCAGCGCACGAACCTTGGCAACGTCCTCCGGGTCGAGGCGGATGTTGAGGAGCTTCATGAAGCGGTCATCGTAAAGACGCAATGTCTTTATGTCAACCTCACACAGTGACGTGGAAATACCGTTCCTCAACTGAAGGAGCCGTGGCGGCCGGCGCCGCTGGCGAATCGCGCGGCGCCCTGAGCGGTCTCACCGGAGGCAAGCACCTGCATGCCACGGTGGAACTCGTTGCGGATCGCCTCGGAGAAAGGCATCGACCACTGCTCGTAGGAGGAGAGCCGATCACTGCGCAGGCATGCCTGCGGAAAGGCCGCGATGGTCCGCGCAAGCTCGATCGCTGCCGCGAGCGCTTGTCCTTTGTCCACCAACCGATTGGCGAGACCAAATGCCAAAGCCTCCTCGCCGGAGACGCCGCGCCCGGTGAGGATCATGTCCAGCGCCCGGCTATGGCCGATCAACCTCGCGAGGCGAATGGTGCCCCCATCCATCAGCGGCACGCCCCAGCGCCGACAGAAAACGCCGAATACCGCGTCGCGCGCGGCGACGCGCAGGTCGCACCAGATGGCGAGCTCCAGTCCTCCCGCAACGGCGTGACCCTCGACTGCCGCGATCACGGGCTTCGACAACAACAGTCGGCTGAAGCCCATCGGTCCATCGCCGTCCTCTTCGAGGCGCAGCATGCGATCCGGCTCGGCCAGCGCCTTGAGATCGGCCCCGGCACAGAACGTGCCTCCCGAGCCGGTCAGGACTGCGACCGACAGCGCTTCGTCTGCCTCGATCCGCCGAAAAGCCTCGGCGAGAGCGGCGGCTGTCGCTCGATCGACGGCGTTGCGCGCCTCCCAGCGATCGAGGGTAACCACTGCGACGGGTCCTTTTGCTTCCATCTTCACCTGGCTCATACGACGCTGGATAGCACGACCTTGGACCGCGGGAGGAATAGACGGCTTGCCGCAGTTTTCTGACGTCAGGGACGCGCGAGACATAGTGGAGCGTTTGTCTTTGGCGCCTGCCGGATCAATCTCGAAGTTATCAGCAGCGGCACGCAACGTGGTGCGCCAATTGCTTTCTGCCCATCGGACGGCCGGTCACTCAGACGGGCCACATGGTTGCTCGTGGTGTATCTTCGGTGCTTGGAGCCACCTTCCTGCAAGTTTGGTGGTGGCTGCGAGCTCCAGAGCACCGGCGCTGTTCGATCGCGCTGGCGCTCCTGGTCCTCGGCAACATCGGCTACGCGGTCTTCCGGGCAGTCTATTTGTCGAGCTGCGATTTGGTGCACGGTTATCTGATTCCCGCGCGCGCCATCCTGTTTCAAAACAAAGATCCCTATATCGATTTTTCTTTCAACTCATTCTCGCCATTTTTCTACGTGGTGATCGCACCGCTCGCCCTGGTTCCGGACTATGCGGCGAGCCTGCTGTGGTCGCTGTTGAGTCTCGGGTTTCTGATCGGGGTGGTGGGCCTGACGCGGGCGATGGTCGAGCAGACGCTGGCGCCCAAACGCCTGGCACGGCCCTGGTGGGGGCCGCTGTTCGCCGGCACGCTGATCACGGACAATCTCTACCTTGGCCAGTCCAATCTGCTCGCGCTCTTCCTGGTCTGTTGCGCGCTCTATGCGCTGCTGGTTGGGCATGATCTCCGAGCGGGCGCATTGCTCAGCGTGGCCATCGCGTGGAAGCTGACCCCGGCGCTCTTTCTCTTCTATTTCGCGCTCAAAGGGCGGCTGCGTGCATTGCTTGGCGCCGCGCTTGGCCTGATGCTCTGGCTGCTGGTCGTGCCGTCGCTCGTCCTGGGTCCGCTGCGCAACAAGAGCTTCCTCGAGGAATGGCTGGGAATGGTCGTCATGCCAGTGATCAGTGGGCCTCGAGCCTTGTCCACCAATGTCAATTGGTATCACACCAATCAATCGCTGGAGGCTTTTCTCAACCGGCATTTCACCCCGTATGGACGCCAGACATATGGCGGGCTGCACGTCCTGCTCGATCCCGCGTGCTTGGTGGAACAAGGAGCACATCGCGCGGCCCTGGTGATCAAGCTGCTTCTTCTCGCCCTGGTCACTCTGGCAGCGCTCCGCTCCCGCAGCGTCGCCACCCGCAGCTTTCCCTTCGAGGTTTCCTTGACGTTGCTCGCGGCGCTTTTCATCTCGCCCGTCAGTTGGTACAGCCACTATGTGTCGGTGTTGGTTCCGTACCAGATCGTCGTGCAGGAGGTTACGATGCGCCCGAGAAGTGCCACGGCGTTCAAGCTGCTCGCGATTCCCCTGGGGATCGCTGCTTTGATCACCACCTTCTCACTCAGCTCGACGCTGCGCAGCTACTCGCTGGTCTTTCTGGCGCAGCTCGGGTTCTTTTGCGCGCTGGCTCTGTATACGCTGCGTGGTGAAACTCCATGACGCTCGAGCGCTGCAGCTGGGCGACGGACGATCCTCTATTGATCGCGTACCACGATCGCGAGTGGGGCGTGCCGGTGCACGACGACCGCTTGCTGTTCGAGTTCCTGGTGCTCGAGGGTGCGCAAGCAGGGTTGTCCTGGATGACGATCCTGCGCAAGCGGGAGAACTACCGACGCGCGTTCGACCGATTCGATCCACAGAAGGTGGCTCGCTACGGTGCGCGCAAGGTAGCCGCCCTGCTCTCCGATCCGGGCATCGTGCGCAATCGCCTCAAGATCGCGGCCAGCATCGAAAACGCCCGCGCGCTGCTCGAGGTGCAACGGGAATTTGGCTCTTTCGATACTTTCATCTGGGGCTTCGTTGGAGGCCGACCCAAACGGAATCACTGGGCAACCATGCGCGAGGTGCCGGCGCGCACGGAGGAATCGGATCAGATGAGCGCCGCGCTACGCGGACGCGGTTTTCGATTCGTGGGATCGACGATCTGTTATGCCTTCATGCAGGCATGCGGGCTTGTCTTTGATCACGCGACCAATTGTTTTGTGGCCAAACGCGCTCGGCGGCGCAGCGGGCGTTCGTCGAAGTAAGCATCATCGAGCGCATTCGTGCGCGCGGATTTGGACTCTCTCCACCGGAGTGGTCCGGTTCTCCGGCAAGTGTTCGAATCGGAGATAATAGAGCGTGAATTTGAGCAACGACTGAGGTGGACCTATTGAGCCGTTCCAGAAGCGGCAGATGTACTCGCTTAGTCCCCGAATCTGAACTTGGCTGGGCCTTTCCGCGAGCGCCAGCTCGAGAAAGAACAACAGCCAGCGGTGGCCGCTAAACGTCTGCGAGATCAGCGGCGGCTTTTCCCAGTGAAGGCCTCGTGCCAGCGCGAGATCCATCGCTGCGCCGTCGACATGGCCGCTCACCAAGTCGGGAAAGAGATCGATGGTGGCACCGCTCGACAGCTTTCCCTCCAGCACGAACCAACCGTCCTCGGTCTGAGGGTTGGGAGCGAACATCGACCACCGCTGGTCGAGGCGGAGCGTCCGAGCGAGCCGACCAAGGAGGGTTTCCTCCAGCCCGACGTCGCGGCCATCGAGCTGAAAAGTCGCGCCTGCCTGGGACAGGTTCCAGAGAACGATCGCCAGGATGGAGAACCCGCCAAAGGCAATCATTCCGGCGCGGGCGATCTTCATCGCGATTTCCCGCCAGGCATCCGCGCTGGAGGACAGCTTGTTTGCCTCTGCAGCTGGGAAGGATGCCGGCCCTGAGCGGGTGAAACATTCCAGCTTTCGCCAAAACCACGCCGGCAACAAGGCGAGGATGGCGATGCTCATGATCCATGGAAAGGTTCCCAGCTGGAAGCACAGACCAAAGCCGATCTGGGTCGCAATCACGCCGACGATGGCGATCACGCGCGACGGACCAATCAGGAACGGCGTCGCCAGCAAGACGAGTGTCAACCCCTGCTGGATGAGGATTGCGTGAGTGAGGAATGGAAGGAGTCTCGGAAAACCGAGCAGCAAGGTTCCAAATGACGCCCGGAACTGCTCGACGCTCAACGCGTAGTAAACGGCGGTTCCATTTCGCCAGGCGTTTCCCAGCAGCTTGTGGTCAAAGAGAAACACAAACAAACAGAAGATTTGCAGGAACCAACCAACCGTTCCCACTGAAACAACCTGGCCGGGGCACGCGTCTGCCGGTCGCCTCTGCCGCGCGTCGATGGACCACTGGCGCCCCAAGGGCAGAAACATCCCCCAGAAAAGCGTCAGGCGCAGCAGATCGTCGCCTGAGTGATACACGAATGGATTTCGGTTCTGGAGTGAAACCAGCAGCACCCAGCAGGCGACGGCGGCGAAGCGGGTGCGAAACCCCAGCAGCAACCCGAGCGCGAAGACCAGCGCAATTCCCCAGAGTACGCCGATCCCCGCGAAGCTGCCCGTGAGACGGTAGACCGACCACCCCGCATCCATTGTTTCCAGCAGCGCCCGGGGAAGGACGCCCTGGTCGGTGTAGTGGGCGCGCAGTGCTGGCAAGCGCTGGAAAAGATCGGCGATCACCACCATCGCCGCGCCGATTCGCATCACCGCGAGCGATCGGACGTCGGCGCCGAAGATTTCCCTCAGTCGCGCCCGGACAATCGGACGCACGTCGCTCGAGGACAGCGCCAGCGCCGACTTCGCAGAGACTCGCATTCGGTTTCGCGCGGACGGACAGGTGCTCACCAGACAGGGCCTTGCCGTGAGCGCTACCGAGTATAGGTCAGGTGGCCAAGCGCCGCGTAGATTGGCCTCGCTTCCTGCTTAAATGATGGTTATTTCATCAGTCCCCGCCAACCTCGGGAGGTCGTATGAAACTGTACTTTGCGCGCAATGCCTGTTCCCTGTCTCCCCACATCGTTCTGCGTGAGGCTGGATTGCCGTTCGAGTTGGAGCGCGTCGATACCAAGACGCACAAGACGCGATCCGGCATCGATTTCTACAGCATCAACCCGAAAGGCTACGTCCCCGCGTTGCAGCTCGATGACGGCCAGGTCCTCACCGAGGGGCCGGCCATCGTGCAGTACATCGCCGACCTCAAGCCCGAGAGCAAGCTCGCGCCACCGCCAGGAACCATGGACCGTTATCGACTCCAGGAGTGGCTGAACTTCATCGGCACCGAGCTGCACAAGCAGTTCAGCCCACTCTTTTCGGCCACCATTTCCGAACAGATGAAGCAACAACTGAAGGAAAAGATCGCCGGTAGATTTGATTATGTATCGAAGCACCTCGAAGGGCGGCAATTCATCCTGGGCGACACATTCACCGCAGCGGACGCATACCTGTTCACAGTCGTTTCATGGTCGAAGTTCGTGGAGATCGATCTCAGCCGCTGGCCTTCGTTGAAGGCATACATCGATCGAGTGGCGATGCGCCCAGCGGTGCGGGCGGCCATCGAGGCGGAGCGCGCGTAAACAGCCTTGTCTGGTCATCCCAGTCGCTATTCGGCGCTACCGATCGCCGACCGATTGGCGATCCTGGCGGTGGCTGTCACTCAGTTCCTGGTCGGCCACGGCCGCGTCTGGACCCAACCATTCGACTGGGATCGATCGATCCTCTGGAGCTATGCGACCATTGCGCTTCTGGTGTTCGCCGATCTGGCGGTGCGACGGCGGCTTCATCTTCTCGGCTGGTTTTTGCACACGCTCGAGCTCTCAGCGGTCAAGTTCGTTCTCACCGCGGGATTCTTGGTGATGTATCTGATCACGCATCCCAAGATCCCGGACCCCGGCCGAGAGCCGCCGCAGCAACCAGCGGTGGTTTCGCAGCCGTTGGCGGCACGACGGAACTTGAAGCCAACCGTCATTGCGGAGGGCTCCCGCGGTGAAATCCACGGCCGGGTGATCGACCGCGACGGAAGAGGAATCCAAGGCGCTCTGGTTTTCATTTCGGATGGGCTGAAGGATCTGGTTTTTGCTCCGCCCGAGGAACCGGTGACCCTGGAGAACAATGGGAAAGCATTTGTTCCACCGATCGCCGCGGTCCAGACGGGACAACCCCTTTCCGCCCGGTCTGCCAATCACGAGCTGCACACCCTGCTCCTCACTAAATCCGACCGCAGCTGGGGTGATGAATGTTCCGCTGCTCGCCTCAGGGCAAAGCCGCACCATTCAATTCGACGATGCGAGAGGTCTGGTTGCCGTTCATTGCACGGTGCACGGAAGCCGCGAGGGCGAAGCGCACCTGGCGATCTTGGATCACCCATTCTTCGCATTCAGCGGTGTGGACGGGCATTTCGTGCTACAGCGCATCCCGAGTGGCAACTTGACGATTTCCGCATTTCATCCAGCTCAGGGAGAAAGCTCGGCTCCTGCTCGCCTGGGGAGCGGTGAGAAGCTGGACGCGAGCTTGTCATTGGGTGGGCGATGAACCCGACGACGCCGGCGGCTTTGGGGTTTCGCGTACACACTGGCTGGGCCGCGTCGGTGGCGGTGGCGGGTCCGCCTTCGTTCCCCAAAGTCGTGGATCGCCGGCGCGTGGCGCTGATCGAAAACGGTGAGGAGAAGCTCGCCGCCGTGTACCATGCCGCGACGGAGCTTGCCCTCCCGGCAGCGGAGAAGCTCGTGCGCGATGCGACCGACGCTGCTCGCAGGAAGGCTCGCATCGCGATTGAGGCGATGATCCAGGAGCTGCGCGCGAAGGGCTACGAGCCGGTTGCAGCCGGCATCGTGTTGGGTGGAGGTCGGCTGCCATCGAGCCTGGAAGCCATCCTTCGTTCGCACCCGCTGGTCCACACGGCGGAAGGCGAGCTATTCCGTCAGGCGCTGATTGCCGCCAGCGAGGCCTGCGAGCTGCGCGTCTCCGGGATTAGCGGACGAGAGCTTTACGCGAAGGTTGCCTCTGAGCTGGGCGTCAATGCCGCGCATTTGCGCGACCGGCTGGGCGAGGCTGGAAAGAGCGCCGGCAAACCGTGGGCGCAGGATCAGAAAGAGGCGATGGCCGTGGCGTGGTCTGCGCTGGCTGCAGCGACTCGATCTCGCGGTGCGAAATCTCCTCGCTCGTGACCCGTTATTCAATCCGTCGGCATCGGGCTCGGACTCGGGTGAAGCAGCTCCGCGCGGGCGCGCCACAAGTTCAGCGCATAGGTGACGCCGAGGACAACCAAGCATGCGACGCCAAGCCCCACGTACCGGTGGATGAGTTGCGTCTCGGTCCATCGGTACACGTCGACCAGCCTGCTCGCGTCGCTCAACCCCATTCCTTCGTTCATCCCGAACGGAATCGCGGCCATATCCGCCCGGGCGGCCCACCAGGGCTGAAAGCCGTCCGCGAAGGACGCTGCCCCGATGACCAGGAAGCCCCAGCGCAGCCAGCCGCGGTGAACATTGCTCTCGGGTCGCGTGTACATGGAAGCCATCAGGCATGCGCCGAGGACCATGCATCCGGCATCGCCGCCGAATATGACGATCGGCCGAGCGCGCTCTGTTGAGAGGACCAGCGTCATCCACAGCTGAATCAGGAGCAGTCCACCCAAGGTCGCAACCCACGGCCACCGCCGCGCCGCCCACGCCCGGTACCCTGCCGATACGATGCCTCCCGCGAGCAAGAGCGA
>Ga0070697_100002864_pt1 | contig 13263 bp, 10 predicted proteins | sample KBSK1501metaG_FD_65475 | JGI IMG/M metagenome (GOLD analysis project Ga0070697, IMG submission 65475) | Corn, switchgrass and miscanthus rhizosphere microbial communities from Kellogg Biological Station, Michigan, USA - KBS K1-50-1 metaG | ecosystem: Host-associated > Plants > Roots >... | reverse complement strand
CACACGCCTCGCAACGAAAAGGGTGAGCCGCTCCCCGCCAAAACTTTGCGGGGCGCGGTTCTCTCATTCAAACCAATTATGCCGATGCTGGTCTGGGCTGAGAAGGCCCCTAACATCGCCGGGCTGCCCGGATGGACTGACGAACAGGCCGTCAAATTCCTGATGACGGGAATCGCGTACAACGAGCTACCCGGGCGTCCTCCCATGCCGCAGTACCGTTTCAACCTGCAGGACGCTGAGGCGGTCGTGGCCTATTTGAGGTCGCTGGCGCCAGCGGATAAGTAAGCTGCGGCGAGACTGCAAAATCCTGAGCCTCAAACACACCCGGATAAGCTGGGCGCTTGCGTCCTATGCGTGCATACTGGCGGCGTTCCGCCTCGGCCTTTCGCGCTGGACAATCGCCGGCAGCTTTGGCGAAAGCCTGCCCTACGCGTTCGCCAGCTTCGCACTTTTACTGGCCCCACTCTGGTTCTTTGGCTTCGGCGCAGGGGAATGGTTACGGGACGGGATTCGATCACGCTGGCTTCGGATTGTTTCGCCTGCATTGCTCGGGATCCCGTATCTGGTATTCGCGTTTCCCTCCGGCGACTTCCATTGGTCGCTAGGGACTGCCATGGTCGCGCTTCCGGTGGTTCTCGCCGCACTGCTCGAGTTTTCCGCGCTGGCGCCGAAGTTTGCCTGGCAGGACTTGGCGGTGTTGAGCATTTTGGCGGCGACCCATATCCTGCGAGTGCTCGCGGGCGCATGGCCGCACGCTGGGCTGGCGGCTCTAGCCAAGCTGTTTGTTGCCGACCTCGCGTTGTATCTCTATGTCGTCGTGCGGAAGCTGGAGGGCATTGGCTATTCGTTCATTCCTACACGTGCTGCGGTTCTCATCGGCCTGCGCGAGTGGACCTACTTTCTGCCGTTCGGGATCGGCTTGGGCGCCGCGCTGAAGTTCATTCATTTTCATCCTCGCCTGCCGTCTGCGATGAGTCTGGCTACCAGCGTACTCGTGACGTTTCTGCTGGTGGCGATTCCGGAAGAGATGTTTTTCCGCGGAATTCTGCAGAATCTGCTGGAAACGCGCTTCGGCCGCAGGATTGCGCTCGTTACTGCCGCAGTCCTGTTTGGTCTGGCGCACTTCAACAAGAGCGCAGGCTTCAACTGGCGCTACGTGCTGCTGGCAGCGATTGCGGGCGTGTTTTATGGGAGGGCGTGGCGTGCACGGCGGCAATTGCTGGCTTCGGTAATTGGGCACACTGCGGTCGACGTGGTGTGGTCCCTGTGGTTTAAGTAGGCTTTTCGTGCATTCCCCGCCCCTTTTTCGATACAGTAGTTACCTTCCATGCTTGATCTGAACTTCGTCCGGGACAACCTGCCTTTGGTTGAGGAGAAGATGCGCCAGCGTGGCCTGGATCCCGCCGATGTCCTGAAGGACTTCCGTGAGGTCGATACCCACCGCCGCCAGGCCATTACTGAAGCGGAGAACATGAAGGCTCGCCGCAACCGCACGTCTGAAGACATCGCGAAGCTGAAGAAAAGCGGGCAGGACGCCGACGCCCTCATCTCTGAAAGCAAACAATTGCGCGAGCAGATTCAGGAGCGCGAAAAGGTTGCCGGAGAATTAGAGGCGCGCCTGCACGAGATTCTGGCGGGCATTCCCAATGTGCCCAACGAGACCGTTCCAGTAGGGAAGACGGCCGAAGACAACGTCGAGGTGCGGCGCTGGGGCAAGCCGCCCAAGTTTGATTTCGCTCCCAAGCCGCACTGGGAACTCGGGGAGCAACTCGGTGTGCTTGATCTGGAGCGCGCTGCCAAACTTTCAGGCGCACGGTTTGCTGTGTACTGGGATTTGGGCGCGAGGCTGGAACGCGCTCTGGCCAATTTCATGCTCGATCTGCATACCCGCGAGCATGGCTACACCGAGGTGTTGCCGCCTTACATGGTGAACTCAGATTCCATGTACGGGACAGGGCAGCTTCCCAAGTTTGCTTCCGATCTCTTTCGCGTGCCGCACGGCGACAAAGAGTTATGGCTGATCCCCACAGCGGAAGTTCCGGTCACAAACCTTTATCGTGACGAAGTCCTGGACGCCTCCCGCCTGCCGATCTCGCTCACTGCCTACACTCCGTGCTTCCGTAGTGAGGCGGGCTCCTACGGTAAGGACGTGCGCGGCATCATCCGCCAGCACCAGTTTCAAAAGGTCGAACTGGTCAAGTTCGCGCGACCGGAAGATTCTTACCAGCAACTGGAAAAGCTTACGCACGATGCCGAAGAAGTCCTGCAGAAGCTCGGCCTGCACTACCGTGTGATGTCGCTTTGTACCGCCGATTTGGGCTTCTCATCGGCCAAGACGTATGACATCGAGGTGTGGCTGCCAGGACAGCAGTTGTTCCGCGAAATCTCTTCCTGTTCGAATTTCGAGTCGTTCCAGGCACGGCGGGCGAATATTCGCTATCGTCCCGAGGGAAAGAACAAGAGCCAGTTCGTGCACACGCTGAATGGAAGCGGCCTGGCCATCGGGCGCACCTGGGTGGCGATCGTCGAGAATTACCAGCAGCCGGACGGCAGCGTGGTGATTCCGGACGCACTGCAAGCCTACATGGGAACGGAACGCATCACGCCGAAGAAGGTCTAGTTCGTGCGGCGGTCAAGCACACGACGCTGCGTGAACGCTCTACTTCTTTTTTGCGTCCGGTGGGATTACCTCTGCCGGATTGACCCAGTTTACCTTGAACGGACCGATGCCGTGAACCTGCACCATGGTTTCGCCCTTGCAGTTGGCGAAGTGGCGCATTTCTTTGGGAATGAACGCGAAATTGCCAACGTTCATAGTTTGTAGCTTGGATTCATCGTAGGTTTCGCCCATGCCGACCAGGAAGGTGCCCTGCAAGACCGTGACGTATTCGTCCGCGGGATGCCAGTGTGGGGGTATTTTAGCTCCATCGGCTTGTCGGATGCGGATAACGAATGGCTCTCCCTCTTTGTTGGGGTCGCCGGAAACGACGGCCATGTCACTCCCCATTATGAGAGGGGTCCAGTTCAGGTCGCTGGAACGGACGATTTCGTGCGCGGCCGCCGCCGAGGCCTTCTTTGCCTCGTCCGCCAAAGAGAGTGCAACAAGCGTCACAGCAACAGCCAGTGCCGCAAGAACGGCCAACATCCGAATTTTCATTTTTCACGCCTCCGCAGAAAAGTAGAAAGAATCTACTATACTGCCCCGGCAGAAACAAGCAGACCCTCCCGTGCCGCCTGTGTACAGATGGATCGCGGTTTGCCAAGACGCGGAGTAAAAACTAGACTTGGACATGGCAAAGGTGACCACGGCTGTTGCCGGCCCGCCCGCCGTGCCGATGACCGGGATCTGGCGCACAATCCGCGGCTATATTCTTTGGTCGTACGAGCGTGGCACGATCCAGTACGATGTGATGGTCACCCTCATTTTGTTTTTTGTTTTTTTGTCGCCTTACTGGATCAACTTCAAAGACAAACCGATCGAGCGCAATCCGCATCCAACTGGCGTGGTTGTAATCCCCGACGTCGGCGGAGGATTCATCTATCAAATTGAGGGCACAGCAGTTTCCGGCAAGGACGAGACGGCGGTGCAGGAGCAGTTGCTGCGCATCATCGAGCCCATCTCGGGGGAAGTAAGCATCACCAAGTACGAAACCGTGCGCGATAAGTCGGGACACGTGCTCAGCTACAAGGTCTGGGTGCGAAGAGAGTAGTGGCACGCTGCCAACGCGTGCTCGATAAGGTTGAAGAATGAAACTTACTCAATCATTTCCGGGGTGCGTCCTCGCCATGATCCTCCTGATCGCGGCCGCCTGGGCCCAACCACCGTCCAATGCTGCGCTGGAACGCGTTCTCGATCAGATGGACAGCACAGCGGCGAACTTCCGCACCACGGAAGCCAGCTTTGTCTGGGACCAGTACCAGAAAGTCGTGGACGAAACCGATACCCAGAAAGGCAAAGTATATTTCCGCCGCGCCGGCAATGAAACGCAGATGGCGGCCGATATCGCCGAGCCCGACAAAAAATACGTGCTGTTTGCTGATGGCAAGGTCGAGGTTTACCAGCCACGCATCGACCAGGTCACGGTGTACCAGGCGGGCAAGAACCGGGACGCGTTCGAGAGTTTTCTCGTCCTGGGTTTCGGCGGCAGCGGCCATGACATGCTGAAGTCCTTCGATGTGAAGTACTTGGGCTCCGAAAAGCTCAACGGAATCGATACCGCGAAGCTGGATCTTGTCCCCAAGTCGCAAAGAGTTCGCAACACCTTCGAGCACATCGTGCTGTGGATTGATCCGGCGCGTGGGGTCTCAGTGCAGCAGCAGCTTTTCGAGCCCTCAGGCGACTACCGCCTCGCCAAATACTCCGATATTGAATTGAATCAGAAGATCTCTGATGCCGTGTTCAAGCTGAAGACGACCGGCAAGACGAAAATTGTGTCGCCCCAGGGCTAGGAACCGGGCGGCGTGGATGACGCTCTAGCAGCTTGTTGGGAAACTCGGAGTCATTGTCATTTCGAGCGAAGCGAGAAATCTGTTTTTCCACGTCGGAAAAACAGCACATTCCTCCTCGCCTCCGGCTACCCGGAATGACAACCATAGAGGTTTTCAACAAGCTATTAGGGCAGCGCGGCGACAACAATAAAAGCTGAAAAACGCGGGGCGGGGCGCTATACTGCTGGGGCGCGACTTCCCGCTAAGGTGAAAAGTGCGGGAAGACTCCACCGCGCGCGAACATTGGGTTTCCCATGGCCAAGGTGTTCACGATTACGGTTCCTCCCAAGATGGGGCGCAGGCGGCGCGAGCGCACGCCCGACCCACGCTACGTTGAGGGCCAGCGCCTGCTGGTGGAGGCGATGAGATATCTGACCCAGTCCGATCGTGTCGCCAACCGCGCCGCTATCCAGTTGCTTTCCGAGCACGTGCGCACCCGCTTTCGCATGACCGACTCGCCCCTGGGGTAAGAGGGTCGTCGGCTGGCCGGTACGCTCGCGCTGCATTTCCAGCCTGATCAAGGACTCATCCTCTTGACGCAACGGGGGTAACTTCACAATTGTCGTGGGTATTTCCCGCTGGCAGAATGACCCGCAGTCAGCTTGTGGGCACCACATTTTTCTTGATAGTTGGCTACAAAGCGCACTAAACTTCCGGGCTAATCACACCTTTATGTGACACGGATCACAAAGCAGGGGGCGGCCATGGCGCGGAAGCGGGTTTTGCGGTGCGGATCTGTTCTGCTTCTTCTCGTGGGATCGATTACCGGCCTTCCACTTTTTGCCCAAAAGATCACCGGGGACATTACGGGTACGGTGCAAGACACGACGGGCGCGGTCATAAAGAACGCCAAAGTTACGGCCAGCAATCTTGGCACGAATGAAACCCGCACGGCCACCACCTCCGATGCGGGCTTCTACCGCATCGTGGAATTGCCCCCTGGCAAATACAAGGTCACAGTGACGATGCAGGGCTTCAAGATGGCCACCCGCGCAGCGGAAGTCGGCATCTCGCTGGTTACTCTGTCAGATTTTACTTTGCAACCCGGCCAGGTTACGGAAGCAGTAGAAGTCTCGGATGTAGCGCCGCTGGTTGAGACTTCAGAAGACCGGCTCAGCACGCTGTTCGTCTCGAAACAGGTAGAGGACCTCCCCAACAACGGACGCGACTTCAACAACCTGCTGGATGGAGTGCCGGGAGTGCAGCGCAGCCCGGGCGGCGGCTTCCAGAGCCTCAACATCAACGGACAACGCGCCACCTCCAACAACTTTGCGGTGGATGGCATCCCCAACAACGATCGGTATTACGGAGAATCGTCACTGGGGCAGGCGGCTATCTCGGGCACGGCCGCCGCTCTCATTCCGCTGGAGGGGATTTCCGAATTCAATGTGCAGTCCAATCCTGGGGTGGAATTCGGAGTACGCGGAGGATCGGTCATCAACATCGGACTGAAGAGCGGAACCAATGCTCTCCACGGCAGCGCCTTCTGGGATCGCCACACTGATGCATTCGATGCCAGGAATTGGTTTGCCACCAAGGTCACTCCGTTTCGTCTCAACCAGTTTGGTGCCTCTGGCGGGTTCCCAATCAAGAAGGACAAAGCATTCGTATTTATGTCATATCAGGGTTTCCACCTCAAGGACGTATTTCCGGCTTTGGTGGACGCGCCTACACCATTGGAAATTTCCGATGCCACGTCGTGTGTTACTACGGGCGTGAATCCTAACAATTCCGGAACGACAGTTACTATCGATGGTGTAGTTACACCGTGGACCACATGTCTGAACAGCGGGCCCGGACCCGGTAGCGATCAGATTTTCGGAACATTGGACGACGGCACCGTCAACTCCATCGGAGCGAAGATTCTTTCCTTTATTCCTACTTCACCCACCGGGAAATTAAACGTGGCGGCAGGCAACACGCTGGACCTTAACAATTTCCACGTAAAATTCGACTACATCTTCAACGAGAAGCACCGAATATCAGTGAAGTACCTCTTTGGGGACAGCCTCCAGAGCCAGCCGGCCGCGGCAGGCGTGCCGCAGGCGGTCGGACCGTTGGCGACAAGCCCAAACATGTGGAATGGGATCGCGCCCTCGCGCGCCCAGTTGGCTGGGATCAACTATACGTGGAGCATCAGCCCCACTAAGGTGCTCGAAAGCCGGTTCGGCTATCAGCGGTTCGGCCAGCGTATCGGCCTGAACAACAACATCGACCCCAGCGCCTTAGGTCTCAACACGGGCCCGCTGGGCGCCAACGCGCAAGATAAAGAGAACTTGGGGGTGCCTAGCTTTTACTATTTGGGATATTTCGGAAATACGAGTTACCCGGTGGTGGGGGGCATCCAAGGGTACCCAATCGTCACTCGTCCGGACGCCTCTTACGATTGGCAGGAGCATTTCACCGCCATCAAGGGCACCCACACTATCAAGATCGGTGGTCAATATCAGGACGCCTACACCAAGTCACGCCGTGATCGGGCGCACGCTGAGCTGTCGTTTTACTACAATGGCTTTTACTATTGTTACTACTCCGCTAATTGTAATGCCCTGTTCGGGTACGACAGCACTGGCCACCGCATCGTCGATCAGAGCAACCATGTTGCCGCACTCAACGAATTGCTGCTGGGGTTGGCGGACGAGAGCGGCAGATCCTTTGGGGTCACCAACCGGCACATTTTCCAAAAGTCAGTCGGCCTTTATGTGCAGGATAGCTGGAAGGTCAAGCCCAATTTCACCCTGGAAGTGGGTGTTCGCTGGGATGTTGCCGGGGCGTTGGGCGAAGAGAACAACCTGGGCGCCAATTTTTTGCCGGACGATCCCAAAGCGGACTCCGCCGGGTTCGTAAGCCTGGCGAAGCAGCCGCTCTACAAGGTTGATAAGAATAATTTCGGCCCCCGGGTCGGTTTTGCCTGGGACATCTTCCACAATGGCAAAACTGTTTTGCGTGCTGGCTACTCATTGAATTACGATCTGGCGAACTTTGGCACGCTCGCTGCCCCGCAAACCTATTTCTTCCAATGGAGCGGGGCTCGCTCCGGATTCTTTACCCAGGTGGCGGATGGCAATTTTCCGGTGGACATAAACTTCACGCCGCCGCAGAATCTGGCCATTTTCAATGGCGGTACGCAACCCAATGCGCTTTGCCAAGATTTCATCTGCATGGCTCCGGGTATAGACATCTATGGTGCAAACGCAGCGACCAACCCGCCGCCGCCTTTCAGCGTGGTGCAGGTTGTGCGCAATTTCCAGACACCAATGAACCACGCCTACAACCTGACCATCGAGCAGGAGTTACGCCGTAAATCCACCTTGAGCATTGCCTACGTCGGCACGGCTGGTCGCGATCTGGTCAACTGGCGCGACCTCAATGCTTGTCCGGTTAGCACTCTCAGCTGTACTAGTTCGACTAGTTCGACCATCAACCGGCAGCCGTATACAGCCAGATTTCCTGACCCTAATGGCGGAGTTGATGGACTATACAATCACATTTTGCAGTTGAACAACGACGGTTATTCGAACTATAACAGTTTGCAGGTCGGATATAAGGTTCGGGATCTGCATGGCCTGACGGGGCAAGTAAACTATACCTGGTCAAGAGCGTTTGATACGGGATCAGCCAATCGGGGCGGAGCCTTCTTGACCGATTACCAGAACCCATACAACGTCGACAAGGGCTATGCACCTTCAGACTTTGACACGCCATGGAACGTCAACTTCAATGTCGTGTACGCAATGCCCAGGTTCCATGGTGTGCCCAAGTTGTTGGGGGAAGGTTGGCAGCTCAATTCGCTTTTCCGTGCCCAGGCCGGGCGCCCCTTCTCGGTCTACGTCGCGAGCGACACTTCGAACCAAGGATTGCAGGATAGTTACGCCGACTACAACGGCGCGCCCCTCAAGTATGACTTCCACAACACGAATCAGTTCTTCAATACGGCGGCTTTCTCACCACCCCAGAACGGAACGATTGGCAATACCCGCCGCAACAGTGTGCGCCAGCCCGGCATTTCACAGCTTGACATGGGGATTTTCAAGACCTTCAGGTTCGCAGAGCGTTACGAGTTCAAGTTCAAGTGGGAAGTATTCAACGTCTTTAACCACGCCATGTTCGCTTACGAGACGGGAAAGCAAAGCAGCAGCGCCTTCGGGACGCTTTTCGCCACGCCGGATGTGGGCATCGGCCTGAACCCGGTGCTGGGCACGGGCGCGCAGCGCAATATGCAGTTCGGAGTTGCCGTGTCATTCTGAGGCGAACACTTTCTGGGATCGCTTCCGGGAGTTTACCTTTGGTAAACTCCCTTTTGTTCTTTATGCGGCGTCCCTTGCTGTTCCTCCTGGCCCTTTTTCTCGGCGCAAACGTCTTTTCTCGAGCGGAAGCCCCCAATATCATTCTGGTCACCGTTGATACCACCCGCGCCGACCGCATGGGTTTCCTAGGGTCGAAGCGGGGGATTACGCCCAATCTCGACCTGCTGGCGCGGCAGGGCGTGGTATTCGAGCATGCCTACTCGCAGGCACCCTTGACACCGGTTTCTCACGCTACGATTTTCACGGGAACCTATCCTCAATTTCACACGGTCACCGATTTCGGCCACCCGCTGCCTACGCTGTTGCCCTCGGTGCCGGAGATCCTGCAGAAGAGCGGATATCACACGGCTGCTTTTATCGGCTCTCTCATCCTCGATCCCAAGGCCAACATGGCCCCCGGCTTCGACCGCGGGTTTGACTTCTTCGATGCGGGTTTCCACGTTAAGCGCAGCCCGGATGAAAGCCGCTACAACACCATTGAGCGTCGGGCCGGGGATGTGGTCGCGCACGCGATCCGCTGGTTGGACAAGAACCGCCAATCGCCGTTCTTTCTCTGGGTGCACTTGTACGATCCCCACGCGCCGTATGATCCCCCACCTCCGTATGACAGCCGCTTCAAGGAGCTCTATGACGGCGAAATTGCCTATGCCGACGCCTCGCTCGGCAAGCTCTTTCAATACTTGCGGCAGCGCGGTCTCTACGATCGGGCGCTGATTACGGTGATGTCTGATCACGGAGAATCGCTAGGCGCGCACGGTGAGAGCATGCACGGCATCTTTCTTTACGACGAAACCATCCATGTTCCCCTGGTTTTCAAGCTGCCGGGCGAACTCCTGGCCGGCCGGCGCGTGATTGCCAGAGTGCGGCTCGTGGACGTGGCGCCCACGCTTTTGAGCATGTTGAGTCTGCCTCTGCCGCCCACTTTTCAAGGTGAGTCGCTGGTGCCGTTGATGAAGACCAACCAGAAGCCGGCGGCCGACCTCCCGGCATACGCAGAAACCGAGTATCCTCATCGCGCGTTTGGCTGGAGCGCGCTGCGGTCGATGCGCACGGGGAAGTATCTTTTCGTCCGTGCCCCCAAGCGCGAGCTTTACGACGAAACTCACGACCAGGGGGCGCAGCACAACCTGGCGGCGTCCTCTCCCGCCGTCACCGATACGTTGCGGTCGCAGTTGGACGAATTTCGTGAACGGACCACCAGCTATCGCGAGAAGCCACAAGAAGCTCCGCCCAGTTCCGAGCAGGCGGAGAATCTGGCGGCCCTCGGATATGTCGCGTCGAACTCCGCGGGCCGCTCACAGGATCCTCTACAGGGGGCCGATCCAAAAGACAAAATCCAGATCTCGAATGTCTTGCACGAGGGGATGATTGCGGTGGAAGACGGACGCTACGGCGAGGCCATTCCCCTTCTGCAGCAAGTCTTGGCGGACAGCCCATTGATTTCCGCAGCCCAGTTGCAACTCGGAGTGGCTCTGGCCCGAGTGGGGAGGTCCTCAGAGGCGATTCCAGCACTTCGCAAGGCATTGAATCTTATGCCCGACTCGACCCAGGCGCAGTACGAACTGGGACTTGCCCTGTACGAGACTGGTGCGTGGAGCGATTCAGCACCGTACTTCGAATTCGTGGCTCAGAAGCGCCCCAAATTTCCTGACGCCCAATACTCCTTGGCCGCGGTCTATGCCCGCATCCAGAGGGTTCCGGAGGCGGTAGGGCTGCTGCATACGGTCCTCCAACTCAGCCCTGAGCACTTCCGCGCCAACTTGCTGCTGGGACGAATTTTGAGCTTGCAGCACCAGCCTGAAGAAGCTCTGCCCTACCTGAAGCAGGCTGCGGTTTCGGAGCCCACCAATTTCGAGCCCCACGCCTTTCTGGCCGATGCCTATGATCAACTCGGGAATTCCCAGGCAGCCAGCATCGAGCGCGATCGAGCGGAGTCGCTGAAGCACGGCACTAAGCCCTGATCTAACGAGAGCTTCATGCAGCATCCTTGCTCCACGTTCCTGGGATAGGTTTGAATGTGCAAGTGCACAGACTTCAGCTACTTAGAGCCTACGGCGAACGAAGAAGGTTGCAGCAACAGACCCGAATCCCTGGAGGCTCACTATTGCGTTAGTTCTGTGCGCAGGCGCTTGGAAAGCTTTTCAATCCGCTTGAGTTTCTCAACCACATCCTTCGGCAGCAAGCCCCGGTTGAGCTGATCGACATCTGCCGGAAGCGATGCGGAGAGATCGGCCAGTTCCTTGGCGTCATGCCGGAGTTGTGCCCTGTCTCCAGTAGGGAGTTTGGAGGGACTGTCGGCGGAAACCGGCCGCTCCAGAGACGGATTTCGCGGCCAGTCAGCTGGGTCGGTGGCGCGGGGCCCACAACGCCCCAGTGGGGTTGGGATTTGCGTGCGGGCCGGCAGGGCGAAGAGCAAAAGGCACAACGAAAACGGCAGCGAGATGCGCAGTGATGAAGTCCAGCGCATAACCACCTCCACAACGGCTGGTCACCTACGATTTGTATTATGGTCTGAGCATTTGGATATGGCAACCAATCGCATCGTCCTTATAAGGGAGGGGCGTCCGTCGGCCTAGGGTTGAGGCCGGTCACCCGTGGCGCCCGCCACGCTGGGCCGATGCCCGTGGGCGGATTCTTTCTTTACAGGGCAATCCGCTAGGGGCGCATGACAACCTTGAAAAAGCAGCCCAGGTACAGCCAGACTCGCAAGAAGCGCACCTTTTTCTCGCCGATGCCTACGCGCAGTTGGGGCGTGCTGCCGATTCGCAACGCGAACTTGCCGCAGCGCGGAAGCTCAGCAGTCCTGCGCAGCGCTGAAGAGCGACAGCGCCGAGAATCACCGCTGGCGCTGTGACCGTCTCTGCAGAAATGCCGCCGCGAGTTCAGTTGCCACCGGGTAACACTCCAGCGTATAGCGCGGCTCCGGATTTTCCAGGGTACCCAGGAAGGCCGATCGAAGGATCACAAATGTGAGGAGTAGGCCGAGGTGCGGAATGGATCGCGCTCGCAACAGTCCCGCAAGAGCCCCGGCTTGGTAGAGAAGACCGATCACTCCGAGCGCCACGGCCAGAGTCGATCCCATGGGGTCATCGTTGAACTCCCACCAGCGGCTGTCAGAAGGAAGCAGCTCCGTGCGCGGGCGCAGCCACATGCCGGCGATGCGCACCAGCGGCAGCCAGAGATAGTAACGCAGCGGAGCATCGTGAATGCGCTCCGCCGCCAGCGCCGCGAACTTGGCATCCAGATCCGGAGTGACTTCCAGCGTTTTGTTGTATTCCTCTAGCAATTGCGCGGTCCGCTGGCGTTGCTCCTTCGAATCAAAGGCGCGGGCGGGAAGCTTTCCCGCGTCCACGGCGGCGCCAGGGACTTGCCAATAAATCTCTTCGACGGAGGTATAGTCGGCAATCCAGGTCTTCACCCAGCGATGGAACCCCATGGGCACGAATTCGTCTGGTTCGTTGGCATAGCGCGGCGCCAGCGGCTCAAACTGATGCAGTGTGTGCAGATTGCGCAAGGTCCAGGGAATAAGCGGCGCGAGCGAGACCGCACCAACCATCACACCGGCCCAGAGCACGCGGCGAAACGGCTGTCCCCCGCGCACTCGCCGAAACAGTATCCACGTCAGATAGACGGCGATTGCGACCAGAAGCAGTCCGCCATCCGGGCGCAACAAGATGGCCGCGCCCACCGCCAGCCCACATCCCAGCCACGGGCGCAGTTGGCCGGCATCTAACCCACCAAGCCCAATGATGGCGAGATCCAGAGCCAGCACTGTGAAGAACACTTCCAGCGTTTCCGTGAGCGCCACCGCCACGTAGTTAGCGAGAAACGGGCAAACCCCCGCCAGCAGGAACGCAGCTTTCGCTGCGCGCAGCGACACTACACGGCGGGTCATATCAGCGATCAAAAAGCACGTACCGATATCCACGAACATTTGCACGACCAGGACTGCGCGGTAGTGCTCCATCCCGAAAATGGCGAAAACGGCCGCCAGAAACGCCGGATATCCCGGCAAGCGGACGTAGGTAGGAGAGATCTCTTCCGGCCCGCTCTGCCCGTAGATTCCGTGCCGCAACCAGTTCTTGGCAATGTCGCCGTAAACGAAGGAATCGGTCGTAATTGCGGGGAAGCGAAAAATGAACAGAAGCCGCAGCGCGACGGCGGCCAGCGTGACGAACAGAAAGAACCGGAGATGTTGGCGCACGAGTTCGCGCACGGAGGGAATATATCGCGTTTTGCTCGAATCTCGAATCTCGATGAGTATGACTCTTGCAGGTAACCGGGCATCACGCACGGCACGGCATGGGTTTGACCCTCCCGTGTCCACAGCTTAGGATGGAAATAACTCCATTTTCATGGCGCAACCCGTCTTTTACGATCCCCGCCAGGCCCGCTGGAAACGGGTACGGCGGATGTTTGACATCCTCGGCGTCAGCATCACCCTGCTCATCATTTTCTTCGTTTATAC
>Ga0070697_100002862_pt1 | contig 13266 bp, 13 predicted proteins | sample KBSK1501metaG_FD_65475 | JGI IMG/M metagenome (GOLD analysis project Ga0070697, IMG submission 65475) | Corn, switchgrass and miscanthus rhizosphere microbial communities from Kellogg Biological Station, Michigan, USA - KBS K1-50-1 metaG | ecosystem: Host-associated > Plants > Roots >... | reverse complement strand
ACTTGCATAACTAGAGATATTGTACTTGAAAGATACCAGGACGTGAAAAGGTGCGGGAGGTGGGATTTGAACCCACGAACCCCTAAGGGATAAGAGCCTCAGTCTTACGCCTTTGACCAAGCTGGGCGACTCCCGCGCCCGTTAACACGCCTGCCTCGCGCTAATTTGAATATTGCGTGGCGGTAATGGTTTTTATAATGCCTAGGCACAATGACAGAAGCAGATGCTCATCCCGGTTCGCTGTTTTACCTGTGGCAATCTTATCGCAGACAAGTATGCCGAATATTCAAATCGAGTCAAGGCCGGCGAGGACCCGGCAAAAGTCATGGACTCGCTCAACATCAAGCGCTACTGCTGCAGGAGAATGTTCATTTCAAGCATCGAGACGATCTATCAGATTATCCCTTACTATGAAGCGCTCAGAAGGCGCATGTCCGAGATCCAGTCTGAAATAGAATAGTCTTGACAAATAATAAATAACTTCGCGCCGGGTCATACTCATGCCTTCTATCACCTCGGTTCGCGGCAGAATAGTTTTCAATAGCAGGGGAAACAAGACTGTCGAAATTGATGTTGTAACTGACAACAGATTCATGGGAAGGGCATGCGCGCCATCGGGCGCGTCCGTGGGCAAGTTCGAGGCCCAAAGCTTCCCGGACAACAAAGCCGAAAAGGCACTCGCAGCGTTCAATGGAAACTCAAAAAAGTTTGTTGGCTTGAAAGCAGAGAGTCTGCAGGCAGTATTTGACGCATTAAGATCGATCGACACGACAGAAAACTATGCTACGATTGGCGGGTCAGTAGCGTATGCGCTTTCGATTGCTGCTGTTGACTCGGCCGCCAAAGCACTCAACATCCCACTTTTCAAGTTGCTCAAGCCAAGCAAGCCTTACAGATTCCCGTTCCCACTAGGCAACATTCTTGGTGGAGGCGCGCATGCGGGACCCGGCACCCCCGACATTCAGGAGATACTAGCATGCCCTATGGGCGCAAAGAGCATAGTAGAAGGACTAGAGATGAATTTCAAATTGCACGCCGAGACGCGCAAAGTCATCGAGTCAATCGACAGGCGTTTCACCTATGGTAGGGGAGACGAAGGCGCATGGGCTCCAAATGTGAACAACGATCGAGCGCTCGAAATAGTCGAAAAGGCTGTCAAGAACTGTGGCTATACACTTGCCAAAGACATGGCAATTGGGATCGATTTTGCTAGTTCGTCATTCTGGGACGAAAAGAACAACGTTTACAACTACGCCCGGCAGGGGATCAAGCGCAACACCGGCGAGCAGATAGAGTTTGCAAACAGGCTCATGCGCGACTACAAGCTCATTTATGTCGAAGACCCTGTGCACGAAGGCGACTTCCAAAGCATGGCAGTCCTGACTAAAAAGAACCCCAAGACTTTCGTGACTGGCGACGACATGCTGGTCACAAACGCCTGCAAGGTAAAGGAAGCCGTGAAATACGGCGCGTGCAGCGGGGCCATACTGAAAGTCAACCAGGCAGGCAGCCTGTATGATGCGATGAAATTTTCCGAGGAATGCAATAAGAACGGGATCAGGATAATAACATCGCACAGATCAGGTGAATCTATCGATTCGCACATCTCGCACATTGCAATAGCCACCGGGTCCAAGATGATAAAGACGGGCGTCCTAGGGGGCGAGCGCGTTGCGAAGCTGAACGAGCTTGTGCGCTTGACAGAGTATGATTTAATAGAAGGTATGGCCGAACTGTCCTCTGCATAATATGAGCAATCCCGACGATACCACTGACATGGAGGCCGGTGCGGTAATTGAAGAGTCTGCGCCCATTGAAACTCAGGAAGGTCAGGAGGCAATTGATACCGATAATTTAGAAAAGATGATACTTTCGACGGGTATCCGTGTAGGCACGCCAGTTAAGACAAAGTTCATGGCACCATTCATAGTCAAGGCCAACCCGGAAGGGCTCTATATCCTTGACATCAGTAAGACCCTGGCGAGGGTCGACGTCGCCGCCAAGTTCATTGGCAGAGCAAACATTACCAAGGTTGCCGTGACTTCTGCACGGGAATACGGCAAGACTCCGGTGGAAAAGTTCTGCGAGCTGACAGGCGCTACACAGATTCTGGGCCGCTTCATGCCTGGCACGTTCACCAATCCGTCGCTTCCCAACTACATGGAGCCGGAAATTGTGGTCGTGACCGACCCGCAGGCAGACCAGCAGGCAGTCCTTGAAGCTACCCGGGCGGGAGTGCCAGTCATTGCAATCGCCAATAGTGACAATGTCACTTCAAAGGTTGACCTGGTGATCCCTGCAAACAACCGCGGACGGAAGGCACTTGCAACAGTCTACTGGCTCCTTACGAGGGAAGTTCTTAAGAAGCAGGGAGCGATCAAGTCCGACAGCGAGATGCTGGAGAAAGCTTCGATCGACGACTTTGAAACAAAGTTAGTCGAGGAAGTATCTTGACAAGAAGGGCACCAGCGGTCGCCGGCATGTTCTATCCCGACAATCCCGAGGAGTTGAAGGGGCTTGTCGACCAGTCATTCAGGAACCAGCGATTTGGACCCGGCAAGGCCCCGCCTTCTGACAGCAAGCACAGGACCTACGGCATAGTCTCTCCCCACGCCGGCTACGTTTATTCCGGCGCAGTTGCTGCAAACGGCTTTTACGAAATTTCGTCTGTCGACTTTCAGGATGTCATAATGGTAGGACCAAACCACTACGGCATTGGGTCGTGGGTGGCTGCCATGAAGGAAGGCTTGTGGGAGACGCCGCTAGGTGACGTTGAAATCAATTCTGAATTGGCTGAAGGGATATCGCAGAGATCATCTACTTTGGGCTTTGATAACGATGCTCACAGCAGAGATCACTGTTTGGAGGTCCAGCTGCCATTCCTGCAGTACATCAAGCAGGATTTTCGGATCGTTCCAATAGTACTTATCTCTCAACGGAGTGACACCGCCTTTGACCTAGGAAACGCGATATCTGAAACCATAGTGAAAAAAGGGGTCACAGATTCCACGCTGCTCATCGCATCGTCCGACTTTACCCACTATGAGCCAAACAGCGAGGCGCACAGGAAGGATGGTGAGCTGATAAAGGCCATCCTTGCACTTGACGTTAACAAATTTTATGCCGTCCTTGAGAGGCTGGACGTTTCCGCTTGCGGCTACGGCGCCATAGCTACTATGATGGTTGCAGCAAAGAACCTCGGCGCCACCAGAGGCGAGCTCTTAAAGTATGCGACAAGCGGAGACGTCACCGGGGACACCAGCGCTGTAGTGGGGTATTCTTCGATAGTGTTCATATGAGCAGGAGCAGGGCGTCTGCACCAGCTAAGGTGATCTTGTTTGGAGAGCACTTTGTAGTCTACGGCAACCCTGCAATACTCGCATCGATAAACAGGCGCATAGTAGTTGATGCCCACACGATTGACGAGAACAAGATTCTGATCAAGTCTGACATCGGGTTCGCCGGCGAATACAGCAGTTTGGGTTTCAAGGCAACTGAAGGTGACATGGAAACAAAGGCAACATTGGACCCCCTCTATAGCGCCGTCATGCAGGTCCTTGCTGCAAGAAACAAAAAGACAGGAATAAAGATTGCCATTTCTTCTGGCGTCCCGCCGGGCATTGGTCTCGGGTCTTCAGCCGCGGCGTGTGTGTCCACCGTGGCCGCGGTGAATTCGCTCTTTCAGAAAAGGTACAGCAGGCAGAAAGTATGCGAGCTGGCGATAGAGTCAGAGCGGCTTATACACAAGAATTCTTCCGGCGCGGACTGCTACGTGAGCACATTTGGCGGGTTGATACACTACAGCAAGATTAGAGGCTTCAAGAAGATACGGGCGAAAGGCCGGCTTGCCCTTGTCATTGCAAGCACGGGAGTCAGGCATTCTACTGGTGACATCGTGGCAGATGTCAAGAAGTTGAAGGATAGAAATGAATCTCTTTTTCAGAGCCTTGCCAAACAGGCTGCTACCATTTGCGCACAGGCACAAGGCGCAATAGCGTCAGGCAAGCGCGATGAATTGGGTGCGCTTATGAATGAAAACCAGATGATCCTCCGCCAGATCGGAGTCTCGCATTATAAGGCTGACAAACTGATAGAAATCTGCAGCAAGGCCGGAGCGCTCGGAGCAAAGATGACAGGCGCCGGCGGTGGTGGTGCAGTTATTGCCCTTGCAGCGAGCAGGCAGGACGGCGGCAAGATAGCATCCCGCGCAGATGCAGCAGGATACGAGTCCTTTGAAGTGGAAATAGACAGAAAAGGGCTGGTCGTCTAGAGTCCCATCTTTTGCAGGATTTGCTTTGTCTTTGACTCTCCCTCTTTTATCAGGCTCTTTATCCCGGCAGGCGAAAAATCGGTGTTCTCGTAGAGGTATGGGAACCGCTCTTCTCTTGTAATGTAGGCTATTTTCCGAATTTCTGCCCCATGCTCTTTAATTATCTTCTGGTATTTCTTGTGTATGCTTTCCAGCGTTTGCTTGTCTATCTTGGAGACTTCAAGGTTGCTTTCCACTATTTCATACAGTTCTTCGATGAACTGCAAGTATCGCGTTATCGTTTTTGACATCTTGACGTTGTGTGCAGTCTTGTCGCTGAACATGATGTCCCGCGCCCGGTGGTACACTTCCGGCAGGTTCTGTGGCAGCCTTTCGATCTTCTTTGGATAGTTTTCGACAATAAAGACTCGCTTGTGGATAGTCGGCGCTGCGTCTATCGCTTCCCTCAGGGGCGTGTTGCTAAGTAGGCTTCCGTCCCACGCGTACACTCCCTTTTCAACCTCGACCCAAGGAAAGCCGTACAGGGGATAGCCAGAAGTGCCAAGAAGGTGCTTGACCGTTATCTGCTGCCGCGTGCTGTCAAATGTCAGTGGTTCCGCTGTTAGGACATTAACCGCAGTTATTATTAGGCGCGCGTTCGGGTTCCCTCCTGGCTTGAGCTTGGCATAGTCAACATATTTTTCGAGCGTTGATGCCAGAGGCGAGTGATCGTAAATATAGGTCCACGTGTCTGGCCGGAAATATTGCGGATCGGTCGCCGAATATTCTGGCATCCACCTCGGCAGAAACATTAGCTTGTTACCGTACACTGCCGAGCTGTAGGACGACAGCACATGCTTTAGCGATGTGCTTGCCTGCTGGTAGTATTGGCTGTAGTAGCTTCTGGATCCATCGCCGGTCGCCGGCTGCCAGGGTGGCTCCAGATCGATTGAACTTTCAGCAAGCTCCAACCAGAATTGTTCCAGCGCAACTTCAGGGCGCTCGTTCTTGCTGCCGGCGATTATCGCGGCATTTACCCCGCCGATAGACGTGCCAGCTACAATGTCTATCTTAATCTTTCTCTCTGAAAAGGCCTTGAATACTCCGCAGCTAAAGGCCCCAAGTGAGCCTCCACCCTGAAGCACTAGGACGTTCTCTATGCCATGATCGTGGACCATGGCTGAAATAACCGCCCTTTGTAATTATGCGTTTTTGAGTGGCGCTGTGAGGTGCACAGGCTTGACCAGATCTGCAACGTCAACCCAGCATCTTGCTATCTTGTCCATAGAGTAGGTCAGGTTGAGCACAGCAATAGCCGATTCGGGGTTTTTCGACTCTGCGTTGTTCTTGATCGAGTCTATGATCTCGTTGAACCTGTTGTACGTCTTGACAACCACGTTTGACTCTGCTCTGTTCTTGTTCACGAAAGCAGCGACTGACTTTTCCTGCATCTTTTCCACAAGGGCACCAGCCTCCGCTATTTCATCGACGATCCTGATTCGTGAAAAATCCTGTATTGTAGCTGCAAGGTCAACTATGTAATCGCCGGCGCTTTCCAGCAGGTTGGCCGCGATCCTGTAGTCTAGAATGTCGATGTTGCTCAGGTTGAGCTTGCCTGCTAATTTCTGGTCCATCATGGCACTGCGAATGAGCCTGACGAGCAAAAAGTACTGCCGGTCGACTTCGTCATCTCTACCGCTTATCACCCTGCGCATGCTGTTCTCCTTCGACTTGATCGCCTCAAGCAGGTCACGGTACATGCCGGCAACAATCGCGCTCATGCGGCGCAGTATCTTTTCCGCGTCAAGCGTGTTTGCGTCCAGCAGGAATTGCGCTGAAATGTGGAAGCCGTCTTCGTCGACAATTTCAAGGCCAACGAGCTTTCGCATTGCTTTTTTGATCCTATCGGTGTCTTCAAATGAAATCTGCGAGCTAGCCTTGATGCGGATCGTGTCGTACCCGAGAAGGTATGCGCCATACACCTGGTTGACAAGGCTGTCCATCGACGCAGGCGAGTACGGAATGGTCACTTCTTTTGCCTCCTCTGCCGTGTCTTCTGATGGAAAAATCGAGATTGAGTTGTCACGGTTGATGTCGACCTGCAATATGTAGCCTTTCTTCAGGTTGTTGCTCTTTATCCACTGGCTTGGCAGCGATATCAAGATGCTACTCCCTATTTTCTGCAGGCGTCTTGCGTATCTGGGCATACATGTATAAACATATTTAAACTAATTAAACATTATTCTTATATTTCATGTGGTTTATAAATAACATATGGCATCCATGCTGGTTGCAGCGCCCGTTGCTGTGGCCAAGGCTTTCAGCCCGGGTCACATAACAGGCTTTTTCGAGATACCCCACGGTAGTTACTCGCATTTCCTCCACAGGGGATCAAAGGGCGCGGGCTTCTCAATCGATAGAGGTATTGCCACAACAGCTTATGTCTACGAAAGCGCCAAGAGTGAGTACCAAATCTCGATCAATGGCGTACAGACCGGCAACGCAGAAGTGTCGAGGTGGGTCGTCGAGGAATACTTCAAGCTCGCTGACAGGCCCCATTTTGTTAAAGTTGATCATGATGTTGGAATCCCTGTGGGCTTTGGCCTTGGCTCGAGCGGGGCAGCCGCCCTCAGCTTGTCGTACGCGCTCAACGAAGCGTTCGACATCGGCCTGAGCAGGATCCAAGCTGCGCAGATAGCGCACCACGCCGAGATTGCCTGCAAGACCGGCCTTGGCACGGTGATAGCCGAGTTTGCCGGCGGCTTTGAGATGCGCACTGGCGCAGGAGCACCGGGCGTCGGGTCAGTCATCAAGATCGATCTCGAGAATTACAAGGCAGTCGTACTTTGCCTAGCGCCCATATCCACAAAGTCATTTCTTACAAGCAGGATGGACGATATAAACGGCCTCGGGGGCATAATGCTGGGCAAATTATCAGCGTCAAGAAGCGTGGACGACTTTCTTTCAATGTCCAGAGAGTTTGCAGGCACACTCGGCCTGACTGAGGATAGGTGCAAGGAGCCGATCGCGGCCCTGAAGTCAAGAGGGATTGAGTCGAGCGTCGCGCTCTTTGGCAAGACTGTGTTCACTCTGGTACCGCGGGCAAGGGCGAAGGAAGCGAGGGACGCCATCAAGGACTTTGGCGGCACGCTTCTCGTCTGCGACATCGACGGTAACGGGGCTAGAGTGCTCTAAAAATTGCGCGCAAACCGGATTTCGATACCGCCAGACCATCCGCGCGCAAAGTCTCTCTACACGCGCGAGATGCTAGTCGACGGCTATAGGCGCGGCCTGGTCGCCGCCGAAGGCCTGATCGCCCACGGAAGGGGCGAGACGTACGACTACCTCATCGGAGAGCGTACCACGAAAACGGCGCAGCGCGCGATCAAGGCGGCAGCAGCCATGCTTTTGCTCTCAAAGAGGCCGGTCGTCTCCGTGAACGGCAACACAGCCGTGCTCTGCCCGGGAACGGTGGTCGAACTTGCGAAGGTGACTGGCTCAGCGATTGAAGTCAACCTCTTTTACAGGACGGAAGACCGGGAGCAAGCGATCAAGGCCGAGCTTGAAACGTACGGCGCAGACAATATCCTCGGCGTGGGTTCAAGGGCGTCGGCAACGATCCCTGAGCTCCAGAGCGAGCGCAGGCGTGTAGACCCGGAGGGCATCTACAGCGCAGACACGGTGTTTGTGCCGCTGGAGGACGGCGACAGGACGGAGGCGCTTGTAAAGATGGGCAAGACGGTGGTTACAATAGATCTCAACCCGCTGTCGAGGACTGCCAAGGCCGCACACATCACTATTGTTGACAATATCACAAGGGCCATGCCGGCCATCGTCGAAGTGGCGCGTGAGATCAAGGGCAGCAGGTCGCTGAGGAAGATCGTCGACAGCTTCAGCAACAAGAAGAACCTGGTCGAGTCTCTAAAAATTATTAAGGGAGGGATGTGATGCAGGCCAAGAAAAAAGTGAGCGTAAACGACGTTATTGCAATGAAGGGGGCAGAGAAAATTTCAGTCCTCACGGCGTACGACTATTCCACTTCGCTGATATGTGACAGAGCAGGAGTAGATGTACTGCTCGTTGGCGACAGCGCGGGTATGGTGGTGCTCGGATATCAAAGCACGGTGCCAGTCGGAATGCCGGAAATGACGATGTTTTGCGGGGCGGTGGCAAGGGGAGCAAAGCGCGCAATGATAGTGGGCGACATGCCCTTTGGATCATACCAGCCAAATGCAAGCGTAGCAGTTGAAAACGCCGTGCAGCTGATCAAGGCCGGCTGCGATGCAGTGAAGCTGGAAGGCGGCTCTGAAATCATTGGTACGATAAAGGCAATAGTAGACGCAGGGATACCGGTGATGGGCCACATCGGGCTAAAGCCGCAGACGTCGTCGCTCTGGGAAGGCTACAGGCTGCAGGGCAGAACAACGGAGTCTGCGATGAAATTGATAGAGGACGCCCAGGCACTGGAAGAGGCGGGTGTTTTCAGCATTGTGCTTGAGATGGTTGCAAGTGAGGTTACAGAAGCTGTAACAAGGAGCGTGTCTGTGCCCACCATAGGCATAGGCTCAGGCGCCGGCTGCGATGGCCAGGTTTTGGTGCTCCACGACATGCTTGGCATATACGAGGACATCAGGCCAAAGTTCGTGAAAAGGTACGCCGAGCTGAGCAAGTCGATATTTGACGCCGTCGCAAGCTATACCCGAGAAATCAAAACAGGCAAGTTCCCCGAAGAATCAAACACGTTCCACTTGGGGGCGGAAGAGCTTGATAAATTCAGGAAGGTGAAAAAGAAATGAAAGTAAAGCGTGAAACCCACCCGTCAAAAGACATCGTCGGAAGTGATGGAAGCGAGCTTGACGGCAGGAAAATAGTGCTTTGCATCACCGGCAGCGTGGCTGCTTACCGCGCGATTGACCTTGCGCGATTGTTCATGCGACACGGCGCAGACGTGCACGCAGTCATGACTGAGTCGACTGCAGCGACGCTCCTTCACCCTGAAATGATGAAGTGGGCCACGGGCAACGACATCGTCACAAAGTTGACGGGCAACCTGGAGCACATCATGCTTGCTGACTATGACATGTCGGACCTGATTGTTGTTTACCCGTGCACTGCCAACACGCTTGGCAAGATGGCAGCAGGCATTGATGACACGCCTGTCACGTCAGTGCTTAGCGTCGCGCTTGGCAGCAAGATCCCAATAATAATCGCGCCTGGAATGCACGAGGCGATGTATCAAAACAGGTTCATACAGCATAATGTTCAAAGGTTGAGAGGGCAGGTCGCTTTTGTCGAGCCCAGCATGGAAGAGGGCAAGGCGAAGGTAGCCGAGCCACAGCAGGTGCTTCAGGCGGCTATTGCAGCATTGTCTCGCGGGCCGCTTGCCGGCAAGCGAGTGCTTGTAACCGCCGGAAGCACAGTCGAGAACATCGACCCTATTAGGGTAGTGACAAACACTAGTTCGGGCAAAATGGGCATTGCGATTGCACAGGAGGCAGAGCGGATGGGCGCAACCGTCACGCTGGTATACGCGCACGGAAGCGAACCGGCAAACGGAAGAGCATTGCGCGTGAATACAAGCGAAGAAATGCACAGGGCTGTGGTTTCACAATTGTCGTCCATGAAATATGACATTGCGATAATGGCTGCCGCTGTTGCCGACTTTATGCCGGCTAAAAAATCAGAGAAAAAGATTGACACAAAGGCAGGCAAGATGGAACTGTCGCTTGTCGCGACAAAGAAAATAATTGACGAAGTGAAAAAGAAGAGCAAAGACACTTTTCTGGTAGCGTTCAAGGCTGACTACAATGTCCTCAACTCTGTGCTCGTTGATAGGGCATATAAGAAGCTACAAGAATGCGATGCCGACATCGTGGTGGCAAACGACCTTGGTAGGAAAGGGTCAGAGGCCGGCTCTGACAGAAATGAGGTGTTTGTCATTGACAGGAAGCGAAAGATCATCCACTTGCCCCTCGAGAGCAAGCCAGTAATAGCAATAAAGCTACTAGAAATTGTGGCGGAATCTGTTAACGACAAAGGCCGCCACGAGTGACGCTGCAGCAATTGCGGCAGTAGCAGGAAACTCTGGGGCAACCTGCACTTCTTCAACCGCTAGCTCGATAGACTCGGCGTTGCAGCTTGTTGCAAACGCTTGCGATATATTGCTGTGAGTCAAGATGTCAAATCGGGCGGTTTGTCCTGGCAGTATTGTATCAGGATCGGTGTAGTCAAATATCGAATCGATCACATTTCCGTTGTCATCATAGATCGCGCACACTATCTTCACTTGCGTCGCATTGTGATCTGCCCCATTAAGCACATGTCCCCTGACGATTCCGTATCCATCGCGATCAAGCGCCGATTCTACGACAAGCGTCAGGCTCTTTTCTACGGGCTTGTCTTCGACAGAAAAAGACTTCACGCTAACAGTATATTCTTTATCACGTGAATCATCGCTTAGACCAAGGCTAAAGCCGGACGTCCTGTTTGGCATGATGATCGCCATCGTGGTATAGACTTGGTCTTCTTTTAGCAACACGTCGTCTTCAAAAAATGAAATACCAACCCTGACAAGCTTGACTGGATGATCGGCAGCGTTTTGCACTTCGCCTACTAGATTCGCGTCTCCTTGATCATCTATGTATTTGCCGGTTGAGAGAATCGCAATATCTCCGGCGCTCACATTGAGTGTTTTCTTTTCCTGCGGCACGCCATCGACATAAAGTTGTGCTGTGTATGTCCCTGAATCAAGTTTGCCAATGTTCTGTTCAAGCACATACTGTGTTATCACCTGAACGCATGAAATATCAGACTGGGGTCGGATAAATCGCACATTTATAGACAGATTGCTGTTACCATCAAGCCGGTAATCCTGCAGTTCCACCTTGTCGCAGGGCGTTCCGGCGGTCAGTGAAATTATTGCTGTGATTTCATTTTTTTCCGTCGGAAATGCGGGATAAAACCTGAGTCCTTCTTCTTCAGACGATTGAGCAAAGGCGGGAGTAAAACCAAAGATCGCCAATGCAACAAGGACGACTATGATCCTCATCACTACTCGACAAGCTGGTTCTGATTCTTTACCTTTATGCTATCTCAATACAACCAGGTCTTTTGTGAACCTGTTGAGCACCCGCGGCCTGCCATTGCTGACAATGATGCTGTCCTCTATCCTCACTCCAAACTTGTTTTCAAGATATATCCCGGGCTCAACTGTCACCGCCATGTTGGGCTGGAGCACTTCGCCATTTTTCATTCGAAGCCAAGGAGGCTCGTGCACGTCAAGGCCGATTCCGTGTCCGGTGGAATGTATGAACAGTTTTTCATAGCCGTGGTCTGCTATCAGGCTCCTGCATGCCGCGTCGACTTCGCCGCACTCCGTCCCTGCCTTTGCGGCATCAAGGCCGGCCTTTTGCGACTCTTGTACTATGGCATACACCTCTTTCATCTCCACCGTTGCCGAGCCGAGAGCAAATGTCCTTGTGGCGTCAGCGACATAACCGGAGTGTCTGAGTGTGAGGTCTACTACTATCATGTCGCCCTCTCGAAACTTTCTGCCGGTCACTTCTGCATGGGGGAGTGCTCCATTCGGCCCGCCTGCGATGATGAGAGGGTTGAGAGTCGACTTGTACGAGGGCGGGTTTGCGCTCATCTTCATCCCTTCATAGATCAGTTTTGCCTGCAGGTCGCGCTCTGACAATCCTGCCTTGATTTCGTCTTCGCATATTTCGTACAGCCTGTCCAGAATCCTTGACGCCTTTGCGATGACCCTGATCTCAGCATCGTCCTTTATCACGCGCGTCTGAAAGAACGGCTCGGTGTTGACTGATATATCTCCCCCCTGTTTGCGGACCGACTCTACTGTCGAATAGTCGCTGCAGTCGGTGCACGCCTTGCTGCCCTTTATCCGTGAAACAAAAGTGGAAATGAGCTCGCTCCCCCTCTCTGTTGGAACGACTTCGCAGTCGATCGACGTTTTTTCTGCCCTTCCATATTCCAGCTTTGGCGCGATCAGCTTGGTGCCGTTTTCTGTGCACAGTGCAATAGCTTCGCCCCAAAAACCGGTAAGGTAGAACACGTTCTCCGGCTCGAGTGCTGCAACAACGTTGCAGCCCGCTCGCCTTGCATGCTGCAGAATAGTGGAGCGGCGCTCCATTAACACAACACATCTCCAGTTGCCAGTTTTATAAAACGTTGCGCGCTCCAGTATTGTAAATTAATTTAAATATGGCTGGCTCGCCCGCTTCTCTCGAGATTATCATGGAATACCTCGTAATGCTTCCCGGTCCGACAAATGTGCCAAACAGGGTCATGAACGCAATGCTTGCGCCTGTTATAAACCACAGGAGCGATGATTTCCGAACGCTATACAAGTCGATAGTTGAAAAGACGCAGAAAGTCTTCCAGACTTCAAACGACATTGTGCTGCTTACCACTTCAGGCACCGGCGCTGTCGAAGCTTCTGTCGTCAACCTTATCAAGAAAGGTGATAAGGCCGTGATTCCGGTGAACGGCGAGTTCAGCACAAGGCTTGCTGATTTGATTGACAGCTGGGGCGGCCAGGCTATCAGGATAAACGCGCCACCAGGTGAAAACCCTCCTTATGACAAGTTTGAAGAAGCGTTTGAAAACCATAAGGACATCAAAGCGCTTTATGCAGTCTACAACGAAACGTCCACCGGTACGACTATCCGGTATATGGATAAGCTGGGACAGCTCTCGTCAAGGAAGGGAGCATATTTCATTGCTGATGCCGTTTCGATACTTGGGGGCGACGAGCTACCGGTCGACAAGTGGAATGTTGACATCTGTGTCACGGCATCGCAAAAGGCACTTGCGGCGCCGCCCGGAGTGTCGCCGGTATCAGTGAGCAAGCGTGCTAAGAAGTACATGCAAGAAAACCCCCCTCCAACTCAATATCTCAATTTGAAGCGCTACTTCAAGTATTATGAGGAACACTTTGAGACGCCTTTCACACCTGCTTTGCCGCTTTACTACGCATTCCGGGAGGCGCTCGACAT
>Ga0070697_100002861_pt1 | contig 13273 bp, 12 predicted proteins | sample KBSK1501metaG_FD_65475 | JGI IMG/M metagenome (GOLD analysis project Ga0070697, IMG submission 65475) | Corn, switchgrass and miscanthus rhizosphere microbial communities from Kellogg Biological Station, Michigan, USA - KBS K1-50-1 metaG | ecosystem: Host-associated > Plants > Roots >... | reverse complement strand
GCCAGTGAGTGGACTCGCAAGCCAGCTGCTCGTCGGGGCGGTGGGGGGACTCATCGCCGCGGCGTTCGCGTCGGTACTCACGTACCGAGGCATCGTGCGCGGCCTGGACCACGCTCGCGAGAGTGACCGCTTGGCCGACGCACGGCGCCTCCGGGACGAGCGGCGCGGGCGCCTCCGGGCCGCAATCGAACTGGTCCTGCACGCCTCGTTGACGGTAGGTCAGGTTGTCGCGGACGGGCGGCGCATCTGGCAGACAGAAACCGTCGAGGCGCGGGACGCACGGCACACCAAGATGCTCGAGGAGGTCTGGGTAGGACTTAATGAGGCTCGCATCACGCTGATGACCCAGACAGCGACTCAGGAGTTTATAAGGCTCGCCGACGACGACGTACTCATGGTCTTTGAGCGCTACAAGAGCGCCTATGGGTTCGACAAGCAATACCCGGACTCCGGTGCGCACAAGGACTTGGAATCCGAGAGCAAGCTGCTGCCGCAGGGTATTGAGAAGCTGCGGGCCGAGGCGGTGCGCCTCCTTGATGAACTGGAGACGCCCATCCCCGAGGCTCCGATTCGATCGGAAGATGGGAGAACGCTCCGGGGAGACGTTAAGGAATGGGCGCGGCGCGCGCTGCGGTACGTGGAGGCGTCACCACCTCCTAAGTAGACTCCCGAGGCCACACCGAACCTCCGCCACACAAGCGCGACGCTGCTCCTTGAGAACGGCGTCGACGTTAAGACCGTAGCCGAGCGCCTCGGCGAACGTGTTGAAACCGTGCTCGAAACCTACGCCCACGTAACCTCGAGAGCGCGTACGCAGGCGGCGTCGCGATTGGCAGCTGTCCTCGAGCGCGGCCACGACGCGGCCACAGATGGGGCGGTCCCGGCTGGGACGGGCTGGGACGCTTAGACTGCCCGGCGCCCAGTGGGGAGTTCGGGGTGGCACCGCGTGGGACCGTCTGAGACCGTCTGTTCCTGGTTTGGGACCAGGAGACCGCGAGTTCAAATCTCGCCCGCCCGACCATCGCCCGCCGACCGGTCATTGGCTTCGCGGGCCTTGGGTGACAGAGGCGTTCACGGTCGGTCCGGATCTGAATGTCAAGGGCCACAATTGAGCCTGTGGGCACAAGCGATTCGCGTTTCGAAGGGTTGCGCGGTGCATACGGGGTGCCATACGACCCCCGGCCGGCCATCAACAGGCTGGCGTCGGGGGTGGACGAGGCGGCGGCTTGGGACGAGTTGTGGCAGCACCTGCACCACCAGGGAGGCATCGGTGAGGCCGCGTATGCGGCCGTTCCTGAACTTGTCCGCGTGCATCGCCAGCGGGGAGTTCCTGACTGGAGAACCTATGCGTTGGTGGCCACGATCGAACTGGCTCGCGATGCCGACGGAAACCCACCGTTGCCCGATTGGCTCGAGGCCGACTACGCGCGTGCGCTGACGCAGTTGGCAGAACTGGGCGCCAAAGAGGTCCTTGGGGCGTCCGATGTGAGCCTGACGCGATCGGCACTTGCGATTCTCGCAATTCAGAACGGGGCGCGCACGTATGGGCGGTTTCTTCTTATGTATGGGGAGGACGAGTTGCTCGAGATGAGGGACTCGCTGAACGCGCCGCACTCGACCAAAGGCGAATGACACGAAGGAATTCACTGGGCACGTCGTCAATTTCGCGCGAGTCCAGTTACGAGACGAGTTGCAGGTAGACATGGGCAGGTTGGTCTGCCCGCACGTAGCAGATGAGAGGCCGTCCCGCGGCCGGGCTTGATCTGACGATATGGCAGTTCCCCTCCGGTCGCCAGCACTTCCGAAGCTTTCGCTAGGTCTCGGGGTGGCTGGAATCGCGCTGATCCCATTCGGCTTTCTTGTTGTCGTGCTTGGGGACATTGCTTCCCTCATATGGCGCAGCGCTGCCCTCATAACAGGCGGACTCGCCGGCCTGGCCTTGGTCTGCGCCCCAGGATTCGCGATCGCTGCCACCGTGACAGGACACATCTCGCGACTTCGATACCCGATGGATGGATTCGGTCGGGCCGGTTTCATTCTCGGTCTCGTCGGTGTCGGGTTGACCGTATTCATTGGAGCGCTCTTGATCGTGACCTGGATGTCAATCGGTCACAAGTGATGAAGATCTGGATCCGTCGGCAGATCGAAGCTAGAGGCCTGCCCGTCTCTCCTCAATGCGCGACTTCGTTTCGAAGCCGGATGTAAGCTGCAGGCGACGTGAGCGCTCGTAACACGAGCCAGGTCGGCGACGTAGGCAAGCACGTCCCCGCCCTCTCTGCCAAACTCCGGCCGCGCCCGGTCGACGAGCTTCGCGAGTGGGGCGGCGAGCGGATCGTACGGGGGAAGCGCGTGCTCGACCTTGGATGTGGGGACGGCCGTTTCGCACTCGGTGTGGCGCCGTTCGCCTTAAGCGTTGACGGGCTCGATCCGGATATCGATGGCATTGCTGCCGCGGAGAAGAACGCGCGAGGGGCCGGTGTTCGAAACGCGCGATTCGCCGTCGGTGCGGCGCAGCATCTGCCGTATCCCGAAGGAGCGTTCGACGTGGTCATTCTCTCGTGGACCCTTTGATGCATCGCACGAAAGGGCATGGTCCATGCCCTCCGCGAGGTTCATAGGGTTCTCGCGCCAGGCGGGGTCCTGATCGACGCACGGCCCGACTCGCGCGTCGTTGCGTACGCGGAACGTCAGAAGGCTCGCGGATTCCAGCGCTTCGGCCTCGTCAACACGTCCAGCGCCGACCTCTTGAACGATCGAGCGTCGGATCGCGCGATCGCGCGCGTGGTTGCCGAGGGTCTCTTCAAATGCAGACGTCGCGGGCGTTTCTGGCAGCGCGTCCCATTCGCCAATCTCGCCGGGCTCCGAGAGTACCTATGGGAACATCTGCGCTTCGTGCGGCGCGCGAAATGGGTCGTCGACACAGCGACGCGCAGACGCTACTCGGCCGAACCGTTCGTCATCCGCCGTGCCGTGCGCTACGAGCTCCTTGAGACTCGGCCGACCCCGTCCGTGCTTGGCGCGGGTGCCGGCACTCCCGTGTCAAGGCGGCGGGCGAATCCCGCCGGCGCCGGCACTGGCGGGAAGAGCTGAGCTGGGTCAGCCTTTGGGCGACTCCCTCATCGCTTCGTGGATCACATGCCCGTCGTGCCACTCGGGCTCGCCTTGCAGGTGCTCGAGCATTCGTCGGTATTCCTTGTCCATGTCCGGACTGTCGGCGTTCTTGCGATAGGCCTCCTCGCTTTCGAAGACGACGCTGAGCCAGATCTCGTTGGGGTCCTTCGTGCTGCGGAAGGCGGTGTGGTAGAGCCAGCCCGCGGGAGGATTTCCCTCGAACGACCCCATCTCCTGCATGAGCTGCTTTTCATGCCCGGGCTTGACGACATACCTCGCGACGGTGCCAAACATCATGTCAATCCACCTCCAAGCGCGATCGTAGCGTCGATCGAAGGTCGGTACAAAGGGCCGTCCGAACGCTCTCTAGTGAGGTGCGTGGGCGCCCGAACAAACGTGCCCTCGTACCCTTGGAGGCCAACATGCCCAGTCGCCGGCAAGCCCTGGTCCTCGCCGTGTCCCTTGCTCTCCCGGTCTTAGCAGGAGCCTGCAGCCTCGTTCCGACACCCGGGCAGGCCGATCTTGCACCGACGCTCTCGCTGCAGGACCAACCGGGAGGCGTCGTGGCCTACGAGGCCGGCCAGCCGGTGCCCACCTTCGACCGCCAGCCCCGTCTGGTCGCAGACCTCGACGGGACCTGGCGCTTCGACCCGCAACAGCTCGACACGGGCGCCAGCCTGGCCGACCGCAAGACCTCCCTCGGCGTTCTCACAGCCCAGCTCGGCCAGAGGGCCGCACCCATCTACGACGACTCCACCTGGTCGGCGATCCGTGTGCCCGGCACCTTCAATCCGCCGCCCGACCACAGCATCACGGGGGGCTACTACCGGAACGAAGTTTTCGTGCCGACCGCGTTCAGTGGACAGTACGCTCTGCTGAAGTTCGGGGCCGTCCGATACGTCGCGGACGTGTGGATGAACGGCAAGTACCTCGGCTACCACGAGGGCGGCGACACCCCTTTCGCCCTCGACGCCTCGGCAGCAGTGGTCCCCGGGGCGTACAACAGCGTGGTGGTCCGCGTCGACAATCCCGAGTGGGGCACCCGCGACGACATCGTCCCGTGGGGACTGGCAGATTGGTGGAACTACGGCGGAATCGTCGGCGACGTCTGGCTTGAGGCAATTCCGGCGCTGAGCGCCGTGCGCGCCGACGTGACGCCCCATCTCGACGGCGCGGACGTGTCGATCGTCATCCAGCACCGCGGCGCCGGAAACGTCGACGCCGCGGTGGACGTCCGCTTGTGGCCGGCACAGGTCAGCGCGGGCAACGCCCTCAATCCCGACGCTCAAAGCCTGATCCCAGGCGACGCGACCCCGCTGCTCGACCGCCGGATCGATCTCGGCGCTTTGGACGGCGAGTCGGTAGTTCGCGTGGCAGCCCCGTTCTCCATCCGGTCCGCGGACCTGTGGAGCCCGAGCCTGCCCGCACTCTACGTGCTCCAGGTCACCATGCTCGCCAACGATCAGCCCGCGGACGCCATCTACACGAGCTTCGGGCTGCGCCAGGTGCGCGTCGACTCAACCGCGCCTCGCGTCCTCCTCAACGGCGTGCCCATCGTCTTCAACGGCGTGGCGATGCATGAGGAAAACCAGCTGCCGGTCAAGAACGGCCGCCCCGCAGGGGGCCCGCTGACCTCGGCCGCGGCCATCCAGTCGCTGCTGCAGCGCGCGCTCAGGGTGCACGCCGACCTGGTTCGCGTCGACCACCATCCCCCGAACCAGATGCTGCCGCTGCTGGCGGATCGCCTGGGCATCGCGCTCTGGGAGGAGATTCCGCTTTATCACTTCACTCCGCAAACGTTTTCGATCGGGATGGATCGCGGCATTCCGCAGCAGATGCTCGCGGAGATGGACCTGCGCGACTTCAACCGCCCGAGCGTCCTGTTCCACGGGTTCGCGAACGAATCGACCGGCGGCTCGGAACGCTCCGGCGCGCTCAACACGCTGCATGCGCTCGATCGCAAAATCGATGGCACTCGTCTGACGGGACAGGCCGCCTACGGCACAGACCCGAATGACCCAACCAGCGCGAACCTCGACGTCGCGGGCTTCACCATGTACTACGGGGTGCTTTATGGCGGACGCCTATCCGGGGTGGCCGTGCAGAACGCTTTGATGGAAGCCCACAAGACATATCCGCATAAACCGATCATGGTGCTCGAGTACGGACATTGGGCGGACAACCCGGCCGACGAAAACCAACAGCTCCGTGTGTTCAACACGTACTACGCGCAGCTGGCTCCCAACTTCGACTCGGAGCAGCAGGGGTTCATAGGGGCAGCCGTGTGGTGGACGCTCGATGACTACTGGACACAGCGGCCTGGAATCACGGTCGAGACCTTCGGCCTGTACACACCGGGCGGGTCCCTGCGCAAGGCCGGTGTGGCGGCCACCCGAACCTGGGCCCGCACTGCGCCATCTCCCGCACCCGGTGGCGTCCGCTCCAATGGTGTCGCGGCCGCCTTCGAGCCAAGCGAACGACACACGCGACTCGTCCCTTATCTGGCTTATGGCTTTGCCGTGCCGGCGGCCTTCCTCATTGCCTTGATCGTTGTCTTGTCGCGAGTGAGTCGGCGCGCGTGGTGAACGACTTCCTGGTTCGGCTGTCGATTCGCAGCGCGATGTTCGCCGGCGCGATCACGGGCTTTGTGTTCGGCCTGTTCGGCGGCGCTACGCTCGGGGCCCTGATCAGCTGGTTCGCGGGCGCCATCGTGGACTGGCAGGCCCAGCTTGGCTTCAGCCTCGGCGTCACTCAGCAGCTGCTGCCGCTCGGCGACCAGGTCCACTCCCTCGAGTCGGTGGCTGATCGATGGTTTCTCGTCATCCCTGGCGTCGGGCTGGCGGTCGGCTTGCTGGGAGCGCTCATCGGGCTGCTGGCGGGTGGCCTTTGGGCGACGCTCGTCAACATGGGCGTGCTCCCGATCGAAGTGGCCGTGTACCGGCGCGGTGAGCACTCGGAGACACCGAGGATCGAGCGACGGCGGAGGAACAGGCCGGCTCGCCGGCGCAAGGCGGTGGGCGAGTAGTAGGTTAAGGGCGTGATCGAGACTCGCATCCAGGGTGCCGTCAAGCCTGGGTTCGAGCCTGTCGGCGAAGCTTTCGCCGGCAACTTCGAGCGGTTCGGTGAGGTTGGCGCGGCTTGCAGCGTCTACCTCGACGGTAAACCGGTCGTCGATCTATGCGGCGGAGTGACCACCTCAACCGATTCGAATCCCTATGGGGTGAACACCTTGCAGATGGTCATGTCGTCGACCAAGGGCGTGGTCGCCGTGGCGGCGCACATCCTTGCCGAGGAGGGGAAGCTCGACTTCGACGCGCCGGTCGTCGAGTACTGGCCGGAGTTCGCCGCTGAGGGCAAGCAGGAAATGCCGGTGCGATGGTTGTTCAGCCACCGCGCGGGACTTCCGGCGATCGATCGGCAGCTCAGCATCGAGGACGTTTTCGATTGGACTCCGGTGATCGAGGGGCTCGCGGCGCAACGTCCGCTGTGGGAACCGAACTTTGCCCACGGCTACCACGTCGGTACCTATGGATGGCTAGCGGGAGAGGTGATACGGCGGATCACCGGCACATCCGTCGGTGAGTTCGTCGCCGAGCGGATCGCCCGACCCCTGCAGCTTGATCTGTGGATCGGCCTCCCGGAAGCGATGGAGGCCCGCGTGGCGCCGATGATCGCGGCTCCGCCGCCCGCCCCCGGAGCCGATCTCGATGTCTTCACCGCACGGCTGCTGGACCCTTCGACGCTGCTCCACAAGGCTTTCGTCAACCCTCCGCTACCGGCGGCGGTGTTCAACGAGCGAGCGTTTCACGCCGCCGAGATCCCCGCCGCGAACGGGATCACGAACGCGCGCTCCCTGGCGCGCATGTACGCCGCCTGCATCGGCGAGGTCGACGGCGTGCGATTGCTGAAGCCGGCGACGGTGGATGCGGCAACCCGCGTCCAGTCCGCGGGCGACGATCTGGTGTTGGGCTATGAGACGCGGTACGCGACTGGATTCCAGCTCTCGTTCCCGTTCCGGCCGATGGCCGGAGAGGGCTCGTTCGGCCACTACGGGATGGGCGGCTCGGTTGGTTTCGCCCACCCGGGACGGCGGATCGCCTTCGCTTACGTGATGAACCAGATGCTGCCGTCCGGGGGTGTCGATCCCCGGACCAAAAGCCTGGTGGACGCGCTGCTCGGCTGTTTGTAGGCGGGCGGCCGAGCGCCGTCCTAAGATGCAGACGCTGGTGGAAACGAAATGACCACGGCGGACCTGGTCTTCGGCGGATGCCTGCTGATCGGAGGCGGCCTGTTGCTGCTGACCCTGATCTTCGACGACCTGCTGGGCGGCTTTCTCAACGCGTTCCATTTCGGCCTCGACCTCGGCGGCGTCTCGCCGACGCCCGTCCTGCTCGGCTTCGTCGCCATGTTCGGGGTGGGAGGCCTGCTCGGCATCCACGGCCTGGGCATCGGCGTTGGCCTTGCCACGCTGGTCGGCGTGGTGGCGGGCGCCATCGGGGCCGGGGTCGTCCTTGCGGCGTTCAGGTTCCTTCGCCAGGCCGAATCCACCGATACCTTCAGCCTGGAGGACATGGTGGGATCGACCGGCCGCGTCTCGGTGTCCATCCCCGCCAACCATTTCGGTAGCGTCCTCATCAGCTTCGCCGGTGCGTCGCACAACATGACCGCCACCGCGGACGTCGAGATACCGGCCGGCCGCGTGGTCAAGGTGGTCGCGATCGCCGGCACCAACCTCGTCGTGGCCCCGACATCCCCGGTTAGCACTTAAGGAGCACGTCCGATGCCTGAGTTCGTGACATCAACGCCATTTCTCGTAGTCACCGGCGTGATCATCCTCATCCTCCTCATCGCCTTCGTTTCCAGTCGCTACCACGTCGCGGGAGCGAACGAAGCGCTGATCGTCGCCGGATCGCGGGGAGCCAAGGTGCGCGACGAGCGCGGCCAGGTCGTCGCCTCGCCCGGAGACAAGGGAGTGAAGGTCGTCGTCGGTGGAGGCACCTTCGTGCGGCCGCTGCTCGACCGGGTCGGCAAGCTGAAGCTGACCGCCCGTCAGATCAGCGTCCAGCTCACCGACGCGGTGACGAGCCAGGGCATCAAGGTCCAGGTCCAGGGCGTGGCCACGTTCAAGATCGGTCGCGACGTGGAGTCGCTGCGCAACGCGGCCGAGCGGTTCCTCGACGCCAAGCCGGAGCAGGTCGACTCGATCGTCAAGAACGTTCTCGAGGGATCCCTCCGGTCGATCGTCGGCACGCTGACCATCGAAGAGCTCATCCGCGACCGCCAGAAGCTGCTCCAGCAGGTGCAGGACGCGGCCAAGGGAGACCTCGCCACGAGCGGACTCCAGATCGACGCGTTCACGATCCAGAGCTTTTCCGACGAGTCCAACTACATCGAGCTGCTCGGTCAGCAGAGCGTGGCCACCGTGTCTCGCGACGCCCGCATGGCGAAGGCGTCGACGGACCAGGAGGCCGCCGTCCGCGAAGCCGAAGCGCAGCAGATCAAGATCAACGCCGCCCGCGACGTGTCGCTGCGGGAGGCTGAGACGAGGACGCAGGTCCAGGCCGCCCAGGCGCGCGCCGACCAGGCCGGTCCGCTGGCCCAGGCCGAGGCGACCCAGGAGGTCGTCCGCAAGCAGACGGAACTTGCCCAGCTCGAAGCCGATCGCAAGGAGAAGGAGCTGCTCTCCACCACGGTCAAGCCGGCAGCGGCGGAAGCACAGGCTGTCATCGCCAGGGCCGAAGGAGAGAAGCGAGCGCGCATCGCTTCCGCTGAAGCGGACGCCGAGACCACCCGACTGGAAGGTGGGGCGGAGGCACAGATCGTGCTCACCAAAGGTGAGGCGGAAGCCAAGGCGCTGGCCATGCGAGCGGACGCCTACAAGCAGTTCAACGAGGCGGCCATCATCCAGACCGTGCTGGCGGCCCTCCCGGACATCGTCCGCGCGGCGGCCGAGCCGATGAGCCATATCGACTCCCTGACCGTGATGAGCGCGGATGGCGCCTCTGACATCGTGAAGAACGCGACCCGTGCCGTCATCGAGTCGACCACGGCAATCAAGGGCCTGACCGGTCTCGACGTCCCCAACCTCGTGGGAGGGGCGCTGGGCCGAGGGTTCGGAGAGAAGCTTCGCACCGGCGAGGGCAACGGCGAGTCGGGCGAGTCGGCTACCGACCGCATCACCGAGATCGCGGGTCAAGGCCTGACGGCGCTCAAGGCGCAGACCGAGGCTCGTGCGGCCGCCACCAAAGCCGCCGCCGATGAGGTTGCCGCCAAAGCGGAAGCAGAGATCGCAAAAGCCCAGGAGGCGGCCGCCAGGGCAACGGAGGCTGCCGAGAGCGCGGCCGCCGCCGCCCAGTCCAAGGCTGCGGCGACGATTGCCAAGGTGTCATCGGGCGACGCCGGCGTGAAGCAGTGGGCCAAATGGATGGCGGATCAGCTGCGGCAGCTGCCGGACATCCAGGCCTACGGCAACCTGCGTCTGCGCGACCTGGCGCAGCGTGGGCCGGCGTCCGCGCGCGCCATGTGGGGCACGGCCAGGGATGCCTTGACCCAGCAGTACGGCAACGTCACGGTCGCGGAGCTGCTTGCCGAGTTCGAGAACCTCAAGTCGTAGTGCCCCTGCGGCGCCCCATCCTCTGGCCTTCGGCCAGGACTTCCTCATGAGATGGGGAAGAGTTAGGCGCGATCTAAAAGAGGGAAGCCCGGGTGCGTGAGCAGCGATCTAAAAGAGGGAAGCCCGCTTGCGCGAGCAGCCATTTAAAAGAGGGAAGCCCGCTTGCGCGAGCAGCCGTCTAAAAGAGGGAAGCCCGCTTGCGCGAGCTTCCCAGGCTGGGGTGGGGGCGTGAAGTCGAATTTCAGTGGCCGGTTTATCGACCGGCGATATAGTATCACCCGGCCGCCCCGTCCACAAGATATAGACAGCTGGGGACAACTTTGAAGCTGCCGCTTCCCCTGGACATGGAACCGATGCTCTCGGCGATCTCCGATTCGGGCATTCCGAAGGGGGATGGATGGGAGTACGAGCCCAAATGGGATGGCTTCCGCACGCTTGTCTTTCGCGACGGTGACGAGGTGGCGCTTCTGAGCCGGGGTGGCAGGGCCATGACCCGCTACTTCCCTGAGGTGCTGCCCGCCTTTCGCAAGCTGGGCCCGTCCAAGCTCGTCCTGGACGGCGAGCTCGTGGTGGTCGGCCCGAACGGCCTGGACTTCGGCGCGCTCCAGCAGCGGGTCCACCCGGCCGAGTCCCGGGTTCGGATGCTCAGCGAGACCACGCCGGCCTGGTTTGTCGCATTCGACCTGCTGGCGGAGGGGGAGGAAGACCTGCGCAAGCGCCCGCTTGGCGAGCGCCGCTCGCGGCTCGAGAAGCTCCTTAAGGGCGTCAAGCAACCGATCTTTCTGACCCCTTACACGCGCAATCTCAAAACCGCCGAGCAGTGGTTCGAGAAGTTCGAAGGAGCCGGTCTCGACGGTGTGATCGCGAAGACCTGGGACGGGACCTACGTCCCCGGCAAGCGCCTGTGGGTGAAGATCAAGCACAAGCGCACCGCGGATTGCGTCGTGATCGGCTGGCGGAAGACCAGCGACGGGTCGACGCTCGGCGCCCTCCTGCTAGGGCTCTACGACAAGAAGGGAATCATCCACTACGTCGGGCACACGTCCTCGTTCAGCGCCGCGGAACGCAAGGAGCTCATCAAGAAGCTGAAGCCCCTGGAGACCGAGATTCCAGAAGAGGAGTGGAAGGCGAACCCCGGCCGCATGCCGGGAGGCCTCAGCCGTTGGTCGCGCGGCAAGGACACCGAGTGGGTCGCCGTCCGCCCCGAGCTGGTCTGCGAGGTCACGTACGACAAGCTGGAGGCAGGTGAGCGCTTTCGCCACGCGACCGGATTCCTGCGCTGGCGCACCGACAAGCCGCCCAAGAAGTGCGGCTTCGATCAGATCGCGTCAGCTGCGGAGTTCGACGTGCGAGGGATCTTCCGGAGCAAGTAAGAGGGGACGCGCCCCCGGCCCGCCCGGTCCGTAGTACTTCATCGCGGCACGTCCCAGTCCGGTGACCGCGACCCAGTCGAAGCCCGCGCCTATGCCGACCCCGACCCCCAGCGGCACGACCCTGGCGGCGACCTTGGCCACGCCGGTCGTGGCGAAGCGGCTGAGGATGCGCGTCACGAAGCGGCCGCCGCCGTGCACGAGCAGCAGGTTGGGCATGCGGCGGAACGCGGCGAGGGCGAGACGCTCGCCTCCGGCGACCACCACGTCTTCGCGCAGCTTCAGGGCTCCGCTCGTCACGCCCACCACCACCAGCGCCTCCAGGACGCGTCCATCCGAACCGCCCAGCTCATGGCCGAAGATCATCGCGATCCCGAGCACGAGCTCGACCTCTTGCTCGAGGGCATAGATGGTCTGGCTGGTCACGGTGCCGATGGCTAGCGCGGTGCCCAATCCAGGCGCGATTGAGGCCGCGCCGCTGATGGCGCCGGTGGCGGCGACCCGTCGCCGCGTGGAACGGATCAGCGCCAGCGCGAGTTGATCGTTGGTGTGCGTCGGGTGAGCGGCGCGCAGCTGGTGGACCTTGGCCCGGATCGCGGGTTCGCGGCTGTTCATGGCTTGATCGAGGGAGCGGATGACAAAACGGACCTGGGGGGGAAGCTCATCGAGATCCATAGGCGGCGAAATCCTACCGCACCATCCCGAGGTGCGAATCGTTCGCACCGTGGCGCGCCTGGTTTGAATACCCACTTGCGACCTTGTCGCGATAGGGCTTAGGCTCTTCCGGTGGCGTCGATGCGGGCGATCACCGAGTCGTTTGATCCGGGTGAGCGACGTAGGCTCGCCGGATTCTTCGGCGCCGTAGGCCTGCTTCACCTCGTGGGCTGGGGACTCCTTCTCGCCTATGCGGCCAAAAATCCTTCCTTCTTGTGGTTGGGTGGAATCGCCTACACCCTGGGACTCCGCCATGCCTTCGACGCGGATCACATCTCGGCGATCGACAACACGACGCGCAAGCTGCTGCAGAGCGGCAAGAAGCCGATCGGCGTTGGCTTCTTCTTCTCGCTCGGACACTCGACGGTGGTCCTCGTGGTGGCGGTCGCGCTGGGCCTGGCCGTCAAGTGGATCGTGCAGGGGGTGGTCGGCAACACCGGGGAGCTCCGCAGCATCGGCGGCGCCGTCGGGACCTCTGTCTCAGGCGCCTTCCTCGTCCTGATCGGGATCCTCAACCTGCTGGTCCTGATCGATCTGATTCGCGTCTACCGCCGCATGCGCAGCGGCCAGTACGACCGCGCCGGCCTCGAGCACGAGCTGGTCGCCGGCGGCGTGATGACGCGGATCTTCGGCCGGTTGTTCCGCGTCATCGACCACAGCTGGCAGATGTACCCGATCGGGTTCCTGTTCGGCCTCGGCTTCGACACAGCCTCGGAGGTTGCGTTCCTCGCGATCTCCGCCGGTGCGGCCGCCCAGGGCGTCCCCCTCGCCGCCATCGTCTCCCTGCCGTTGATCTTCGCCGCGGGCATGTCCTTGATGGACACCACCGACGGCGCATTCATGGCGAAGGCCTACTCATGGGCTTTCGCGAGCCCGATCCGCAAGGTCTACTACAACCTGACGGTTACGTCGCTTTCGGTCTTCGTGGCGCTCTTCGTCGGGGTCGTCGAGCTGGTCCAGATCCTGATCCAGGTCCTTGGGTTGCACGGTCCGATGTTCGACGCGATCGCGCGGTTCAACTTCCTCGGCGTCGCGGGTTACGTCATCGTGGCCGCGTTCGTGGTCACGTGGGGCGTGGCATTCCTCATCTACAAGGTGAGGCGCATCGACGAGCGGTGGGGCGCCGCGGTCGACAGGGTCGCCTAGTTTCGATGGTCCGGCAGCCACATGTTGGGCAGGTCTCGCCGGCCTTCAGCTTGCTCGGCCTGCCAGCCCATAGACCCTGCTCGCGGTTCCTCCGAAAACATCGTCGTCGACGCCGACGATCTCACGCATCGCCGCGATGACCTCCGCGTAGTCGGCCGCGAGCAGACAGACCGGCCAGTCAGAACCGAACATGCACCGGTCGGGACCGAACCATTCCAGGACACGATTCACGTAGGGTCGCAGCTGATCGCGGGACCACGACTTCCAGTCCGCCTCGGTGACCAGCCCTGAAATCTTGCAAGTGACGTTCGGCTCGTTC
>Ga0070697_100002860_pt1 | contig 13274 bp, 14 predicted proteins | sample KBSK1501metaG_FD_65475 | JGI IMG/M metagenome (GOLD analysis project Ga0070697, IMG submission 65475) | Corn, switchgrass and miscanthus rhizosphere microbial communities from Kellogg Biological Station, Michigan, USA - KBS K1-50-1 metaG | ecosystem: Host-associated > Plants > Roots >... | reverse complement strand
ATCTTCTTGATGCCTTCCTCGATCTGCGCGATGCGCAGCGCGACCTCCTTTTGTTCCTGCTCGAGTTTCTTCAGCGCCACGATCTCGTTGCGCAGCTCGGGGAAGTTCGCGGCTTGAGATGTCCCTTCGCGTCCGAGATTGATTTCGCTTTTTTGCAGCAATCGTTTCTCGTGCCGCAAAGCCATGCGCGTCTTCTGCCGCCGGATTTTCAATCCGATCTCGCGCAACCCTGTTCGAATAAAGCTCACGACGAAATGCTAGTCGAAGACCCTGCCTAACAAAGCGATTTTGATCGAGTTCAAACTAACAGTAACACCGGGCTTTAGCCCGGTGGACTTCGAATGAGAGATTAATTAGATCTCACTCTTCCGCGCTGGCCAGCTTGGCCAGGACGCTGAAGTCCTCCAGCGTAGTCGTGTCGCCAGTTACATTCTTGCCGCTGGCAATTTCTTTCAACAACCGCCGCATGATCTTGCCGCTGCGCGTCTTGGGCAAGGCTTCGGCAAAACGGACGTCGTCCGGTTTGGCGATCGCGCCGATATGTTTTCCGACGTGATCGCGCAATTCCACCTTCAGCGCCGCGTTTGCGGCAACACCGCTCTTCAAGGTGACGAAGGCAACGACACCTTGTCCTTTTAATTCGTCGGGTCGTCCGACGACCGCTGCCTCGGCCACGTGCGCGTGACTGACGAGCGCGCTCTCGATTTCCGAAGTGCCGAGCCGATGACCCGCTACGTTCAAAACATCGTCGATGCGGCCAACGATCCAAAAATATCCATCTTCATCGCGGCGGGCGCCGTCCCCGGTGAAATAGTTCCCTTTTACTTCGCTCCAATATTGTTTTTTGTAGCGTTCCTTGTCGCCGTAAATGGTCCGCAGCATCGACGGCCACGGTTTTCTCACAATTAACTTTCCACCCACATTCGGTTTCACTTCGCGTCCTTTTTCGTCCACCACCGCAGCATCGACACCGAAAAACGGAAGCGTCGCGCTTCCCGGTTTGGTCGGAATCGCCCCGGGCAACGGTGTGATCATGATCGCGCCCGTTTCTGTCTGCCACCAGGTATCGACGATCGGGCAACGCCCCGCGCCAATCGTTTTGTGATACCACATCCAGGCTTCCGGATTGATCGGCTCACCGACCGTGCCGAGCAGACGCAACGAAGAGAGATCGTGTTTCTTCACCCATTGGTCGCCCCAACGGATGAAAGCGCGAATCGCGGTCGGCGCCGTGTAGAGAATATTTACGCGATGTTCCTCGATGATTTTCCAAAAACGGTCCGGCTCCGGCCAATTGGGCGCGCCTTCATACATCAAAGTGGTCGCGCCGTTGGCGAGCGGACCGTAAACAACATAACTGTGCCCCGTCACCCATCCGACGTCGGCCGTGCACCAAAAAATATCTTCGTCGCGAATGTCGAAGATGTATTTCATGGTCGAGTAAATCCCGACCAGATAACCCCCGGTCGTGTGCAGAATCCCTTTCGGTTTCCCGGTCGAGCCGCTCGTGTAAAGAATGTAAAGCGGATGTTCGCTATCCAGCGGCGCGGCCGGGCAATTCGCATCGACATACTCAAGCTCGCGATGCCACCAAACGTCGCGGCCTTCCTCCATGTGAATGTCGTTGGCGACGCGGCGGAAAACGATCACGCGCTTGATCGGCGTTTTGCCGCTCAGGGCGTCGTCCACATTTTTCTTCAAGGGAACAATCGCGCCGCGCCGATAACTCCCGTCCGCCGTGATCACGGCGGTTGCTCCACAATCCTCGATGCGATCGCGAATGCTGTCGGCGCTAAATCCGCCGAAAACGACTGAGTGCACCGCGCCGATGCGTGCGCAGGCCAGCATGGCGATGGCCGTTTCGGGAACGGTCGGTAAATAAATGATGACGCGGTCGCCCTTGTCGATGTGATTGCGTTTCAGCACATTCGCAAAGCGGCAGACCTCGTGGTGCAGCTGCTGATAAGTGATGGTGCGTTTCTCGCCGGGCTCGCCTTCCCAAATTATGGCGGCTTTATTGCGGCGATGCCCGGCGAGATGTCGATCCAGGCAATTTTCTGAGAGGTTGAGCTTCCCGCCCACGAACCATTTCGCGAAGGGGGCTTGCCACTGGAGAACTTTCTTCCACGGGGCGCGCCACGTCAGCTCCTTCGCCTCGCGCGTCCAAAATTTTCCCGGCTGTTTGATCGACTCACGATACATGCGCCGGTATTGATCGAGACTTTTGATCCGCGCCTTCGCGGCAAACTCCTTCGCCGGCTTAAAAACGCGTTTCTCGACCAGGTGCGACTCGATGTTCTTATTGTCCGTTTTCGTTGCCACAGATCCGCACGCTAACAATCGATCCCAAGCCGCTCAACCCAAACTTACTACCTCGAAGGTCACGAAGAGACACGAAGGTAACTTATTGAAAAATCTTCGTGAGCTTCGGGCCCTTCGTGGTTGGTTTTCGTTTGTATTCGGACGCGACTGATCAAGACTTCATCTATGAGCGACCATATTTACAAAAAGATTGAACTCGTCGGCTCGTCACCGGAGGGATTCGACGCAGCGGTCAAAAACGCTGTGACGCGGGCGGAAAAGACAATTCGCAACATGCGCTGGTTCGAAGTGACCGAGACGCGCGGCGAGATCGAGGAGGGCAAAATTAATCACTGGCAGGTGACGCTGAAGGTTGGATTTACGCTCGATAAATAGTGTAGGGGTGGCTGTCCTTAGCCGCAGTTGAGCTGGCACCTTTGCGCGTGAGGACACGCGCCGCTACACTATTTCTCGTCCTGCAACGCCTGATAAGCCCGGGTCGCTCCGTAGATGAGAGCGGCCGGCTTGAGCGCGACAAGCAACAACCGAAAAATCGTGCCCAGAATTCGCCCGATCGGCAGCCAATTCAAAAGATAACCTGCCACGAAAGCATAGAGCATCGACTGGCCCGGATTTTCACGGACGTAGTCTTCGGTTTGGTGAAGCACTTCGTCGATTTGGTCTTTTGTGTAACGATAACCGCGCAAGGCAATGTCCTCGGTTGTTTCAGCAGGTTGTGCAGCGCGTCGTCTAGCCATGTTACTTTAGGTTCGGATGACAATGGTTATCCGCGCGTCCCGATTTGGTCAACGTAAAGTCAACCACATCGTGCTGGCCGCCGTGCCCGGCGGGAAATCGGGAGGGGGAGGTTCGCGATGGAGGTCTCCGGCGCGGCGTGATAGTTTCAGGCAATAGCGCGCCATTACGGCGAGGGCACGTTCGTGTAAAGTCGAGCAATTGGTTGAAAGCAGGATATGGGCACGGCGGCCTGCTACTTCCAGCGCTGCGAGCAAAAGCTTTTCAAAATCCCGCTCGACCTGAAAAGCCTGGCCACGGTGCGAACGAGAAAATGTTGGCGGATCGAGAATGATGGAGTCGAACGTTTCGCCTTTGCGCGCGAGTCGCGGCAAAACGCTCATGACGTCGTCGGCGATGAAACGATGGTCGCCCGTTGGCAAACTGTTAAGGGCGAAGTTTTCCTTCCCGCGGGCGAGCGATTTTTTTGAAAGATCGACATTCACAGTGTTCGCTCCGACCGATGCTGCCGCGATTGAAAAAGAGCAGGTGTAAGCGAAACAATTCAGCAGCTTTTTCGGTGCGACTTGCCGCAGATAGCGCCGGTTCTCACGTTGATCGACGAATAAACCCACGGAATAGCCCGCCCCGAAATCAATCCTGTAGCGCAGAAGCCATTCCTTTACGACGCTCTCCAGGTTTTCCTTGGTGTCGCCGGAGATGAGGTGGGGCGCTTCGCGTTCTGCATTTTGTCTGGGCAAATAGCGCGCAAAGATCCGGCTAAACTTGAACCCCACCGCCGCCGCCCACAAATAGAGCTCGAGCACGAGACGCTCACGCGCCGGCTCCTCCTTAAAGGAGATAAGAATGTCGCGCCCGAAACGCTCGACCCACCCGCTCTCGATCGTGCAAAGACGGTGCGCGTCGGTCCCTTCCGCTTCGAAATCATCGAGCAGCATTCGATCGATCCACTCGGATTTCTTTTTCACCCGGGGCGGATTGTTATGGATGGGTTCGGGTATTGGCACAATCAAACTGTTAGGCTTGCCTTCGACCCGCTACAGTTTCGCGCGTTCAAGTCTTTTTGGATGATGGAAAACATCACTGTTCAGGTTCCGGCCAGCACCTCCAATCTGGGTCCCGGGTTCGATTGCCTGGGCGTCGCCCTGCGTCTTTACAACTTTGTCACGATTAGGCGCGGGGGCGAGCATCGGTCGTCGCGCATAGTTGACGGAGCAGCCCGAAAGTTCTTCAAAGAATCTCGCGTGCGGACGTTTTCCTTCTCCTGCGTGATTCGCGGCGAGGTTCCGTCGTCGCGAGGTCTCGGGGCCAGCGCAACCGTTCGTCTCGGCGTGCTGCATGGGTTAAATCGGCTGGCCGGAGATCCGCTTGATCGATTGTCGATCTTGCAATTGTGCGCGCAGCTCGAAGGACATCCCGACAACGCGGCGCCGGCCAGCCTCGGTGGTTTTACCGTGGCGCGTGGTCAAACCGTGCAGCGTTTCGAGGTCTCGCGGCGATTGCATTTTGTGCTCTTGATTCCCGATTTCGAAATCAAAACCGCCAGAGCGAGAAATGTACTGCCATCGAAAATCGATCGCGCTGCCGCAGCCGAAAGTTGCGCAAACGCCTGTGCCATCACAGCTGCGTTTACCTCGCGCAACTACGAAAATCTTCGTGGGAAATTCGTCGATTATCTTCATCAACCGTTTCGCCAAAAACTGATTCCGTTCTTGCCGCGCGTTGTCGCCGCGGCCGAAAAAGCCGGCGGGCTTGGCGCTTTCTTGAGCGGCAGCGGATCGACCATCGCCGCGGTTACCTTACGAGATCGACATAAAGTTGCCGCAGCCATGTTGCGCGCCGCGAGCGCCTCCTCCGCCCGATCGGCACCGGCGGCCGGGTCGACATCGGCACGAATAGTAATCACCCACGCCGATAGCCGCGGCGTTCGCTACATCAAAGATCGAACATCAAACATCAAACATTCCGATGTCTCACTGGATTGAAAATCTCGAGCAGTTTGCGATCGACGTTATTCTCGGACGGCGGCGTGGATTTCGCGCGGCAATCTTGCGCGGGATTCTTTACGCGCTCTCCTTCATTTACGAGCGGGTCGTCCAATTGCGTCTTTATCTTTATCGAAAAAGGATTTTTCGGGAGCGTACCCTCGGCTGTCTCGTCATCAGCATCGGAAATCTGACCGTCGGCGGGACGGGCAAGACTCCGGTGGTCGAGAAGATCGCGCGCGCGTTGCAATCCGGTGGACGCCGCGTCGCCATTCTCAGCCGCGGCTATAAGAGCGTGCCAACTCCCAAACCAGGTCTACTGGATCGCATCTTAAGCAAAAATGTCGACCCTCCGCGTATTGTTTCCGATGGGAAATCGTTGCTGCTCGATTCGCTCACGGCCGGGGACGAGCCATACATGCTCGCACACAACTTGAAGGATGTGATCGTGCTCGTGGACAAGGACCGCGTGAAAAGCGGCAAGTTCGCGATCGATAAATGGAAGGCCGACACGCTTTTGCTCGATGACGGTTTGCAATATCTGCATCTCAAACATCGGCTCGACATCGTTTTGATAGATCGACAAGCCCCGTTCGGAAATGAATTCCTCCTTCCGCGCGGCACATTGCGCGAACCGCCACACAATCTGCGGCGGGCCAGTTACATTTTCATCACCAAGAGCACGGGCGAGTCGAACGATGCACTGGTCGAGCGAATCCGTCGTCACAATCGCACCGCCGAAATTATCGAATGCGCGCACAAACCGCTTTATCTCCAGGACATTTTCACGGGCGAACAACTTCCCCTTGCACGGTTGCGCGAGACTTACATTGGCTCCATGTGTGGCATCGCCGCGCCGGACAGTTTCGAGGACGGCCTGCGGAAACTAGGCGCCCGCGTCGAGTTGGCTAAACGCTACATCGATCACCATCGTTACACCGAGGCGGAAGTGCACAGCTTCATTAATCGCTGTGTGCGACGCGATTTGGAGATGATCGTCACGACCGAGAAAGACGCCGTGCGCATGCCGCGCCTGGGCAAGACGGACGTGCCCATTTATTTTTTGCGCGTCGAAATCGAAATCTTGAGCGGACACGAAAGCTGGGAACATTGCGTCGCGCGCATTTGTAAACCGCAGCCATTGCTTTCGCCAGAGCGCTTCTTTGCTTAGTCCGCAGATTTCGCAGATTTATCCGGAGCCGATTCTGTTTCTCTTTAATCTGCGGAAATCTGCGTAATCTGTGGATCAATAAGATGCCCGATAAAGCCGAACTGATCGTCGAAGGGAAGGAACTTTCGGTCTCCAACCTGAACAAGGTGCTGTATCCGAAAGTCGGGTTCACCAAGGGGCAGGTAATCGATTATTACATTCGGATTGCGCCGGTGCTCTTGCCGCACCTCCAAGATCGTCCTCTCACGATGAAGCGGTATCCAAACGGCGTGGAGGGCCAATTTTTTTACGAAAAGAATTGCCCATCGCATCGCCCGAAATGGGTGAAAACGGCCAAGGTTTGGAGCGAAGGCAACAAGCGCATGATGAATTATTGCCTGGCCAACGATCTGCCCACGCTCGTCTGGGCGGCGAACCTGGCCGATCTCGAATTGCACACGTCGCTAGCGCGCAAACGCAACGTCGCGCGGCCCACCATGATGGTGTTTGATCTCGATCCGGGAGCGCCGGCCGACATCGTGCAGTGCTGTCAGGTCGGACTTTGGCTGCACGAGCTGCTCATCAAAATGAAATTGAAAAGTTTTGCGAAAACGAGCGGCTCCAAAGGTCTGCAAGTTTATGTACCGCTGAATACGCCGGTCACGTTTGATCAAACGAAAGATTTGTCGCGCGCACTCGCGCAACTTCTCGAACGGGAACATGCCGATCTTGTCACGTCGAACATGTCGAGGGCCCTGCGCAAAGGAAGAGTGTTCGTCGATTGGAGCCAGAACGATGAGCACAAAACGACGATCTGCGTTTATTCGCTTCGCGCCAAGGAAGAGCCGACCGTTTCGACAGCCGTTACGTGGAACGAGGTTGCAAATTGTCTAAAAGAGAAAAAAGCCGACCTCTTGAAATTTCGCTCCAACCACACGCTCGCGCGGGTCAAAAAAATGGGCGACCTCTTCGAGCCTGTGGAAAAACTTAAACAAAAGCTTCCGAAGAAGTGGAAGCGGTAGATTTTCCGAAAATATCAAAGTGGTACAGTTTGAAATCTGAAACGGTACCACCACCGAAAATAGCGCAGCGCTTCAGCGCTGGGCTAACAAATGTCCGAAAAGACTCATTTCCACTTTAGTTTTGCCGATGGGCTCGACAGTCAAATGTCGCCGAATTATTCTTTCGCCCGGATTTCATTCGATGAATCGCACGTCTAACATTTTCGCCAGCTGCCTGATCGCGGGAGCGGCATTTTTCATTGGCTATGCCATCGCGGCCAATTCGCCGAAAAAGGAGGCGCGCGTTACGCAGATCATTCGCGACGTCCAGCTGTTGCCAGCCGGAGCAACGCCGCGACCCGCCCTCCCCGACGATCAGGTAACCGAAAACACGGGCGTGCGCACGGGCGATGAATCGCGCTCGGAACTTACCTTTGAGGACCTGACCATCACGCGTTTGGGCGCGAACACGATTTTCAGCTTCGACAAAGCTGGACGCCGCGGCGAACTGGAGAGCGGCTCGATTCTTTTGCGCGTGCCCAAGAATTCCGGCGGAGCCGAGTTCAGAACGCGCGCGGTCACGGTGGGCATTACCGGGACGACTGTGATCCTGGAGTCAACCCGTCTTGGTAACGCCAATTTGATTGTGCTGGAAGGCGACGCGCGGATGCGCTTGGTCAAATATCCCAAAGAATTCAAAAACGTTCGCGCGGGGCAGATGTTGAATGTGCAAGGTGACGCCATGAAATTGCCGGCACCGGAGGAGGTCGATCTTGACCAGATCAGAAAAACGCATCCGCTGCTTACCGATTTTCCGCCATTGCCGAGTGACGATCTCATTCGGACGGCGATAAAGAAGCAGCGGGGAGGAGGTTCTGGACCTGTTGCACCCACACCAACTCCAGCGCCTCTGCTAACGCCGACAGGACCGATCGGTGTAAACCCTTTACCCAGACCGACATTCACTCCACGAAATTTCCCCACGCGTACGCCGACGCCGACGCCGACGCCGACGCTGACGCTGACACCGACTCCGCCTAAACCGCCTGGAACGTCCGATAGCCCCACGGCCACACCGACGCCAAGAAAAGTTCCGATTCGTCCGCCCAACGGGCCGCGAAAAACACCGACGCCCACACCGGCGCCAATCTTGCGGCGAACAATCCCGCCTTCGACCGGAAATGTTCTCGGCCCGCCTGCGCAAGGCGGCCAAACGCAGATTCCAAAGAAAAAAGGTATCCGGCGTGGAACTCCCACTCCGACGCCTGTAATCATTCGCTAAAGAGGAACGATCATTGATTGTCTCGTGCGTGTGCGACGAGGCAGTAGCAATCTGATATGCGCAAAGTAAACCTGAAAGATGTTCCCGAGCAGGAACGGAAATCGCCCAAAGGCAAGTTTGGCCGAGCGTCGAAGAATATCTCGGTGGCGCTCGGGCGCGAGCCGGAGTCGCTCGATCTCATGAAGCGGCATCCGTTTGATCTCGCGCTGGTGCGGATTCCGAAGGGCAAATCGCTTTGTCCGTATCATGCGCACGCGGCCGAATCGGAGCTTTATCTCGTCGTCTCGGGCCGGGGGAGCATTCGGGACAAGAATGGATCGACAATTGTAGCCGAAGGCGACGCGTTCTTTTTCCAACCAGGCGAAGCGCATCAGGTGACCAACGCCGGCGACGAAGATTTTGTTTATTACATCATCGCTGATAATCCGCGCAGTGGCGGGAAAGGCGGCGATTCCTGTTTTTATCCCGACAGCGGCAAGTGGGTCGTGGTGAAGGAAGGAACGGATGACGTAATGATAAAAGGAACAGAGACGGATTACTTCGATGGAGAAGAATGAATCTAAAAGACAGGAACTAATCTGGAAACCAGGAAGCCAGGATGAGACGACGACAACTTCATGGTTTCCTGGCTTCCAGATTCGATTGTGTTTTTTCTCTGCGATCTCCGTGATCTCTGCGGTTGATTGATCGCAGGCAATTTTTGTCCATGCGCAAAGTAAGTATCAACGAGATCAAAGAAGAGCCGTGGCAATCGCCCGGCGGAAAATACGCCGTTTCTTTCAAAGGAATCTCGGAGGCGCTCGGCCGCGATCCGAACTCACTGGATTTATCGAAGCGGCATCCGTTTGATTTGGAGTGGAATCGCGTGCCTCCCGGGAAATTCAATTTCCCTTATCACGCGCATTCCGCGGCGTGGGAGCTTTATTTGGTGATCAGCGGCAAGGGCAGCGTGCGCCATAAAGACGGTTCAACCAAAGTAGTTGCCGGCGATGCGTTCATTTTCGGCCCTGACGAACCGCACCAGCTGAGCAACCCGGAAACTGAAGATCTTGTTTACTACGTGATTGCCGACAATCCAATCGGCGAATCGGCGTATTATCCGGACAGCGGAAAATGGAAGGTTAACAAGTCGTCGGCAGCGGATCGCGTGGTAATCAAAGGAAAAGAGACCGACTACTTCGACGGCGAAGAATGACATTCTGACGAGCGCTGGTAGTTTTTGGCGTGCGACGCGTCTCACTGTTCTCGTTTCTCACGCTCCTGGCCGTTGGCTGCGATGGGCTTCAACCGCCAGTTGTCGATCTCGCGCGGCAGCGCGAGCGTATGGTGAAGGAGCAACTGATGCCCCGCGGAATTCACGAAGAACGCGTCCTGGCCGCCATGGCCAAGGTGCCGCGCGAAGAATTTGTTCCGGAATATTTGCGCGCGGCCAGTTATGCCGATCAGCCGTTACCGATCGGTTACGATCAAACGATTTCACAACCGTTCATTGTCGCGTTCATGACCGAGCAACTGCGACCCCGGCTGACCGATCGCGTTTTGGAGATTGGCACTGGCTCGGGCTATCAGGCCGCAATTTTGGCCGAGCTCGTGGCGGAGGTTTACTCCATCGAAATTATCGAGCCGCTGGCGAGAACGGCTGAGGCGACCTTGCAAAGGCTCGGCTACAAGAACGTGTACGTGAAAGTCGGCGATGGTTACAAGGGTTGGCCCGAGCACGCACCCTTCGATATTGTGATTGTGACCTGCGCGCCAGAGCACGTGCCGCCGGCGCTGGCTGATCAATTGAAAGAAGGCGGCCGCATGATCATTCCAGTGGGCGGCCCCGGCGATCAGGAACTTTATCTTCTCGAAAAGGAACACGGCACAATGCATCGTCGCGCCGTTTCACCGGTGCGTTTTGTGCCGATGACCGGCGAAGCCCAAAAAATTAGCCCTTAATCGCGGCCAGTTTTTTCAGATCGACGCGCTTGACCCATTCCTGCAATTCCTTGGCTTCCTCCCCCTGCAATTCGATCTGCACAAAATATCGTTTCGCCACCATCACCCAAAGCGTGCTGTGTTTGCCTTCGACTTCGTACGCTTCGAAGCCGGGATTTCCATCGATCGTGACTGGTTTGCTGTAGCCCTCGGACGTTTCGCTCTTCAACGCCCAAGCCGCGCTCGTGGCTGCGACGTAATCCGGATTGGCCGCCGAATCGAGAATGCTGATGGCCGCGGTCGGCACCTTGTCGCCTTCGCCTTTTCGATAATCGCGATGGACGTTGGTGAGCTTAAAACCGCCCACGTCGGCCGTTGAACCCTCCGGCTTGTCCGCTTTCCAACCGGAGGGCGCTTCCGGCAAAAGCGGCAGCAGTTTCTTGTAATCGACTACATCGGGAACCAGTGTCGGTTCGTCCTGTCCGCGCGAAGTGGCGCCAGCCAGGACGAGCAACAGTCCAAATGCAAAAACCGCGGTTCTCATGGGAATTCCGGTAACCGTACTCGATTGACTTTGCTCGTGCGGTTTGTCAAGACGCGATTCGTGGGCGCATCGCAAGGACCTGCCCTGAGCGGCAGTCGAATGGGTCGACATCGCGACTTGGCCATCGCTATCGGCCTCGTCGCCGTGCTTATTCGGCTCATCGCGATCAATCAACCCTTTGTCGACCAATGGAGTTGGCGGCAGAGCGACGTGGCCTCCATTGCGCGCAATTACTATCAGCACGGGTTTCAGTTTGCCTATCCACAAATCGACTGGGCGGGGAACGAGCCCGGTTACGTCGGAACGGAATTTCCAATTCTGCCCTTCATCGCGGCGGTTTGTTACAATTTCACCGGCATTCATGAGTGGGTTGGACGCTTGCCGGCGGTGATTTTATTCGCAGCGTCGCTTCCATTCTTCTTTTTGCTCGTGCGAAAGGTTTTTGACGCGAACGCGGCGACCTGGGCGACATTGTTCTACGGCTTCGCGCCACTCAACCTCTTTGCCGGTCGCGAATTTATGCCGGACGTGCCTTCGCTCAGTCTCGCTCTGATCGGTCTCTATTTTTTTCTGCGTTGGATCGACGATCAAAGATCCACATCTTTATGTGCGGCGGCCGCGCTCATCTCCTTGTCGATCTTGATCAAATTGCCGACGGCTGTGATCGGCGCGCCGCTTCTGTATCTCGCCTGGCAAAAATCTCGATGGAATCTATTTCGGCAACCATCGCTCTGGCTTTTCGCCGCGATCACGCTCTCGCCTTCACTCGCCTGGTATTGGCACGCCTACCAAATCGGGGAGAAATTCTATCCTCATCATTTCTTTGGAGCCGGTGGGATCCGGCTCGAGAACCTGTCCTGGTATTGGAAAATCGCGACCCAGATTTCGACTTCGACTTTGACGCCATTGCTCTTCGCCCTCGCCATCCTGGGGTTGTTCACGGCACAAACGACGAGGATTGCCCGGTTATTTCACGCATGGCTTGCCGCGATGATTCTCTTCATCGTCGTCGTCGGCTACGGGAATCGCCATCAATGGTATCAGCTGCCACTTGTCCCGATCGCCGCGGCGCTTGGCGGAATGGCGTGCACGGCTCTTGGCTCGAAACTCACCTCGTCAACTATGCGCATCACATGGTCGATCTTGCTCGCGATCGGCTTTGCATCTCTCAGCTTTATTTACGCGCGACCATTTTGCCGGTCTGTTGCCGGGCTGCTTCGCGATGCCGGTTTGGAATTGAAGCGGACAAGCGCGCCCAGTTCATTGATCGTGGCGGCGGACGATGGCGATCCGACGATTTTTTACTACGCGGAGCGTAAAGGCTGGCATTTTTTGGAGAAGGACGGGATTTACGAGGGCAATCCACTCAATAGCGAGCAGGTGATTGTCGATCTTGCGCGGTTGCAGCGGCGCGGCGCGACACATCTGGTTTTCACCGCGAACACGTTTTGGTGGCTGGATTACTACAAGGAATTCGCGGAACGTGTCGGCGAAAGCGCAACCTTGGTGGAAGCGACCCCGCACTTCAAAATCTACAAACTGAATCCGCGATGAAAGAAACAGTATTGGGCATTCGTCCGGCCACGGTCACGGATGTTCCGGTTATTCTTCAGCTTATTCGCGATTTGGCGGCTTACGAACGCGCGCCCAACGAAGTGACCGCGACCAAGGAACAACTTGTCGATGTTTTATTCGGTAAAAAACCGGCCGCTGAAGTGCTGCTCGCTTTCGAAAATGGAACGCCGGTTGGCTTCGCCGTTTTCTTTCACAATTTTTCCACGTGGCTTGGCCGGCCCGGTCTTTATCTCGAAGACTTGTTCGTGAAACCGGAAATGCGCGGCAAAGGTTATGGTCATGCTCTGCTTGTTGATCTTGCCAAAATCGCGCGTCAACGCGGTTGCGGCCGGATGGAGTGGGCGGTGCTCAATTGGAACGACCCGGCCATTCAATTCTATCGCAAGCTCGGCGCGAAACCGATGGAAGACTGGACGATTTTTCGTCTCACCCACGACGGCATCGCGAAACTCGCGGAATCGTAGAGTTCGAGCGACCGTAATTAGTGCGCATGGACCGGCCACCCGCGAAAATCGAGGACTACGGATTCCTCAGCGACACGCAGACGGGCGCGCTCGTCAGTCGTGAAGGTTGTGTCGACTGGCTTTGCCTTCCGCGCTTCGATTCGGCGGCCTGTTTCGCCTCGCTCATCGGTGAGAAGAAAAACGGCCATTGGCTTTTCACGCCGGCGGAGGAGATCGAAAAGTTGAAACGGCGCTACCGTGGCGACACGCTCATCATCGAAACCGAGATTGAAACCAGGAGCGGCGCGGTCCGCCTG
>Ga0070697_100002858_pt1 | contig 13277 bp, 14 predicted proteins | sample KBSK1501metaG_FD_65475 | JGI IMG/M metagenome (GOLD analysis project Ga0070697, IMG submission 65475) | Corn, switchgrass and miscanthus rhizosphere microbial communities from Kellogg Biological Station, Michigan, USA - KBS K1-50-1 metaG | ecosystem: Host-associated > Plants > Roots >... | reverse complement strand
CCTACAGGCCCTCTTACTGCCGGCGCTTGGCAATCAGTTCACGAACGACCGGAACGAGATCACGCGGCACTCCCATCACCACTTCTCTCTCATCTTCAAATGCGGCCTCGTCTTCGGCGACTGCTTCGTTTTCAGTCTGCTCCTCATAACGCGCAAGAAGTTGTTTTACGCGTTCCTCGTCCCATCCAGCCGGAAATTTGTTTGACTTCATCGATGCTTTCTCCGTCGGCGCCGCCGGTATGCAGTCAGCGGCTTTCCTTTAAGCTCGTAAGCGGTAATAACGAAAACACTGTCGGGCTCGGGATCCGGAACATATATTACACGTAAGTACCGTCCACCGCTTGTCTGTCCGATGGCTACTCGTGACCCCTCATATCCAGGCCGATCTTCCCCTGGGCTGTCCAAGACCTCACGCACCTCGCGTTCATCGATCTGGTGGTTGTAGATATGAGGAAGCTTGGTGGCGGGATCAATATAGAACCGAGCTCTCATGTCCTCACACTCAATTGACTAGCGCTTCAAAACAACGAACCCTTGTCATCCTCCAGCATCGCTTTCCTGACCAGCGGGATGGGTGGTCCGCCGTATTTCAAAAACTCATCATGGAATTCCTGCCAGGCTTCTTTGCCTCCGCGACCCCTGGTCCAGTCTTCCCGCAGTTTGCGAATCATCAGCTTACCCATCGTGTAGTTAAGATAGGCGGGATCAAAGGTACCGCGCGCAGCCTGCTGGCGCGCGGTGGCGGCATCCTGGAAACCTTCATCAATAAACATCCGCTCAGATTCTGCAACCGTCATTTTGCCGGTATGCATCCCTATCGCCGACAGGAATCGCACATTGCGTAGCGTTGCATTCAGCAGTTGACCAATGTGAATCTCGGGACTGCCATTGCCCAGTCCCGCTTCCCACATCATCTCCTCAGCGTAATGCGCCCAGCCTTCAGCAAACGCGTAGCCCACAAACACCTGGCCAAACTTTGAAGGTGACCGGTTCGCATGAAGGAACTGCAAAAAGTGTCCCGGCCAAACTTCATGAACCGAAGTGAAAAGTAGATTTGCCTGGCCCGGCAGGTAAGCGGCTTTTTCCTGGGCGGACCACGAAGGGTCCGGGGGCGCGATGTAATAGATCGAGGGCAGACCCTTTTCGTAGGGTCCGGGGATGTTGATGTAGGCAAAATTCCAACGGCGGTAGGCTGGAGCTTCGGCTACCATAGCCTCTTCTGTTCCCGGAATGGTCACAATCTTCTTTTCACTTATGAAGGCTTTTAGATCGGTGAGTTGCTTGCGGGCCGCCTCCACTGGTCCACCCACGGGCTTATTTGCTTCCGCCTTCGCGATACAGGCCGTAATTGATTGACCCGGGGCATACTTTTCACAAGCTTCGCGCAATGCTGCCTGGTTTCGTTCCAGATCGCGCCGTCCAACGTTTTCCAGTTCGTCGAGTCTTACTCCAACTCCCTCGGTTTGTCGCAGCATCTCGCTGAATTTCTCTGCACCCAAAGCAAATTTGTCAGTCGCACTCGCTTCCTGCGTTTTGAACCACGCGTCAAGCTCCTTCATGGCCTTGATTGCCGCTGCATTTGCCTCGTGAAAATCTTTCTGCAGTTGCTCGTCTTTCACTGTCGCAAAGACTGCCGGTACGTCCTTTACATAGAAGGAAACCAGGCCACCGAAAGAAGTGTGACCGATATCCACGTAGGTCTTCGGTAAAGGCGTGCGCAGATTTTTGCGGATTTGCTCAAGGGCGGCGGGCACTGCCCTGGCGTAAGCGGTGTACGCACGGAGACGCTGATCGAGTGGGGCATATGGACGCGAGACGTAAACATCGGGATCAATGGCGTCGGCATAAAAGTAGGGATTGCGAAAAGGCCACTCCGCCGATTCAAGCCAGAAGAGATCTGCATTAATGACGGAAAGTACGTAGTCGCGCTCCAGGCGCTGCCGCTCATCGAGGGATCCATTCCTGAAGCGGGCCACGCGGTCTTTCTCGTCGCGCAAACGTTTGATCTCGTTCGCGATACCTTCAGTACTCCAATCGGGTAACTTGCCGTCAAATTCATGTCTGCCCGCGCGCGCGGCAAAGTCAGGGTGCGCCACGAAATAAGCTTCGAGAAATTCGTTAAGGTAAGGGTCCCAGGATTTCGAGTCGCTTCTCATAGCCTCCTGATTTGAACGTCTCGAAGATACTTTGCAGCCGATTGGGAGCAGGAGCAGCGCAAGGGCTACAAGTAAGGGAAAACGTAAAAGCAGTTTGACGGACATTCGCTTCAAATTCCCTTCAGGCGGATTCTTATGTTGGGGGAGTGTATGAGACAGCCCGACCGCAGGCAAGCAATTGGAGAATCCGCGTCATTTCAGAACCACCTACGCAGGGAGGCGGGGGTTTGTTGCGAATAATGTCAAAGAGCGTGCGCGAGCAGATGTCAGCACCACCTGCGTCAGCGGGTGGCCTTCCCCCAATCTGAAATACTCGATCTGCCCGTACTGAGCGACCTACCAGCCTTTTGATGAAAACGCGGCACCCAGTCCGCGTAGCGGACGACTGACAATAGCCCAGCAGTTCACTGCTGGGACAAATGGCAAACGAAATAAAGTCCGTGAAGCGGACGGCTGACGGCGGATGTCAAATATACAGTTCCTTGTTTTGTGAGAAGCCCAAGCAAGCCGGGATGCAAGAAGTCTGGTAAGATCCGATCTCTGCTATCTTAATAAAAGCCCATGCATGCAGTTTGCGCTGTAGTATACTGCCCTCCGTTCGGCAGAAATTCTCAGTTTGGACCTGTAGGTTGGGGTTTAGAACGACGAGCACTCTAAAACTGCTCCTCCTGGCGTTAGCTTTTACTCCTCCATGCGTATCTTAGGAATTGATCCTGGCAGTGAGACGACCGGTTGGGGCGTGATCGAAGGTGATCGGCGGCGTAGTAGTCTGTTGGAATGTGGCACGATCCGCGCTACTGCGGGACAAAGATTTCCTTCACGGTTATTAAGAATAGCGGAGGCCCTCGAAGAGATTATTCAACGTCATCACCCGGAGGCCTGTGCGATTGAAGATGGGTTCCTGGCTACAAATGTGAAAGTCACTTTGAAGCTGGGCCAGGTGCGTGGCGTGGCCATGCTGGTAGCCGAGCGCGCTGGTCTCGATATTCACGAGTACTCGCCGCGGCTGGTGAAGCAAACTGTCGTCGGCCATGGAAACGCGGAAAAGTTTCAGGTTCAGCAGATGGTGAAGACCTTACTCTTGCTCGCCGATGTTCCCGAACCGCATGACGCCGCTGATGCGCTGGCAGTGGCGATATGTCATTTTCATCATGCCTGTTTTGCCGATCGCATTCTCGCTTCCCAGACAGGTTCAAAGATGACCAGCGCCAAAACAGCAGACACCAAGCTTTTGATTTCAGATCTAACTCGTCGTCGCGTCTCCCGCTGAATCAGGCGCGCGTCCCCATACCAACAAGGCCGCCCCGCTGAGCGGTCCATATTCACCCTTGATCGACCTCATCTTGCGAGGAGGCCAAGCCGTGAATACTCGCTGCCTGCGAAAGTTCCTGCCCGTATTGTTTATCAGTATCGTCCTTGCTCCACTCGACCAGATTGCACTGGGAAGGAGACGTCCGCCGCCGGGCGGCCGGCTCGCGATCGTTGTAGACGAGCGACTTTCAGCTCTGAGAACGACTCCAGAGTTCTCGGGACGGTTGTTGCGAAGGATCGGTCGCGGCGGATTAGTTGCGATTCGAGGCGAGAAGCGAACCGGAGGTGGGATCGTATTTTACAGAGTCAACGTTAACAGCCGGACCAGCGGATGGCTCCAGCGCGATGCGGTGGTGAGTGCGTGGCGGCTGGGCGACGATGCCCGGTTATTGCGGCTCATCAAAGGCTCAGAGGACTTCGATCGGATTGCCAGGGCGCGAATCTTTCTCGACAACTTTAAGCTCTCAGCACTGCGGCCGGAAGTGTTGACGATCTTTGCCGAAGCCGCCGCCGATGCTGCCAACCGGCTCTCTCGCGAGGCTACCAGGAGACTGGATGAGAAAGAGATGAATGCCGGAGGTGCGCCCGTATTCACCTACTTTCTGAATTTCAACGGTCTCGATCGCTACAACCGTCAGGGGATCACTTTCATCTTTGACGCCCGAGAAAAAAGACTTCGCTACGACGGCGAAGGCTGGCAGGAGCTAGTGCATCGATACCCGCGCAGCCCTGAGGCTTTTGAAGCTCGCAAAAGGCTTGCCGCGATGGGTGCCCAGGCTGCGCAGTGATCAGTAATTGTCAGAACCGCCACGCATGACAGTAATCCGACCAGTCCGCTTCGGACGACTGATAGTAGCCCACCGATTGATCGGTGGGCTCGCGCAAAACAGAATTCCAGTCCGTGAAGCGGACGCTTGAAAGGAGCCTCCCATGTCCCATTCCTATGTCAGCAACCTCATGCATTGCACGTTCAGCACAAAAGGTCGATATCCCTTTATAGATTCTGCCTTGGAAGCTCGTCTCTGGCCTTATGTGGGAGGTATTGCGAGAGAAAATCGAATGAAGGCGCTCGCGATAGGTGGTACAAGCGATCATCTGCACGCGCTGTTATCTCTTCCGGGAATGATGAGTTTCTCCAAAGCGGTTCAGTTAATAAAAGGCGGTTCGTCGAAATGGATAAATGACACTTTCCCCCAACGAAAGAAGTTTGAATGGCAGGAAGGCTATGGTGCATTCAGCGTTAGCGCGTCCCAAGTGCCGAAAACCATCGCCTACATCAATAATCAGAAAGAACATCATCGGAAGAAAACCTTCATGGAAGAGTTTCTGGAGCTCCTGACAAAACATGGCATCGAATACGATCAGCGTTACGTATTCTAGTGTAGGGCGCCAGTCCTCCCTGCGTGACGAAGGCCATGGAACGGTCTAAGAAGTCCGGATCGGGTATCCGCCTTCAGCCGTCCGCTGCACGGACTACGTTTTTTCTTTTACCTTTTCCCAGCAGTGAACTGCTGGGCTATTATCAGTCGTCCGCTAGGCGGACTGGTTTCGGAGCTTTCGTCGAATCTATTGGGAGTATCAACAAAGACTTTGACGTCCGGTTGTTCAAGTAAGCGTGGATCGGTATCCACCTGAGGACGAGATAACTCCTCGAGAACGTGTTACAGGAGCTCTCGAAATGAAGTGAAAAGCGGCTGCGATTTTACCGCAGCCGCTTTTGCATTGAGGTCCAACTCGTGTACCTCCCCGGTAACGTTCACGGTCGGGCTGGGAGCGTGTGAGTATTACTCGTTCACGAATGTGCAGCCTTGCTTTTGCTGGCCGAGTCTCGATTGATTAGTTTTGAAAAACGGCTCTCCTTACCGTCTTTGGTCTCTTCCTGATACAGAAACGCCAGCTTATTCTCATCAAAGGCCTTGAAGAATTCTTCCCAGGTAATGGGCTCAAGCGTGTCTTCACCGGTAAAGCCCGGATAGTCAATCCTCAACAATCCCGCGCTGTCGCCTTTTTCCGTTCCTTTCACGGTGGCTGGACGTCCGCCTCGTTCTTCTACCCATTGCCTGATTTCGTCATGATTCGTGGTGGTTTTTGATTCCGCAGACATATAAACCTCCTTAGTGAAAATGTTGATTGAAAACAGTTACTCGTGCTGTGTAGTTACTCGTACCGTTTATTAGCAAGCAACGATCATTCCTTTAATGTCTCGCGATTAGGATTTCTTCTTCAATCACGAGTTATGAACAGTTTCTCAATAAACTTGGTTTAATTTCGACAAAGCGCAAAACCGTAAGCCGAGCCGTCACAGGCGGCACCCCGCTTGCTGGGTAACTCTCTATAGCCGGCAAATATCAAAGCCTTCATTAGATTTGCGATTTGTAAACAGACACATTCGGCGCGTCTGTACCGGAAAGTTACATCACAGAGGCGACAGGGAGGAAAGCGAAAGATGAGTCTTAATTCAGAAGTTCTACCGAATAACAAGAGTGACAGCAATAACCCGGCCAACACCAGCGCGATCAACGTCGGTGGCATCGAGCGACTGGCCTGCGCAATAACAGGTGGCGCACTCACAGTGTGTGGATTGCGCCGGCGTTCTATCGGCGGCTTGATTCTTACTGTAGCGGGAGCGGCGTTGCTCCATCGCGGCGGCACCGGGCACTGCAACACTTACCAGGCGTTGGGAATAACCACTGCTAACGGCAGCGATACAAACGCGCGGCAGCAAGAGCCAGAGGTGGCTCGCGATGTTCACGTGGAGAAATCAATCATCATCGATAAATCACCCGAAGAGCTCTATAGCTTTTGGCGAGACTTCGAGAATCTGCCACGGTTTATGGACCATCTTGAGTCCGTGAACAGCGTTGGCTTTAACCGTTGGCACTGGGTGGCCAAAGGACCGGTGGGCACGAGACCTGAATGGGATGCTGAAATTTACAATGAGAAGCCAAACGAGCTGATTGCCTGGCGGTCATTGGACGGAACCGTTACCAATGCAGGTTCAGTGCATTTTGAGCCGGCGTCAGGCGAACGAGGAACCCAGGTCAAGGTAGTCCTGAACTACAACGCTCCGGGCGGAAAAGTCAGCGCGCTACTGGCCAAGATCTTCGGACAGGAACCGGGCCAGATGATCGAAGGGGATCTGCGCAGGTTGAAACAAATTCTGGAGGCTGGAGAAATCGCCAGCGTTCAGGCCAATTCCTCTGGACGTGACGCGATTAAGTCTTCGTCGCAAAGCGCGTCTTCTATCGAGCCGCCATCCGCCAGCATGACGCCCGTAAGTGACCTGGAGGAAAGCCGGGCCGCTTCATCGTCGCGATAAATCAAACCTGGGATAGCGATTCGTCAGTGATACGTAATGGTTCGTCAATGGTAAGAACGATCCACGAAGTCACACGAAAGTTCACGAAAAGAGGTTCGTGCTATTTAGTGTGATTTCGTGGATCGTTTACTTCTCGTTTAGCTAACTGACGACCCCTTCTGCAAAGTCGCTAGAAGGCCATTGAAACGCTTGTTTAGTTTCACGGCCCTTTCTTTCCAGGCTTGTCTTCCTCAACTTTGCTGCTTGTTAATAGCTCTCGTTCAATTTGATCCAGCCGCCTATTCAACTCTTCCAGGTTTCCACGCTCGACATTCAGTTCGCCCGCCAGCTGGTACTCTCGCTCTGTCAGATTGGGTTCGCGCTGATTCAGCTGCTCGATCGTCGCCTTAACTGCGTTCACTTCAGATTCTGGCAAGCTTCCGACCTCATACTTCTTTTCAATTTCCGCGGCTTTCGCCTTGAGACCGACCCGCTCCGATTTCAGATCGGCGAGCTGCACGCGAACTTTGCTTAACTCGATCGTGAGTCGATTTACTATCTCCTGCTGCATTCTCAGCCGCTCTATCATCGTCTGCGCTCGGTAGACATTGGCAGTCATCCGGCGAACTTCCAAACGAAGTTGACGAACCTCGTCGACGAGTTCTTTCAGGATTTGCTCCTGCTTAGGGGATGGTTTCGCAGCACCTTCAGATTGCGCCCAGCTGTATTGCGGGCTCGCAACAAATACGCCAATTGACCAGAGCACACAGAAAGCCAGTCTCTTCATACAACCTCCTCTTCACACAATAAATGGCGCCAACTCACTCAGGTTATGCGTAGGTTTCGTGGGCAAAGGTTAGTCCAAATCGTGGATAAAGGCCACGCTCAGCTGGGCGTGCAAGATGTCGAGTCCAGCTGAATTGAATGGGTCTAGATCAGTGTGGCTGGCCGTTGGGGAAAAAGATCCTGCAGCGCTCGGGTAGCTAACATCTGCCACTCGTTACTCCGGGGCGCCCAGTCGAAGTTCTCATAATGCAACTTGCCGTCGTGCGGTGGTGTGGTGAAGTCGTAGGGCGACGGTTGGCGAAACTTTTCAGGGCCACACGGAGAAATTGCCAAACTCTCTCGTTGCGTTTCGAAACAGTCAAACATTCGGCGCTTCAGCCGCGTGGCTCGTTCGTCCAGCAACAAGGTTGTGGTTTCGCGCTCGGTTCCCGGCAAGAACTCCGGAACCTTCGCTTTGAAGTCCTGGCTGGGATGTAACGCCATTTCGAATAGAGCCGGTGGCTTCAAACCATTTTCCTTCATCAGACGCAAAGCCGCATGAGTGGCAAAAGCGGTTGCATCGTGATCCGGGTGGGCACCTTCATACGGGTGCGTCAACACGATGTCCGCACCGGACTGCTGGAGAAAGTTGGTAACTCTTTTGGTCAGGTCAGCCAGATAATTTGAAGCGCAGTGATCCGTAACTTCAAACTCCACGACTCGGTCCTCGGGAACGTTGGCGATTGCCAGGGCGGAAATGCACTCTTGTTTTCGCGCTCTGGCATACTCAGAACGCTCTTTGAACCCGGCGGCTTCGGCATCCTCCATATCGCAAGGCGCGCCGTCAGTAATGTGCAGAACGGTAACGTCGAACAGCTTGGAAATAAGACAGCCTGCTCCGACCACCTCATCGGCCGGGTGAGCCACGATCACCGCACAGCGCATCGACCGCGTGAGATCGCCGGTGCCGAATAGCCTGGCATGAGCTGAACCCTTCTTTCGCTTCGTTGGTCGGATCGGCTGTGTCATCTGTCACCACCCACTCAGGCCCGGTTTTAAGAAGCGGCTTAAACACTCCGACAAGCCTTTGTCTCGCATCGAATCGAGACATGCGTGTGTTTCTCCGATACGAAACCGCAGTGCCGCTTGAGCCTAAGAGATTCTGATAACAGGACGGTATTAAGCCTGGCCTGGAGCTAATGCGAAGCTTTTCGTGTTTGCCCATTAGTCTTTTAGGCTTTGCCTCGCTAATTTCAATCAACCCTCATACCAGAGAAAGAATGTTTAGGTGGCAAGCTGATCAAACCCGCATTGCTTCGGCTTCTTATCCGGCCGCCAGCGGAGGAATCTTGTGCCGTGACGAAAGCGCCCGCCGGTAAAATGATCAAACTGAATTTCTGCCACCAGCCGGGTGCGGAGTGGCTCCCATTCACTTGTTTTCTTGGTGCTCCAGCGGCTGGGACCACCCGGTTTGTTGCCTGTGAAGCCCGGCGCTTGAATTAACGGCTCCAGTTTTTTGGTAAGTTCTTTCTTCTCAGTTTCATTGAAGCTGGAGGTATAGCCAACGTGATGAAGTAATCCGCTATCGTCATACAAACCGAGCAACAACGATCCCACCACCTTGCCTTTTGAGGCATACCTGAATCCGCCTACCACACAATCCGCCGTGCGCATCCTCTTCACTTTCTGCATGCCATCGCGCTCGCCTGAACGGTAGGGCAGATCCAGACGCTTTGCGATCACACCATCCAGTTTGATTCCGGTCGTGGAAAGCCATTCGCGCGCGACGGAAATGTTTTTCGTTTTTGGCGAGAGTTCGATGTCAGGGTTCGTCGGCAGGTGTTTCCCGGCGAAGCTCTCGAGCCTGGGGCGACGCTTTGCCAGCGGGAGGTCCGCGAGCAACTTACCGGTTTCGTCAACCAGAAGATCGAAGACAATGAAGTTGGCGGGGGTTTCCTTTGCCAGCCTGGCGACCCGAGACTCAGCGGGATGAATTCTTTGAAGCAGACTATCGAATGAAAACTCCAGCGCCCGGCGCTTGTTTGCGGCGGACACAGTCGCACTTACGGGAATTACCAACTCGCCATCCAAAACAAACTTCGACGCTTTTAGTTTCAGAAGCGCATTGACCACCTCCGGAAAATAGCGCTCGAGCGGCTGGCCTGACTTGGATTGGAGTTCAATCTTCGTCCCATCGCGAAAAGCCAGGCAGCGAAAGCCATCCCACTTGGGTTCGTACTCCCAATTTTCGCCGGTGGGAATTTCACTCACCAGCAGGGCTTCCATCGGCGGATAGGGCGGCTTGATTGGCAGCGTCATGAATTTCTGTTTTGCGCGTGTGCTTTAAGGGCAGACTCTTCCACTTCACGCAAGCTGACGCCCGCATTTTGCGCGGCTCTGCGGCACTGCTCATATTCAGGCATAACTCGCAAGAGTTGTCCGTCTATGCTCGCCTCTTTTATTTCGATTGCGCCGTAGGGCGTTTCCACCGTCACGATTGCGCGTTGCAGCGCGACCCGATCCACTTCGTAGGAGCGAACGCCAAGCGTCGTGGTCTCCACCAGCAACATCCGGGTGAGCATGGTTTGCTGTGCAGGTTTACACAATATCGAGACGAGCGTGCCCGGACGGTTCTTTTTCATGTGAACCGGAGTGAAGTAACAATCGAATGCGCCCAACTCGAGCGCTTTATCCATCACATATCCGAAAACCTGCGGAGACATGTCGTCAATATTTGTTTCCAGCATCACCAGGCGCTCAGTATTGTCCGCCACCGCCCGGTCTGAAGTGTCGCCGAGAACAATCCTGAGGGCATTGGGAAAATCTTCATATTCGCGGGCGCCGGCTCCGTAACCGATATTGCTAACGACGATCGGCGGAAGTGGCCCAAACTCCTGCACCACCGACTTGATGATCGCTGCGCCGGTTGGAGTTACCAGTTCCCCTTTAACCTCGGTGCTGTAAATGGGCGCGCCACGTAGTAATGAAACAACGGCAGGTGGAGGGACTGGAAAACGTCCATGCGCGATCTCGACAGTGCCGCTGCCCACGTGAAGCGGTGAACAGACAAACCGTTCTACTCCCAGTAACTCAAACCCTATGCAGGCGCCAACTATGTCAATGATGGCATCCAGGGCTCCCACTTCGTGGAAGTGTATTCGTTCGACCGGCACGTTGTGCACTTCGGATTCTGCTTCGGCGAGCAGTGCAAAAACCCGGCTGGCGCGATCCTTCACGCTTTCATTCAACTGCGAGTTGTTGATGATTTTGAGCAGGTCGGCGAGATGCCGGTGGCTGTGTTCAGGGCCGGTCTCAACAATGGCCCGAGTAGCTGAAAGGTTACAGCGGTCAACCTGGGTGAAGGTCAACTGATAATTGTCGAGACCGAGGAGTTTCAACTGATCGATCAACTGAGCCGGATCAGCGCCGGCGCCGACCAGCGCACCCAAAATCATGTCGCCGCTCGCCCCGGCAGCACAGTCGAAATAGAGCGTCCTCAATTATTCCTCCAACTCGTAACGCAAACTGTTAGTTTGCGGCGGCCGGGATTCCATTCAAGCCGAGTGGCACCCCACCGGCCGCAAACTAACAGTTTGCGTTACGTTACATCCGGCGCCTGCCTTCTATTAATCAGGCTCGCCACGAAACCGGCGCCAAATCCGTTATCAATATTTACCACCGTAACATTTGATGAGCACGAGTTGAGCATTCCCAGTAATGCAGTGACGCCGCCAAACGATGCCCCGTAACCAATACTCGTCGGCACAGCAATCACGGGCACGGCAACTATTCCTCCGACCACGGAGGGCAGCGCGCCTTCCATACCGGCAACCACAATACAGACCCTGGCTTTTTGCAGTCTCGCGCGTTCCGCGAAAACACGATGAATACCGGCCACGCCGACGTCCCAAATCCGTTGGACCCGGTTACCCATAGCCTCGCAGGTAAGCGCGGCCTCTTCAGCGATCGGAATGTCACTGGTACCCGCGGTGACCAGACATATCTCTCCCGAGCCTCGTTCGGTCCGGTCACGCCAGACGCGAATCATGCGAGCTGACTCATGCCACTCGGCATCAGTCGCCACGTTGCGCACTTCGCCAAATGTGCCCGCATCGGTGCGAGTGACGAGAACATTGGGCGCGCGTTGAAGCAGACGTTCAACGATCCCGGTAACCTGTGCGCGGGTCTTTCCTTCTCCCAATACGACTTCGGGAAAACCCTGGCGGCTGGCCCGCATGTGATCAACCCGCGCGTATCCGATGTCTTCATAGAGAAGATCTTTTATCGCGCGCGCGGCCGCGGCCACATCGAGATCACCATCCTTGCAGCCCTGCAAAACGGCTTCTATGTCTTGAAATTCCATTGGTGGCACTGTGGCTTTAGGAGTTGTCGGAATGATAAGCCTCTGTAATACATAAGGTCTGATTTCTTCTATTTTGAAGGTTTTGACGGAGCCCACGATCCACGAAATCACACGAACGAACACGAAATTTTTGTTAGTGTTATTTCGTGTATTTTCGTGGATCGTTCCCTTCGTTGCTGCTGAAAGCCGCGTTGTGCAACCTGTGTGAACTCTGTGGTGAAGCTACCTGGAGAAGGATTCACCACAGAGACACAAAGGACACTGAGATTGCACAGAGAAAAACTAACTGGATCTATTGTTCAAGACCTCGTTCATCGCTCCCGTGCGGTAACCATGCAGGTCAAGGGTGACGTACTTAAATCCGAGGTCACGAAAGCGTTTGGCAAATTCCTGGGCCATGTCCGGACTAAGTGCCCTGGTCATCTCCGCCGGCGCAATCTCCAGACGGACCAGCTCATCGTGATGGCGGACGCGGAATTCACGAAACCCCATCTCGCGCATTATCGTTTCGCCGCGATCAATTGTGCCCAGGCGTTCAATCGTTACCGGCAAGCCATACGCAATCCGTGAAGACAGGCAGGGACTGGCCGGCTTGTCCCAGGTAGGCAGTCCTGCCCGGCGGCTCAGTTCGCGCACATCGCTCTTGCTCATACCGGCCTCGATCAGAGGGCTGCGCACTCCATATTCACTAGCCGCCGTGCGGCCGGGCCGAAAATCTCCCAGGTCGTCAATCGTGGATCCGTCAACAACGAAGTTGTATTCGCTTTCACGAGCGCGGGGCGCCAGCTTTCCGTACAATTCTGACTTGCAGAAGTAGCAACGGTTGGATGCATTCGCCAGATAACGCGGGTCAGCCAGTTCCTCCGTCTGCAGCGTCTCATGATGGAAGCCGAAGCGTTCGACCAGCTGAGCGATCTCTCCTCGCTGATCCTGAGCCAGGCTGGCAGACTCTCCAGTTACACAAAGCGCCCGCTGGCCCAACTCACGACTCGCGACATATGCGACATACGTGCTGTCCACCCCACCGGAGAACGCAACAATTACCGACTCCATCTCGATAAGTAGCTCAGCTAATCGTTTCTCTTTCGCCTCGACATCAGCCGGAACAATCTCCTGGTCGTTTGCGGCGGAGTTGCGCGGGGCATTCTTTTCGGCGAGCTCTTCAATTAACTGGTTATTTATTGCCATCAAACTCTTCTCTTTCTCAGCTGGTTTTCGCGTTGGTGTGATTCCGAAGGTTTGATAATACACGACTTGCGGACTTCTAAAAAAAGCACTCGAAAAGCGGGGGGAACGGGGAAAGGGGAAGGGGTAAAGTTGATGGGCGACGCACAAACGAATTCCTCGCGTTTCCCCTTCCCCTTTACCCTTTCCCCTGTACCCT
>Ga0070697_100002857_pt1 | contig 13278 bp, 16 predicted proteins | sample KBSK1501metaG_FD_65475 | JGI IMG/M metagenome (GOLD analysis project Ga0070697, IMG submission 65475) | Corn, switchgrass and miscanthus rhizosphere microbial communities from Kellogg Biological Station, Michigan, USA - KBS K1-50-1 metaG | ecosystem: Host-associated > Plants > Roots >... | reverse complement strand
GCGGAATCCAGAACAACCGGAAGAGGCCCATGACATGGTCGATGCGCAGGCCGCCGCCGCGCCGGAGGGACGCCCGAATCGTCTCGATGAACGGCGCGTAACCGAGCGCTCGCAGCCGGTGAGGGACGAACGGCGGCAGGCCCCAATCCTGCCCGCGCGTGACGAATCGGTCCGGCGGCGAGCCGATCGACGCGCCCGTCGCGAGCTCGTCCTGCCACGCCCACGCGTCCGCGCCGTCGGGGTCAACGCCGATCGGGAGGTCCTGCATGATGCCGACCTCGGCGGCGGCGGCCCTAAACTGCTGTTCCGCGAGCCACTGCAGCCACTGATGAAATCGCACTCGATCGGCGTGCGCCTCGGCGAAGCGCGCGACCTCGGGTGACGTCGGGCGCCGATGCTCGGAGGGCCAGCCGTGCCAGCCGCTGCCATGGTGCTCGGCGAGAGTGCAGAAAATCGCGAATTCTCGCAAACTCCGGCCGCACTCGCTCATCCAGCGCTCGAACTCGGCGCAACCGCTGTTGCCCTTGGCCCAGATGCGCTCGAGTGCGTCCATCTTGAGATCGAAGACCCGCGCGCGATCGATTACGCGCTGGGCGTCGAGTGCCTGGCCGAGCGCGGCGAGCCGTTGCAGCTCGGCGCCAAGCGCCGCGGCGCCCGGCGCGTCCTCGACGCGCAGATAGAGGGGGTTCACGAAGCGGCGACTCGACGGGTAATAGGGGCTGGGCTGCTGCCCGCGGAACGGCAGCGGCGCGGAGAGCGGATTGATGAGGATCGTGCTGGCACCCACGCTCGCGGCCCAGCGCCCGAGCCGGCGCAGGTCGGCCAGGTCGCCGATACCCCAGGATTGCGTGGAGCGGGTGGCGTAGAGCTGCGCGGCCCAGCCCCAGCCACGACGTGCGGGCACCGGACAGCGGCCGGGGCTCACGATCAGGCGGATCGGCGGCCCGTCGTCGGCCGGATGGAGCTCGTGGTACCCGGACGGGATGTCCGGGGGCAGCGTGCCATCGACGTCGAGCGCGGCGCCGTCTTCCAGGATGAGCCGCGCCGGCGCGGGGAGCTCGATCCGCTCGCCGGCGCGCCGCACGAGCACAGGCGGCGGAGGCGGCGCATCGCCCTCGGCGCCCATGGCGCGACGCAACACCTCGCGCGTCGTCGACGTGAGGCTGCGCCACTCGCCGAAGGCATCGTGATAGCCGTCGGCGATGCCCCACGCGTCCGTCATCCCGGCCATAGTACGCGTCGTCGGTGTCGGCCGCGTCGTTATGCGCGCTTTCGCGCGCGCGCAGGGCGACGCCGGCTCGACACCTCGAGGATCGCCGCGAGGTCGGCGCCGGGCGACTGGCGCAGTGACGCCCACAGGTCACCGACGCGGCGCACACGAGCGGGCAGCGTCCGCAGCGTGAAGTCGCGAGGGTCGACGCCGGCGTGCACCTCACGCCACGTGAGCGGCGTCGACACACCGGCGAAGTCGGAGGCCCGCGCGCTGTACGCGGTGGCGAGGGTCTTGCCGCGGAAATTCTGCATGTAGTCGATGTAGACACGCCGGCCGCGCGCGTCCACCGCCCGCTCGACGGTCGCCGCACGCGGATGCCGCTCGGCCACGAGCGTGGCGACGATCTCACAGAAGATGCGCCCCGTCTCGTACGACGTGCCCGGGGGCAGGGGAACGTAGACGTGCATGCCGGTTGCGCCGGACGTCTTCGGGACGGACGGCGTGCCGATACGGTCGAGCTCCTCGTGGATGAAGCGCGCGACGTCGACGACCGTCGCGAACGGCACGCCGGGCATCGGATCGAGATCGAGCACGACGTGGTCGGCATCGTCCAGGGAGCCGACGCGCGAGAACCACGGATCCTGCGAGATGGCGGCGATCTGCGCCATGAACAGCAGCGTGACGAGCGAGCCGCCGATGAGTCGGCTCGGGACTTCCGTGTCCACGGGCAGGCGCTGCACGCGGACGCCCGGCGGCGTGTCGGCGGGCGCGCGCTGCTGGTAGAACGCCTTGCCGCGCACGCCATCGGGAAAACGTCGCATGACCAGCGGCCGATCGGCGACCGCGGGCAGCAGCAAGGGCGCGGCCCACGCGTAGTAGCGCAGCAGCGCGCCCTTGGTCAGACCCAGGCCGGGCCAGAAGACCTTGTCGAGATGGCCGACGTCCAGCGTGCTGCCGCCGGGCAGATCGACGACGTCGTCCGCACCGCGCGCCTCGATCTCGGCCAGCCGCGCGATCAGCGCCCCCGTCGCGCCGGACGCCGGCGGCCACGCCTCGACCTCTCGTGAGGCACCGCGCCCTCGGCGGTCAGGGACCGTCGCCACGGGGCCCGCCGCCACGCCGCGCGGCGCGCGGGCCGCGCGGACCGGGTTGCGTCGAACCGCGCGCGGATCGACGTCGTCGCGAAGCCCGAGATATTTCGGGTGTCTCATCTTGCCGTCCGCCGTCCACTCGGTGAAGGCGACCTCGACCACGATTTCCGGGCGCGTCCAGTGGGGTCGCTCGTTGGCGACCGGCCGCGTCGCGAACGGACAGGTCGTCGTCTCCAGCGGACGCAGGATTCCGGCCACGCGCTCGAGCTCGCGCTCGCTGAAGCCCGTGCCCGTGTGGCCGACGGGCACGAGAGCACGGCCTTCCCAGACGCCCAGCAGCAAAGCGCCGAAGTGCGACCGGCTGCCGCGGCCTTCGGTCCATCCGCCCACCACGCACTCCTGGCGGCGCAGAACCTTGATCTTTCGCCAGGCACCGCTGCGCCGCCCCGATTGGTAGGGCGAGTCGAGCTGCTTGGCGACGAGACCTTCCCAGCCCCGCGCGAGCACGTCGCGGTAGAGCGCGCGCCCGTCACCGGGACGGAAGTCCGAGAGGCGGAGTCGTGGTGTGCCGGTGTTGCCGAAGATCCGCTCCAGGCGCGCGCGTCGGGCGGTGAGCGGGAGCGCGCGCACGTCGTGCTCGCCATCGCGCAACACGTCGAAGGCCACGAAGGCGACGGGCTCGGTACCTTCGCGGCCACCGATGTCGCGCTCGGACGTGAGGTGGATGCGCCCCTGCAACCGCTGGAAGCCGGCAGGCTCGCCATGCTGGTCCAGCGCGACGATCTCGCCGTCGAGCAGCACGTCGGCCTTGAGGCGCCGCGCGAAGACGGAGAGCGCGCGGGCGATTTCCGGAAATTGCCCCGTCTTGTCGTTGCCGAGTCGCGACCAGAGTCTCACGGCGTTGGGTCCACGGCCGGCTCGCACCACCGCCAGAGTACGGATACCGTCGTACTTCGGCTCATACGCCAGGCGTGGATCCGCCAACGGCGCTTCTTCGAGCGAGGCCAGCATCGGACGGGGCAAGGGCTGTGGCATCGACGTTGCTGTCAGTGTAAGCATGTCCGATCCGTCAGACCCGCCGGGCACGCAGCCCACCGAGCGAGTGCATCACTTTATGGTGAGCCGGGGGATGACCGCGGTGCTGCTCATCGAAACCACCTTCTGGTACCTGGGATTGCTGCAAGCCGCGCTCGCCCGCGTGGTCCTCGAAGGCCAGAACTGACCGGCAAACTTCTTGCTCATCTGCCGCCCGGAGGTGGACCTATGAAGGCGACCGATTTACTCAAGAAGCAACACAAGAGCGTGAAGGCCCTGTTCAAGAAGGTGGAAGAGACCGAGGACGGCCGCCGGCGCCGTCAGCTCATGGACGAGATCGCCAACGAGCTGAAGATGCACACGAAGCTCGAGGAAGAGATCTTCTATCCGGCCGTCCGTGAGATCGGCACGTCCAAGGCCGAGGAGATGGTCGACGAGGCGTACGAGGAGCACCACGTGGTCGATCTCGTGCTGGCGGAGCTGCCCCAGGTCGATCCCGAGGACGAGCGATTCGCCGCGAAGATGACCGTGCTCTCCGAGCTGGTGGAGCATCACGCCGACGAAGAGGAGGACGAGATGTTCCCGATGTGTGAGAAGAAGCTCGGCAAGGAGCGCCTGCAGCAGCTGGGCGAGCAGATGGAGCGGATGGCGGGCGGTCAGCGCCGGGCGGCCTGATGCGCCGCTCGGTGGCGTTGCTCGTGATCGTGGCCGTGGTCGCCGTCGCGGTCTGGGCGACGGGTGTGATCACGGTCCATGTCAACCCGCCGAAGACCGAGCTCGTGAGCGCCTCGCCGTTCTGGCAGGAGAAGGGCGGCGAGGCGCCGCTTCCACCGACGATGCGGATCTGGGTCGACCTCGCCAAGGCGACGCGGCCGGCCGCCGTCAACGTCTCCACCACCCAGCGGGTGAGGGGGCGCGGTCCGCTGCCCGAGGACTTCTTCCGGAGATTTTTCGGTGGTCCGCGTGACGGTGAGCCGCCGCGCGGGCGCCAGAGCCTCGGCTCGGGCGTCATCGCCTCGGCGGACGGCTACATCGTCACCAACGGGCACGTGGTCGCGGACGCCGACGAGATCGTCGTGCGGCTGAGCGACCACAGCGAACACAAGGCGAAGGTCGTGGGCGTCGACGCGCGTACCGACGTCGCGCTCTTGAAGATCGAGGCCGCCAACCTGCCGGCGCTGCCCTTTGGCGATTCCGACAAGCTGGAGGTCGGCGAGCCGGTGATGGCGATCGGCAACCCGTTCGGGCTCGAGCAGACGGTCACGACCGGGATCGTCAGCGCCAAGGAGCGCTTCATCGGCAGCGGGCCGTACGACGATTTCATCCAGACCGACGCCTCGATCAACCCCGGCAACTCCGGCGGTCCGCTCGTCGATACCCGCGGAACGCTCATCGGCATCAACACCGCAATCTTCTCGCAGACGGGCGGCTCCGTGGGCATCGGGTTCGCGATCCCCGTGAACCTTGCCAAGGACGTGTTGCGCCAGCTCAAGGATCGCGGCGAGGTGGTGCGTGGCTACCTCGGCGTGTCGGTGATGCCGGTCACGCCGGAGGCGCGGCAGGCCGCCAAGCTCGAGGAGAGCCGCGGCGCGCTGGTGGCCGAGACCGTGCCAGGCTCTCCTGCTGCATCGGCCGGGATCAAGCCCGGCGACATCATCGTGGCGTTCCAGGGCGAGACGATTGGGAACCCGCACGACCTGACCCGCCGCGTGGCCGGGACGCCGCCCGGTACGAAGGTCGCCCTGCGCGTCGCTCGCAACGGTCGCGAGACGCCGGTCGCGGTCACGCTCGGCCGGCTCAAAGACGCGCCGGCCGCGCCGCCCTCCGGCGCAGAGCGTTGAGCGGGATTCGCGGGCTCGTCTGCTAGGATCTAGCCAACGACCATTTCGAGGAGGAAGCCCATGACGAGACTCATCGCGATCCTGGTGGCGCTGACGTTCGCGCTCGGTGCCGTGACCGCGCCGATGGCGTACGCCGCCGGCACGACGACGAAGCCCCCGGCCAAGAGCGACAGCTCGGAGGCCAAGGGCGGCGCCGGCAAGCCGATGAAGAAGCAGCTCGACATCAACAGCGCGAGTGACGAGGACCTCAAGCAGCTACCGGGTATCGGTGATGCGCTGTCCAAGAAGATCATCGACAACCGCCCGTACAAGCGGAAGGACGAGCTGGTCTCCAAGAAGGTGCTGCCGCGGGCGACCTACGAGAAGATCAAGGACCAGATCATCGCCAAGCAGGACACCGCCGCCAGCAGCGCGCCCAAGAAGTAGCCGGCGAGCCGGGGCGGAGCGCGTGCTCCGCCCCGGACGCGCACTCTCCCGTTCGGCCCGATCCCGCATTTCACACACGCCCTCGAGCGGTGTCTTTGCGCGCGAGGGACAGCTCACCTATCGGAGGTGCGGGATGGAGACGAGGCACGATATCATCCAGTCGGCCGAGCACGAGTACGCGAAGCTTCGGGCCGCCCTTCACGGACTCGATGAGGCCCGGATGACCGAGGTGTGGCTGGGGACGTGGGGCGTGCGCCAGATCGTCGCCCACATCGCCGGCTGGCACCGCGAGATGACGCCGGCGCTCGAGCGCGTGGCCCGTGGAGAATCGCCCTACGCCGATGGCACCTACGATGACTTCGACCGATGGAACAGGCACTTCGTCGACGAGCGAAAGGACGTCGCGACGGGCGACTTGCTGCGCGAGCTGGATTCGTCGCACCGCGCCTTCGTGCAGGCGGTCGGACGGCTCTCCGACTCGGATCTCGCGGAGGGCGGTGCCGCGCGCGGCCTCGTCGACGGCGTCGGCGCCGGCCATTACCGCGAGCACGCAGGGCAGATCACGGAGTGGCGCAGCCGCTCCATGCGCTGAAGGCGCGGTTCGCTGAAACCGGTCCCGCTGCGCGCCGTCGCGGCGCTCTTTCTCGAGCGCCAGCACCTCGTGCGGCCGCGCGTGCGCGCGCTCACGGCGGGCCGCTTGCAGCGGTTTGTCGAGGACGTGGGCGGCGTGCAGCTCGACTCGATCAACGTGCTCGAGCGCGCCCACTATCTGACGCTGTGGAGCCGTTTCGGGCCTTACGACCGGGCGCGACTCGATCGGCTCGTGTATCGGCGGCGCCTGTTGTTCGAGTACTGGGCGCACGCCGCGTGCCTGGTCCCCACCTCGATGTTGCCGTGGTGGCGACGCGCGATGCTCGATTACCGTGTGCACCACACGGGCTGGTCGGACTGGTTGCGGCGCAACAGCCGCACGCTGCGGCGCGTGCGCGAAACGATCGCGCAGAACGGGCCGATGGCCAACGCCGACTTCGAGGGGCGCCGCCCGCGCGCCGCCGCCGGCTGGTGGAATTGGAAGCCCGTACAGCACGCGCTGCACTATCTGTGGATGAGCGGCGCGCTCGCGATCGACTCGCGGCGACATTTCCACAAGCGCTTCGATCTCTTCGAGCGCGCGCTGCCGGACGCCGCCGCGGTGAACGCCGTGACACCCGAGGAGTTCCGGCGCTGGCACCTCGAGCGCACGCTGCACGCGCTGGGCGCGGCGACCATCGCCGACGTGGCCGGCTATTTCACGTTCCCACGCTTCGGCCCCGGCGGGCGACGTGGGGCGCTGGCCGAGCTGCGTGCGCGCGGCGTCATCACCGAGATCGAGGTCGAGGGCTCGAGCCTGCCCTGGCTCGTGCTCGCGCGTGACGTGCCCGCGCTGGCGCGCGCCGGGCGGCGCGCGGCGTCGTCCGTCGGCACGACGCTGCTGTCGCCGTTCGACTCACTGCTCTGGTATCGCGAGCGCGTGGCGCGATTGTTCGGCTTCGACTACCGGATTCAGGTCTACACGCCGAGCGCGAAGCGGCTGCACGGCTACTACACGCTGCCGATCCTGCACGACGGACAGCTGATCGGCCGCGTCGACGCCAAGGCTCACCGCGCGGCTCGACGGCTCGAGGTCGTCAGCGTGCACTTCGAGCCGTGGTTCTCGTCTGGGGGGGCTGCACCGATCGGAGGCGGCGTCGTGGAGCGCGACGCGGCCGTGGCCGGACTCGCCGATGCGCTGCGCTCGCTGGCGACGTTCGTGGGCGCCGACGAAGTGACGCCGGGGGTGGTAACGCCCGGGCGGCTGCGGGTCCCCGTGCAGCGGGCGCTGCGCGCGGGCGGGCGTCTAGTCCGCGACTAGGACAAGATCGGTGGCGATCGCCTGCTGACCGTCACGCGGATAGAGCTGCGTGACGAGCGCGCGGTGACCGGGCGCGCTGATCTTCAGATGCAGATGCGGTGGGCGGCCGGGATAGCGTCCGGGCGCCACGGTCTCGTAGCGGAAGGTGCCGTCGGGACCGGATCGCTGCGTTGCGCGCAATTCATCGTGATATTCGCCACGGCCATCGGCCGACCACCACTCCAGCCGCGCGCCCGCCAGCGGGCCGCAGCCCTTCGACGAGCGCACGGTGCCGCTCACGACGAGGCCGTGCCCGGTCACGGCACGCTCGGGCGCGTCCGGCTTGTAGAACGGCCCGAGCATGTCGGGCTTGGTTGGTGCGCAGGACGTCGACTGCGCGGAAGCGGACGCGCTCAGCGCGAGCACGAGAACGAGGGCGAGCACGACGCGACCCATGCACGCATGGTAGCATCGCGCGCTGAACGCGGAGGCGGCGCATGGCGATGTGGCAGTCGTTGCATTCCGGCTGGGGCGTGGCAGCGGTGCGCGTCGTGATGGGACTCATCTTCCTCGGCGCCGGATGGAACAAGGTCGCCGCGGGCTTCGGCACCGTCGCGGCGAACTTCGGCAAGATGGGCATGCCGATGCCAGGGCTCACCGGTCCGTTCATCGCGCTGCTCGAGCTCGTCGGCGGCGCCCTGCTGCTCATCGGTCTCGCGGGCCGCTGGCTGGGGCTGCTCTTCGCCATCGAGTTCGTGGTGGCGGCGTTCGTCGTGAAGCTGCCCAGCGTCGGCTGGGCCGGCGCACGGCTTGATCTCATGCTCCTCGCCGGCGGGCTGTTGTTGTTCTCCGCGGGGTCCGGACGGCTGTCGATCGACGAGGTCTGGCTGGAGCGCCGGCGCGCTTGATGCGCGGCGTCTGGAGGGTGTTCGCGACGTACGTCGCTGCCGTCGCGAGCATCTTGGCCGCGTCCGGCGTCGCCATCGTCACGCTGAAGTCGATCTTCCCCGACACGCCCGATCAGGCGCTGCTGCAGTCGCTGCCCGCGCTCATGGCCGGCAGCCTCGCCTCGTCGTTCGCGCTCGTCTTCACGCTGCTCGCGATCGTGCAGCCGACGACGCCGGCGGCGTTGCGCCTCGCACCCGGCTGGGAGACGGGCCGGGCGCTCGCCGTGATGGTGCTCGGCATGCTTGCGCTCGGACAGGCGCTCGACTCGCTCACGTGGCTGACAGGGCTCGGTGAGCGGGGCGCCATGGTCGTCGTGCGTCGCGTGCTGGAGGGCGCGGTCGGCCCAGATCTGTTCGGAGCGGTCGTGGTACTTGGCGTCATCGCGGGGATCGCGGAAGAGCTGTTCTTCCGGGGCTACATGCAGACGCGGCTGGCGGAGACATGGGGCGCGGCACGCGCCGTCGTGGTCACCGCGGCGTGTTTCGCCGTGCTCCACGTCGATCTGTCGGGCGTGCACATGGCGCTCGCGTTTGCGATGGGCCTCTATCTCGGCTTCGTCGTCGAGCGCACCGGCAGCGTGCTGCCCGCGATCGTCTGCCATGTCGTCAACAACATCGTCTACACGCTGCAGACGGCCTTCGGCGGCACCGTGCAGGACCGCGCGACCAACGCCGTCCTCGCCGCCGCCTGCGCGCTGGCGTTCATGCTCTGTCTCGCGTGGCTGCGTCGCGCTGCGCCCGCCGACGCGCGGCGGTGATGAATCTTGCGGCCACGCAGGCGCTGGCGGTACCCTACGGCTGCATTTTCGTCGTCCATCCATTATCAGCAGTCCTGAGCGGAGGCCATGCATGTCTGAGCTGACGCGGCGCTACGTCGTGATGGCCCTCGCCACGGCCGCGCCCTTCGATCCCGCCGACCGCGACGGCGTCTTCGTCCTCAAGCCGTGGAAGGACCCGGCGGCGCTCCGCGCGCTCGCCACGTATCGCGACCACTGTTATCCCGAGCTGGCGCGTGACCTCGACGCATGGATCCGCGCCATCCAGGCCGGGCCGACGGTTCGCGGTGACGTCGGCCGCCGGAACGAACCGCACATGCGGAAGGGACACGCCAAGCGCGAGACGCGCGGTGCTGCGCCGCGACCGGGCGCGCCCACGTCGCGCAGCCCACTGCAGAAAGGCTCACGACACCCGCTGCGACCGAAACGCCGCCGGCGGCGCCGGCGCGGAGGCTGACGCCATGAGCGACGATCTCGTCAAGGAATGCGTCGCGGCACGCGACGAGGCGCGACCGCATCGGCCGCCGAGTGAGAGCAAGCGCCTGAGCCTCAGCGACGCCTATGCGGTGCAGGATCGGCTGCGCTCGGCGCTCGTGGAGCGCGGCGAGCGGGTGGCCGGCTGGAAAGCCGGCTTCACCAACAAGGCGGGACAGGAGGCGTGGCAAGTCTCCGAGCCCGTCTGCGCCTTCCTGCTGGCCAGCGGCGTGCTCGCGAGTGGTGCGGAGATCGCCGCCGCGCGCTTCGTGAAGCCCGGCGTCGAAGCGGAGATTGCCTTCCTGATGAAACACGATCTTGCCGGACCAGGCGTCACGGCGCCGCGCGCACTGCAGGCGGTCGAGGGCGCCGTGCCCGCGCTCGAGCTGATCGACTTCCGTCACAGCGGCAAGGCCGTTGGCACCGACGTCGTGGCCGACGGCGTGTATGCCAAAGCCATCGTCGTCGGCGGAGCGCTGACCCCGGTGGCGGGTCTCGACCTGGCCCTCGAGGGTCTCGTCTACGAGCAGAGCGGCGTCGTCGTCGCCACGAGCACCGCCTTCGAGGTGATGGGCAACCCGCTCAACTCGCTCGCATGGATCGCCAACCACCTCGGCGCGCGGGGTCAGGGCCTGCGTGCCGGCGACATTGTCATGAGCGGGTCGGTGTCGAAGATCCTCAGCGTGAAGGCGGGCGACAGCGTTCGCGCGACCTTCACCCGCCTCGGCTCCGTCAGCGTCAAGTTCAGTTGAACGGAGCCCCGCGTGCCTAGAGCAGGCCACCCACGCCATGAACCGAGCTCGCGGCCCCCGCTACAATCAGAGCCACGCGTGCCTAGAGCAGGCCACCCACGCCATGAACCGAGCTCGCGGCCCCCCGCTACAATCAGAGCCACGCGTGCCTAGAGCAGGCCACCCACGCCATGAACCGAGCTCGCGGCCCCCGCTACAATCAGAGCCACGCGTGCCTAGTGCAGGCCACCCGCGGTCCGAGCCGGACTCGCGGCCCCCGCTACAATCAGTCATCGTCACGGGGGGTGGCGGTGGCATCGGCGGCGCCGTCGTGCGCGCCTTCGCCGCCCGCGGCGCCGGGGTCATCGTCGCCGATCTCGGCGAGAGCGCCGAGAAGACGGCAACGGCGATTCGCGCCGACGGCGGCCGCGCGCTCGGCGCGCGCGCGGACGTCACGCGCAGCGAGGACATGCAGGCGCTGACCGCGCTCGCCGAGCGTGAGCACGGCGGGCTCGACGTGCTGGTCACGTGCGCCGGTCTCGGGCTGAGCGGCCTGCTCGCCACGCAGGACGAGGCGGACTGGCTGCGCGTCATCGATGTCAATCTGAACGGGACCTATCGCGCGATCCGCGCCGTCCTGCCGCGCATGATGGCGCAGGGACGCGGACGCATCGTCACGATCGCGTCCGTCCTCGGCAAGATGGGCGGCTACGGCTACGTGAGCGCGTACGCCGCCAGCAAGCATGGCGTCGTCGGCATCACACGCGCGCTCGCCGCCGAGCTGGGCTCGCAGGGCTACCCGGGCATCACCGTCAACGCGATCTGTCCGGGTTACACGCGCGCCGGCATGGGCATCGCCGTGCAATCCACCAAGACCGGCCCGCGCTCCGGCGAGGAGATCTTCGAGCGCTACTACAAGCGGCTGGTCCCTCAGCGGCGAATGATGGAGCCCGAGGAGATCGCTCACGTCGCCGTCTTCCTCGCGTCGCCCGAGTCGGCCGGCATCACCGGCCAGGCGCTCAACGTGGACGGCGGCTTCGTGATGTCGTAGTGACGACGGCCGAGCTCGTGGCGCGCACCCGCGCGCGCCTGGCCGCGCGCGAGCGCCGCGTCGTGGTCGGCGGCCCGCTCGTCAAGGCGGCGGTGCTGGTGCCGATCCTCGACCGCGGCGACCCGTGGCTCGTCTTTGCCAAGCGCACGGACACCGTCGGCCAGCACGCCGGCCAGATCTCGTTCCCCGGCGGCCGCGTGGATCCCGGCGACGCGGGCTTCCTGGAGGCGGCGCTGCGGGAGGCGCACGAGGAGGTCGGGCTGCCGCCGGAGGTCGTCGAGCCTCTCGGCGCGCTCGACGATCAAGAGACCGTGGCTACCCAGTTCATCATCACGCCGTGGGTGGGTCTCGTGCGTACGCCGGTTGCATGGCAGCCCGATGGGCTCGAAATCGAGCGGGTGATCGAGGTGCCCGTCGCCGCGCTGCTCGATCGGGCGAATGTTCGAAGCGAACGCTGGACGCGCAACGGCGTCTCGCGCGACGTCTATTTCTACGACTACGCGGGCGACACCATCTGGGGCGCGACTGCACGCATCCTGCGCGACTACCTGGCGATCGTCGAGGCGCCGAAATTCCCGTGATGCCGGCGCCGCAGTCGGAGGCCGGCCTGTGCGCCACGTGCCGGCACGCGCGACGCGTGGACTCGGCACGGGGCTCACGCTTCTGGCTGTGCGCGCGGAGCGCCGACGATCCACGCTTCGCGAAGTATCCGCGGCTGCCGGTGCTGCAGTGCCCGGGCTACGACGGCAGCGACAGGCACCCGGGCGAGTCCCCCAGCGCTTAACCCTTCACGCCGCCCGCGCCCCAGCCCTGCACGAGATAGCGCTGCACGGCCGCGAAGAAGAGCACGGCGGGGATCGTGATCATCACGCCGGCGGCCATGATCATGCCCCAGTCGACGATCGTGGCGTTGAAGAGATCATTGACGCCGACCGGCAGGGTCTTGAGCTCCTCGGATGTGATCAGCACGAGGGCAAAGAGGAAATCGTTGTAGGCGAGGATGAACGTGAAGATCGCCGCGGCGATGAGTCCCGGCAGCGCCAGCGGCAGCACGACGTGCCAGACGGCGCGCCCACGGCCGGCGCCGTCGACGAGCGCCGCCTCCTCGAGCTCGAGCGGGATCGACTCGAAGAACGCGCGCAGCAGCCAGAGGCAGAACGGCAGGCAGAACGTGGTGTACGACAACACCAGGGCCAGGCGCGTGTTCACGATGCCGAGCTGCTTCACGAGGATGTAGAAGGGGATGATGATCATCACCGGCGCGAACATGTACGTGACGAGGATCAGCCCCGCGACCTTGTCGCGCCCCGCGAACGCAAAGCGCGTGAGGCCGTAGGCGCCGAGCGCGGAGACACTCAGCGTCAGCGCCACCGTCGCCAGCGAGACGAGCGCGCTGTTGCCGAAGAACGTCGCGAACGCGGTGTCGGCGAAGAGCCGGCTGAAGTTCTCGAGCGTCGGGTGTGCCGGCACCAGCCGCGGCGGCGTGGCGAAGATCTCCGCCGAGGGCTTGAGCGAGGTCGACAGCATCCAGAACAGCGGGAAGGCGCCGACCACGAGCAGCAGCAGTCCACCGACGTAGAGCAGACCGGCGCGGCCCGGGCGGCTCACGACAGCGCCTCTTGCCGCTCGAAGACGCGGAAGTACACGGCCGTGGCGACGATGAGCAGCACGAACATGATCACCGCGAGTGCGGCGCCCATGCCCGCCTGCAGATAGGTGAAGCTTCGGGCGTAGGCGTAGACGGGCAGCGTGCGGATGTAGCGGCTCACGCCGCCGTCGCCGGCCATGAGCCACACCGTATCGAACTTGGTGAACATCCAGAT
>Ga0070697_100002854_pt1 | contig 13291 bp, 13 predicted proteins | sample KBSK1501metaG_FD_65475 | JGI IMG/M metagenome (GOLD analysis project Ga0070697, IMG submission 65475) | Corn, switchgrass and miscanthus rhizosphere microbial communities from Kellogg Biological Station, Michigan, USA - KBS K1-50-1 metaG | ecosystem: Host-associated > Plants > Roots >... | reverse complement strand
CCAAGCGTTGCAGGCGAACAAGCAACGCGATGGATGAGGACCTTAGCTACACCCCTGGCTTGTGCCACACTCGGTACAGACACCGCACGCTCCAGCGCGGATCACTTTGTCGCTGCCGCAATGCGAGCAGATGATGTCCATGAACATGGAGCCGAGCGCTTCCTGGACCCGATCGGCATAGCTCGCCCCGTTTGGACCGAGCTGTGGGTTGCCCTCGTTTGGTGAATTATTCGTGACTACGTCAATTATTTCCCGTTCCCCGGTGCGCGGCAAATCAATCACCGGCCGGTTAATAGCTTTTTTTTCCATTTCCGGAATTTCCTTCAGCGGCAATTCGGTCTGTCCGCGGTTTGGAGAAATTGCTTCTTTGTATCCTTTGATGAACTGGCAGCCGAGCCAGCGAAACACGTAATCGGTAATGCTGGTCGCGTTGCGAATATCGGGATTTTTCGTGAAGCCGCTCGGTTCAAACCGTTGGTAAGCGAACTTTTTGACCAGGCTTTCGAGCGGCACTCCGTATTGAAGCGCGATCGACGTAAGCGTGCCGACCGTATCCATCAATCCGCCGATCGTGCTTCCTTCCTTCGACATGGTGATGAAAAGTTCGCCGGGCTGACCATCTTCATACAAGCCCACGGTGATGTAGCCTTCGTGTCCCGCGATCTCGAACCGGTGGGTTAGCGACATCCGCGTGTCAGGCATGCGATGACGAATTGGTTTGTCGAGTTGGGCGCGCAGCATTGCCAGCTCTTCCTCGAGTTCGAGGATCCGTTTCTGTAAATCTTCGCGTTCGACCGTAACATCGATATCGTCGGTCGTGCCCATGTCTTTTGTCTTGCGCGTGTTGAGCGGCGCAGATCGCTTCGAACCGTCGCGATAAATCGCGATGGATTTCAAACCCAGCCGCCAACCTTCCACGTACGTGTTCATGATGTCGGCCACCGTGGCCGATTCCGGCATGTTGACTGTTTTCGAGATCGCGCCGCTTAGAAACGGCTGCGCCGCCGCCATCATCCGGAGATGCGCCATGTAATTGAGCGAACGCTCACCTTTAAACGGCTTGAACGCGCAGTCGAAGATCGACAAATGCTGCCGTTTTAGCCCAGGCGAAATCGTCGACCCGTCCGAATCGAGTACGTCCTCGATCGTATCGAAGGCGTCGATGTGCGCGATGATTCGATCGATCTCCTCGGAATTATAGCCGAGTTTCTCCAGCGCTGGTTTCACCGTTTGATTGACGATTTTCAGCATGCCGCCGCCCGCGAGCAGCTTGTATTTGACGAGCGCGATATCGGGCTCGATCCCGGTCGTGTCGCAGTCCATCAGAAAACTGATCGTCCCGGTCGGCGCCAGCACCGTCACTTGCGCGTTGCGATAACCGTGGCGCTTGCCGAGCTCGGCCGCGCGCTGCCAGGTCTTCGCCGCTTCTTTTTTCAGATTAGCAAACTCATCCACGTCTACGATTTCGTTCACTGCGCAACGGTGTAGATCAATTACCTTCAGCATCGAATCGACGTTGTTCTTCGCGACCGGTTTCGAGACACCGCTCCAACGCGCATCTTTGTAGCCGGGGAACGGTCCCAGCGCTTTGGCCAGCCGCGCGCTTTGTTCGTACGATTCTCCAGTCATAATCGCAGTAATGGCGCCGCACAGCGCCCGGCCTTCCACGCTGTCATAGCCGTAGCCGTAACTCATGATGAGCGACCCCAGGTTGGCGTAGCCGAGCCCAAGCGTCCGGAATATGTGCGAGTTCTCTGCGATTTCCTTGGTCGGGTAACTTGCATTATCGACGATGATCTCCTGGGCGGTGACGAAAATGCGCACCGCCGCTTTAAACCGCTCGACGTCGAACGCGTCCGCGGCGGACTTAAATTTCATCAGATTGAGCGAGGCGAGATTGCAGGCCGTGTTGTCGAGGAAAAGATATTCGCTGCATGGATTAGTGGAATTTTGCCGGCCAGTTCCTTTGCACGTATGCCATTTGTGAATGGTGGTATCGAACTGCATGCCGGGATCGCCGCACACGTGCGTGCCTTCCGCGATTTTTCGCAGAAGCGTGCGCGCTTCTTTGCGTTCATACGGCTGGCCGTCGGTCACGCGGCGGGTCCACCATTCGCGGCCTTCCAGCGCCGCTCCCATGAACTCGTCGCTCACCCGCACGCTCAAGTTTTCGTTTTGATACATGACCGAGCCGTAGGCGTCGCCGTTGTAGCTGCCGTCGTAACCTTGCTCGATCAGTGCCCACGCCTTTTTTTCTTCCTTTTGCTTGGCATCGATGAACTCTTCGATGTCCGGATGCCAGTCTTTCAGCGTGTTCATCTTGGCGGCACGTCGTGTTTTGCCACCGCTTTTCACTACGTTCGCGACTTGATCGTAAACCTTCAGGAACGAAAGCGGCCCGCTTGGTTTCCCGCCGCCACTTAATTTTTCCCTGGTCGATCTAAGGGTGGAAAGGTCGCTGCCCGTCCCGCTACCGTATTTGAAGAGCATCGCTTCGCTCGTCGCCAGGCGCATGATATCTTCCATGGTGTCGTCGACCGATTGAATGAAACAGGCGCTCCCCTGCGGGTATTCGTACTGGGTCGAGGCACGCTCGGCCACGCCGGTTTCGCGGTTGTAAAAGTAATTGCCCGCGCCCGCGCCTTTTCCGATCCCATACTGATGGTACAGACCGACATTGAACCAGACCGGCGAATTAAATGCGCCGTATTGGTTCAGGCAAAGCCAGGTCAACTCGTCATAAAAGATTCCCGCCGTCTCCGTGTCCGCAAAATAGCCGTCGGCGATGCCCCAATCCGCAATCGTGCGCGTGACCCGGTGAATCAGTTGCCGGACCGACGTTTCCCGGCCGCCTTTAGACGGATCGGTTCCGTGGGCGATGTCTCCATAAAAATACTTTGAAACCGCGATTTTTGTCGCCAACGCGCTCCAGCCTTTTGGGACCTCTACGTTTTCCTGCTTGAAAATGACCTTGCCGCTGTCGTCTGTGATCTCGGCGGTTCGTCGTTCCCATTCGATTTGGTCGAACGGCGCTGTAGTTGGATGGCTGAACACGCGCTCAAAACGCAGCCTGCCAGTTTTCTTCCTGGTATCTTCCTTTTTGGATTCGCGATCTTTCCGGGTATCGAATGATTCAGCGGATTGATGAAGCGAGGAAGGCTGGATACCGGGTTTGAGTTGGATCATGGCGGCGAGAAAGGTTGAGGATTGTCAATAACGGGTGAACTACTGCGGACAGCTAGGCTAATAACCTGTGGATTCCGGAGAACAACAAGTAATAGCGGAGCAGCTTCGCGGACATACAATATGCAGTGCGGGACAGGCCCAGATCAAGAACTAAATTGTAACATTTTTTTGGCTAAGATCGATTTCGGCGATTGTAACACCGAGGAAGCATCGAACGCCGAACGCCCAACACCGAAGGTCAAAATGGACTTTGCATTGGACGTTGGATGTTGGACGTTCAACGTTCGGAGTTTTCCGGCGAATTTCAGGAAGGGTGGCTGAGTCCGGTTTAAGGCACTCGACTCGAAATCGAGCGTGGGGCAACCCACCGTGGGTTCGAATCCCACCCCTTCCGCACCTTGTCAGTTGAGTTCCTTTGCGAGGTGACGACGTTGTGCATCGCGAGGTGGAGATTCGAACGCCGTTCGAGTCGTGGGCGTCAAGCGCGCGGGGTTAAGTGGAGCCGAGTGATCTAGGGCTGCTAATTCCATGGCATTTATCTTGCAGCCACTCTCGCATCCTCGTTTCGCGACATGTCCTCTGACCAACTTGCAGTGCCATCCGGTGAACGACATCCAGAGAACGCAGTGCGCCCGGCTCTGCCTCGGCAGCGGTTCAAACTTTCGGCTGCGCTTCTGGTTCTGTGCGCGGTCATTGCTTACTTTCCCGCAATTAACGCGGGATTTATATGGGATGACGACCTTTTGCTCATTGCGAATCCGCAGATGCAAAACACCCATGGCCTGAAAGAAATTTGGTTGGGGAAAAATTCGTGTGATTACACGCCCCTAACGCTTACGATCTTTTGGCTGGAAAAGCGGCTTTGGTACGACACACCGACCGGCTACCATGTCGTCAACATTCTGCTCCACGCCGTTGCAGCGGTGCTGCTGTGGCGAATCTTGTTAACTCTGCGAATTCCCGGTTCATGGCTCGCGGCGCTATTGTTTGTGATTCACCCTGTAAATGTGGCCTCGGTGGCATGGATTTCAGAGCTTAAGAACACGCTTTCGGCAGCCCTGTTTTTTGCCTCAATTCTCGCATTCCTGGCGTTCCATAAGCGGGACAGGACAAGGCTTTACCTCCTATCCATCGTCCTATTCGCATTGGCTGGGCTCAGCAAAGGGGCCGTGGTAACGCTGCCAATCGTTCTGGGTGGCTGCATTCTGTGGATGAATAGGAGAATCACGCGCAGCGATTTGGTGCGCGTGACGCCATTCGCTCTTACAGCAGTGGTGATCTCATTCCTCACGATTCACTATCAGTCTCGTGCGGTGGACTATGGGTTATTCTCTTCTCATCTTTCATTCCGCCTCGCGCGCGCGGGAACCGTTGTCTGGCTTTATTTGCGTGAAATCTTGTTTCCGATCAACTCGGCCCCAATGCTTCCGCAATGGCAGCCTAATCTTAGCTCCCCTTTTGTTTACCTCCCGGCGCTTCTTGTAGCGGCAGCGGCGGGACTCTTTTTCTGGGCACGTAAAACCTGGGGAAGGCCCTTCCTTTTCGCATCCGGCTATTATCTTTGGATGTTGATACCAGTTCTTGGTTTTGTATGGATGGCATTGCAGCAGGAAACGCCGTGCGCGGACTGGTGGCAATATCTTGCGGCCCCCGGAATGTTTGCGGGCATCGCTGGAGGCTTTGTCATCGTTTCAAATGCTGCCTCAAAAAACACACGGCTTGGTTTGCGTGCTCTGATCTGTGTCGTCCTGGCGTTGCTGCTCGTCCAGACATGGCGGCGAAGTGCAATCTATGAGTCCATGGAAACTTATTGTCGCGCGGTTCTGGTCGAGAATCCGCACGCGTGGACTTTACAAAACAATCTCGGCGTCGTCCTAGAACGACGCGGAGAATTTGAGCAGGCAGTTGCCTGCCATCGTCGAGCGCTGCGGGACAATCCACGGTTCATGGAGGCCCATAATAATCTTGGCAACGCTCTGAGCGCGACATGCAATTGGCAGGAGGCGGAGGCTGAATTTTTCTCCGCATTGCATTTGAGTCCCTCCAATGCCGTAGTTTTGGGCAACCTGGCTGACAATTATTTCCGCCAGCACAAAATCAAGGAGGCGCTTGCCGCTGACGCTGAGGCGATCAAGGCTGATCGTTACAATCCTCAACGCTATGCCGAATTTGGTCGCAAGCTCGCTGCGAACCAGCAGTTCGAGCAGGCGACGGTTTGCTTCAAAAATGCTTTGCTACTCAATCCAAGCGACATCGCCATTCAGGTAAATCTGGCGCAGACACTGATCGCGGTAGGGCATGGCCAGGAGGCATCTATCGTTTGCGAGCAGGCTTTGCGAAACGCGGAAGAGTCCGGAGACAAACACGTGATTCAAATGATGGCATCATTCCAGAATGAATGCCATCCTCCAGCGCAGAAATAGATTCGTGGACAAAATGCAACCATCGGTGGCGATGGCGCGCGGCCAGGAGGGAGTCCTCTCAGAACTTTCGGGCCGTTGAAGCGTCTTGTCTTTTGGCACCGTCGGTGCTAATAATAGGCTCCCGATGGTCAGGGCGAATTGTCGGGAACGATTTACTGGGGCCGATTTCGATTTCATTGTTCGGTCGCTCGCCCGTTCTCAAACCGATCGGGTTTCACTCGTCGACCTTCTGAGCGATGCCGAAACGCGAGACTCGATCCTCGATCATCCGCGATTGGTCGATGCAATTCTTTCCAACCCGGCTCACCTGCACATCTCATCGCAGTTTTACTTTTATGTGCTAGCCCGGTACGTTTTGCGGCAAGCGGGAATCCTCGACCGGAAACTGTGCGACTATGTCGGTTCGTTGCTCGAAGCTTTTTCGCGCGCGAACCTATTGCACCAGCCAGACAAGACCGGCAACCGCGCGCACGAGTACATTTCTGACATGCTTATCGCGCTCCAGCGCGTTACGCCGGAACAAGCTTTTTTGCTCCGCGCACACATCGGAAATTATTCGCTGTTTATTAGCGGAATTTTCCACGAGAACGCCCAGCGCCGGCACGAACGCGGCGGGCCCGACTTAAAATTCTACGAGCAGATTGGCCGCACTAATTATCAGCTGCTGGCCGAACACGCCACGGCTCGGCGTTGCGAACTCGACGATGTGTTCGGGGGTTTGGCCGGCTGTTTTCACGATGTCCGCCTCGCGCTCAATCAGCTTTCCGATCGTTTGCTCAATCTGGATGACGAGGTACGCCCGTCCCTTTGTTTGTGAACGAAACGCTCTTTAGCCAAATCCAAAAACTGTTCGAGCGCACTTATGCGCAAGTTGGGATTAACCTCGAAGATTGCCTGATTGATCGGCAGCGCTGCGCGCAATTGTCGCTCTTAGCGGGCAAATCGGCGCGCGAGCTGAGCGAACTGGCGCGCACGTTTTTGCGGCGAGCGGATGATCGACTTTACGTCAGCATATATTATTCGCGCTGGTTAATCGAAGAACTTGAACGACACGATCCGCGAGCCGGTCTGGGCGATCACAATATTCGCTCGCTCATTGCCTTCGTTGAAGAAATCAACCATGCCCTTCACGCCGCGCTCCAATTCAGGAGCGGTACGCGTGAGCTCGATTCGGAAGATTTCGCGCGCAACCTCGAGCTCCAAGCGCAAGTGGACACTTATCTTGTGCTTTTGCTCTTCGTCGCCTTCTTTCGAAAAACGCAACGCGTCTCAAAGACGGATCGCCGCTGGCTCCGCTTTCACTTGTTTGCACGTCAGTGCCCCGACGCGTTTTCCAGCCGAAACTTACGTGCGCGCTATCTCGAAACGAGCGAGCTTGCATCGAGCTACACGCGGTACCTCGACACGCTTAATGGAATGCGGCGGCTGGAAGAAATCCGCGCTTTTCGCTCGCTGGATTACGCCGGAAAGAAACAAAAAATCCTGGCACTTCCTGATCGCAAATTTGGCGGTGACGCGGCGGATTTAATTTGCGAAAACTAAGCGCGGTCACTAAATACCGACGTGTTCAGTTTGAGGATGCTCGGCAGCGGCAGCGCCGGAAACAGCGCGCTTGTCGCTACGGATCACTGCAAGATTCTGATCGATGGTGGATTGAGCGCACGGCAGATTATTCTTCGGCTCGAGCAATGTGGAGTCGCGCCGGAACACCTCGACGGCGTTTTGCTTACGCACGAACATGGCGATCATGTTTGCGGGCTGGAAGTTTTTTGCCGCAAATTTCAGATCCCGATTTATACGAATGCGCTTACCGCAGAAGCGGTCCGCTGCGACGGTGCCCTGGATCGACATCGGAACTGGCGAATTTTTCGGACGGGTTCGGAATTTTCGATTTGCGACATTCTTGTCCAGACTTTTCCTGTGCCGCACGACGCGGTCGATCCGGTTGGATTCGTGTTTCAGGCCGGTTCGAGCAGCATGGGGTTTATCACCGATCTCGGTTTCGCGACGAAAATGTTGGTTGAGCGATTGCGCGAAGTGCACACCCTCGTCATCGAGACAAACCATGACGAGACACTTTTGCACGCCGACCCCCACCGGCCCTGGCCGGTGAAACAGCGGATTCAATCGCGACACGGTCATTTGTCGAACGCCGCTGCTGGCGGCCTGATCGAGCAGTTGTTGCCTGGAAAAATCGAGCGCATTGTGCTCGGTCACCTCAGCCGTGACTGTAACACGCCCGCGCTCGCCCTCAGCACCGTGCGCGAGTCGCTCGCCAAATGCGGCAAGATCGGCATGGAAGTTCATTGCGCCACGCAATCGGAAGTGAGTGCGCGCTTTCGAATCGGTGAGACAAAGGCGGGCGCGTTTCAGCCCACATTTGAGAGCGCGTTTTTTCCAACGGCGTGAGCGCGACGGCGTCAATCCAAAATCCGCCGAGAGCAGGCGTGGCCGCAATGAAAATCCGGGATGCAGTTGAAGCTGATCTCCCAGCCATCATCGATATTTACAACGTGGCGGTGACGACGCGCATCGCGACCGCACAACTGGAGCCGGTCACGCTCGAAGAGCGGAGCGATTGGCTGAAAGAACATTCCTCAGATCGACATCCGTTTTGGGTTTTGGAGGTCGATGGCCAAGTTGCCGGTTGGCTCACGATCAAACCGTTTCTCCCGCGCTGCGCTTATCGCGGTACAGTCGAGTTGAGCGTATATGTCGATCAAAAATTCCGGCGCCGCGGTATCGCTCGCTCTTTATTGGAAGAAGCAATCGCGCGCGCCCCCTCGTTAGGCATCTCGGCCATGGTCGGCCTGATTTTCGGGCACAATCAACCGAGCTTGCGGTTATTCGAGCAGCTCGGCTTCGAGCGCTGGGGACTACTCCCGCGCGTCGCACAACTTGACGGCATCGAACGCGACCTGACCATCCTTGGTCGCCACGTTTAAAGTGGAGCCCCGAAAGTTTTCGGGGGCGAAAGTCGGGGCACAAATGCCCTCGCTTAGCTCTTACGCTTCCTCATGCCCGATGACGAGGTGAATCACGCCTGCTGGATCAGAAATGAAAAAACCGTCGAAATCTTCGCGCAGTTGCTCGACCTCATCGCGGCGCGCGACGCCGTGCACTTTCAGGAACGACGCAGCCGCTTCGGTATCGTTCGTCTCCAGCTCCAGCCAGATATCCGGATGACTCAGGTTCGGGACCTTGTCGATCCAAAGCCGGCTTGGGCCGAACTGGAAGATGCAGCCGTCCGGCTCCTCCTCAATCAATGGGAGCGCGAGCGTGTCGCGATAAAACAAAATCGTTTGCTCGTAAGTGTGACTCGGACATTTGATCGCAATGTTCGCGCCCCCGGAAAATTGCGGGCCCTCAAGTTTGGCAACCATGATGCAATTTCGGCCTGCTAGAGTTTCGCCAAAATCTTGTTTGCGATTTCCTTGGCTTTTGCCAGAGCCGTGCCGTCGTCATCGAATCCCCCGAGCCCAATAGTGACGAACGCGCTCCCTTTCGCAATGTAGAGCATGAGCACTCGAGAGGAGGCCGCGCTATCACTCGCTCCGCTGAACAGCTGCGCTTTATCGCCCAGGCCCTCGACCGGTTTCATTGGCCCACTGCTGGCTGCAACCAATTCGAGTTCTTTCTGCGGACCCAGTGCACCGTCGCCCGGCTGATACACGCGAATGACGAGCGATTTCCGACGGCTCACGGTGTAGTAATTGCATTTGGAATAATAACCATCTTTTCCCTGGGCATTGCGTGGTCTCGGTTCGCTCACTTTTTCGCCCAGGATCGACTCCGCCTCGGCTTTGGGAATGATCTGCGAGACGTCGATGCGCGCATCGATGGCGAAAGCTGAATTGGTTAGGCAACCGGCCATTGCCAGCGCGATCGCGATCCGTTTCGTCGGAATTTTCATCCGCCTGCCGATCCGATCCCGCCGGGCTCAGTCATGGCAACGGGATCCAAGACGCGATCGAGTTCAGCTTTGGGCAATACTTTCTTTTCCAAACAAATTTCGCGGACGGTCCTGCCGGTCTTAATACTTTCTTTCGCAATCTCGGCGGCGCGATCATAACCGATCTTTGGCGCAAGACTGGTCACCATCGCCATGGAAAGGTCGACCAGTTCTTCGCAGCGCGCCTTGTTCGCGACGATCCCGGTTACACACTTCTCGCAGAAAACATCGACCACGTGTGTGAGCAGGCGGATGGACTCGAGAAGAGCATGCGCCATCACCGGCATCATGACGTTGAGCTCGAAATTGCCGTTCGCCCCCGACCAGGTGATTACAGCGTCATTGCCGATGACCTGCGCACAGACCATCATCATCGACTCGCACATGACCGGATTCACCTTACCAGGCATGATCGAGCTGCCCGGTTGCGTAGCCGGCAATTGAATTTCGCCAATCCCGCAGCGCGGACCGCTGCCTAACAAACGGATGTCGTTCGCGATCTTGAACAAGCTCACCGCAATCGTCTTGAGGTGTCCGCTCGCTTCCACGACCGCGTCCTTGCTGCCCTGTGCTTCGAAATGATTTTTGGCCTCGTAAAACTGGATGCCGGTCCGTTGCTCGATGTGGCGGATCACTTTGCCCGGAAAATCGACATGTCGATTCAGACCCGTGCCCACGGCAGTCCCGCCCAATGCCAGCTCGCGCAAACCTTCGATCGCCTTTTGCGCGCGTTCTTTCGCATAGGCCACCTGTTGCGCGTAGCCGGAGAATTCCTGGCCGAGACGCACTGGTGTCGCGTCCATCAAATGCGTGCGGCCGATCTTGATGATACCCCAAAATTCTTTGGCCTTCGTTTCGAGCGCGGCGCGCAGTTTTTCCAGCGCTGGGACGAGGCAGTTTTTGAGTTGCTCCGCGCCGCTGATGTGAATGGCCGATGGAATCACGTCGTTACTTGATTGTCCCATGTTGACGTGATCGTTCGGGTGCACCAGCTCGCGCGACGCGATCGCTTTGCCCGCGAGCTGCGCGCAGCGGTTCGCGATCACTTCGTTCGCGTTTGTGTTCGTGCTGGTCCCGGAGCCGGTCTGAAAAATGTCGAGCGGAAAATGTTCGTCCAATTTTCCGTCGGCAACTTCCTCCGCTGCTTGCACGATGAGCGCGCTGCGCTCGGCATCAAGCAAACCGAGATCGTGATTGGCTTGCGCGGCCGCCCATTTGATTAAGCCAAGCGCGCGAATGAAGGGCCGCGAGAATCGATAACCGCTGATCGGGAAGTTCAACACCGCGCGCTGGGTCGAGGCGCCGTAGAGCGCCGATTCCGGGACGGACATTTCGCCCATCGAATCCTTTTCCATGCGCGACCGACCGCTCGTCATGCTCGATGACTTGCGGGAATTCGGGCTGGCTGCATTGCCGGAGATTTCTGGCTGTAGCGCGCGCCTGTTTTTTCAAAAACGGTGATAAACATCGGCGGAATGTTTTGCAGGAAATATTCCGATTCAATGCGACTGAAAATCTTGGCGTGCTGTTTTAACTCGTTTGTCACTTGGTAAATGATAAACTGGCCACCGGGGCCTAGCGCGTCGTGTGTTTTTTGCAGGAGCGCGCGTTTCTTGTCGATCTTAAGGATACTAAAGGGAATACCGGACAAAATATAATCGCACTGTGGAATACCTCGCCTGCGCAGTTCGTTCGGCAAACCGGCGGCGTCCGAGTTAATGACATGCACGCGCGGATCATGGGCGAATTGTCGTTCCAAATCCTGCGAGAACGCCGGATCGAGTTCGAACAGGAGCAATTGCGCGTCCAGCCGCATCCGACGCGCGATCTCGCGCGAGTGCACTCCCACGCCAGGTCCGTACTCGGCAATGACGCGGGCACGATCGAAATCGATTTTGTCGGCCACGCGTTCGACCAGCGCTCTCGAGCTTGGCACAATCGAGGCGATTTGGAATGGGCGTTGCAAAAACCGCTTGAAGAACAGAACGCTCATCAAAGTCCGAATAGTCCACCTCGCCCCTCGTGTTGTCCAGTCGCGAGTCGTAAGCTGGTCCGCCCGAAGGACCCGAAGGGAGCGCTGTGGTGGGAAAATCGCTAGAACGGGCACCCAAAGTAGAGGTTGACATCGATTATGAAATTTATAATGCTATATTTGTGCGAAATGTCTTGCCCATTTCTTTGCGAATTGATGTTTTCCTTCCATGCATAATCTCCTGACCGTCAAGGAAACCGCCAAGTACCTTCGCATTCCCTTGCCGACTGTTTATTATCTCGTGCAACGCGGACAGTTGCCCGCCATCCAAATCGGCGGACGCTGGCGCATCAAAAAGTCCTCACTCGATAAGGACATTCTGAAAGAGGAGAAACCCGGTCAGCCGACCGTGCTCGTTGTCGATGACGACGAGAATTTGCAAAACCTGTTCAAAGTGTTTTTGAGAAAGATCGGCTTCAGTCGCGTCGTCGTCGGTACAGTCAAGGAAGCGCTCGCCGCGGTTGAGAAACAAAAGTTCGACCTCATTTTTCTCGATCTTAAATTGCCGGACGGGCCGGCCGATGACGTTTACGACATGGCCAAGGAGCAACAACCCGACTGCCCGATCGTCATCATTACCGGTTATCCCGACAGCGCGATGCTCGACCGAATCCTCGCCAAAGGTCCAATCACCGTTCTGAAAAAACCGCTCAAGGTCGAGCAAATCAAAGAGACTGTCCGGATTCTGGGCCATAAAGAAGCGGTCAAGCTCGCAGCGTAACTACGCGCCCGCGTTGTAATTAGCGATCAGCGAATCGTGATCGGTTAGATCGACCATCGCGTTTGCAGTGCTTGACTCATCACCGATCAATATTCACTTTTCACTGAATCAGACGCGCCACAGCTCGTGGCTAAACCACTACGTTAACACGGTAGTTATCCTCGCGGTTTAACTTGGTAAACTGGACCAATTACGGCAGCTTAACGGTCACGGTCTGTCTTCACAGGCATTCTGGCATTCGGAGGACCCCTGATCGCGGAACTTCGAAAAAATTCCCTTGAACGTCGTGCCCCGCAGCATAAGATGCGCCCGTTGATTTAAATGCCCTATATCTATTCTCTTGGGCCGGTGATATGCCGTGCCTGATCTCCTGACCGTTAAGGAAACCGCAAAGTATCTCCGAATTCCGTTACCAACGGTCTATTATCTCGTCCAGCGTGGGCAGATTCCCGCTATTCACATTGGCGGGCGCTGGCGTATCAAAAAGTCCGCACTCGATAAGGAGGTCCTTAAAGAAGAGGAACCCAGTCAACCGACCGTACTCGTGGTTGACGATGACGAAGGTTTGCAAGATTTTTTCAGAGTCTTCTTTCAAGAGATTAGCTTGGGTCACGTGGTCGTTGGCACTGTTAGTGATGCACTCGCCGCGCTTGGGAAACAGAAGTTCGATCTTGTCTTTCTCGATTTGAAATTGCCCGACGGACCGGCGGACGACGTTTACAACGCGATCAAAGAGAAGCACCCAAATTGTGCGATCATTATCATTACTGGTTATCCCGAAAGCGCGATGCTTGACCGGATTCTGGCTAAAGGTCCAATCACTGTTCTGAAAAAGCCGTTCAAGCTCGAGCAGCTCAGAGAGACAATCCGCATTCTGGGCCATAAGCAAGCAGTGAAGCTCGCCGCGTAAATGCGCACCCCGCTTGGTGATTAATGATCAGTGAATGGTGATCGGTTAGATCGACCGTCGCGGTTGC
>Ga0070697_100002853_pt1 | contig 13292 bp, 9 predicted proteins | sample KBSK1501metaG_FD_65475 | JGI IMG/M metagenome (GOLD analysis project Ga0070697, IMG submission 65475) | Corn, switchgrass and miscanthus rhizosphere microbial communities from Kellogg Biological Station, Michigan, USA - KBS K1-50-1 metaG | ecosystem: Host-associated > Plants > Roots >... | reverse complement strand
GCGAAAGTGTGGATGCCGCAGAGACAGAGGAAGACCAGGACGAGCGTAGTCCTTCTCGTGGCATTTTTGATTCGGGACTGATAGACCATCTTTTCCCTCCTTAAGGGAATTGCTGGACGCTGACCGCCACGCGCTACGCTCGTTACTGGTTAGTCAAAAGCGCGCGCCGCACAAAGCGGCATCGTCCGGGGTTAATTGTCAAACTACCTGGCTTGTTACCGTTGGTTCTGTTGACCCAACTACGCGTGGAAGTAGTTTCGAATCACTAAACTCTTCGATTCGAAACCGAGGAACTAAGGCTTGTCTGGCGCCGGCTTCTCCGACTTCTTTTCTGGTTCATCAGCAGCTGACTCAGAGGCAGCTGGTTTAGCCGCGGCGGCCGAAAAGGCATCGACGGCGTTGGCCTGTCGCAGAGGTTTCATTTCTACGGAGCGTTCTCGCTTACCGTCTGAATACACAGTCTCTCGGCGAAAGACGAGCCGATTATCTTCAATGGCGACTAGTTGGCCATCATAGAACCGCTCACCGGGATAGATCACATAAGCAAGCTTAATGGGCTTTGCTTCTACAATAGCCGCGTATCCGCGCGGCGAGCGCGAAATTCCGATGACCTGTATTTCGCTTAGTAAGAAAGCCGTGGTCGGTTTTGGAGCTGCAACTCGAGCGTTCATCGCGGAAAGTTTCTGCGCCTTGTATTGCTGAATTCGTTCCTGAATCGATGGAACTGCAACCAGAGAACCGCCTTTCTTAATTACGAGGCGAGGCGGCTCATACTTCCTAAACGGATCGCGACCACTCTGAACGGAGCGAGGCTGTGAGGCCTTGGGTTCACTCTTAGCTTGCCCGTTGGCTGCTTGCGTTGCGCCGCACGCCACTCCGGCCACGGTCAGGAGAACGGCTAATCCGTATTCGTGAATTTTCGTTTGCTTCATGGTGATCACTTTCCTGGAACGGTATCTTCGTTATCGAATTGAGTTACTTGGCCGGGGGTGGAACCACAACGGTTGGGGCCTTCGTAACACCGGCGGGTTTGGTAGTAGCGGGGGCCGGCTTTTGCAGTTTTTCGGCAGAAACGTAGAACGCGGTCAGATCAAAAGTCGCGTCTACTGTCTTCGATGGAGACTGTTTGTCCAATTGCTTGAGCTCAAAATTGGTGATCGACACAATCCGCTGGTAGTGAGCGAGCTGATCAAAGAAGCTACGGAGAGAGGCAAAGGAACTCGTGACACTGACTTCGATCCTCTTGCCGCTGTAGTTTTCTTGCTGCACGTCATCTTTGGGAATGAACTTTCTCAGGACCAGACCATTGTTGCGGGCTCGTTCCTGGACGCTTTGTAGTACCAACGTCAGCTCGCGCTGTTCAGGTAACAAAGCCTTCAGCTCCTCATACTCTTCCACCCTTGCTTTATAGGTTGCTCTGAAGTCATTTAGTCGCTGAGAAGCGATTTGCGCCTGCGCGTTCTTGGTAAGCAGCTCGGCGATTTCAAGGTTGAAAGTTTTCGTCTCAGCGCGGACGGGCTTGGTAACGAAGTTCCAAAAGCCCGCGTAGACAGCCCCGGCTACAGCGACGGTTATCGCTAATTTCAGGTACCAGGGCATTGATTGAAGATTGCCGATTTTCATCTGTTTAATTCCTTCCCCAATTCTTAGTGGGTCTGGTGTAGTAAGCGTCTATTTCTTCAACGCCACTTGATTCGCTGGGTTTGCGGCCGCGTTCGAGACTGGTTGGACTGCCTGCTTTGTGGCGTAGCTGCACTTCACCGTGAAGGCCACCACCTCCGGCTGCTGGATCACGACTATGGAATCAGTTGGAGCGCCCTTTTCAGCGGCTGGGACTTGAGCCAGTTCGCGCTGAGTCTCGATATTCAAATTGGTAAACAGTCCAGACGAGAACTCCAGACTCTGGCCAAAGCGCGTCACGGAAGCCTCATTCGGCGAGATGCCCTTGATGGTGAGCTCGCCATCTTTCTGTTCCAAACTCTTTAGATAGAGACCGGGAACGGCGTCAAACCTGGTTTTGATATCACGAAGCACCGCACTGGGTCCCTGCTGCGACTCGCGCAATTTCTTGATCGCATCAATACGACCCTGAATGTCCTGAGCCTTCTTCTCCAGCTCGGCCTGTTCCTTGTTTACGGCAAGCATTTGCTGGTTTATGTGTCGCTGCTTCTCAAGCTCCGCCTGAGCTACGCGGTGGCCTGAGTTCGCACTAACGTAATCGTAACTAATGCCGACGACCAGGAGACCAAAGACAGTCATAGCCAGCAGAAGTGTCTGCACCAATGGGGTCGTTACCCTGGCCTCAACCATCACTGCTCCGGAGGGTCGGTCGGTAACTGATTCGAGTAAGTTGATCTTGATCATGCCGCTTCCACTCCTCTCAAGGCGAGACCGACGGCAATTGCCATCTCAGGAACGATCTCTTTCATGTAATCCGGGTCGAACTTTCTATCGTCAACCTGTATTTCCCTGAAGGGATTAAACAGCTCAACTGGGATCTCGAAACGTTTGGCCAGGTATTCAGGTAGCCCGGGAAGCTTGGAACTTCCACCAGCTATGAGGATCTTCTGAATTGACTCCTCACTCTCTTCTGCCGTGGCACGGTAGAAATCCATTGTCTTCCGGATTTCGAGTGCGAGAATGTCAGATACCGTCTCGATAATCGGCTGAATTGGACGCGGCGCTATACCGTCCGGTAACGGATAGCCACGCTTCACAGCTTCCGCCTGTTCAAATGTCAGGCCCAATTCCTTTTGCAACAAACTAGTGTACTGGCTGCCCCCAACTGAAGCATCGCGCGCAAAAACGGAACACGCGCCGTTCATGATGTTGATGTTCATTGTGGATGCGCCGATGTTCAGTAATGCAACAACCTCGCCCGCCTTGGGCTGATAGTTAACTTCATAGCAATTCTGCAAAGCGAAAGTATCAACGTCGATTACAACCGGTTGTTTGCCAGCCAATTGAATGGCCTGCTTTACGTTGGCGATTTTGTCGCTCTTGCAAGCTGCCATCAAAACGTTCAAAGCGTCCGCGGAGCTACTGGTAACTTGATAGTCAAGATTCACATCGGAAATATCAAAGGGGATATGTTCTTCGGCATGCCAGCTAAATGACTCTCGCAGTTCATCCGTGCTCATTTGCGGCAGGACAATGTTTTTTACGATCACCGAATGGCCACTCACACCAGCGGCAACTCTTGACGTTTTGATTTGGTGCTCTCCAAAGATGCTTGTAATGACGTTCGAAACATTATTGAGCTCCATGATCTGACCATCCACGACAGTGTCAGGCGATAGGTTCTCAAATCCGAGATTGACCAATTGATAGGTGTTGCCCTTCCTTTGAAGCTCGACCGCCTTTATTGAGCTCGAGCCAATATCGAGGCCAACTAAATTCTTCTTACCGTTGCTTTTATTGAACATGACTTATTTATTCCTCGCGACGAAGAGAGAGCGGATTCTGTGCTGTTGACGCAGACGAGCGCGCGCTTTCATCGCTCTCGACAGTCGGCTTTTGCCCGGCTTACTGATCTGCGTGGCTTGGATGACGTTTTTCAAGACTGGCCTCATTGGCTCTGAGAAGATCCAGGCGGGAGTTGTGGGAGAAAACGCGCCTTCGCGCAGCTTTTCCTGATTCAGAAACAAACCAATTTCTCTGGGTGGATGGGCCTTCCGCAAAACCGAAGGCAGGTGATTCCGGCACGAGGAAAAGAGGCAAGGGCCTGAAGCAAGGCAGCTTCCTCACTGCCGTCGCCAAGCAGACTACCGTACGGCCCAAGCGTTGTCAACATGTATTTGCATTGTTTAACCGGCTCTTTATCGATTAAAGGATCAAGAATCGCTGTTGCTTGAGGGTTGGTTCGACTGTTTCAGGAAGTGCCGCAGTAGTTTCCAAAAATCATGCTCGCGGCCTTGACTTGCGTGTCATCAACCCTGCGGTTAGGATGCGACACAATGAGACGAAGCCGCCGGATCCTGCTGTTCGCCCTCCTCTCGTTGGCAGTCGTTGGTGTATGGCTATGGTGGGTTAGGCCGAAAAGCGTCGACATGGCGACGTACGCCCCTGCTGATTCGCTCGTTTATCTCGAAGCAAACCGACCAATCGAAGTCGTTGACGCTATAGCTGGAACCCAGGCTTGGAAGGCATTTGCGAGCTCCATTCAACCCCAGCCCGCCACGCCTCAATCGAGATGGTTGCGAGGACTTATTGGCTGGACGGGTATTGGTCCCATAAAGTCGGTAATTCTCTCCAGAGCTCAAGTCGCCGTGGTAGTCACTGACCTGCGCGCCGTGGAGGAAGGAGAGGCTTTAAACATCAAGTCCGAAGTTGCTCTCCTAATCGAGACTCACACCTCCGAACGTCGGATCCGGGCCACATTCGAAGAAACTATAAGAACGCTCGCGGAAAAGACGTATGGCCGTCCAACTTCTCGCCGAGTTACGCTCGACGGCGTTGAGTACAGCGAATGGATTGCCCCAGGAGGGACTCGACAAGTTGTCGGAGCAGTTTTTGGAAGCCTGGTAATTATTGGCACCAGTGAACGAGTAGTTCAGGACTGTTTGGCAGTAGCTCAGGGACGGCGTCCCAATTTGAAGAACGACCCTGAATTACGCTCAATGCGCCTTCAGCTTGAGAAAGGACGCAGCCTGACTTTTGGTTATGTTCCTCCAGCAAACAGCGCGCGACTGCTTGCGGTCGGCTTGCCTCTATTATTAGGGCGAGCGCCAGGTGATTCTGAATTCCAACGATTAATCGCGAATGGCGCTTCGAGAGTGTTTGGCAGTTTGGGCTGGACTTCGAGCACATACCTAACAGGCATCGAGGATCAGTACCTGATTACTCTGCAGCCTTCGATTATTGCTCGGCTCAAGCCAACCTTCGTCGCCAACCATGTCAACTCCCAGATGCAGGGGGTGCTGCCCAACGATGTGTATTCGGTAACGAGTTACAATTTTACCAATCCCGCCGCGGCCTGGATTAGTTTGAAGACAGCTGTTTCTTCACAAGTCGACGCGCTCTCAACGATCGTCTTCTCTTCTCTATTAAAATCCGCATTGCTCTCCTACGGAATCGATAACCCGGAAACCTTTCTGGCCGCGGTTGAGGGTGAACTGCTAACGATTCGCCAGGACGAGACTTCAGAGCGATCTATGATCATCGCGGGCGTGCACGACCGTGCTGCGTTGCGTCAGCTTCTTTCCAGGGGAATGTCAGTGAACTCGAAAAACTCTGGCCAAAGACTGGAGATCTTTGAAGACCGGACGGGGGACTTCGCGGCCAGCTTAAGCGACGAATTCATTGTCATCGGATCCCCTGGTGACGTTCGACGTTATTCCGCACTCAGAGACAGCGCCACCCGAATGACTGCCGAGAACTTAAGAAAGATGACCTATTTTCTTTCTTCGCCAGCCTCGGACAACGTTGTCACGTATACATACGATGGCGATCGCGTCCGCAATTTTGTTTCTGCGATCATCTCAGCCAAAGACGGCCCAACCCAGACTCCAGAACACCTGGAAGAGTCGATCGCAAGGCTGCCCTATTCATCAACGGAAACGATTCTCGGCGACCGAGGAATCGAAAGAACTACTCGATCGCCATTGGGACAATTCAGCACTCTCGTGCCTTTGCTGTTCCCCCAACAACCCGCGCGCCAAGCGACTCCAGTCAACTAGCAGTTTGGCATCCGCAACCATGATTCTCCCATCCCCCGTCGAAGTACTAATCGCGACCCACAACAAAGGAAAAATTCGCGAGGTTCAGCAGGGACTGCATTCGTTACCCGTCAAACTTCGTTATCTAAACGAATTCTCTCAAGTTACCCCGGTCGATGAAGTAGGCAGAACCTATGAGGAAAATGCTGTTCTTAAATCCCTGGGTTACGCTAAGCAAACCGGTTTGTGCGCCTTGGCCGATGATTCAGGACTGGAAGTGGACGCACTCGGCGGAGGCCCGGGCGTGCACTCAGCTCGTTTCGGTGGTGAAAGCCTTTCCGATCACGATCGGATCCAAAAACTCTTACTGGAATTATCTGAACAAGCAGGCACTAAACGAAGTGCTCGTTTCGTATGTTGTATGGCGTTCGCCGGCTGGCAACGAACGGCGGTCGATGGAGAGCCGCGATTATTAACCCTGATCGAAGCGAAATGCGAAGGCTCCATCGCTCCACAGGCACAAGGAGCAAATGGTTTTGGATTTGACCCTGTGTTTGTGCCTGAAGGCTACCTTGCAACATTTGCCGAACTGCCGAGCGAAGTCAAAGCTAAGATCAGCCATCGCGCTCAGGCTCTTGCGGCCATCGGCGCGTTTCTCCGTCGCTGGCTACCTCCAACTTGACCGTTGATCGCCACGTCCCTAGAATGCCACGTACCTGGTTTTACTAGGATTAGCGTTCGGGGCGTAGCACAGCCTGGTAGTGCGCTCGGTTTGGGACCGAGAGGTCGGAGGTTCGAATCCTCTCGCCCCGACCAATAACTTACTTTCAATCAACTACTTACAGTCGTGAACGTTAACAGTCCTTTTTCGTGGTGTGGCCAATTTGTGGACAAAAGTTTTGAATCACGAAATTAATATGAATTAGCTAACGTTACGATCTGCAAAAATCCGCCTAAAAACGAGCAAAGCCGAAAGCGATCCTCACCGATGGTCCAATTCATCACCCCTCGGAACCGTGCGCTCTGTCACGGTGTAACTCACTGATATGCTTAAGATAGCCGGTAGTTCGAAGAAAGACCGACCGTGTGGTCGGTAAGCTATTAAATTACGGATTCCCTCTTCGAACCTCACCATGCGTTAGCAACAGATCTTCACACATCCACTCTAAGTGACGATCTTCTGCTATGCGATCAGAAAGACTGCGAATGTTTGCGGCTTCCATGTCGTAGTGGCTTTCGCTATTCGTAAGTCGTCCTGCTGATCGTATGTTCGCGAGAGAACCATCAACCGCCGTTGACCGCATTCAACATCTCGATGATCTGATCTCGTTGGATTTGTTTTTGCATCTAAGCTCCGAGCGTCATAGTCGCTCGAATACGTCAGGTTTCAGTGAAAGCGTTTTAAGGAAGGAGGTCAACCATGAGCTCCCTGGCCGAGACGGCGGTGATGCGCTTCAAGACGCTCTGCTCGGAGAAGTCGAAGGCGCGGCAGTGGCGGAGGCAGGAGACGAGCAGCTTAATTTCTTTTGCGGGCTCGCAATTGTGGCCAGAAAATTTGACACTCCCAGATAAAACAAACCTAAGGCCTAGGAAGATATTCAAAACGGCCGAAATTTGAAGGGTCGCAAACCCAGAGTAACAAAAGCTTCTTCTTTCACGGGTGGGAGCCGTGTGGTCGGCTATAATTTCCTACGTCATTAAATCGAGAGTAACCCGTTATTTGCGGCTCGTACTACGGAGATACTTCGGCAACCGCATCATACCGGAATCACTTAGGGCGCGACCGTCAGAGGAAAGTTTCACGTCTGCAAAGGCCTCCGAGGTCTGTGCATATCTAATTGTGTATATCTAATAAGGACTGGCGTGCTGTGTCAGCGAATCAGGAGATTATCGAAGTACGACATACTGAGTTTCTTTCCTCCACCCGTCATTAATCCAACCATACCTCTCGAATAAAGCCTATCGGTCGCACGCAGCACCGTCTTGCCATCAACAAATCCTGTGATCGTTGAACCATTAAAGCGGAGTTTAAGCTTATGCCATTCCTTAGCGTGAATACCTGGAATCCGAGCGCTACCCAGCACTTTTTCTCCACCTTCAGGATTATCTTTGTCCTTCGGTCCGCGAATCACGACTAACCGGCATTCTCCGTCGTGGCCCAGCTCTAAGAAGTAACCCTTTGGAACTGAACCATATCCTGTGCCCACGTGGTTGATTCGTCCCATCACTGCCGCAGCCTCGGCTTGGTCTAAATAGACATCGGCGCTCACTTCGTAGTCCGGCCAACCTTCATCACCGAGAATTGTGTAAGGCATCCATTCTGGCGCCCAGGAGATTGGTGCCACGGGAATCACTTGTCGCAGGCACTTTCCTTTTCTATTTGGACACCCAACAATTTCGAACACTTCGGCAATATCCGCAGTGTACTTCGGTAAGTATCCGCGCACTTTTGGTGCTGAATACTGGTCAAACGATTCGCGGTAAGGAAATGGAAACGGCTTTGCCACAGGGACGTTAGCGAAGCCTCCCTTCCGTTGACCTGTGGTTGTCGTTAACGTGTAAATGGAATTTGAATCCACAGACAGTGTGAGATTGCCATTCACGGACTTGATGTCAGTTTGACGGATAAATTGTTCGCGGGCATTGCTGCGCCAGACACTCAGGCCTTTCGTCGATAGGCCGCCATCGATCATGAACTGAATCTGTTGTGACGCTTTTGCTTCCTTCGTCTCAATGATGATGCTGTAGTCATCACTCGGCGATTTCAAGCTCACGAAACTACCGCCGCCGGCGAGTTCGCCCTGGCCGCCATTAATGTATTGCCATCCTACCTCTGTGAATTGACCATAGTGTGCATATCCCCACAATGCTTCGCGGATCTCATAATTTCCGCTCCATGGCGAACGCGCGAGAATCATCGCCGGATCTTCTGAATAAGGCTCTACGGGATAGACACCAGCAATGTCGTACCAGTTCACAATTTTCGTAGCACCGCTACGGATGAAACTTTCGTTGAACGCTTCTACGATGCTGATTGCGCAGTCGAAACCCTTCTTATAGACGTGCTCTTCAGTGTTCCAGATGGGCTTGTACATTCTGGCGGCCATTTCTTGGACATCCGCTGAAGCCGGTGCGTCCGTACCGAGAATGTGGCCACTGATGATATCTATAGAATCTCGCAACTTTTCATCAGTGAGCATCTCTTTGACGAAATCAAATTTGTTGTTGGGCCAATTATCGAACGCGTGGATTTTGATCTTTTCGAAACCGTGAGCATTTAAAGTCGCGCGCAACCTCTTCACAAAATCAAAGTTCGCGCCTTTTTCGTTTCGACAACCGATCGCGTCAAACTCCAAACCATAAACGTTTCGCAAACCTTCAACCCACTTCACGTAGTAATCTGCAGCATCCTGCGACCAGAACTCGCCGTTGCCAATCCAACCTGGCGCACTCCACGCCGTGCCGTCCAGACTCAGGCTTGGATTTCTCTTTTTGGCCTCTAGCAAAAACCACCATGTGTAGCCGCGATAGTAGTTGAGGTCATCGCGTGTTCGCATGTGACTTGGCATCGAACCTTGTGTCGAATTGCCGTCACCGGGAATCTCGATAAAAAGGGCGCTGACAGAAGCTCCGAATTTTGGTTTAAACAGCAGATCCAGGATCTGGCTGCGTTGAGGCTCGGGATAATCTTTCAGCAACACTGAAGTGGCGCCACCGCCATTGACAATGCCGATGCCGTCGAAGCGCTTGCCTGCGGCGTTGCCGTTGAGTCTTATAGTTTGGACGATGTCAGTTTGTTTGCTCTTTGCAATCGAAATCGGTCGGTTCGATTTAATCGCGATAGGCTGAACCGCTGAGATCACCATAAGGGCGAGAATTAACTTTGTGGGTTTCACCGTCGTATGTTGTTTAGCATGTTCCGTTCGGATACCAGTTAAGTCTTTGAAAATAAGCCGGAAGGTTAGTAGAAGCGACATCGCCCTTCAGATCATCTGTGGCCACGAAATTCTTACGGCAACGCATAAGCTACAACTTCATCCGACAGCATTCTACTCACCGATCTCAGAAGTCCGCCACCTCCGTGGCTGGTTTACTCTTGCGGCGTTAGCTTTTAAAGTCCTGTTCGATGAAGACGATCAAGTTGTTCATGCTGGTGTTGTTGTGTGGGTTCACGAACGTTTTGTCGAACGCGCAAGTTAGCAATACCAACACGGAGATTCGCTTTCTCTCCGGCATTGGAAAAGACGACGCTGTTTGGTGGGACTTCTTCTGCACCGAGGGACGAAAGAGCGGCGTTTGGACCAGGATTCGGGTACCGTCGAACTGGGAGACGGAAGGGTTTGGCAACTACCAGTACGGCGGTGATCGCCAGCGCGAGGCAAACCCATTTCCCAAAGAACAGGGGAAGTACCGGCTGACTTTTGACGTGCCACAACGATGGAAAAACCGCGTCGTGCGCCTGGTATTTGATGGTTCAATGACCGATACCGAGGTGTGGGTGAATGGAAAATCGGCCGGTCCCGTCCACCAGGGTTCCTTCTATCAGTTCAAGTTTGATATCACGACGCTCTTAAACTTTGCGGGGCCCAACCTCCTCGAAGTCACCGTTAGTAAAGAATCGTCAAACGTGAGCGTCAATCGCGCTGAACGACTCGGTGACTACTGGAACTTTGGCGGCATCTTTCGGCCGGTGTATTTGGAAGCGTTGCCGGATAGATTTATCGATGAAACCGCCATCGATGCTCGCGCAGATGGAGGTTTTTCGGTTGAGGTGAACCTCGGCGGAAGCGACACTTCTCCCGGGCGGCTTTCCGCGCAGATCATCGATTCGAAAGGCATTGCCGTGGGCCAGCCATTCGGCGCCGGCCTTTCGGTCAATCAAAACAAAGTCAAACTCCAAACCAGAATTCGGGGACCCAGGCTTTGGACCGCGGAGACTCCTAATCTTTACCGCGTTCGTCTTACACTCACTTCAAACTCCGGCTCGCCACACACAGTCACCAAACGTTTCGGATTCCGAACTTTCGAGGTCAAGCCTGGAGATGGCTTTTACCTCAACGGACAAAGAATCCTGTTGAAAGGAGTAAACCGGCATTCATTCTGGCCCGAGACAGGGCGCACGCTGAGCAGACAAATCAGCTATGACGATATCAAGCTGATTAAAGAGATGAACATGAATGCGGTGCGCATGTCTCATTATCCACCCGACCAGCATTTCCTCGACGCCTGTGATGAACTTGGGCTTTATGTTATTGATGAGCTGGGCGGCTGGCAAAAGTTTTACGACGGACCGACTGGGGCCAGGCTAATTCGCCAACTCGTCCGCCGAGATGTTAATCACCCGAGTATTGTTCTGTGGGCCAACGGCAACGAAGGTGGCTGGAACCGCGACAACGACGACGAGTTTGCTCGCTGGGATCCGCAACAGCGTGAAGTCTTACATCCCTGGGAGAAGTTTCGCCACGTTAATACCGATCACTATGAGAAGTTTGACAGCCACACCAAACTCGCAAATGGCCCAGACATCTACATGCCGACCGAGATGTTGCACGGATTGTACGACGGTGGGATTGGGGCCGGTCTGTCGGACTACTGGGAGGTGATTCGCAAAAGCAAGGTAGGCGGCGGCGCTTTCTTGTGGGCTTTGGTGGATGAGTGTGTGAAGCGAACAGATCAAAACGGTAGACTCGACTGTGCAGGGAATAGAGGGCCCGACGGTATAGTTGGTCCACACCGCGAACGTGAAGGAAGCTTTAATACGGTACGTGAAATTTGGTCGCCAATTCAGGTGTTGGCGCCCGAAAAACTGCCCGACGATTTTCAAGGTCGTTTAGCCGTCGAGAATCGTTATGATTTTACCAACCTGAACGAATGCCGATTCGAATGGCAGCTCGCTCGGTTTCCACTTCCCGCTGAAGGAAGCTCGGGCCACCGCGTAGTGGCGTCGGGTTCGATGCGAGGTCCGGATATCGCGCCACATGCAAGCGGAGAACTAAAACTTACCTTGCCGCGCGACTGGCGTGGCGCGAACGTGCTCTATGTCACGGCTAAAGATGCAGACGGTCGCGAACTGTGGACCTGGTCATGGGGATTGAAAACAAGTGCCACCCGTGCAGGGAAGTATCGAGCAGTTGAGAATTTGCGTATGGTGGAAACGGCGGAGGAACTGTCGATCGAGACGCGTAGATTTTGCCTTGTTTTCAGCAAGCGAAGCGGTCGTATTAGCAAAGGTGGACCGTGTAAGGTGCTATTGCCGGCTGACAATATGCCCATCAGTAGCGGCCCGCACTTTTTTGCTTTCAGACGCAATAATCGGAAGTACGACGATATCTCTGGACAAAGTACGGTCACCAAGTTCGCATTCCGGAAAGAAGGTTCCGAGGCGGTTATCGAATTTAACTACAGTGGAGCATTGCATTCGACGCGCTGGCGCGTCGCTGCTGATATTCCATCCGCCATGAAAGTGCGACTGGAATACGAATACACCTTCGCCGGTGCCGTGGATATGATCGGCGTCGGCTTTAACGCATCCGAGAATATGATAAAAAAGGTCCGCTGGCTGGGCATGGGTCCGTACCGAGTTTGGCAAAACCGCCTGCAGGGAACTCGGCTGGACGTTTGGCAGACCGCGTACAATGAATCCACTCCGGGAGCGAACTGGACCTACCCGGAGTCGCAGGGTTACTTCCGAGATTGGAGATGGGTTCTATTTGAAACTGCGGTTGGACCTTTTTCAATTACGTCAGAAACCCCCGGTTCTTTTCTCGGTCTTTTCAAACCCAGAGACGGTGTGGACGGGCTCCTGGAATTCCCGGATATTGGGATCGCTTTTCTCGAGGTGATTCCGGCGATGCGAAACAAGTTTCACACTACCGATGAGATTGGACCACAATCAAAACCGCTGCCGGTGTCGGGCCTAGTCAAGCGAACGGTGTTACTGCGCTTTGGGCGTTGAGTGGAGATGTTCTATCGGGCGGTCAAAAGCCTCATCCGCCTCGAGGTACTTCGGTAACTTAGGGCGTCGGCAATCTGGATAACGATACCCAGTATTTCCCTGAGTTCGGGAGCTGCGCGAGTTATTCGCTGACGGAGGGATTCGCCTTCAACGTACTCAGTCGCAATAAAGTGATGACCGTCGTGCTCACCGATTTCGTGGGTGGTCAGAATGTTGGGATGATTAAGTCTCGAGGCAGCGTACGCCTCGCGCTCGAATCTTGAGAGCCGACCTTTATTTTCGGTGAATTCGATTGGCAGGAGCTTGATCGCGACCGGTCGACGGAGTCAGGCAACGTTGTCTCGGAACAGCGGCGGTATATTAACCGGATGTTGCTCGTGTTCAAAAGGTACGCATGTTTGATACATCGCCTGCGCCTGTTCTTATCTGAATTCCCGTCACTATACCATGACCAGTTGGACCAACGGCACACTTTGCGACGCTAACGAATTCACTTGAGAATTCTGCTTATCATTAGATTCCTCATAATGAAACACCTACGCAGTGTATAGGCTGTTGCTGAAGGTTACTAAACATTGATATCCAAGCCTATAATGACGTTTCGTTTCATAGGTTCAATGAATTTATCCCAATGCTCTGGCGCAAGAGAACAGCGTGATGAAACAAATTGCTCACTTAAT
>Ga0070697_100002849_pt1 | contig 13296 bp, 11 predicted proteins | sample KBSK1501metaG_FD_65475 | JGI IMG/M metagenome (GOLD analysis project Ga0070697, IMG submission 65475) | Corn, switchgrass and miscanthus rhizosphere microbial communities from Kellogg Biological Station, Michigan, USA - KBS K1-50-1 metaG | ecosystem: Host-associated > Plants > Roots >... | reverse complement strand
GTCATGTCGGTGTAGATCCAGCCGGGCGCCACGCTGTTCACCCGGATACCCCACTCCGCGAAGTCGATCGCCATCGAACGGGTCAGGCCGACGATGCCGGCCTTGGCGGCGTTGTAGCTGCCACCCTCCGGGTCGCACTCGAACGCCGACGTGGAGGAGACCGTGACGATGCGACCGGGATGACGAGCCTCCCGCATGACGCGGGCCGCCTCACGGCCGCACAGGAAGGTCCCCCGCATGTGGATGGAGACCATCCGGTCCCACTCGGCGACCGGCATCTCAATCAGGTTCTTGTACGGGTCCGAGACCCCCGCGTTGGCGACCATCACGTCCAGGCGGCCGAAGCGTCGCGTCGTGTCGCGCACCAGACGCACGACGTCCTCCTCGACGGCGACGTCGCACGTCATCCCCGCGACGGTGCCGAGACGCCCCAGCTCCTTGATGGTCGCATCGACCGATTCCGCCCGCAGGGAGGCGACCATGACCGACGCCCCCTCCCGCAGGAACGCGGCGGCGGCGGACCGGCCGATTCCCCGGGAACCGCCGGTCACGATGGCGACCTTCCCCTCGAGCCCGAGATCCATGGTGCCGACCTTGTACCATCCCGGCGCACGCCGGGTCAACGAAGACGCAGCGTCAGTGCGTCGGTCGGAATCCAGACGTCCGGCCTGCCCGCCCCGGCGGGAAGGCGTGGACCCACGACGATCACCCCGTCGCCGCTCCGTCCTCTTCGGCCGCCGTCCGTATCTTCTTTAATACCTCCCGAGGTCCGCGCCCCGACGTACAGGATGACGTCGGCGCGGCGCTCGGCGATCATCTGCGACGCATCGAGCTCTCCCGGGGCGTATCGCGCGCCACCCGGCCCCAGGCCGATGGAGCGGGGGTAGCCGGTGGCGCGCACGGCATGCCGCAGAAAAAGAACTGGAATCGCTCCGTTCCCGGCATGGCAGGCTTCTATCACCCCCCGGCGCGAAAAAGCAATGAGCGATCCCCGGGCCGGACCGCTCGTTGGCGCCTGTCTGCGCCGGGCCCTATATTCAGGCCCGTCGCAGCCTGCCTGGAGTACGTCCGGCCGCCGGCGCCGGGAACGGGGCGGAGGACGGAGCAGCATGATCGCCGGAAGGGAGGACTCCGAGACGGCCGCCTTCGGGACGCGCGGCTTCGTCCCGCGTCTCAGCCGCCATCTCATCCTGGGCGCCGGAATCCTTCTCGCCGGTCTGGGCGCCCTGGTGGTCTGGGCCGGCACCTGCGCCATCGATCGGCTCGGTTTCGAGTCGATGCGGCAGCGCGGCGCCGCCCTGGCGCGGCTGCTCGCGCTGGCGTCGGAGCAGACGCCCGACCGACCCGGATCGACCGGTGCGCGACCGCTTCTCGAAAAGATCGCCGGGGCCAGCGACCTGGTCTACGTCGAGATCGTTGATCGGAACGGGACGGTCGTGGCGGAAGGCGGGGCTTCCGGGAGCCGGCCGGTCTATGCGTCGCGGGGTGTCCCGGTGGCGCCGGAAGGCCGTGACGACCGGACACCGGGCGTCTCCGGCGAGCCGCTGTACATCTTCTCGTATCCGATCCCGGGAGGGACACCGGATCGATCGACCGCCGCCGTCGTGTGGGAGACCAACGCGCCGGGCCGCATGCCCGTGCCGGCCGTCACCGGAGCGACGGGGGATTACGGCCTCGGGCCAATAGCGGCGGGCGCCGCGCCGCGCCGGGAAGGCGCCGGCGCATCGGCGGAGGCCGATGCACGGCCGGCGCCTCCGTTGGGAGAGATCCGGGTCGCTTTCGCCGCGGCCGGTCTCGACCAGGCGCGACGCGCCTTCGCCTGGCAGGCGTCCCTCCTCGGCCTTCTGGTGACTCTCGTCGGCATGCTCCTGACCGACGTCGCCGCCCGCCGCCTTATCGTCGGGCCGGCGCAGACGATCGTCCTCGCCGCCTCCCGGCTGGCGCGCGGTGATCTGACCCGTCGCGCCGGCTTGCGACCGGTCGACGAGATCGGCGCGATCGGCGGGGAAATCGACGCCTTCTCGGACCGGCTGGAGGCGGTCATCGGCGGGATGCAGGACGAGACGCGGCGGATGATCGAGGCGATGGAGACGATCGAATCATCCCTGACGCGGGTCCTCGCCGGCACCCGGGACAAGCGGGAATCGCTCGAACGCGTGTCGCGCGCCGCCGAATCGACCGCCCGCTCCACCAGGCACGTGGCCCAGAGCGTCGCCAGCCTGTCGGCCTCGTCGGAGGAGACGACGTCGTCGATCCTGACCATGGTGGCCACCATCGAGGAGGTGGCGGGTCACGCGGACGGGCTGACGATCTCGGTCGAGGACACCGCCGCGACCACGGAGGAGATGGTCGATTCGATCAAGGAGATCGACCGCAACGTCGAGCTCCTGAACCAGTTCGTCGCGGAGACCTCCGAGGCGATGACCCAGATGGGACGGGTCATCGACCAGGTGGAGCGCAACGCCGCCGACAGCAAGGCGATCTCCGAGCTGGTTGCCGGGAACGCGGAGAAGGGGATGCGCGCGGTCGTCCTGACCATCGAGGGGATGGACGGCATCTACGGGAGCGTGTCCCAGACGAAACAGGTCATCGAGTCGGTCGGACGCAAGGGACAGGAGATCGGTCTCATCCTGAACGTCATCCAGGAGGTCACCGAGCAGACCAATCTCCTGGCGCTCAACGCCGCGATCATCGCCGCGCAGGCGGGCGAGCACGGGCGCGGCTTCGCGGTCGTGGCGGAGGAGATCCGCCTGCTCGCCGAGCGCACCGCCACCAGCGCCAAGGAGATCGGCAGTCTGATCGCGGCCTTCCAGTCCGAGACCGGCCGGGCGGTGGACGCCATGCAGGAAGGGATGCGCCGGGTGGAGGAGGGATCCGAGAGATCGCGCGAGGCCGGCAAGGCGCTGAAGGAGATCCTCGAGTCGGCGCGCCAGTCCTCCGACAGGGTCGGCAAGATCGCGGCCGCCACGCGCGAGCAGGCGACCGGCAGCCAGACGGTCGGGGCCTCGGTCGCGAAGGTGCGCGAGATGGTGGCGCACATCAAGAAGGCGACCAACGAGCAGACGCTCGGCTCGGAGCAGATCATGTCGGCGGTCGAGAACATGCGCGAAATGTCCTCCCACGTGAAGCGCGCCACCGCCGAGCAGACGCGCGGCTCGCGATCGGTCACCAGCGCCATCGGCAATGTCGGCGGGATGATCGCCTCGATCCACCGCGCCACCGCCGAGCAGACCGAGTCGTCCGACCAGGTCCTCAAGGGTCTGGCGGAGATCGCCGGCTTCTGCGCCACCAATCTCGCCGCGGCCGAGCGGCTGCACGACGTCCTCGAAACCCTGCGCGTCAGGGCGCGCTCCCTCGGTGAGCGCGCCGGCGGATTCACCACCCGGCACTGACGCGTCCCCTCGCCCGGCCGGCGGCTTCCGGCGCGCGGGTCTCCGCCGGCTCACGCCATGTGAGCGGGAGCTTATAATGCCGCCAGAGACGGCGCACCCCCTGTTCGCCGCGAACTTTGCGCCGGTCGGCGTGCCGTACGACGTGTCCCGCGACGGCAAGAAATTCCTCGTCGACTCGGGACCGGAATCCACCCCGGCGCCGATCAGGCTGGTGCTGCACTGGGACGCGACACTGCCGAAGTGATTTCCTGCGGCGGCGTCCCGCCTTCTGGACAGACGCAAGCGGCTTCTTGTATATTCGGCGGCGTTTCGCGCGGCGCGCAGCGAACGGCGTGCCCGCTTCGCGCGCGGCCAACGCGGCGCGCACCGGATCCCCAACCGCAGTGAAGCCGGCCCTCAGAATCGCCATCAGTCTCCTGCTGACCGTCTCGTTCATCTGGCTGTTCGCGCGGCGCTTCGACGTCAAGGCGGCGGCGCACGCCCTGGGCGCGGCGAGCCCGTGGCTGATCGGGTTGAGCGTCCTGGTCAATCTGCTCGCCTACCTGATCCGGGCCTGGCGCTGGCGTGTCCTGATGGCGCCGGTCAAGAAGGGGATCGGGATGTACAACCTGACCTCGACGATGTTCATCGGCTTCATGATCTCGTTCATCGTGCCGTTCCGGATCGGTGAGGTGGCGCGCCCGGTGCTCCTGGCGCGCCGCGAGAAGGTCAGCACGACGGCGACGCTGGCGACGGTGGCGCTTGAGCGTCTGTTCGACGTCATGACCGTCATGGTCCTCCTGCTGGTGTTCGTGCTGACCACCCGCGGATCGGCGCTCATGGCGTCGCACGGGGGCGGTGGCGAGGCCGGGCAGGCGTCGGTCTACCTGCGTCGGGCGGTGGCGGCGACCGGCGGTCTGGTGGCCGTCGCCCTGCCGCTGGTGATCCTCCTGGTCCTGTTCCCGAAGCAGGTGACCCGGCTGCTGCACCGGCTGCACGGACGACGGCACGGCGCAGCGGCGCGACTGACCGAGACGGTCGAGAAGCTGATCGCCGGGCTCGGGGTGATGCGAAACAGGAAGCACCTGACCCAGAGCATCGCCCTGTCGTTCCTGATGTGGCTGGTCATCGACTGCTCGGTCCTGCTGGGCGTGCGCGCCTTCGGTCTGCCGCTGCGGTTCACCGACATGTTCCTGCTGATCGTGCCCCTCGGGCTCGGCATCGTCATGCCGACGCCCGGTGGCGTCGGACCGTACGAGTTCCTCTGCCAGGTCTCCCTGACCGGGTTCTGGGGGGTCGCCCAGGCCAGCGCCGGGGCGGCGGCGATCACGCTGCATGCCGTCACGCTGCTGCCGACGATCGCCCTCGGGCTCCTGTTCATGTGGCAGGGAGGGGTGCGACCGGCGGAAGTCCGGAAGATGGCGCACATCTCCGCGTCGTGACCGAGGAGGCCCGACCATGAAATGCCCGTTCTGCGGCCACATCGAGGACAAGGTCGTCGACTCGCGCGAGGGCAAGGACGGTCTGGTGATCAGGAGACGTCGCGAGTGCCTGTCCTGCGACCGCCGCTTCACCTCCTACGAGCGGATCGACGAGATCCCGTACATGGTCGTCAAGAAGGACGGCTCGCGGGAGCCGTACGACAGGAACAAGGTGCTGGGAGGGCTGCGCAAGGCCTGCGAGAAGCGCCCCGTCTCCCCGACGGCCCTGGAGGCGGTCGCCGACGAGGTGGAGCAGATGGTGCAGGACACCCCCGAGCGCGAGATACCGGTCGTCCGGATCGGTGAGAAGGTCATCGAGCGCCTGAAGGAGCTGGACAAGGTGGCCTACGTCCGCTTCGCCAGCGTCTACCGTCAATTCGAGGACGTCGACCAGTTCATGAAAATACTCAGCGACCTGCTGGAGCAGCGGAAGTAACCTGTTTGCTTGCAGGTGCCCCGGGGCGTCACTATATTGAGCCCCGAACCCGGAGGCCCCAATGGGAGACATCGGTCCCTTTGTCGAGATCAGCCGGATCCAGAGCGAAATCAACCGCCTGTTCGACAACCTCCTGGAGCTGAAGTCGTCCGGGAGCGAGGGGACGGGCGAGTGGCTCCCCAACGCCGACGTGTACGAGACACCTGAGGAGCTGGTCGTGAAGATCGAGGTCCCGGGTGTCCCGATCAAGGACCTGAGCCTGACGATCAACGGCAACAATCTCATCCTGCGGGGTGAGAAGAGGCGGACCGAGACGGCCAAGGGCGCCAAGTATCACTCGATGGAGCGGCCGTTCGGCAAGTTCAAGCGGGTGGTGCACATCTCCTCGCCGGTCAACACGCACAAGGCCAGGACCGAGCTCGTCGAGGGGGTGCTGAAGATCGCCTTCCCGAAGGTCCCCGACAAGCGGGGCGAGATGGTCCCGATCACCATCAAGATCGGGGAGCGCCCATGACCAGCCCGCCGCTCGAGGTCCCCGAGGACCAGCTGAGGATCCCGAAGGAGCTTCCGGTCCTGCCGCTGCGGGACATCGTCGTCTACCCGTTCATCATCGTGCCGCTGTCGGTCAGCCGCGAGCGCTCGATCAAGGCCGTCGACCAGGCCCTGTCCGAGAATCGCATGATCCTCCTGGTGTCCCAGAAGGACAGCCAGGTCGAGGAGCCGACCGAGAAGGACCTGTTCACCACCGGCACGGTCGGCGTCATCATGCGCATGCTGAAGCTCCCCGACGGGCGCATCCGCGTGCTGGTGCAGGGGGTGTGCCGCGCCAAGATCGAGGAGTTCGTGCGTGGCGAGACGTTCACCACCGCCCGGCTCACGCGCATCGTGGAGCCCTCGGTCAAGCCGGGGATGGAGCAGGAAGCGCTGATGCGCACGGTGAAGAAGTCGCTCGAGAAGAGCGCCTCGCTGGGCAAGGCGATCTCCTCCGAGGTCATGGTCATCGCCAGCAATCTCGAGGACCCGGGGCGTCTGGCCGACCTGGTGGCGAGCAACCTCGACCTGAAGATCGACGACGCGCAGACGGTCCTGAAGATCATCGACCCCGTGGCGCGCCTGAAACGGGTCAACGACCTGCTCAACAAGGAAATCGAGCTGCTGAACATGCAGCAGGAGATCAACTCGCACGCGCGCGAGGAGATCGACAAGTCCCAGCGTGAGTATTTCCTGCGGCAGCAGCTCAAGGCGATCCAGAACGAGCTGGGCGAGGGCAACGACCTGGCCGAGGAAGTGGAGCAGTTCCGCGACAAGGCGCGCAAGGCGAAGATGCCGCCGAAGGTGTTCGAGGAGGTGGAGCGCCAGATCAACAAGCTCGAGCGCATGCACCCCGACTCCGCCGAAACCGCCACGGTGCGCAACTACCTCGACTGGATGGTCAACCTGCCCTGGTCGTTCCAGACCAAGGACAATCTGGACTTGAAGAAGGCGCAGCAGATCCTCGACGACGACCACTACGGTCTGGAGACGATCAAGGAGCGTATCGTCGAGTACCTGGCGGTCCGCAAGCTGAAGAAGAAGATGCGCGGACCGATCCTCTGCTTCGTCGGTCCGCCGGGCGTCGGCAAGACCTCGCTCGGCCGGTCGATCGCCCGCGCCCTGGGCCGCAAGTTCGTGCGGATCTCCCTGGGCGGTATCCGTGACGAGGCGGAGATCCGCGGTCACCGCCGCACCTATGTCGGCTCGATGCCGGGCCGCATCATCCAGGGGATCTCGCAGGCCGCCTCGAACAACCCGGTCTTCATGCTCGACGAGGTCGACAAGATCGGAGCCGACTACCGCGGCGATCCCTCCTCGGCCCTCCTGGAGGTCCTGGACCCCGAGCAGAACTACTCGTTCCGCGACCATTACCTGAACGTGCCGTTCGACCTGTCGAACGTCATGTTCGTGGCCACCGCGAACCTCCTCGACCCGATCCAGCCGGCGTTCCGCGACCGGATGGAGGTGATCAGCCTGTCGGGCTACACCGAGGAGGAGAAGATCGAGATCGCCCGGCGCCACCTGATACCGAAACAGGTCGAGGAGAACGGCCTGACTGACGCCCACCTCAGCTTCACCGACAAGGCGGTCCAGACGATCATCCAGAAGTACACGCGCGAGGCCGGTCTCAGGAACCTGGAGCGCGAGATCGCCAAGACCTGCCGCAAGCTCGCGCGCCGCGTCGCCGAGGGGGAGCGCGGTCCGTTCCGGGTCACGCCGGGGCGTGCCGAGGAGCTCCTGGGCGTGCCGCGGGTCACACCCGAGATGGCGCTGGTCAACAACCAGGTCGGGGTCGCCACCGGTCTCGCCTGGACGGCCGCCGGCGGCGAGATCCTGTTCGTCGAGGCGACCATCATGCCGGGCAAGGGGCGGCTGATCCTGACCGGCCATCTCGGCACCGTCATGAAGGAGTCGGCGCAGGCGGCGCTGTCCTATGCCCGCTCGAAGGCGGCCGACATCGGCGTCGCGCTCAACGCCTTCGGGGACATGGATGTCCACGTCCACGTGCCGGAGGGGGCCATCCCGAAGGACGGCCCGTCGGCCGGCATCACGATCGCCACCGCCATCATCTCGATCCTGACCAACCGGCCCGTCAAGCGATCGGTCGCCATGACCGGCGAGATCACGCTGCGCGGCAACGTCCTGCCGATCGGCGGCGTGAAGGAGAAGGTCCTGGCGGCGCGCCGGGCGAAGATCGACACCGTCATCCTCCCGGAGGCGAACCGCAAGAACCTGGAGGAGGTCCCGAAGCTGTTCCGCAAGGGACTCAAGTTCTGCTTCGTCTCGGACGTGACGGAGGTGTTCGCGATCGCCCTGGTCGAAGGAGTGACCCGGCGCCCCGGGCAGCGCCCGGTCACCGAGAGACCGATCGCCATCTAGAGGGTCGCCCATCCGCCGGCGAACCGACGCGAGGCCGATGGCACAGCTCGCGCGTCTCACCGAACAGGGGTTCATCGATCTCGTCGCGTCGCTGGCGGCGCCGGCCCGACGGTCGCGTCGCGGCGCCGCCTTTCGTCCGATCCTCGGGATCGGCGACGACGCCGCGGTGCTCCCTCCGACCGGGCGGCTTCGTCTCTTGATGACCACCGACCTTTTGACCGAGGGCGTCCACTTCCGGACCGCGTACGCCCCGGGTTTCCTCCTGGGGCGCAAGGCGCTGGCCGTGAACCTGAGCGACATCGCCGCCATGGGTGGGCTGCCGAGGGCCTTCGTCTTCAGCGTCGGCTTCCCGCGCGGCACCCGGCCGGACTACGCGGCGGCCGTGGCGCGAGGTCTGGCCGACCAGGCGCGGCGACACGGCGTCCAGATGGCCGGCGGCGACACCTGCGCCGCGCGCGCCCTGTTCCTGAACGTCGCTCTGCTCGGCGTCGTGGAGCCGGGTCGCGAGGTGCGCAGGAGCGGCGCGCGCCCGGGGGACGGTCTGTACGTCACCGGTCGTCTGGGCGGCTCGGCGGCCGGTCTGCGGCTCCTCCGGCGCGGCGCGCGCCCGGGGCGAACCGGTCTCTCCCCGCATGCGGCGGCCGCGATCCGCGCGCACCTCGACCCTGCGCCGCGCGCCCTCGCGGGACGACTTCTGGGCGCGACGGGTCTGGCGCGCGCGATGATCGATCTGTCGGACGGGCTGGCGCAGGACCTGCCGAGATTGTGCGCCGCGAGCGGCGCCGGGGCGGTCGTGGAGGAGTCGGCGGTCCCGGTGGCGCCGGCGGCCACCGCGGTGCTCGGCCGCGGGCCGGGGCTGCGGGCGTCGCTGGTCGGGGGCGAGGACTACGAGCTGCTGTTCGCCGCCCGCCCGGAGCATGAACTTCAGATACGCCGGCTGGCGCTCAGGATGCGGCTGCCGATGTCACGTATCGGCCAGGTCGTGCCGCGGCGACAGGGCGTGCGCCTCCTGACCCGTACGGGACGGTACCTCCCGTTCGAAGATCTGCGCGGCGGATTCCGCCACTTTCGCGCCGGGGCGTGAGGGGGCGGCGCGGCGCCCGGCAGGACCGCGGAGGAGAGGACCGGACGTGGGAGCCCTGTGGTCGGAGAGCGACGGCGAGGACCAGGCCGACGACGAACGCCCGCTCGCCATGCTCCTGCACGCCATTGACCTCCGCCGGTTGAGCCCGTATCATGCGGCGGCCGTCAGGAGAGTCAGGCGGCGCGAGCAGAAGACGGGGCCGGGGAGCGCGCTCCGTCTCGGCGTCTGGCTGTCGGAGGACCGGCCGATGCAGGAGGGCAGGGCGAAGCGTGTCGCACACTGGCTTCGCGTCATCCTGCACACGGACGACACGCCGGCCCGGGCCGCCCTCGCGTTCGCCATCGGCGTCTTCATCGCCTGGACGCCGGCCCTCGGTTTCCACACGCTGCTGGCGCTGGCGATCGCATTCCTCTTCGGCCTGAACCGCGTCGCCGTCCTTGCCGGCACGTTCGTCAACAACCCCTGGACGATCGTGCCGATCTACAGCGCCTCGGCCTATCTCGGGTCGTTGCTCACCGGGGCCGATGTCAGTGCGCCACGGCTGGAGGGGAAGACGTGGAGCGACCTGTTCGATTTCATCGCTCAGTGCCGTCCCTGGATCGTTCCCTTGACCATGGGCACGCTGGTCATGGGGTCGCTTTCCGCGCTGGTCGCCTACCCCGTGGTCCTTTACGGCATCCGGTGGTATCGGGGCCTGCGCCAGGCGGGCTGACGACCCGCCGGGCCCGCGCCCCACGGGGCGGCCCCCACGAGCTCCATCCCGATCGGTCATGGACGAACCGGAGCTGATCCGCCGCTCGGCCGAGGGCGACCTCGACGCGTTCGAGGTCCTGGTCGAGCGCAAGCGTGAGCGTGTCTTCTGGATCGCCTGTCACGTCGTGGGCGACAGGGAGCTGGCGCGCGACGTGACGCAGGAGGTCTTCCTGCGTCTGTACCGCGTCATCCGACGCTTCCGGAGCGGCGGCCGTTTCGACGCCTGGCTGTATCGCATCACCATGAACCTGAGCATCGACCTCCTGCGTCACGAGCGCCCGCATCGCGAGGCGGCGCCGCTCCAGGACGTGCATGAGGCCGCCGTGCCGGGCCCGGGCAGCGGCCCGGCGACACGCGCCGCCGGCACGGGAGAGTCGCCGGCGGGTGACGCGGTCCGCCGGAGCGAGGTCCAGCGTATCTTCGTCACGCTGGCGGCGCGCCTGAGCCGCAAGCAGCGTCTCGCCTTCGTCCTGCGGGAGATCGAAGGGCTGTCGACGGCCGAGGTGGCGGAGGTCCTGAAGACCACCGAATCGACCGTCCGCAACCACATTCTGCAGGCCAGGCGGATCCTGCAGGACGGGCTGCGACGCCACTATCCCGAGTACTGCCGCCCTCCCGGCGGCGGCAGGAATCCCTAGGCGCTCCTAGACATCCGGGGGCCGGCCTTCGTAGATCACCTGACGGGCGGTTGTGCGAGATGGCGACCGGACGCCGTTCGCGCGGGGGTCAGGAAACCTTGATGGACAACTGCATGACGATCGAGCCTCTCCTGTCGTCGTTCCTGGCAGGGGCGCTCGACGAGGACGGCGAGCGGCGCGTCCGGGACCACCTGGTCGCGTGCGCCGATTGCCGGGCGGCCGTGGCGTCGCGCGACCCGTCGACCCTTTTCCTGCAACTGCGCCGCGCCCCCCTCCCCGCCGACTTCTGGGACGGTTTCGGGGCCGCCATGAGAACGCGTCTCGAGGCGGAGCGCCGGCAGTGGCTCCGGCTGCCACGCTGGGTGGACGTCCTGGGGGCGCGCAGGCTCGCCTACGTCGGGGCGCCGCTGGTGATGGTCCTTCTGCTCGGGACCCTGTTCCTGGTCCGGCCGGGCGGGCCGGGATTCCGGGGCCTGGTGCGCGCCGGGGCGGTGCGCTCGCCGTTCGCGACGCGGCCGGGTACGGCGCAGTCGGGCCGGCCGGGCGTCCCGCCGGGTCCATCGGGGATGTCGTCGCTTCCAGTCGCCCCGGGCGGCCCGCCGCTCCTCGAGGAGGTCGGCTCGCCGAGCGCGCGGGTCTACACCTTTTCCGTCGGCGAGGGCAGCGATGCCACGCCGATCTACTTCGTCGTGGACGAGTCGATCGACATCTGAGGACACGGAGGCCCGTGGTGAAGCGAATCGTTCTCGTGGCGGCCGCCCTTCTCGTCGCCTTGTGCCTTCTCGTACAGACCCGGATCGAGGCGCAGCAGGCCGCGCCCACGCAGACCCCGGCCGGCGACCAGGCGGCCCCGGCGAAGGACCAGGGTCCGGCGCAGGCGACGCCAGCCGGAGGCAAGGACGCGACGGCGCCATCGCCGGCGGCGTCCGGCGCGCTTCAGGCCAGGGTGTACACCCTGCGTTTCCGGCAGGTGGATGACGCGTATCTCCTGATCAGCCCGTACATCGGGCCGCGCGGGTCGATCCGGGCACAGCCGGCGCAGAGGACGCTCACGGTTGTCGACACGCCCGAGAACATCCGCAAGATCACGGCGCTGATCGCCACGTACGACGTGCCCCCCCGCAACGTGCAGGTATCGGTGCAGCTCATCCTGGCCTCGTCCGGCGAGGGCCCGTCCGCGCCGGCGCCGCCTCCGATCCGCGGCGTCATCGACAAGCTGAACGCGCTGTCGACGCGCTGGAACGACTACCAGATGGTGGGTGACGCGCGTCTCGTCGGCACCGAGGGCGAGCGCAGCAGCCTGCGCGTGGGCGACGACTACAAGGTCGATTTCCGCATCGACCAGGTGTCGGACGAGAGCCGCGTCATCCGGTTCAAGCCGTTCGAGCTGCAGCGGCGCGACGTGTCGGTGGAGGGGGTCGAGACCTACACGCCGATCGTCAACACCGTCCTGAACCTCAGAGATTCCCAGTTGTTCATCGTCGGAGCGTCGCGCATCGAGCGCAGCAACCGGGCGCTGTTCATGACCATCACGGCCTCGCTGCAGCGCCCCTGAGGCGCCCTCCCCGGAGACAGAGGCATGCCTGAGTTCATCGCCAAGGTCGGCACCAGCGACGGGACGGTGATGGAGCGCGTCTTCACGGCCGAGTCCGAGGCCGCGCTGCGCACCGATCTCGAGTCGCGCGAGTACCTGATCTTCGCGGTGCGGAAGAAGGGCGGTCTCATGGAGCTGCTGCCCGGCATGGGCGGCCGGAGCAGCGTCAAGATGAAGGAGTTCCTGCTGTTCAACCAGGAGCTCGCCGCGCTCATCCGCGCCGGTCTGCCGATCATCGCCAGCCTCGAGATCCTGATCGAGCGCCGCAAGAACCAGGTGTTCCGCAAGGCGCTGATGGACATCCGCGACAAGGTGCGCGGCGGCCAGGCGCTGTCCGAGGCGTTCCAGAGCCAGGGGGAGATGTTCCCGGCGATCTACTCGGCGACGCTGGCCTCCGGCGAGCGCTCGGGCGAGATCTCCAACGTCCTGCTGCGCTACATCACGTACCAGAAGACGATCATGGCGCTGAAGCGCAAGGTCACGTCGGCGCTCATCTACCCGGCCATCCTGTTCGTCCTGATGATCGGCCTCATCGCCATCCTGATCCTGTTCGTCGTGCCCAAGTTCACCGATTTCTACAAGGACATGGGCGCCGATCTGCCGCTTCTGACCCGCATCCTGATCAGCGTTTCGGTCTTCGTGACCCACAAGGCGATCTTCGTCGCGGTCGCCCTGGTGCTGGCCGCCATGGGCTTCCGTGCCTGGGTCCGCACCCCCGCCGGGCGGCTGTCGCTCGACCGGCTCATGGTCCGCGTGCCGATCATCGGCGGCGTCTTCCACCGCTTCGCCGCGTCGCGCTTCACGCGCACTCTCGGGACGCTGATCTCGGGCGGGATCCCGGTGGTGACCGCGCTCGGCATGTCGGCCCGGGCGGTCGGCAACCGGGTGTTCGAGGCGAAGCTCCTCGACGTGGAGAGGAAGGTGCGCGAGGGGAGCAGTCTGTGGGAGTCGCTCGAGGCGACCGATCTGTTCAACGACATCGCCATCGAGATGACGCGCGTGGGCGAGTCGACCGGCTCGCTGCAC
>Ga0070697_100002845_pt1 | contig 13315 bp, 8 predicted proteins | sample KBSK1501metaG_FD_65475 | JGI IMG/M metagenome (GOLD analysis project Ga0070697, IMG submission 65475) | Corn, switchgrass and miscanthus rhizosphere microbial communities from Kellogg Biological Station, Michigan, USA - KBS K1-50-1 metaG | ecosystem: Host-associated > Plants > Roots >... | reverse complement strand
GTTCCTGTTCAACCACAGGAACAACTTCGACATCTTCATCGTGGCCGCGCTGGTCAAGGACAACTGGACCGGGATCGCCAAGAAGGAGCTCGAGACCAACCCGCTGGTCGGCCCGCTCGGGAAGCTGATGGACGCCGCGTTCATCGACCGCGCCGACACCGCCTCGGCGGTAGCCGCCCTGGCGCCCATCGAGGCGGCGGCGCGCAAGGGGCTGTCGATCGTGGTCGCGCCCGAGGGAACCCGGCTGGACACCCAGTCGGTGGGGCCGTTCAAGAAGGGCGCCTTCCGGATCGCGATCGCGACCGGACTGCCGGTCGTCCCGATCGTCATCAGGAACTCAGACTCGGTGGCCGGGCGTAACTCCACCACGCTCAGCCCGGGCACGGTGGACGTTACGGTGCTGCCGCCGGTCAGCACCGCCGACTGGACGGTGCGGGATCTGGGGGAGCGGATAGAGGAGATCCGTTCGGCGTACGTGAAGCTGCTGGCCGACTGGCCCTACGGGGGGGCTCGGGGGGGTCGTCCCCCCCGGAGCCAACAGAGCCCGGCCCCCGGGACGGCACCGTGACGTCGGCGACGGACCTGGCCGGGCTGCTGGCCGACCGGTCGGGCACGGTGGTGCTCACCCAGGCCTCCACGCCGACCGAGGCGCGGCTGATCCGGGAGCGGATCGCGGCGGCGGGCGGGACGGGCCGGCCGCCGGTCAGACTGGGGTCGGCGGGCGAAGGGCTGCCCTGGTCGCTGCTGGACGGCGACGAGGACGTCCGGCTGGTCCCGGTGCGGGTCGCCTGGCTGCCGGAGGAGCACGCGGGCCTGCGCGCGGCCCGGGTGGCCGACCTGCGGCCCGGGCACGACCCGTACCACCCCAGCGAACGGCAGCAGCAGCGGATCCTGGCGCGCCAGCCGGGGCGGGCGGTGGTGCTGACCGGGGAGCCCGCGACGCTGGGGTCGCTGCGGCAGCGCTGGGCCGAGACCACCGACGGCGACGACTTCGGCTCCTACGTGGGCCGCCGCGCAACGCTGGCACTCGACCGGGCCGAGTACCAGCTGCGCGGCCCCAGGTACAAGACGCCGAGCCTGGTCAAGGACGAGATCCTGTCCTCGCGGCGGTTCCGGTCCGGGCTGAAGGCGGTCCGGCGGGGCGCTGATGCCGCTCCGCCTTCACTGGACGAGGCCGGGCAGATCCTGGACGAGCTCGCCGCGGGCTGGAGCCGGCGGCTCATCGACGTCATGCCGACCATCGGCCGGCTGATCTTCCAGCGCGGCTTCGACCCGCAGATCGACTACGACCAGTCCCAGGTGGAGCGGCTGCGCGCGGCGATGCAGCGCTATCCGGGCATCTTCTTGTGGTCGCACCGGTCCAACCTGGACACCCTCGTGCTCGCCGCGGCCATGCAGGAGCAGGGCCTGCCGCCGGCCCACCTGTTCGCCGGGATCAACATGGCGTTCGGGCCGATGGGCGCGCTGATGCGCCGGGCCGGGGTCATCTTCATCCGCCGGTCGACCAGTGACGACCCGCTGTACAAGTACGTGCTCCGCGAGTACGTCGGGTACGTGCTGGAGAAGCGGTTCAACCTTTCGTGGTCCATCGAAGGCACCCGGTCGCGGACGGGGAAGATGCTGCCGCCGCGGCTCGGGCTGCTGTCCTACGCCGCCGACGTCTACCTGTCCGGGCGGGTAGACGACATCTTGCTGCTGCCCGTGTCGATCACGTTCGACCAGCTGCACGAGATCTCCGAGTACGCCGACTACGCCCGGGGCGGGGCGAAGAGGCCGGAAGGGTTCGGCTGGTTGTACGGCTTCATCAAGGCGCAAGGGGCGCGGCACTACGGCAAGGTCTACGTGCGGTTCGGCGAGCCGGTAGCGCTGTCGTCGTTCCTCGGGCCGGTCGGTGGTGTGGTGGCTCTTGATCCGGCGGCGCGGCGGCTGGCGCTGCAGAAGACCGCGTTCGAGGTGGCGTGGCGGATCAACCAGGGCATGCCGGTCACGGCGACGGCCATTGTCACCACCGTACTGCTGGCCATGCAGGGAGCCGCGCTGACTTTTGCGCAGATCCGGCTGGGGCTGGCCGACGGGATGAACTACCTGGAGAGCCGTTCGGTGCCGCGGACGGCGAGCGCTCGGGCGCTTACCGGGGACTCCGGGTCCGGGGCGGTACGGGCCACGCTAGACGCGCTGGTAGCGGGCGGCGTGGTGAGTTTCGTCGCGGAGGGCCGCGATCCGGTCTGGCTGATCGGGCCCGAGCACCAGCTCGCGGCGACCTTCTACCGGAACTCGGTGATCCACTTCCTGCTCGACACGGCGCTGTGCGAGCTGGCCGTGCTCCGGGCGGGCGAGGCCGCTTCCGATCCGGTGGCCGCTTCCGATCCGGTGGGGGCGTTCTGGGACGAGATCGCCCGGCTTCGCGACCTGCTGAAGTTCGAGTTCTACTTCAAGGAGCGGGACGAGCACCGGCGGCAGGTGGCCGCGGAGATGGCCCGGCACGATCCGTCGTGGGAATCGCGGTTGCGGTCCGGGCCCGCGGCGGCCGACGAGCTGCTGGCCGGGATGCGGCCGCTGGTCTCCCAGGTGGTGGTGCGGCCGTTCGTGGATGCGTACCGGCTCGTCGCCGACGTGCTGGTGCACAACGAGACGGTGACTTCCGATTCCGACGTGGTTCGCGAGGCGCTCGGGCTCGGGCGGCAGTACGTGGCCCAGCGTCGGCTGCGCAGCTCGGAGTCGGTCTCGGCTTTGCTGTTCCAGACGGCTTTGCAACTGGCCAGGAACCGCGGGTTGTTCGATGGCGATGATCTGGCGGCACGGCGGGCCGCGTTGCTGGCCGAACTCCGGGACCTGGTGCGCAGGCTCGACCGGATCGAGGACCTGGCCATCAGGCGCTACATCAGGGACACGGTCGGCACGATGCCGCCGGATTGAGGAAGGCCGGCCCGCCTGAGCGCTGCCGCCCGGGGGAACTCAGAAGCCGGCCGGCCAGGTGCGCAGGACCTTGCCGGGGCGGCTGACCGGGGCGGGGCCGAGGACGGCGCGCAGGTGAGCCGTTAGGACGCGGCGGGTATCGGCCGGGCTGATCAGGCCGTCGGGCGCCCAGAGGGCGGCGTCGGCGGATGGCCCGGCGTCGGCGGCTGGCCCGGGGTTGTCGTAGTAGCCGGTGCGGGTGCCGGGCCAGGCGACTACCAGGTCGGTGGCGACCCGGGCGGAAGCGGTGACGAGCAGGCCGGTGCCCCGCGCCTGCCCGGTGACCACCCAGCACTTGGGCACCTCGGCCAGCTGGACCGCCTGGGCGAGCATCATCGCCCGGGAGACGGCGGCGGCCGACTCGTCGCGCGGTCCCGGCGAGTCGACCAGGAACACGACTGGCAGCCCGAAGGCGTCGCAGTTGCTCATCAGGCGGGTCGCCTTCAGGCAGGCGTCGGCCGACCAGGCACCGCCATCGACGGCGGGCTCGCTGGCCACCAGGCCGACCGGGAAGCCGTCCAGCCGGGCCAGGCCGGTGATCAGGCTCGGCGCGAAGTCGCGCTTCAGCTCCACGAGCGATCGCGGGTCGCACAGGTTGTCGATGAGCTGCCGCACCGGCTGCCCGGGGCCCACCGGTCCGGCCGGAGCTGAGGACGCCCAGGTTCCGCGGGCCGCCGCGGGCCAGGCCGCCGGTGCCCGAGGACAGGCCGACGTAAGGATGCCCCCGGTTGAGTGCCCGGGGCAGGAGGTGCCCGGAGTATCCGACGGTCCCCGGCCGCCCGTCGATCAGCGCCTGGCCGCCCTGCGGCGTCTCATCGCCGGCGGACGCAGCCGGGATGTAGGTTCCCGGGTCGGCCAGGCCCTCGATATGCTCGTGGAGCGTCAGCTGAGCGGACTTGGCCTGGCTCATCTCGTCGTCCGCTCAGGACCAGCGGGCCAGGTCGCCAGCGGGCCCGGGACCCCGGGCCGGGGGCCGGCCGCGAGCGCCGTGCGCAGGTAGCCGGCCACCACGCTGCGGGTTGCGCCCGGCTCGATGATCTCGTCGACGGTCAGGTTGGTAGCGACGCCGTAGGGTTCGAAGCCGACGCCGAGTTCGGCGGCCTTGGCGGCCAGGAACGCCGCCCGCTCGGCCTCGGGGAACTCCCGGATCTGGGGCTCGAACAGGACGTTGGCGGCCACCGGCGGATCCATGAACCCGATCTCCGCGCCGGGCCAGGCCAGGGAGAGGTCGGCCCGGCGGTTCGCGTCCAGGATCACGAACGCCAGGCCGAACGCCTTGCGGATCACCACGCTGACCGTCGGCACCGTGGTCAGCGACATGGCCTGCAGCAGGGTCATGACCCGGGTCACCGCCCGGTCCCGTTCGGCCGCCGCGCTGACCAGGAACCCGGGCGTGTCCTGCAGGACGAGCAGCGGCACGCCGAACGCGTCGCACAGGCAGACGAAGCTGACCGCCTTGAGGCAGCACTCCGGGGTGAGGCCGCCGGCCATCCGCATCGGCGCGTTGGCCACGACGCCGACCGGGATGCCGGCCATCCGGCCGAGCCCGGTGATGATGTTGCGGGCAAAGCCCGCCTTCAGCTCCAGGAAGCTGCCGGGGTCGCAGAGCCGGCGGATGACCGCCTTCATGTCGTAGGCCCGGCTGCGGCGGGCCGGGACGAGCCTGGCGATCTGGTCGTCGTAGCCGGGCCCGGCGTCGCCGTCGGCCACCGGGAGCGGGCCGCCGGCGTAGGACGGGAGGTACGACAAGAACCGCCGGATGGCGGCGTACGCCTCGTCGGGCGATGTCACCACCGCGTCGGCCTCGCCGTCAGCCGCGGCCTGGCGGGCGGACCTGCCGCGGGTCAGCGACAGGCGCGTGCCCTCCAGCCGGACCAGGAAGTCACAGAGGCCGGCGGTAAAGGACGAGGCGCCTGACGCATCGCCGAGCACCGCCGTGACCACCGGGATGGCCCGGCCGCGTTCGAGTAGCCCGGGGAACGCGGGCTCGGCGCCGAAGGTCCGGGCGCTGTCGGTGCCGGTCTTGCCCGGGCGCGGTCCGAGGTCGGGCACGGTGTCGCCCTGGGCGACCTCGATGTACGGGTTCCGCCGCTGCAGAGCCATCTGATAGAGCCGGGCCGCCTTGCCCGTGCTGCGCGCGGCCGGCTGGACCAGGCTGTCGTCGTCCACGGCCACGGTGACCGGCCGACCGTCCAGCGCGGCGTGCCCGCCGATGATGCCGCCGCCAAAGTTGCCCGGACGCTCCGCCGTCACCTTGTCGGTGAAGGTGGCGAAGGTCCCGATCTCACCGAACGAGCCGCGGTCGACGAGTTCGGCGATGTGCTCGCGCGCCGTCCGCCGCCCGGCGGCGCGGATCGCGCCCACCGCCTCCGGGCCGCCCATCTGGGTCGTGACCAGGTCCCGCAGCCCTCGGAGCCGCTCGACCGTCGCGATCTCCTCCGGGATGGTGTCGTCTGCGAGCACGTGCTCTCCTGATCAGGCGGGCCTAGGTGCACATTAATGTGATAGATGTAGATATGCCAATGTTTTTGCGATGGGATACGGGCTGACACGCACCTGGAGCGCCGGTCAGGTGGTGATTGACAGATCCTGGCCCGCCCGCAGGAGGCGCTCGGGGGGGCGTCCCCCCGGAGCTAGCAGGGCTCGGGCGGGGGTCTGACGGCGAGGGCTATCACCAGGTCAGGACGACGGCTTCTTCGGCGTTCTGAGTGGTCGCGGACTCCCGCGCGCCGCGGCGCTTGCGGGCCGGGCCGGGCAGGGCGTGCGCGTCCCGCTTCTGGCGGCGGCCCATGGCCACGTGCCCGTCCTCCTCGCGGACCACGGGGCGCGGCGTGGGCGCCAGCTCCCACAGGTCGTCGAGCAGCTTGTGCAACACGTCCCGGCGCAGCGAGTAGTAGTAGTTCCGGCCCGACTTGCGGACGCTGATCAGGCCCGCGTGGTAGAGGATCTTGGTGTGGTAGGAGATCGTCGGCTTGGAGACGGTCAGCGTGTCCTCGAGCGTGAGGCACGCCAGTTCGTCGACCGCTGCCATCTGCACGATGATGCTCCACCGGACCGGGTCGCTGAGGGCCTTGAAGATCTCGGTGGGTGGCTGGGACGTGGCGTCCATGGTGATGGTTCCTGGCCTCGGGAGGGGATCCGCCCGTCATGTTGCGAAAGGCGGATTACTTTCACAACTATGATAGGGCATGCGGTTATGCCGGCCGCTACGGGCCGTGCTAACGATTGCGGCCGGGCCCCAGTCCAGGGAAAACACTGTCCAGCCGAAAACACTGTCCAGGCGAAAACACTGTCCAGGCGAAAACCCAGGTCGGGCGATGACCCAGGTCAGCTCCTGGCCCGGACCCGGGGCAGACCCAGGACCCGTTCGGCCACAATCTCCCGCATGATCTCGGTGGAGCCACCATAGATCGTGCCCACCACTCCCCTGCGGAAGGCCTCGTCGACGGCCGCGTCGAGAGGGGCGTCGCCTGCCTCCCGCCTGAGTACCGCCTCGGCGCCCAGGATGTCCAGCAGGTCCCAGTGCTGGCGCTGCGCGCTCTCGGCGCTGAAGAGCTTCGCGGCCGAGCCCTCCGTGCCGGGCAGGGCGCCGGACGCGGCCACCCAGGCGGTCCGCATGCCCAGCAGCCGCGACACCTCCGCCTCGATGGCGATCCTGGCCAGCCGCTCCTTGACGGTGGGATCGTCGTACACCCGGGTGCCGTCGTCGCGGCGGGCCTGCCGTGCCCAGTGCGCCACCCGCTCGGCCAGCGTGGGTCCTGACCTGCGGCCGCTCGCGCCGCTGCGCTCGAAGACCAGGGCTACGTGCATGACCCCCCAGCCGCCGTCGACCGGGCCGATGCGCGCCGAGTCGGGCACCCGCACGTCGCTGTAGAAGGTGCCGTTCGTCCGCTGGCCGCCGAGCGTGTGGATGGCCCTGATCTCCACCCCGGGGCCGTCGAGCGGGACCAGGAACGTGGTCAGGCCCTTGTGCTTGGGCACCTCGGTGTTGCTGCGAGTGAGCATGAACACGTGAGTGGCCATGTGCGCCGTGCTGGTGAACATCTTCTGCCCGTTGATGAGCCACTCCTGGCCGTCCCGTTCGGCCCTTGTCTTGGCCGCCGCCACGTCGGAGCCCGAGTCCGGTTCGGTGTAGCCGAGCACGATGAGGACCTTGCCGCGCAGCGCGCCGCCGACGATCGCGCGCTTCTGCTCCTCGGTGCCGGCGTGCAGGATCGTGCGGCAGATCATGGTGGTGGTGATCCAGCCGTCCAGGTGCAGGCCGGCGGTGTCGATCTCCTCGAACAGCGCGGCGGCCAGGTCCGGGTCGTTATCCGTGCCGCCGTACTCGGCGGGCCAGCCTGCTCCTAGCCAGCCCTGTTCGGCGAGCAGGGCGTGCAGTTCCGGCGTGTGGTAGCTGCCGGACACGCGCTGCTGCTCGGCCCAGTCCTCCTCGACGTGGCGCTCCACCCACTCGCGCGCCTGCTGGCGGTATTCGGCGAGCTTGTCGACGTCCTTGAAGTCCATCGTCTTACTCCTCCGGGTAGGCCAGGTCGGCGAGCCGCTGGTACTCCCGGCGCGGGTCGCCCAGGGCGAGCGGCCACGCCTTGGCCCGGCGGAAGTACAGCTGGATGTCGTACTCGAGGGTGACGCCGTAGCCGCCGTGGAACTGCAGGCACTCGCGCGCGGTGCGGAACGCGCAGTCGGCGTTGAACAGGAAGGCCATGGAGGCCAGCGCGGCCGCGTCTGGCTGGCCCGTGTCTGGTTGTGCCGTGTCTGGGTGTGCCGTGTCGCGGGCCCAGGCCGCCTCGTAGGTCAGCAGCTGGGCGCCGTCGCCCGCCACCACGAGGTCGGCGAGCCGGTGCTGGACGGCCTGGAAGGAGCCGATGATGACGCCGAACGCCTTGCGCGCCTTGACGTAGGAGACGCCGAGCTCCAGCGCGGTGGCGCGGAGGCCGCCGAGCGCGGCGGCGGTCAGCAGCTTCCAGTCGGCCACGGCGTCGGCGTAGAGCTGGACCGCCCGCGGGCCGGAGGCCAGCTCGGTCCGCTCGCCGTCGTCCAGCGGCCAGTCGGCCAGCGGGCTGGAGCCGAGGTTCGGGCTCGGCGGCACGTGCGGGCGCTGGCCGGGCGGGCGTCTGAGCGCGAACAGGTTCTCGCCGTCGAACGCTACCACCAGCTCGGCGACCGCGCCGGCCGGGACCAGCCGCAGCTTTCCGCCGGCGGGCGGGGACAGCGCGATCGTCGGCAGCGTGCGGCCGTCGGCGATGTTTTCCAGCAGGCCGGTGGCGCCGGCCCGGGCCAGCAGGCAGCCGGCCGCGACGCTCTCCGGGAACGGCACCGGCGCGATCCGCCGGCCGTACTGCTCGGCGACTAGGACCAGGTCCAGGTGGCTCGCCCCGTCGCCGCCGGCGTCCTCGGGCCATCCCATGGCGATGGCGCCGGTGCCGGCGAGCCTGGCCCACAGATCCGGGTCGAACCCGAGGGGTTCGGCCGCCCGGACCCGCTCGACCGTGGCTTCTTTGTCGAAGAACTCGGCGAAGGCCGCCTGCACCGCCAGCTGGTCCTCGCTCAGCGACAAATCCACGTCACCATCTCCTCGCCGATCTGGGTCGCCTCCGGGCGCGGGCCAGCGGGCATCTTTCGTAATAATTAGAACCTTGGAAGTATTTGATCACATCTGAGTGATGGCGGTCCAGCCGCTGGCTGTGGCTGAGCGGGACGGCTGGGCGGGATGCCTGAGCGGGATGCCTGAGCGGGATGCTGGGCGGGCTGCGAGGGGCAGCGGCGTGCGAGGCGAGGGGCAGCGGCGTGGGGTGCGAGGGGCAGCGGCGTGGGGGGCGCTGGTGATCCTTGACGACGGCGACCGGTGCGGCCAGAATAGTTCGATAGTTATATATCGACTGTTATCTATCGATTGTTACCGGTATGCCGACTATGACGAGAGCGAGCTGATGGACGGCGATACGTCTGTGCCGCCTATGTCTGGGCTGCCTATGTCTGGGCTGCCGCTGGGCGGGATCCGGGTGCTCGACCTGTCGGGACCGCTGGGCAGCTACTGCGCCCGGCTCCTCGCCGACGCCGGCGCGGACGTGGTCAAGGCGGAGCCGCCCGCGGGCGATCCGCTCCGCCGGCGGCCGCCGTTCGCCGGCGACCGTGCCGACCCGGAGGGCAGCCTCAGCTTCGCCTACTACCACGCCAACAAGCGCGGCGTGGTGCTCGACTACCGGCGGCCCGAGGCGGCCGGCGCGCTGGCCGACCTCGGCGCGAACTGCGACGTGGTGGTGCTGACGCCGACGGTGCGCGAGCCCGTGGCCGGGTTCGATCCCGCGACCGGCGAGCTGGCCTGGGCCGGGCCGGACACGGTGGTCTGCTCGATCACGCCGTTCGGCCTGACCGGCCCGTACCGGACCTGGCGCGCGACCCACCTGGTCTCGCACGCGATGAGCGGGCTGATGTACACGCAGGGACCGCTCGAGGGCCCGCCGGTGGTAGTGCCCGGCCAGCAGCTGTACGACCAGGTCGGGACGCACGCGGCGATCGCCGTGCTCACCGCGCTGCGCGCCCGGCCGCGGGCCGGCGGCCAGCTGATCGACATGTCCGCGCACGAGGTGCTGACGCAGTCCTGCTTCGCCATCTACGACTACACCAACGCGGCGCGGATCGGGCGGCGCCACCCGCAGACCGCCCAGTACTCCGGCGGCGGCACCTGGGAGTGCCGGGACGGCGTCATCGAGTTCACCGCGTCAACGGACAAGCACTGGCTCGCCCTGATGGAACTGCTGCGCCACCCGGCCGAGCTGTCCGATCCCTCCTGGGCCCACCCGAACGTGCGTCACCCGTACGAAGACAAGATCATCGAAGTCATGCGGCCGCTGATCGCGGCCATGAGCCGGGAGGACTTCTTCGTCCGGGGGCAGCAGCTCGGCCTGCCCTGCACCCTGGTCAACACCGTGGGCCAGTTCGCCGACGACCAGCAGCCGCGCAGCCGCGGCTTCTTCGTCCGCCGGCCGCTGGCCGGGCTGGGCGAGTTCGAGCTGCCCGGCGAGCCGTTCCGGTGCACCGAACGGATCCTGGCCCAGTACCGCCGGCCCGCCCCGCGGCTCGGCGAGGACGACGCGGCGGATGTCGCGCGCGAGTGGGGCTCCCCCGCGGCGGGCGCGGCGTTGCCTGGAGCGCCGTCACCTGGAGCGCCGTTGCCTGGAGGGGGCGGGCCGGGTCCGCTGAGCGGGATCAGGGTCATCTCGTTCGGCACCGCGATCGCGGGCGCCCTCAGCGGCACCGCCCTGGCCGACCTGGGCGCCGACGTGGTCAAGATCGAATCGCCGTCCCGGCCCGACAACCTGCGGCGGCTGCACGCCCCCGGTGATCCGCACGTCCGCGAGCCGTCCGGCGCCGACACCTCGCCGATGTTCGCGAACTTCAACCGGTCCACCCGCAGCGTGGCCCTGGACATGAAGGACCCGTCCAGCGTGGCGCTGTTCCTGCGGCTGGCCGCCGCGGCCGACGTCATCGTGGAGAACTACGCGCCGGGCGTGATGCAGCGGTGGGGCCTGGACTACGAGCGGATCGCCGCGGCCAGCCCGCGCATCATCATGCTGTCGCTGACCGGGTTCGGGCACAGCGGGCCGCGCTCGCACTACCTCGCCTACGGCTCGACGGTCTGCTCCTTCGTCGGCCTGACCGACGCCTGGCCGTACCAGAACGGGGTCCACTTCGACTACATCTCCGAGGCGCACGGCGTGTTCGCGGTGCTGGCCGCGCTGGCCGCCCGGGATCGCACCGGCCGCGGCGCGCGCGTGGACCTGTCGGAGGTGGAGACCGCGGCCGCGGTGATGGGGCCGATGATGCTCGACTACATGGTGAACGGCCGCGGCTCGGTACGGCCGGGGAACCAGGTGCCCGGCGCCCTGCTGTCGGAGGTGGTCCGCTGCCGCGGCGATGACCAGTGGCTGGCGGTCGAGCTCGAGGACCCGGCCGACTGGCGGGCCCTGGCCCAGCTGACCGGGCGCGAGGATCTCGCCGGGGCTGCGAATGCGGCGGACGGGCTGTCGTGGGCGCCGGACGAGACAGCGCGGGCAGCGCTGGCCGGGGCGCTGGCCGGCTGGGCCGCCGACCTGACCGCGCAGCAGGCGATGCGGATGCTGCAGCGGGCCGGGCTGGCGGCCGGCGCGGTCCAGGACAGCGAGGACGTCGTCCGGGACCCCCAGCACCGGGAGCGCCACTTCCTGCTGGAGATGGACCATCCGGATCTCGGCGTGGCGGAGTACGCCGCCCCGCCGCACCGGCTGGCGACGACGCCGCCGGCCGTGCGGCGGCCCACCCCGCGGCTCGGCGCGCACACCATCGAGGTGCTCGGCGAGTGGCTGGGCATGGCCCCGGCCGAGGCGGCGCAGTACGCATGGCCGAAGTGACCGTGAGCCTTCGCCAGAAGGCACCGTAACCGAGCGGGGAGACCGCGGCATGACCGTAAGAAGGAACGACAACCTTGACGTAATCGTCACATTTATAGATAGTTTGAGACACGCTGAAGCTTCTTGCGTGGCGTGCAGCTCCGGCTCGGAGAGGACGCGGGCTGATGTCATGGGCTGAATGGACGACGTGGCCGACGGCGGCGGACGGCCGGGCAGGGGGTGAGTGGCGGTGACGCTGTTCCTGACCGCACTGGTCGCGGGTCTGGCGGTCGGATCGGTCTACGGGCTGATCGCGCTGAGTTACACCGTGCTGTTCAACTCCACCTCCATCTTCAACATCGCCCAGGGCGACCTGATGATGGCGGGCGTCCTGGTCTCGTACTTCTGCCTCGACCGGTGGCACCTGCCCCAGATCGTGGCGCTGCTGGCGATCATCGCGGTGGTGGTGGCGCTCAGCCTGATCGAAGAGCGGGTCGCCGTGCGGCCGTTCCTGCGCAAGCCGGGTATCGGGCTGGGCTGGTTCATCGCCACGCTGGCGTTCTCGCTGGTGATCGAGACCGTGGCGTCGAACATCTACGGCCAGAACCCGGTGGTGCCCATCCCCGGGGCGCTGGGCGATGGGACGTTCAGCGTGGCGGGCGTGCACGTGGCCACCAAGTTCATCCTGGCCTTCGTGGTGATGATCGTGGTCATGGTGGCGCTGGAGATCTTCTACAAGCGCACCTGGCTGGGCACGGCCATGCGCGGCGTGGCCGAGGACCGTGAGGTCGCGGCGCTGCGCGGGATCGACGCGCTGCGGATCAGCCGGCTGGCCTTCGTGATCGCGGGCCTGGTCACCGCGCTCGCGGCGTTCGTGGTCGCGCCGATCGTGTCGTCCGACGTGACGGTGGGGCTGACCTACGGGCTGAAGGGGTTCATCGCGCTGGCCATCGGCGGGTTCGGCAGCCTGCGCGGGTGCGTGCTCGGCGGGCTGCTGCTCGGCGTCGCCGAGCAGATGTTCGATCTGTACGTCACCTCCAACTACGAGATCCTGGCCGCGCTGATCCTGGTGCTGATCGTGCTGGCGGTGCGGCCATCCGGCCTGTTCGGGACGAGGGCGGTGCGAGAGGTATGAGTGAGCTCGCGAGCCGTCTGGGATTCGGCGGGCGGACCTGGCTGAGGTGGGCCATCCCGGCGGCCTTGATCATCGTCCTGTACATCGTGCCGCAGCTGGGCGGGAGCAGCCAGTTCCGCCTCGGCGAGTACGAGGAAGTGCTGTCCTTCCTGGTCATCGCCGTCGCGCTGAACATCGCGATGGGGTACGGCGGCCAGTACATCCTGGGCATCACGGCGGTGTTCGCGGTCGGGGCCTACGGCGCCATCCTGGCCACGAAGTACCACCCGCAGGGCATCGGGCTGCTGGCCATGTGCATGATCGGCGCGGTGATCGGCGGCGTGGGCGGCATGATCATCGGATTGCCCGCGCTGCGGGTCGGCGGGTTCTACCTCGCGCTGGTCTCGCTGTTCGCCGCGCTGGCCATCCCGACCGTGGCGCAGAAGTGGGCGTTCGTGGGCGCGGACACCGGCATCCCGCTGTACGCGGTGCTCGGGTACTCCCCCAAGCTTTCCGGCGAGCTGCTGTACGTGATCGTGGTCTCGCTGGTCCTGCTGGCCACCTTGTTCAGCTGGGCCCTGGTGCACAGCCGGGTCGGGCACAGGTTCGTCGCCCTGCACACCAGCGAGCAGCTGGCCACCTCGATCGGGATCACGGCCTACCGGACCAAGCTGCTCGCGATCGGGATCTCCTCGGTGCTGGCCGGCGCGGCGGGCGGGATCTACGTCTACACGCAGCAGTTCTTCGCGCCGGGCAGCTCGTCGGTCAACTTCGCCGTGCTGCTCCTGGCCGGCATGGTGATCGGCGGGGGCGGGTCGATCACCGGCCCGCTGATCGGCGGCGCGATCATCCTCGGGATCAACCAGTTCTTCACCTC
>Ga0070697_100002843_pt1 | contig 13318 bp, 17 predicted proteins | sample KBSK1501metaG_FD_65475 | JGI IMG/M metagenome (GOLD analysis project Ga0070697, IMG submission 65475) | Corn, switchgrass and miscanthus rhizosphere microbial communities from Kellogg Biological Station, Michigan, USA - KBS K1-50-1 metaG | ecosystem: Host-associated > Plants > Roots >... | reverse complement strand
GCAGACGTATGAAACGACCGTCAACGTGGACAACACGACAAAGACGGTGGCTCTGACGTGGGGTGCCTTTGCACAAGCGTCATCGTTCAAGGTCTATCGTAGCACTGTGTCGGGCTCGTATGCGTCCCCGGCGCTCGTGGCGACCGTGGCTGGTGGTTCGACCACGTACACGGACACTGGTACAGCGGTGACGGCTGGTGGAGCCACGGCGGCTCCATCGTTCGGCATTCCCCCGACGGACGTCAATTTCACGTCAGCCGACAAAGCCATCGGCAGCGTGGCGATCAATCAGGAAGTGTTTCTGTGGATGAAGCGCATCGTGCCTGCCGGGACACCAGAGACCGGGAATCCAAGACAGGCGAATATCGTCGTTGCGGAGGCGTAGACCATGACTGATCTGGTTCAATCGTTCCCCGGTCAGTGTCGCGCGCAGGTTGATTCGACTACGCAGGTTAGTGTGCAGCGCTATCAGGGTCGCTATATCAATCTGATCGTATCAGGTGCTCTGATCGCCCGTCTCATTCCGTCCTCGGGGCCGACCATCTCGAATGGTGGACTGGCGGCTTCAACTCAGTACTTCCTCTACGCCTTCGACAGCGCGGGCACACTGACACTAGAACTTTCGACGACCGGACACGTCACCGACTCCACGTTCGGCATCGAGGTGAAGAGCGGCGATAACACGCGAGCGCTGGTCGGGATGGTGCTGACGAACGGCTCGACGCAGTTTCAAGACAGCACGACGTTTCGTGGGATTCTCAATTGGTTCAATCGTCGGTCGCTGGACATGGTCAACACGTTCAGCACAGATCGCACCACTACCGGTACGACATTCGCGGAAATCAACACCGAAATTCGACTCAATTTCTTGTCGTGGTCTGACGAAGCGGTGGAGATTGGAATCTACGGAACCGCCGCCAACAACTCTGGTGGACAGGCGACGGGCACGGCAATTGGAATTGATAGCACCAGCGTCGTGTCACAAGGAAACGGTTTCACGCATGGGAATGGGAACACTCACGAACCCTGTCCGGTTGGTTTGTCCAAGACGCTCAGCGAGGGCTCGCACTTCGCGACGCTGCTCGGCGCGGTGAGCGGAGGAACGGCGACGTGGGACTCTGCCGACTCCATCGGCACCGGCCCAATGAAAGTTCGTCTGTGGGCCACGATTAGAGGGTAAATGTGCCTGTCTTCGACCCAGCAGTTTTTGATTCCGGGGTCTTTGATACCGGTGGTGGAGGTCCGTCTACTGGTTCACTAGACCTCACTGGTCAGCAGCCTGTCGTTGGCATCAGTCTCATCCCGAGCACCGGCTCGGTCGTCATCACCGGTCAGACCGTTGTCGTTCAAGAAAGCGGTCCAGGCAGCATCACCCCGACCGCTGGCTCACTCACGCTCACCGGGAATCAGCCGATTCTCGACATCTCGCTGACGCCAAACGCCGGAAGTCTCACGCTCACCGGGAATCAGCCGACACTCAGTAATTCATCGAATCCAAACATAACGCCGGGCACTGCGGTAGCAGACACCACCGGCGCGACACTTCAGTGGTTCTCTGGTGCTGAGTCTGGAAGCATCACCGAATTCAATGCCATTGCCCCACTCGGTTCACCGTCTGTCGTCACCTCGCCAGTTCGTAGCGGCACGTATGCACTGAAGACGCCTTCGGGCGCAGACGTGAAAATGCAGACGCGATTCCCGTCTGCGGCAGCAGACATCTTCGTTCGACTCTACATGCAGATGGCGGCGTTCCCGAGTGTCAAGACGCGCATCTTCGATGAGATTGACCCGAACGACGGGAGCCAAGAATTCAAGTTGTACGTGAAGACGGACGGTAATCTCGAATTCGATTTCAACGCGACCATCGAGAACACTGGCACAACCCCGATCTCGCTTGGTGTGTGGAATCTCATCGAGATTCATTTCGTTCGTAGTGACACGGTCGGCGGCATGGAAGTGAAGTTGAACGGCGTCACGCTGTTCACGCGCTTCAATCTCGACACGAATCTTGGGGCTGGCGCACCGAGCAACGACACCTTCATCACGTACGGTCCGAGAGATGGTGGCGGGCAGGACATGTTCTTTGATGACATGGCCATCGGAACCGGCGCGTACATCGGTCCTGGCCAGTGTGTAGCAGTGCAAGGGAAGTCGGGGACGCCGACCTACGACGCGTGGACGAAGGTTGGGGCCGCCGACGCGTTCGGCTGCTGGTCGCAGACTCCGTTCGATGCAACGAAGAACTGCACGGACATGGTGTCAGGCGACAAGCAAACGATGCTCGTGGATGGCACGGCGCTCACCGCTGCCATCCCGGCGCTCAGCACGATCAACGGGGCTTTCGTCGCGATGGTGGCGATGTGCGCCTCTTCAACGATCAACATCCAACTCATGCGCCGTATCGGTGGTGTCGATACGTTCACCGCCAACAAGATTCTCACCACGTCTGACAAGTTCCATCCCGGCGCAGGCTTCGGTAACGGCGCAGTGATGGAGATTTTCACCGACTCGCTGACGCATCTCGCGGCGGCGGAAATCGGTGTGCAGGACGAGAACTCGTCCATTTTGGCCACAGTCGAAGACATGTGGCTCATGGTGGACTTCACGCAGCGCGGCGGCTCTCTCAACATCACCGGCTACTCCCCAGCGCTCACGGTCAGCGGGGGCTCGGCCACCATCACCCCAGGCACCGGTCGTCTTGGCGTGACCGGTCAGGCGGCAAGTGTCGGGTCGGTTGTTCCCGGCGTTCTGCCTGTCGTGTTCAACGTGCTACGTCCGCTCAATCAGATTCTCCCGGTGCAGTACAACGTCATCAACGGCGGTCTGCACGCGGTGCTTCCGGTCACGTTCACGGTACTTGAGACGCTCGTGCCGCTTGAGGTAACCTGGCGGGTGATCCCGAACGTACAGACACTCTTCGACGCCTCGATACAGAAGCCGACGGCTTCGGTGGATGAAACGCCATGAGTACGTCCTTTCTCAAGTTCACGATCAGTTCGACGCTCGAATACTCGGCTGATCATTTTACTCTCGCGTTCACGGGGTCGGAGCCGTTTCGCACAAAGACGAAGACCGACACCGTAGACATCACGATTGGGCTGCTCGATTCTGGCAACAACCCTGTCACAATCACCTTCCTTGACAGCGGGCCGGTCGATGAATTCGAGATCACCATCACACCAAATGCCATCTCGGGCAACAAGCGTGGCCGCGATCAAGCCGCTTTTGCGCTCGACAGGAAATTTCTCAAGCGCTACTACCGTTCTCCGAATACAATCCCGGTCGAGCCGCCGAAGTTCGATTCGTTCTTCACACCGATTCCACCGATTCCAGCAACGGTCGGTGTGTTCAATGCCTCGTTCATTGCTAAAGAAGCAGCAGCGGCGGCTGGTCTGAAACTCAACTGGGGCATCCCGGACTATCAGATTCAGGAAAACTTCTTCGCATCCGGTCGTGCCATCGACACCATTCGGAAACTGGTAGCCCCGTGGCAGTTGGTGGCTCCGTTTCAAGCCGACGTGTACGTTGTCGGGAACGTCCTGACGATCAAGCAGCGACGTGGGCTCAATCCGTTGCCGGACTACACGATCTCGATGGCCGACATGAAGCGCGAAACTGCCGTGCTTCGTGTGCGCAAGACGCAAAAGTATGGGCTGATCACGCTGACTGGTGCCGCCAACGCGCTACAAAAGCAATTCGGTGTGTTCGTCGAAGGTCAGAAAACCTTGGTGGATACACAAGAAGCGTTCGACCCAACTGGTCTGCTGCTCTCGCGTGTCATCACGACCTCGACGTATGCCACGCCGTCGAACGTGCTGCTCGATCAAATCAAGGAGACGTATACCAACTCCCCGGACGCGCCTGGCGTCTTTCTCACTCGACGCGACACCACGACGAATGATTGGGAAGTCGTCGCGATTGATACGCGTGGCCCGATCACGCAGAAGAAACATATCAGCCAGACCGTCGTGAGCGAAGGCTTTGACGATAACAACAATTGGCAAACGCTTGAGACCTCAGAGACTGGGTACAGTTACGACGGCAATGGATTTGAAACCGGCGAGACGACCGTCGTCAAGAAGTTGGATACGAGTGTCACGCCAAGTGTGATGTCCCCGGACAGCATGACGATCAAAACGATGCGCGATGTAGCAACGCTCATCGTTGAGCAGGTCACTGAAGTGTACGGGTACACGAACGAAGCCACATCGGCGTTCGGTGGCGGGACGTTCACATCGTCCATTCGTCGCCCGTTCTTGCAGACACGTGATACGCAGCAGCAGAGCGGCACGCGACCGGGCGGTCCTGGTCGTGCACAACCGTTCAACATTGGGGATACCGGTGGCGCGCAGATGCAGACCACCAAACTGCTCTCGACAGACCCCAACGCCGTTGATGTACAGGCGAACGTGTTCGATCTGACCGTTCTGCAAGTGCGTCAAGTACTCGCGCAGTATCAGGCCGCCTCGTTCATTTGGGAATACGAAGCGATTTTTACCGGCGTCAACATGCCGTGGATTCAGCGTGGGCAGTATCTCAAGATCGAAAACATTCCGTCGGAAGTGGATGGCACATTCATCGACGTGCCGACGATGTTGGTGCTGGAAGCCAATGCCGAGTACGACGAATCGACTGGACAGCCTAAGTCCACGGTGCAGATTCGCTGCTTCGGATGGAGCACGACATGATCAGACAGATGGGCAACATGGTTCAGATGTTTGGACAGGGCCAGACGCAGGGCGCACGCGGAGATGCGACGACTGGCACACTCGCATCACAGACTGCGAACGCCAACTTTCTGCTGCAAGGTCAGATTCTTCTGTTCAACGGCGACGGCACCTACGAGGCGCTGATTGAAGGCGGACGTGTGACGGCTTCAGCCTGTACGGATGAGCCGCTGCTGCAAAACACGATTGTGTGGATGTCCAAAGACGTGAGCGACAACTGGGTCATTCACGGATCGGTGAAGTAAATGCCGATTCAGAACAATCCTCCGCGTCAGATCGGAACTGCGGTGCAACGTTCGCAGAACGATCAGTATGCCGTCGAGCGTGGGGAAGGTGCGTTCAACGGCATCACGGAAGAGAACGTCACCGCCATCAACCCGGACGGCTCGTATCAAGTCGTGAACGAGTGGCTCACAACGTCCGGTGTCTCGCAGCCAATTCAAGTGGGAGACATTGTGAAAGTAGGCTGGCATGGTGGAAAGCCAGTCGTGATTCTTTCGCACACGGCCCGACGAGCGAAGTTTGTTCCGCCCGCGCAAGCCGGAGGACCAATTGTCGAGATGTTGCTGGCGGCACCGACGGCAACTCCGTCATCCATCTCACATTCCACCGATGCACTCGATGTTTATTTTCGGAATGCGAGTCAACTGACTCTGCTGAAATGTCGCGATCAGATCATCGCAGCAGGCTTCACGATTTCTCTTGGCTCCTTTTTTCTCGTTCCCAATTCGTGGGGTCTTGATCAGCGGCATTTCATGGTGCAGTTCTCTGATCAAGTGTCCACGCATCTCATCATTGCAATTTTCCGTTTGATCGGAGACAACAAGACGCCTCTTACTGGAGCGGCAAAAGCGACGTTGACCTCGACAATTGATCTCACGGCAAGTCTCATCCCTCTCGGCACAGTGAGTTGGGATGAAAACGTGCTGGGTGGATCACACGTGACAACGGCTATCACTCTGGGTGGGGCCTTCGCTGGCTATACGATTTCGGTGGCAGGTCCGATCATCGTGCAGACGGTTGCGGCGAGCATTCAGAATGCTGTCTTGACGAAAGCCGGGCATCTGATTCTTGCGATCAATGTGCTCATTATCAATCGTCCTGCTGGGGGAGCCGTCACGGCAGCGTTTTTCTATCCATATCTGATCGACGTGACTGCCGGAACTGTACTGTTCAACGGCATTGCGCAGCAGGGTGCATGGCCTACAACCATCTACAATGGGGCTGCGTTCGTCGCCTCTGGTCCTGGATTCTTCGACAACACAATCACGGGAACGAACGCTTGGATTGGCGGAGCGCAGTTCTATATGGTGCCTTCCGCCAAAGGAAACTTCCAGCGTCTCTTCATTGGACTATTGGCATTTTATTTCGGCGGTAACCCATCACTCGCGGGTCTAGTTCAGCAAGCACTTTTTGCTCGTGACTTGTCAATCAGTCCAACATTGTTCACGATTTCCCCTCTGACTCAATATCCGTCTGGCGAAGGCTCGCATTTCTGGCTCGCTTCGTCGGATCAGCGATACGTCATGTGGGCACGACAGACGAGTCCGCCCCCGTTCGGCGTGAGCAATCCTTCGGCATTTCTTCCTCCGCTTTCTTCAACGTTGACTGGCTACAGTTTCAACGAAGGGCTGCGTATCACTGACTTGGGGGCAACCGAGGCGATTGAAATTACCAATTACACTCCACTCACGCTCAGTGCAGACATCCGATCGTTTCTCGATCAGGTGCCGTATCTCACCAGCACGGCGCTCATGTGGGAAGATCACAACGATCTACGAGTGTCAGTTGACCCAAGTTCACGGGCTCCAAGCGGTCGAGTGGCCCCAGAATTTGTCTCGTTTCGCAGTAGTAACACTTCTGGTTTCATTGTTACAGTCCCCTTCGTGCTGCCGCTCAGACGCTTCTCGACCATTCGACAGGACGTGGCCACGCTTCAAGCGATTCCAGCGTCGAAGAAATTCATCACCGACATGGTGAACTTCGAATATCTCAATAGCGGTCACGCCGACATGGTGACGGGTTACGAAAATTTTGCCAGCCCTAACGGTCTGTTTGTGTGCGTTCAGGTCATCAACGGACCTGGCGTAACGTTGCCGAACAAATGATAAAAATGGTATGCTGCCGCTCAGAGAGGTCGCCGCTATGCTAGTCGCCTTCGTGTCGATGATGCATCTGATCTGGGGCTTTCTGCTTTTGATCAACGGACATTCTGTCCCCATCACGGCGACCAGCGTGATTGCGTATCTGGTGCCCAACTACGAGTATCGAGCCTATCTCTACATCATCTCGGCTCTGCTGCCTGTCGTGCTACTCCTCAAGCCGGGCAGCATCGTCGGGCTGCTGTCGGTTCTACCGCAACAAATCCTGCTCATCACATCTGGAATCAGTTCCATCGTCGCTATCACCTCCGGTCACTTTGCGGACGGTGTGACGCGCGACTGGCACTTCATCGCGATGGATCAAAGCATGTGGTTGGTCATCGCCTTGTTCTATACCTTCGAGAGTCTCGACCGCTATCACGAGAGAAAGGCATGACCCCAAACATCGAAGAGTCGAACGAAGAGCGTGGAGCACGGCATCTCAAAAGTGAACAGCGGCTCGGAGCCTTTGTCACCAACAAATGGCTCATTGGGCTGCTCGTCGCCTTGGTCATGTCGATGGGCGGCTACATCTTCAAAGGCATCGACAAAGGCAATGATGTGCAGGCGTCAGAGATCGCCGCGCTCAAGGACGCGAGCGCGAAGCACGACGTTGAGATCGCGACGATTCAGACGACCATCGCCTTGAACTACGGCGAGTTTGTGCGACGTCTGGAAAAAATTGAGCAGCAGACTGATCGCATCGAGCGTCACGTCACGGTGCGACCGAATCAGCCGCCCGCGTACGAGCCGCGATTTGATCGACCGCCGGTAGCAGGCACCTGGCCGAATTGCAAGACGACGCAAAACTCGGTGCGCGCCGCGAACGGCGAGTGGTTCTGTCAGAACCGATGATCAAGATCGTCGCGCTCGTGTTTCACTTCGTGCTGGTCTGTAACCACGACATGTACGGCTGTACTCGTTTCCCGTACGGCACGCGATTCGATGGATGGGTCGATAGAGGTCCATACTTCACGCTTGAAGATTGCAATGAGGCGCGTGAAGCGGACGATTGGGTCAAGATCGGCATTTCTGAGTGCTATGCCAACGTCATCACGTGGAAAGGGGAACAATCATGATGCGATATCTGCACGAGGACAATCGACTCACGAGACTCTTCCGAGAACTGCGACGCATGGGACCGGCGCTGATCATTTCCATCGGCGTGCTCTACGTCCATCGCGCCGGTCTGCTGGCCCCCAACGACCCGCTTCTGCTCGTCGCCCACCGTGCGGCCCTGGCGACCATCGGCTTCTGTGTCGCGCACATCGTTCGGCAACCAGCGTTCCCGTATCTCGATCTGAAACAGGAGATGCATCGCGAGAACGTCGGCGCGATGGTGATGATCGGTATGATCTATCTCGCGTTCATCCTCGGCTGCACGCTCGGTTTCTAGCATGGCTGACAGCATCGCTCGCGCCATCAAGGACATGGAAGAGGCGAAGGAGTCGCACGTTTTGTGGGCCGACATTCTGGACAAGAAGAAGGAACGTCCGAAGTGGACGCAGAGCAAGGCCGTGGACAAGGTGGTAGGCAATTCGAAGTATCACCGGATGTGGGTGCGTCGCTATGCGCACGTGATTCGCATCCTCAAGGAGCAGAAAGGGTGAGCCTGTGCCAACTCCTCGGCGTCCTGCTTGCACTTGTCGGCAGTGCCGTATGCTCTACACCTTCGCACTCGCAGCCTACAACGTCACCGACGACAGTCGTCTCAGCCCAGAAGCCCGCCGCCATGCCGCGTTCCTCCGATCCTCGTATCCCTGTGGAAGCCCAGAAGTACCGCCGCCAGATCATCAAAGCCTGGCAGTACTACTTCGGTCTTGCGGAGACCCCGGCGACGGGGTTTGCGCAGATTCACCAAGAATCCAGATTCAGTTCTACGGCCCGCTCGCAAGTGGGCGCGTCGGGACTGGCGCAGTTCATGCCGTCGACAGCGGAGTGGATCAACTCGGTGCTGCCAGCGGATCAGAAGTGTGGGACGACGGGCTGTCCGCTCGACCCGACGTGGGCTATCAATGCTCTTTCCGATTTTGACTCGCGACTCTTCACCGTCTACGGTCGTATCTCAACCGTTTCCGATGAACGATGGGGGTTCTCGCTCGCGGCGTACAACGCGGGCGAGGGCAGCGTGCAGAAGGAACGAGCCAAGTGCTATGCTTTACGTGACTGCATCTCGGCTCGATGGTTCGATAACACCGAGAACATGTGTTCGCGACTTCCCGCGAATTGCCGCGAGACGCGCGACTATAGCCGTGTGATTCTGTTTACATGGAGACCGCTCTATGTCGCATGGCTATCCCTCTAGACATCGTGGTTCGCTCTGCGCAATCTGCGCCAAAAGGAGAACGATCATGGGTTTCATTCTCGGAATGCTGATCGGATTAGTCGTTGGCGGTGGCGGCATGTATCTGTATCAGAACAAGATCGTGGCGGCGGTGAAGGCTGAGGCTGCTGCGCTTCAGGCCCAACTCAATAAGTTGGCCGGTAAGTAATCATGCCTTGGATGCTGCTGCTCAAGCCGTCAGTCATCTTGGGCATTCTGCTCACGCTCTCGATTGCCGCCAACGTCACACTCTTCAAGATGCGTGACGCGGCTCTGAAGCACATCGGCAGCGTGACCGCCGAACGAGATCAAGCACTCGACGCGGCGAAGATGTGCTCGCTGGCCACCGCCAATCTGAAGAAGGCGGCGGATGCGAGAGAGAAGAAGTTGAAGATCGCGTTGGCGAATGCACAGAAAGCGGCGAAGGCAGCGGCGTCCAAGGCGCAGGTTACGTTGCAGATGCAGCCGTCGCAGCCGAATGATCTGTGCGCCTCGGCTCTCGATCTGAGTCGCTCGAAACTCAAGGAACGTCAGGAGGCTCAGCCGTGAGTACGACCGTGAAGATCATCAACGGTGCGGTGCTGTTTCTGATACTCGTGCTGTTCCCCGCCTGCGCGACGCGGACGATCACGGTGCAGGTGCCGGTCCCGGTGCCGTGCGAGATGCCAGACATCCCGAAGCCTGCGCTTCCTATCGATACGGTGCCGAAAGACTCGGACATCTTCGTGATCGACCGCGCGCTGTGGGCCAGTCTCGAACTGATCGAAGGCTACGTCGTGCAGATACAGACGGCGATGGCCGGGTGTCGTCAACCATGAGGAGAATCACCATGAACGGAAACGCGCTACTTCGGTTGGCTGCGTGCATCTGCTTCATCCTCGCCGCCTTCGGCGTCTCTGTCGGCGGCTTTCCGCTCATCCCAGTTGGTCTCGCTGCATGGGTCGGCTCGACGTTCGTATGAAAGGCTTTCTCTTCCTGCTCATGCTGTGGGACTGGGCCGATATTGGCTCGTATGCGCAGGACGCCATCCATGAGCAGGAAGAGGAAAAAGCCTACGAAGTTTTCTATCGAGAGCCGCCGCCTTCGTTTCAAGTCGAGACTCCATAGACGATTAACGCAGAAAAAAGTTGACTGCGTTCTACTTTAACGTGTAGAGTCTGCTCTCAGGGGACCAATGATCCTTCATTTCGAGAGTGACTGCGCCACGGCACGTCTAGAAGGCCGCGTGCCGGTCCAAGTTCTCGAAGCGGTGGACAAAGCCCTCACGTATCAGGAGGCCGGTGCGTTCTTCAGTCCCGCCTACAAACTCGGGCATTGGGACGGGAAGCGTCGACTCTTCGACATGAAACGACAGGAATTCCCTGCTGGTCTTGAAGATCGTGTGCTCGTGATTCTAGAGAAAATGGCCCCTGACTTCGAAGTCAATGACGAACGCCTCATCATCGTCGGCGGCAACGTCGCCACGGTCGAGTTGAACGGCGTCACGCTCTACGATGAGCAGCGTCAGGCTCTTCAAGCCTTCTTCGATGCAGGGGCGCGCGGCTGCATGGAACTGCCCACCAGTTTCGGGAAGACCGAAATTGCGGCGGCAGTTCTGAAGATGGCCCCCGGCCCCGCGCTCGTGCTGATCGATTCCAAATCGCTCGTGGCACAGACCGCGCAGCGATTGAAACAGCGACTCGGTGAACGCGTCGGCATCTTCGGGGGTGGTGAGCGAGACACGAGCCGTCGTATCACAGTCGCGACGATTCAAGCCGTGTGGCATCACTTCGCGAAACTCCGCAAATCCTTTCTGCCGGGCATTCAGACCCTCATCGTCGACGAAGCGCACAAGGTCAGCCCGAAAATGTGGTTCAACGTACTCGGTGAAGTGGGCGCGTCGATACGTCTCGGGCTCTCGGCGACGATACGCGAGGCCAGCCGCCGCATGGTAGTCGAGTCGTATCTCGGACCCATCGTGCACTCGGCGAGTGTGCAGTCGATGATCGACGACGGACGCTCCGCGAAGCCAACGATCCGCATGCTACGTCTCGGTGGGCTCGTCAGAGCGACCGATCCGCAAGCGGTGTACGAGGAAGGCATCGTGCGCAATGCCGCGCGCAATCGCATCATCTGTGAGGCCGTCTTGCGCTGTGTAACCGACGGCATCGCGCCGCTCGTCCTCGTCGTGCGTATCGAACACGGGCAGGCGCTTCGCGACATGCTGGAAGATCGCGGACTCTATCTGCCGTTCCTGCACGGGCAGACCGAGATGGATACGATTCAGCGGGCCAAGAAGCGCTTCGGTACATCTGAAGTCCCTGGCATCATCGCGTCGACGATCTTCGACATGGGCCAGGACATGCCTGGGGTGAACGCGTTGATTCTCGCCGGTGGGCAGCGGTCTCCGCTGCGAACGATTCAGCGTGTCGGACGTGCGCTACGAAAGAAACTGACCGGCGAGAACACGGTGCGCATTCTGGACATCTACGACATGAGCCAGCGCATGTTGCAGAGTCAAGCCGATGAACGACTGCGCACGTATAAGAAGAAGTACGGCGACGTGAAGTTGATTCACACGCTCGACGATCTGTTCCCGAATCCCACCGCGCCGCACTCTCGTCAGCCAGTCGCATGAGAATGCGTATGATTTGGATGATTAGTAAAAACGGCCGACGCTGTCGTGTTTTGTAGAGAGTGCAACAGCGCGAAGCGTGACCGATGAAAGCGCTAAACGCTGGTCGATTGCTCAGTGAAAAACTCAAACTTTCACAAGTGAATGGGTCACTTGTTACGTTTTGTCCTTTCCACGTGAATACAAACACTCCGTCTCTCTCAGTGGATTTGGACAAGGCGGTGTGGTTCTGTCATGGATCGTGCGACGAACCGAAAGGGGGAGGCATCGTCGAGTTCCTCATCAAGTGGGCCAAGCATGTCGACGGAAAGAAAATCACGAAGCAAGAGGCCAGACGACAACTGCACCGGACGTTTTCTCTTCCGAACGCGAAGGCGCTTCTACGCGAGGCGGCGGAAGAAAATATCCGTCTCTTCGCGTTCTACATGCCGCATCTACTCGCCGATATTCTGCGCGAGTTCGACAAAGAGATCGCCCTGATCAATGAAATGTGGAACGCCTGGCCCGTTTCGAACACTCTGAAGTGGCATCGCATCGAAGAAATCAACAAGGTGCGTCCCATCTATGAGTGGGGATTTGAAACCTGTCTCGCCGCGAGCAAGCACTCAACCGATGAGTTGGCCGCCGCGTACTCTCTCTTCACGTCGATGGGACTGTGGGATACCTTCGCCGCCCAAATGGCACGTGAGACGCAGCGAGCGCGCCACGCTCACAACCGGAAACGCATCGAGCGTCGACCGGTCCGTACTCCCGTTCTGCTAGAGAAAGGTGACCTATGCCGCGCAACCCGATCACCAGTGACGACCACGAACCCGAAGAGCCCGAAGAGATCGCCGGTGCCGCCGATGAGGACGCCGGTGATGAGCACGATGATCCCATCGAGGAGGACACCGGTACAGTAGACACGCCACCGGCTGAGCCCGCGCCGGTCGGCCCGTATGCGTTGGAGCCGCCGCCGGTCCCGGCTGAAACACTCTCGACGCTGGAACTGCTGCTCGATGAGATGGTCGAGGGGTCCGACGCGTGGGGCTATGTGAACGCGATTCTGGATCGCGACACGCCGACCAGCATGCGGCATCAGTTCTATCAGCGATGGATCGCGATGGTCGCCGAGCGCGCCATGAGCGAACGCGACATGCTGATCAATCGTGGACGACAAGTCTTCTCCGGCATCTCAGCCGACACGATGCGCCACGACATTCAGGAGTTGATCGGTCACAACATCAATCAGACTGAGCACACACCGTTCGTGCTGGCGGATGACTTCATCGCCGAGATGATCTACACGCCGCAAGGGCTGCGTTATCTCGTCTTCAAGAACGACGGGACGTACGAGATTCAGGAGACGGTGCAGATCGGCGAGACAAACTACGTGCTCCCGCTCGTCGCGTCGCTCGTCGGTCGCAAGCCGTCGCTGCTGCTGCCGACCGAGATCGCCGAGTACGAGAGCGTGGAGATATTGCAGGCGAACATTCGCTCGTTCATCCACAAGTACGTGCAGTTGGAAAAGCCA
>Ga0070697_100002842_pt1 | contig 13318 bp, 15 predicted proteins | sample KBSK1501metaG_FD_65475 | JGI IMG/M metagenome (GOLD analysis project Ga0070697, IMG submission 65475) | Corn, switchgrass and miscanthus rhizosphere microbial communities from Kellogg Biological Station, Michigan, USA - KBS K1-50-1 metaG | ecosystem: Host-associated > Plants > Roots >... | reverse complement strand
TCGACTCGACGATGACGCTGCCGCCGATAAGGCCGGGCAGCGAGAGCCCGAGGATCGTGACGATCGGGAGCAGCGCGTTGCGGAGGGCGTGCTTGCCGATCACGATGGCCTCGGCCAGGCCCTTGGCCCGCGCCGCCTGGATGTAGTCCTGGCGGACGACCTCGAGCATCGACTGGCGCATGTAGCGCGAGAAGCCGGCGAGCCCGCCGAACGTCGCGACGAGGATCGGCAGGAGCAGGTGGCCGACGAAGTCCCACTGCTGCCGCCAGAACGAGAGGTACTCCCAGTTGAGCGAGCGCAGCCCCGAGATCGGCAGCCAGCCGAGCTGCACGCCGAAGAGGATCATGAGGAGCAGGGCCAGCCAGAAGTCCGGCGTCGCGAAGCCCACGAAGACGAAGACCGTCGTTACCTTGTCGAAGAGCGAGTACTGACGCGTGGCGGCGAGAACCCCGATGGGGACGGCGAGCACGACGATGACCAGCATCTCGATGATGTTCAGGAGCAGCGTCACCGGCAGCCGCTCGCCGATCTTCTGCAGCACCGGCCGGCTGTCGGGAGAGAACGACTTGCCGAAGTCGAGCCGCACGATGCGCGTGAGCCACTTCGTATACTGGACGTGCAGCGGCTTATCGAGGTCGTACAGCTCGCGCAGGAGCTGCCGGGCCTGCGCGTCGGACTGGACCGAAAGGTCGCCGGTCTGGATCTCCGCGGGCTCGCCTGGTGCCAGATGGACCACGAGGAAGGAGACGAAGGTGATGCCGAGCAGGAGCGGGATGGCGAGGAGGAGTCGCCGCAGCGCGTACCCGAGCATGGCGCGCTATTGTATCCTAGCCCGCAACGTCACCCCGCCGTGTAGCGCTGGAGCTGCTTCGGGACGTACCACTCGTTGAAGTTGTAGCGGATCCCGTTCGCCGACGGGACGATCCCGCGCACGCGCGAGGAGACGACCGGGAGCGCGTCGCGGAAGAAGAGGAAGATGATCGGCTGGTCCTCGGCGAGGATCTCCTGGAGCCGGGCGTAGGATTTCTTCCGCTCCTCCTGGTGGCAGGACGTGCGTCCTTGCTCGAGCAGCGCGTCCACCTCGGGGTTCGCGTACGAGATGTGATTGAGCTCGTCCGGGCCCGTCTTCGACGAGTGCCAGATCTCGTACTGGTCCGGGTCCAGGCCGATGCCCCAGCCGAGGATGGTCGCCTCGAACCGCCGCTTCTTGATGTACTCCTTGAGGAAGGACGCCCACTCGATCACGCGGATGTCCACCTGGACGCCAAGCTCCTTGAGCGACGCCTGGACGATTTCCGCGACCTTCTTGCGCTCGTCGTTGCCCTGATTGGTCAGGAGCTCGAACGCGAAGGGCTGGCCGTTCTTGACGAGCAGGCCGTCGGCGTTCCTCTCCTTCCAGCCGGCTTCCGCGAGCAGCGCGCGCGCCTTGTCCATGTCGTAGGCGAACCTTTTCACGTTCGGGTTGTACGGCCAGGTGCCGGGCTTGTACGGGCCCGTCGCCTCGCGCCCGAGGCCGAGCAGCACGCCGTCGATGATCTCGCGCTTGTTGATGGCGTAGGCGAACGCCTGCCGGACGCGCCGGTCGGCGAACCGCGGGTCCTTCAGGTTGAAGCCGAGGTACGTGTAGGCGCTCGCCGAGTACTCGTACTTGTGGTAGGCCTTCCGGAAGGCCGGGTACTCCGTCTGGCGCTTGAACTGGAGCGCCGTGAGCCCCGCCGAGTCCACGCCCTTCGCTTTCAGCTCGAGGAAGATCGTCGCCTGGCTCGGGATGATCCGGTAGACCACGCGCGAGATGTACGGCTGCCCCTCGAAGTAGTCGGGGTTGGCGACGAGCACCACTTTCTCGCCGGGCTTCCACTCCTTGAACCTGTACGCGCCCGTGCCGATGGGGTTCGACCGGTTCTGCGGCGCATCGCGGAGGCGGCCCTCACGCACGTAGGGCTCCAGGACGTGCTTCGGCAGGATCCAGATGCTCCAGCTCTGCAGCGCCTTCGCGTACGGTTGCTTGTAGCGGACGTGCACCGTGTAGGGGTCGGGCGCCTCCACCGACGCGACCGCGCGGAAGTCCTCGCGGTAGGCAGTCGGAGTCTTCGGGTGGATCATCGTCTCGTACGTGAAGACGACGTCCGCCGCGGTGAACGGCTCACCGTCGTGCCAGCGCACGTTACGCCGCAGGTGGAGTGCGAGATCGAGGCAGTCCTTGCTGAACCGCCACGACTCGGCGAGCTCGCCGATGAGGTTGAGGTCACGGTCGTGCGTGACGAGGCCGCTGTAGATCAGCGAGCCGACGTCGAACGACGCGCTGTCGCTGAGGACGTTCGGGATGAGGCCCGAGATGTTGCCGGTGAGCGCCTCGATGAAGGTGTCGCCGTGGGCGGGCTTCTCGCCCGGCGCCGCATGGTCGGCCACGAGGTCGGCCTCGACCCCGCAGCCGGCGAGACCCAGCGCCAGGATCAGCGCCAGCCGCGCGAACGGAGCCCGCCGCTTCACGTTACCGCGGCTCTGCCGGAGACGCGGGCGCTGCTGGCGCGGCGGGCGCCGGCGCCGCCGGGGCCGGCGCGGCGGCCGGCGGCGGCGCAGCCTCGCGCACGATGGAGCTACTGCGCTCGCCGCCCAGCAGCGCCAGGCTGAACGACGTGATCGTGAAGATGATGGCGATCGCGGCCGTGATCTTGCCGAGCACCGTGGGAGTACCCATGGAGCCAAAGACCGCCTGGCTGCCGGCGCCCCCGAACGCCGAGCCGATGTCGGCACCCTTCCCGGCCTGCAGGAGCACGATCCCGATGATCGCGAAGCACGCGATGACGTGAATAACGATCAGGACGATGGTCACTCTGTCACTCCTTCGCTGCCGCGCCGGAGCGCGCCGCTTTCCTCACGATAGCAACGAATCCCGGCGCGTTCAGGCTCGCGCCGCCGACCAGCGCGCCGTCGACCTCGGACTCGGCCACGAGCTCGTCGACGTTCTCGGCCTTGACGCTGCCGCCGTAGAGGATCCGGACGCTCTGAGCGACCTCCTTCGACCCGAGCTCCGAGAGCAGACCGCGCAGATACCCGTGAACCTCGCCGGCCTGGCCCGGTGTCGCGTTGACGCCCGTCCCGATGGCCCAGACCGGCTCGTAGGCGAGGACGACCTTCCCGAGCTGTGTGGCCGTCACGCCGGCGAGCCCGGCGCGCAGCTGGCCCTCCACCGTCGTGAAGGTAAATCCCTGGCGCCGCTCCTCGGCGGTCTCGCCCACGCAGAGGACGGGCGTGAGGCCATGGGCCAGCGCCGCGCGGAGCTTTAAATTAATCACCTCGTCGGACTCGCCGATCTCCTTGCGCCGCTCGGAGTGCCCGAGGAGAACCCAGCGGCAGCCGAGCTCGACGAGCATCGGGGGCGATATCTCCCCTGTGTGAGCGCCCGCCGGCTCGTGGTGGCACGTCTGCGCTCCGAGCTGGATCGGGCTGCCCGCGAGGACCTCGGCGACGGCGGCGAGGGCGGTGAAGGGCGGGCAGACGACGACCTGCACCCCGCGCGGCCGCTTGATCGCCTCGCGGATCGCACCCGCGAGGGTGCGCGCGTCCGCGACGGTCGCGTGCATCTTCCAGTTGCCGATGACGATCGGCGTCCTCACGCCGGCGCCTCGGTGAGCGCCTCGACGCCCGGGAGCCGACGGCCCTCGAGGAACTCGAGAAACGCGCCGCCGGCCGTCGAGACGTAGCCGATCCGCTCGATCACGCCGGCCTCCGCCAGGGCGGCAATGGTGTCCCCGCCGCCGACGACCGAGAACGCCGGCGCCTCTACGACAGCGCGCGCCACCCCGAGCGTACCGGCGGCGAAGGGGGTTTTCTCGAAAACGCCCATCGGCCCGTTCCAGACAATCGTCTGCGCCGCGCGCGTCATGGCAGAGAAGCTTTCGCATGTGCGCGGCCCGATGTCGAGCCCCATCTGATCGGTCGGGATCTCGCGGATCCCGACCGCGCGCCCGGAGGCGCTGTCCACACTCGCGGCGACGACCGTGTCGAGGGGGACGACCAGGCGGACGCCCTGGCGGCGCGCCGCGTTGAGCGCGGCCCGGGCGGTCTCGACGCAGTCGGGCTCGACGAGCGACCGACCGACCGCATGGCCGAGCGCCAGGAGAAACGTGAACGCCATGCCCCCGCCGACCAGGAGCGCGTCCACCCGTCCCAGCAGGTTTTCGACGAGCGCCAGCTTGTCAGACACCTTCGCGCCCCCCAGGATCGCGACGAGCGGCCGCTCGGGCGACTGGAGGATGCGGCCGAGTGCGGACAGCTCATGCTGCATCAAGAGACCGGCGGCGGCGGGCTGCACGTAGCGCGTGATCGCCACGATCGACGCGTGGGCCCGGTGCGCGGCCGCGAACGCGTCGTCCACGTAGCAATCGGCGAGCGCGGCCAGCTCGCGGGCGAACCCGTCGTCGTTGGCCTCCTCCTCGGGGTGAAATCTCAGATTTTCGAGCAGGAGGGTCTCCCCCGGCTTGAGCGAGCGGGCGCGCGCGAGCGTCTCCGGGCCCACGCAGTCTGGTCCCAGCTCGATTCGCTGGCCCAGAAGCACCTCGAGCCGCTCGGCGACCGGACGCAGCGAATACTCGCGTGCGACCTTCCCCTGAGGCCGCCCGAGGTGCGAGGCGAGCACGACCGCCGCGCCGGCCTTGAGCGCGAACTGAATCGTCGGCACGACCGCGCGCAGCCGCGTGTCGTCGGCGACCTCGCCGCCCGCGAGCGGGACGTTGAGGTCGACGCGGAGGAAGACGCGCTTGCCCGCCAGGTCGAGCTGCTCGATCGTTAGCTTGGGCAATTAGAGCGTCTTGGCGATGAACCGGATGAGGTCGCGTACCCGGCACGAGTACCCCCACTCGTTGTCGTACCAGGCGAGGACCTTGACCAGGTTCCCCTCGATCAGCGCGGTCGAGGGCAGATCCACAATCGACGAGTGAGGATTGCCGTTGAAATCACACGACACGAGCTGCTCCTCGCACACCTCGAGGATGCCCCGGAGCCTGCCGGCCGCGGCCTCACGGAACGCGTCGTTCACCGCGTTGACCATCGCCGGCGTCTCGAGCTCCGCCACCAGATCGACGACGGACACGTTGGCCGTGGGAACCCGGATCGCGAGCCCATCGAGCTTGCCCTTGAGCTTCGGCAGCACGAGGCCGACCGCGGTGGCCGCGCCGGTCGTCGTCGGAATCATGCTGAGCGCCGCGGCACGGGCCCGGCGCAGGTCCTTGTGGGGGAAGTCGTGCACGGGCTGGTCGTTCGTGTACGAGTGGACGGTCGAGGCGAAGCCGCGCTTGATGCCGAACGCGTCGTCGAGCACCTTGACGGTGGTCGCCAGACAGTTGGTCGTGCACGAGGCGTTCGAGATGATCCGGTGGCGCGACGGCTCGTACGCCGCCTCGTTGACGCCGAGGACAAGCGTGACGTCCGGGTCCTTCGCCGGTGCCGTGATGATCACCTTTTTGGCGCCCGCCTGGAGATGCTTGGAGGCGGTGGCCGTGTCGCGGAAGATGCCGGTCGACTCGACGACGACGTCGACCCCGAGCTCCCTCCACGGGAGCGCCGCCGGATCCTTCTGGGCGCAGACGCGAACCTCGCGCCCATTGACGAAGATGGCCTCGCCTTTGGCCTGGACGTCGGCGACGAGGGTCCCGTGAACGGAGTCGTGCTTCAGGAGGTGCCCGAGCGTCTTGGCGTCGGCCAGGTCGTTGACGCCGACGACCTCGATGTCCTTCGACTCGAGGGCCGTGCGGAAGAAGACGCGTCCGATGCGACCGAACCCGTTGACGCCGACGCGCGTGCTCATCAGAGGGCTCCTTGTGGGGACGACGGACCGTCGATCACGACAGCTCGGAGCCAATTATACGGCGGCTCAGCGGACACGGGCAACTGTCACGGCGCCGATACAGCCGGCGCCGGCCGCGCGCAGCGCTCGTGCGCACTCGGCGAGCGTCGCGCCCGTCGTCAGCACATCGTCGACCAGCAGGACGTGGCGATCGGCAACGGCGGGTGCCGCCCGGAACGCGCCGCGGACGTTCGCCAAGCGCTCGGCGGCGTGCAGGTCGCTCTGCGGCTTGGTCGCGCGCTCGCGCGCGAGCCAAGCCGCCCGGACGGGCACCTCGAGCCGTCTCGCGATGCGCTCGGCGAGGAGGGCCGCCTGATTGAAGCCGCGTTCCCATTCCCGATCGCGGGCGAGCGGCACGGGGACGACCGCGGCGATCCCGTCGCGGAGCGTCGCGCCGCACTGCTCGACGGTCAGGTCGGCCAGCGGCCGGGCCAGGGCCCGACGGCCGCCGAACTTGAGCCGATGTAACGCCTCCCGCGTCACCCCGCCGTACACCGCCGCGCTGCGCGCGTAATCGTACGCCGGCCCGTCGGCCGCGCACGTCGAGCAGACGGCGGGAGGCGGGGGACCTTCCGTCGGGTCATCGAAGAGGGCCTCGCTGGCCCCCTCCGAGCCGCGCCCAGGAAGGGTTGCGCGGGCAACGCCCGAGCTCGAACCGCGGTGACTCCGACACGCCCCCAGCTCCCCGCTCTCCGGCGGCTCGCGCATCGGCATCGGCGCGCCGCAGCGGTCGCAGAACGGCGGGGCGATGCGGTCGATCGCGTCCCAGCACGGTCCGCACAGGGGATCGCGGCGGCGCGGGCCGAGCTCGTTGCCACACACGGGGCAGAGTGCGGGGAAGACAAGATCGAGCGCCGCGATCGCGAGCCTCGGGAAGACCGCGAGGGACAACGGGGTCAGACGCGGACGGGACGGAGGGTGTTCCAGCGGCGGCAGGCGGGACACGGGTCCTGCCACAAGGCACTGACGGCCCCGCACGCGGCGCACCGGTGCGGCCACTCGAACGCGTGAGCGAGCTGGAGCGCGCGCCGGTACTCGTCGAAGGCCGCACGCGTCTCGCCGCGCCGCTCGAACACGGCGCCGAGATACGCGTGCACGGCCGGGAGGCCCGGCGCCCGCACCTCGACCTTCTCGAACTGGTCGGCCGCCTCGTCCAGCATCTCAAGCTCGAAGAAGACCCGGCCGAGCGCCAGGGCGAGCGCGGGCTCGTCGGGCGCACGCTCCAGGGCCTGCTGGTAGAGCGCGATCATCCGCCTGGGCCGCCCCTCCTCGCGAAAGCCACGCTCGAGCCGTGCCAAGAGCGGAAGCACCGGCTGCGCCTCCGCGGCGCGCTCCCAGACTCGCACCGCCTCGCGGCGATCGCCGGTCGCCTCGTAGGCGTCGCCGAGAGCGAGCGCTGCGGGAAGGAACGTGCGGTCCGTGCGGAGCGCGTTCTTCAGGTGCGCGAGCGCCGCGGCCGTGTTCGACTGGGCGAGCTCCGACCGCCCGAGCTCGTAGTAAATAATGACCAACCACTCGGTCTCGGCCGCCCGTTGCGCGGGCCCCACACCGCCGAGGATGCGCTGCTGGAGCTCGAGTGCCTCCCCCCACTGCGCGGCCTCGGCGGCGAGGTCGCGCAGGCCACGTAACGCGCCGAGGTGGCTTCGCCGGGCCTGGAGGATCTGCCGGTAGAGCGTCCCCGCTTCGGGGGACCGTCCCGCCCGGCGGACCTCGTCGGCGCGGGCGAGCAGCGCCGCCGTCTCGGTGTCGTCCGCGCCGGGCGCAGACGCCCGGCGCCAGTCGAAGAGACGCTTGAGGTCGAAGCCGACCGAGAGGAGCGTGCCGAGCGAGGAGAGCAGCGTCACGGTGGGGACGGGTGCGCTCGCGGCTGGCGGGGCGGGGCCACGCACGCCTAGCCCGTGGCCATGCGCTCCTCTTGCTCGATCGCCCGCTGACAGTCGATGCAGTAACGCGCGAACGGCAGCGCCTCGAGCCGCTTCTCGGAGATCGTCTCCCCGCACCGCTCGCACGCGCCGAAGGCGCCGTCGTCCAGCTTCTGCAGGGCGGAGACGACGTCGCGGAGCAGGCGCCGGTCACCATTGCCGAGCTCGAAGAAGAACTCCCGGTTGTACGCGGTGTTCGCCTGGTCGCCGAGATCCTTGATCGAGTCGTCGTCCTGGTCCTTACCGTAGAGCGCTGTCCGGCCGACCTCGTCCGCCAGCTGGCGCCGTTTCTCGATCAAGCGCTTCTTGAAGTACGCTAGTCGATCCTTCCGCATCGGGACCTCCCTCGCGACTCCCATGATGCGCACTCAAGACTGAGACGCTAACACGCGCCTGGGGAACGCGCAACACCTTGACCGGACGATCATGAGCCGTCGAGGGACACGGCCGGGGCGTCGCCCCAGAGCCGCTCGAGCGCGTAGTATGCACGCGTCTCCTCCAGGAACACGTGCATCAGCACGTCGCCGTAGTCGAGCAGGATCCAGCCGCTCGCGGCGACGCCCTCGGCGTGGCGCGGCCGCACCCCTTCGCTCCTGAGCTCGTCACGGATCGCGTCCGTGGTCGTCTCCATGTGGATCGTGGACTTGCAGCTGCAGAGGAGGAAGTAGTCGGTGACGCTCGAGAGCCCTTGCAGGTCGAGCACGAGCACGTCCGTCGCACGCCTGTCGAGCGCGGCGCGTGCGGCGCGGCGGACTTTGCGCTCGGCCGTGAGCCCCGTCACGCCCCCTCGGTCCGGTAGAGCCGCTTGGCCTGGATGTACGCGGCGACCGACTCGGGGAGCCGGTAGGCCACGGACCGCCCCTCGCGCACCCGGCGCCGCAGGTCGGATGCCGAGATCGGCAGGGACGTCGCGCGCACGATCAGCGGCTCGTCGCCGATCTCCCGCACCACCTTCCGGACTGCGGCGCTCTCCGGGTCGAAGGCGCTCCCCACCCGCGGCACGACGACGATCCGTGCGAGCTGGGCGATCCGCCGCGGCTCGCGCCACGTCAGGAGGTCCATGAACGTCTCGGAGCCCACGATGAGGAACAAGTCCTCACGCGGGATGCGGAGCGCCTCGAGCGTGTCGACGGTGTACGACGGGCCCGCGCGGCGCAGCTCGAGGTCGGAGACGGCGAACCTCGGCTGCCCAGCCACCGCCAGCTCCACCATCGCGTACCGGTCTGCCGCGGGCGCCAAGTACGCGGGCGACTTGTGCGGTGGGACGGCGGCCGGCACGAACAGGATCTGGTCGAGGTCGAGGGCGTCGCGCACCTCGTCGGCGAGCAGAAGGTGGCCGTAGTGGATCGGATTGAACGACCCGCCGAAGACCGCCGTGCGGGCCAAGCCTAGTCCGACACCCGAGGGAGCGGGAGCCGCACTATTCCCTCACCTGCCCATCGCCGACCACGACGAACTTCGTCGTCGTCAGCTCGCGCGCGCCGACGGGGCCACGGGCGTGGACGCGCGAGGTCGAGATCCCCATCTCGGCGCCCATGCCGAAGTGCCCGCCGTCGACGAGCCGCGTCGACGCGTTGACGAGGACGACGGCCGCGTCCACCTCGCGGGTGAAGCGCCGCGCGCGGCCCAGGTCGTTGGTCACGATCGCCTCGGCGAGGCCCGTGCCGTGGCGGCGAATGTGCTCGATCGCCGTGTCGAGGTCGTCCACGACCCGGATCGCCAGGATCAGGTCGAGGTACTCCGTGTCCCAGTCCGCCTCCGTCGCCGGGCTGGCGGACGGCACGAGCGCGCGCGTGCGGGGGCAACCGCGGAGCTCGACACTCGCCTCCGCCAGGCGCATCGCGAGAGAGGGCAGGAGCCGCGGAGCGATCTCCTGGTGCACCAGCAGGGTCTCGAGAGCGTTGCAGACGCTCGGCCGCTGCGCCTTCGCGTTCAGCACGATCTGCGCGGCCATCGCGGGATCGGCCGAGGCGTCGACAAACACGTGCACGACGCCCTTGTCGTGCTTGAGCACGGGGATGCGCGAGCGCTCGGCGACCCAGCGGACGAACTCCTCGCCGCCCCGCGGGATGATCAGATCGACGAGGTCGTCCAGCTCGAGGAGCGCCGCCACCGCCTCACGGTCGGTGGTGTCGATGAACTGGATCGCGTCGGCAGGCGCCCCCGCCTTCTCCACGGCCTTGGCCAGCACCGCGGCGATCATCGTGTTCGACTCGATCGCCTCGCTGCCACCGCGGAGGATCACCGCGTTGCCCGACTTGACGCACAGGCCCGCGGCGTCGGCGGTGACGTTCGGCCGCGACTCGTAGATGAAGCCGACGACGCCCAGCGGGACGCGGACGCGGGAGATCTCGATGCCGCTCGGTCGCCGCCACGCCTCGACAACGGTCCCGACGGGGTCCGGGAGCGCGGCGATCTCCCGGAGCCCCTGCGCCATTTCCTCGAGGCGGGTCTCGGTCAGCGTCAGACGGTCGAGGAACGCCCGCGCCGCGCCCCGGCTCCGCGCCCGCTCGACGTCGGTCCGGTTGGCCTCGAGCAGCGCCGCGGTCTTCTCGATGAGCCCGTGGGCCATCTGCCCGAGCGCGTCGTTCTTGAGCTTCGTCGGGCAGAGCGCGAGCGTGCGCGCGGCATCCCGGGCGGCGCGGGCCTTGGCCTTCACGAGGTCGCGGACGTCCATGGTCATTCGCACAGCCCCCTAGAGGATCACGAGATTGTCACGGTGGATCACCTCGTCGAAGCTCCGGTAACCCAGCCGCCCCTCGATCTCCGCCGTCTTCGCCCCCCGGATCTTGCGCACCTCGTCGGCGTCGAAGTTCACCAGGCCCCGCGCGAACTCTCGGCCGGCCGCCCCTGCGAGGAGCGCCACCACCTCGCCGGAGGCAAAGTCCCCCTCGACCTCGAGGATGCCCGACGGCAGAAGGCTCTTGCCATGCTGCGTCAATGCCGCCAGCGCCCCCGCGTCCACGATGAGCTTGCCCTGCGGCGGCACGGCGAAGGCGATCCAGCGCTTGCGCGCCGTGAGGCGTGCGGCCTTGGGCGCAAAGTAGGTCCCGAGCGGCTCACCGGCCAGGACGCGGCGCAGCACGCCCGGCGCGCCGCCCCTCGCGATGATCATCGGCACGCCCGCGGCGGCAGCCTTGCGCGCCGCCTGGAGCTTCGTCGCCATTCCACCGACCGAGACGCCGTCGGTCCGGTCACGCGCGAGCCGCGCGATCTCGTCGGTCACCGCCTCGACCGTCTCGAGCTTGCGCGCCCGCGCGTTCACAGTCGGATCGTCGGTGTAGAGCCCGTCCACGTCGGTGAGGAGCACGAGGAGGTCGGCGTCGATCAGCGAGGCGACGAGCGCGCTCAGGTTGTCGTTGTCGCCGACCTTGATCTCCTCCACCGCGACCGTGTCGTTCTCGTTCACGATCGGCAGGACACCGAACCGGAGGAGGGCGTCGAGCGTGTTGCGCGCGTTGAGGTAGCGCGCGCGGTCGCTGACGTCCTGCGCCGTCAGCAGCACCTGCCCCACCGGGATCCCGTGGCGCGAGAAGGCGGCCTCGTACTGCCACATGAGCGCCGACTGGCCGACGGCCGCCGCGGCCTGCTTCTCCGGGATCGCGCGCGGCCGCTCGGCGAGCCCGAGACGCGCCACGCCGGTCGCGATGGCGCCCGAGGTGACCAGCACCACGCGGCGCCCCTCGCGCACGGCGGCGATCTCCGCGGCGAGCGCCTCGATGCGCTCCGGCGCGACGCCGGCGCCGGGCTTGGTGACGAGGCCGCTCCCCACCTTGACGACCAGACGGCGGACACGGCCTAGCTTGCGACCCGCGCCCACTTGAGCTCCTCCAGCCTCTTCTGGACGGCGCGCACGAGGTCGGCGAGCCCCGCGCCCGTGACCGCCGAGATCACGTGGAGCGGGAGGTCGTGGGCGGCGCAGTGCCGCTCGACCGCGTCTCGCCGCGCCAGGGTCTCGGGGAGGTCGGCCTTGTTGGCCACGACGATCTGCGGGCGCTCCGCGAGCGCCGGCGAGTACGCCGCGAGCTCCTGGTTGATGACGCGGAGGTCGTCCAGGGGATCGCGCCGCGTCTCCGGGTCGAGGTCGAGCATGTGAAGGAGGAGCCGCGTCCGCTCGGTGTGCCGGAGGAACTGGTGACCGAGGCCCCGGCCCTCCGCCGCGCCCGAGATGAGGCCCGGCAGGTCGGCGATCACGAACGTGCGCTCGTCGTCCACGCGGACGATGCCGAGCGTCGGCGTGAGCGTCGTGAACGCGTAGTCCGCGATCCTGGGCTTGGCCGCTGACACCCGCGAGACGAGCGTGGATTTGCCGGCGTTGGGAAACCCGATGACGCCCACATCGGCGAGGAGCTTGAGCTCGAGGCGGAGCCACCGCTCGTGGCCCGGCCGCCCGAGGTCGGCGCGGCGCGGCGCCCGGTTGGTCGAGGTCGCGAAGCGCGCGTTGCCCCGGCCCCCGCGGGCGCCCCGGACCGCGAGGATCCGCTGGCCCGACGCTGCCAGGTCCCCGAGATGCTCGCGGGTGTCGCGGTCGGCGACGACGGTACCGAGGGGGACCTTGAGGACGAGATCACTACCGCTCGCGCCGTGACGGTTCGCGCCCTCACCGTGCCGGCCGCGCTCGGCGTGGTAGTGGCGCTTGTAGTGATAGTCGAGGAGCGTCGTCAGCGAGGGATCGGCCTCGAGCCAGACGCTCCCGCCGTCGCCGCCGTCACCGCCGTCGGGACCACCGCGCGGGACGTATTTCTCGCGGCGGAAGCTGACGCAGCCGGCGCCCCCATCGCCGCTCTTGACGAAAATGTCGATCTCGTCGACGAACATACCCATCCACGCGGGCCTGGGGGCGGCCCGCCGGTGGTCACGCGCGCTCGGTGGCGACGCTCACGTAGCGTGAGGCTCCGCGCCGCCCGAACCGCACGTAGCCGTCCACCTTTGCGAACAGCGTGTCGTCCGAGCCCAGCCCCACGTTGGGGCCCGGCTTGAACCGCGTACCGCGCTGGCGCACCAGAATGGAACCGCCGGTCACGAACTGCCCGGCGAACCGCTTGACGCCGAGCATCTGTGGATTGGAGTCCCGCCCGTTCCTCGAGCTGCCGACACCTTTCTTGTGAGCCATAGGACTCTCAGACCTCGATCTCGGTGATGCGGACGGTGGTCGCCGCCTGGCGGTGGCCGCGATGGCGGCGATAGTTCTTCCGACGCTTGAACTTCACGACCAAGACCTTCCGTCCGCGTCCCTGGCCGACGACCTCGCCGGAGACCCTGGCGCCCTTGAGCGCCTCGGGGTCCGTGATGACGTCGCCGTCGCGCGCCACGAGCAGCACGCGCCGGAACTCGATGGACGAGCCCGTCTCGCCGGGCAGCTTCTCGACCGAGATGACCTGCCCCGGCGCCACACGATACTGCTTGCCGCCGGTTGCGATGACCGCTTCCATGGGACCCAGACCTTCCTGAATCGTGAATCGCGACGAGCACCTATCTGACCACAGGGCAACGCCTCGCGTCAACAGGTGTACTCCGTCCCCCACCGTTCGAGCGCGGGCTTTGCCCGCGC